>Ga0302319_10001018_pt1 | contig 63002 bp, 51 predicted proteins | sample Bog_T0_2_FD_203319 | JGI IMG/M metagenome (GOLD analysis project Ga0302319, IMG submission 203319) | Peat permafrost microbial communities from Stordalen Mire near Abisko, Sweden - Bog_T0_2 | ecosystem: Environmental > Terrestrial > Soil > Wetlands > Peat | place: Sweden: Abisko, Stordalen Mire...
CACCTGGTCCTCGCGAGTTGCCGGGCACCTCCGCTGGACCACCACCAACGTTTTATTATCGTTCATCCCGCGCAGTCTACACGCAGCGGGACGCTCCGACTATCCTGTGGCCGAATTACCGCTTACGATCGACAAAATCTGAAATTGGCCGATTGGCCAGCTTCCAGACCCTGTTCCGAACGAGGGTTGCAGTTTCAGCCCGTCTTGTGTGCCAGAAAGATCGCGGTAATGAACAATAGCCCCACTGCACCTACAGCAACCTGAGGACTAAAAGGTCGCCCGCGAATCACCTCGTTAGCAGTGTGTTCGCAATTGCGCTTAAGCAAATCATAGCGCTTCGGATTGGCCAATAGACTGCGCGCCCTCTGAACGACCTCGCCCGAGGGTGCATTTGTTCGATGAACACGAACCGGCTTGCCTGCCGCAAACCCAGATAGGGAGTTCACTCGCTCCCCATGAACAGGATCATTTTCGAGGACGCGCCCGCCAGGTGATACGACGCCAACATGTTGCACAAATCCTATCTTATGCGACGCCAGCTAGATATTTAGTTGCAAGTTTGATAATTAATTGCAGATTTCATATTTAGTTGCATGTTTCATAAGAAAGTGGCAACTTAACATTGAGATGAAGGATCTTGGAATAGACGCGGTGGTCGGCAACCGCCTGATCGAGATAAAGACGGGCGGGACTAGCTCCAGTCTGCGAAGTATCCGAGAGGGGATGATGCAACTGGCGTACGCCCTCGAGCAGCGGAAAGACGCGACAGGCTATCTTGTTCTTTCTGACGCACGGGTGACCAAGAAAAGGATCGAGGGCGAATGGAAGCGTGCATTGACGGTCCTAAAAACTGACATAGGGAAGCGAATCGTGATTTCGCTCGAGAAAGACGGCGAGCTTCAGGGCGTCACACGGCTCTTGGACCCGGAAACCCAAACGGTCATCACGGACGTACTTCAAAGGGAACGCGCTCAATCGGGCCCCCTTGTCAACCGATCGGACGCCGCGTTCGTGGTTACAAAGGTGCTCATCAATGAATGGCTGGTAAGCGGCGAGGCTATGACCACAACTTGGCTTGCGGAAACCTGCGGCTATTCGTACCCCACGGTTGCCAACGTGATTCAGGGTCTCGGGAGTCTCATCGAGCGACTGCCGAACCGAAAGATCCGACTTCGGACCTTCCCGGGCGAGGAATACCTCCGCCTCATAGCAAATTCAGACCGTGCCCGCTCGACCGCGAGGTATTCTGATGCCTCCGGTGACCAACGATCCCCGGATCGGCATTTACGCCGGCTTGAGCTCCTCAACCCCAAGGGAGTTGCCATCGGGGGGGTATTCGGAGCCAAGCACTATTACTCTGATCTGGATATCGTTGGCGCACCACGGCTCGACATTTCGTTTCATGCGCGCGATTTGGGGGCGGACGTTGACTTCATCAACAAGCTCGATCCTGCACTGAAGCGATTCGATGATCCGCGGCTTCCGGCAAGCGTGGTTGTCCACCAAGTGTATCATGCAAACTCGCTTTTCACTATGCGAGATGGAGGGCTCGCATGGGCGGACCCGGTCGAGTGCCTTCTGGACCTCCATGATGCCAGGCTCGAGATGCAGGCCAAGCAGCTCCTCGATTCCCTAAAGGCCAAGAGGCCGAAAGTCCCATGAGCTCAAAGTCCATTGAGGTTTCGGTACACGGAGTCCTGCAGGAAGTATCCAAAGCGATTCCTGAGGACGTTCGTCCGAACATCATCATTATCGGAAGTCTTGCGGCAGGGTACGGCGTGTTCGGCAGCGACGATACGGTCATGGTGCGCACCAAAGACGTGGATTGCGTGCTTTCGCCCAATCTTACTGCAGTCGAAAAAGGCCGGAAGGTTGCGGAGCGGTTGATGGAGAGCGGATGGAAGCCCAAGTCGGACGGCAAATACGGCAAGCCAGGGACAAGTTCCACGCCGGACAGGAACCTTCCTGCCGTGCGCCTATTTCCACCCGAAGGGGGCGAGTGGTTCCTTGAGCTCTTGACTGAGCCAGCGTCTGAAGATCAGACCGAGCGGGAGTGGACTCGGCTCCCCCTTGACTCAGGCGATCACTATGCGCTCCCCAGCTTTCAATTTACTGGCATTGCAACCTTTGAGGCGCGGGAAACCGAGTTCGGCATTCGGAGTGCCCTCCCAGAAATGATGGTTCTAACAAACCTGCTTGAACACCGGCCTTTCAACGACGATCCGATCGAAGACACCGTTTACCGCGGACGGCCGCAGCTGCGGCGAAACAAGGACCTCGGCCGCGTTTTGGCTATTGCTGCTTTAACCCGGGACGAACTCGAAGATTGGACACCCCGCTGGGAACGGGCGCTTCGGGAGCGCTTCCCTTCGACCTGGACGGAAATCGCGTCCACCTCCGGGCTGGGTTTAAGAAAGCTCTTGGACAGCCGCGAAGACTTGGAAGAGGCGACTTTCCACTGCGATAACGGGCTGCTCTCGCGCCGTAACAGGACAGCAGATCAGCTTCAAGCGGTGGGTAGGCGCCTGCTGACATTCGCAATTGAACCACTTGAGAGAATGGGGAAGTGAGCCTTTGAGCCATTGGCGATCTTCCGAGAATCTACTGGGCTGAGTGGCAATCGGTCGCATCTGCGACCCCCTCACGTCTCCCGCAACTTGAACGTCTGCTTGCATCTGGGCTGCCTCGAATAGTTGGGGCAGCCCCAGAAGTCGCCGTCCCTTCCGGTTCGCCGTACCATTTTCACGTCGCAGCGAGGACAGGTGGGCGTGGTGTAGTCGGCATTATTGACCGACCCGTGACAGTTTGGGCACACGTTATCCCTCGCGCATTTTGTGGCGAGGTAGCGACGGGCGACGACAAGGTCGTTATGCTCAAGCCCGACCAAAGCAAGTAAAGTGAGGTAAACTATCTTCCCAGCTGATTTCCTTCGGTTTCGATATGTCGGACGAAACCGTGAAGACTCCGAAAAGGGAAAGCCCGGGAATTCTCAACGGATGGGGAGATTAAAGGCCTCCCCAATTTCAGGTTCGCGAATCACGGAATTGATTCCCTCTGGCCACCCATGTCGTCCTTAAGCTGCGTTCGCACAAGCAAAAGGCATGGGATCCACTCCACAATGGGGCGAAGTTGTCCTCTCAAGAGGTCCGCGGCGGCCTACTGCTTCGCTGCCGACGAAGGCGATCTAGACTGCCGGGGTTGAGCCGGATCCCTCGTCCGATATTTCTCCGTCGGTCGCCTCTTCAATGCTGTCAAACACCTCGGAAAGCCGTTGAATGATCTTTTCCCTCGGAAGGTGCTTCAGTACGTAGCCATCAGCTCCCAATTCACTGGCCTGAACAAGTGTCTCGGGTTTGCTTTCAACGGAGACGACAATTACGGGCAATTTGGGATGAGCGGCCTTCAGCTTTGCCAGCACCTCCAGGCCGTTCAGTTGCGGTAGATTGATGTCCAGAAGCACCACGTCGGGTTTGTGAGCGGCGGCCAATTCAATCGCGGTGTATCCCTCTGGAGCATCCCAAACCGTGTGGACGCCCAGTTGCTTCAAGAGAAGCCGCAGGTAGACATGGACGTGGGGCTCGTCGTCCACAATCAGCGCTGTGACTGGTCGAGGCATGTGTTATAGATTTCGGCGGCTTTGGTCCGTTGCAAGCCCAAGCTTGTAGGAACTGCCTGCGTCGGAGTTCGAACACCGACTCTTTTTCTAGTCCATTGCATGGGAACGACCTAAAGGAAGACCCAACAGCCCAAAGGCTTACAGGGCCCATTTATACAGAGAAATCCGGGCTGCCGTTAAGCCAGTTTGAAACACGACTGCCCGAACGTTGCACGGTGGCGCCACCAGCAAAGCACCTTCCCGGCCTTCGGCCGTGGCCGAACCCAGGGACTGGTCTGGCGCTCCATCGGACGATCCACGTGGTCGATGCATCCGTAATCCAGCTGGTGGCCTCCTGTCTGGACCGGGCCAAACATTGGCTCCGAAAGGCCGCGGCCAAGCGCCACATGCGGCTGCCATATCCAAAGGATTGAAACGCATCGACGACCCCTGCCGCCTTTGCATCATTCTTGACGGTTTCGTTTTTCTCTAGCGCAGTGGCGACGCCATCCGGCGTGGTTCCCAGGGGCGCGTTTCCAAGCATCAACGAAGCTATATTTCCTGGCAATGCGGCCTCACGGCACACAAATACTATTCCCGCTGGGAAGGTTGATGCCAAGTAGGAGCATGCTTCGGACTCTCTGGTTGCGCACTCGAATCCGTAAACGCGCAGCGAAGGCCCTACTGCTGACAGCGGCAATGGGACTGGCATCTGCTCTCGGCTCAGGCGACTCGACCGCGCCCACCCCCAGTTCTTCGCCACCGGCCCCGGCCGCGCCGGATCCGAATCCCCCCTTTGTCTCGCAGCAGCTCGTGACGCGCCTGCCGAACTTCATAGTCGAGGGGCGTCAGGACAGCCTGGTTGGGGTCGCGGTGTCCGCGACGCAGGGGACCGTGGGAAGCGAGGAGCTTGCGGAGCGGCCGCTCCTGCGAACCGGTGAGATTCTGGAGACCGTGCCCGGGGTCATCATCACCCAGCACGCCGGGGGCGGTAAGGCCAACCAGTACTTCAGCCGCGGGTTCAACCTCGACCACGGGACCGACTTCTCGATCGACCTCGACGGGATGCCGCTGAACCTCGCGAGCCATGCGCATGGCCAGGGCTACGCGGACATGAACGTCGTCATCCCCGAGCTGATAGACCGGCTGGATTTCGAGAAGGGCCCGTATTACGCGGAGAACGGAGACTTCTCAACCGTGGGCGCTGCCCACCTGGTCTTTGCCGATACGCTGCCCGCCGACATCATCAAGATCGAGGCCGGCAGCGACGGGTATTTCCGCGGGCTCGTCGCGACGTCATCAGCGCTTGCGTCCGGCAACCTGCTGGTCGGCCTGGAGGTCTACCACGAGAACGGCCCCTGGGTCGTGCCTGACGAGTACACGCGCTACAATGGCATGCTCAAGTACAGCAGCGGCAGCGCGTCCCTGGGGTACAGCGTGACCGCGATGGCGTATCATGGAAGGTGGAATTCGACGGACCAGGTGGCCGAGAGCGCCGTCGCGTCGGGGCTGATCCCGTTTTATGGGTCGCAGAGCCCCACGGACGGCGGCTACTCCCAGCGCTACAGCATCCAGGGCGAATGGCACAGCCAGGACGCCGATTCGGCGAGCCAGATCATGGCCTACGCCTTCCACTACGACCTGAACCTTTTCTCAAACTTCACGTATTATCTCGTGTCGCCCGACGGGGACCAGTTCGAGCAGCAGGACAACCGAAATGTGCTCGGGCTGAAGGCCAGCCACTCGTTTGCGGGCCGGTTCCTCGGTCACAGGATGGAAACCACCGTCGGCACCCAGCTCCAGAGCTCGTGGATCGACCTCGGCCTCTACCAGACGGTAGACCGGGTGCGCACGGCCAAGGCCGATTATTCCGGGAACGTCATTCCCGCCACGACCAAGGTCGACACCGTCGAGGAGACCTCGGGTGCGGTCTATTTCGGCAGCACGGTCTGGTGGGCCGACAAGTTTCGCAGCGATCTCGGACTGCGGGAGGACTTCTACAGCGTCAGCGTGAGCGACCTCGACCCGGTCAACTCGGGCGACCGCGATGCATTCCTGGACAGCCCCAAGCTGAGCCTTGTCTTCGGCCCGTGGGACAGTACCGAATTTTACATTCAGGGGGGCTACGGTTTCCACAGCAATGATGCCCGCACCGACACAGCGACAGAAAACCCCGGCAATTCCCTCGTGGGAACACGCCTGCCCGTGCTGGTGCCGTCCAGAGGGGCAGAGGTGGGCTTGCGGACGACAGCCGTCAGCAAAGTGCAGAGCACGCTATCCGTCTGGTACCTCCACGACGACTCGGAGCTCTATTTCAACGGCATCGATGCCGACAGCGGGGAGACGTCGCCGTCGCAGCAGGCGACCCGTCGGTTCGGGGTCGAGTTCGCCAACTACTACGTGCCGGCGCCGTGGCTTGCCTTGGACCTGGATCTTGCGGATTCCTGGGCCCACTTCATCTCGCCGACCACTGCCGCGGAGGATGTGACGCCGGGCGGAACGCTCGTCGACGAGGCGATACACCTTTCGCTTGCGGGCGGCGCAACCGTGAAGGGGCGCAACGGCTGGGAGGCGACGCTCAGGTTCCGCTATTTCGGCCCTCGAGCGCTCGTGTCTAACGGCAGCGTCACGTCTGCTTCCACGACCATCGTCAACCTCGGGATAGGGTACCGGATCAACCGCAGGTGGAGGATGACGGCCGACATCCTCAACCTCCTCGACCGGCACGATCACGACATCGACTATTACTACCAGTCGCGAAACTCGCCGGCCCCCGGCGCGCCCGAGCCGTACGAAATCCACTTCCATCCCGTCGAGCCGATCGAGTTCCGCCTCGGCCTCGAGGCAAGCCTCTGACCCCGGCCGAGCGTCAGTCGATCTTGGCGCGCCACTGCGCGAAATTCTCGGCCGTGGCGTATCTCGCCATCGCCGCCTCGGTCAGCCCGATGCCCCGCAGCGCGAACCGGACCATGTCCTCGGCAGCTCGGCTGAGCGGCCCCTTGTAGCGCACGGCACGCTTGTCCGGCAGGCGGATCAGGCAGGCCATCGAGGCCGTATGCTGGACGTACCAGAAAAGATTGTCCGAATCCGTGGCGACCGGCAACGCATCGCCGGAGCGCGTTGCCGCGGTGAGAGCCTCGGCGAACGAGCGGCGCAGGGTGCGAAGGCGCCTGCTCTGGAGGAATTGGGCCGCGAACTCCCCGTCGTCGACGAAGCTTCGGTAGAAGAGGCGCATGATCTGGTAGCCCTTCTTCGACTCCTTCACGACGATACGGTACACGAAGTTGAAGATGAGCCGCACGAGCGTCTCAGTCGACGCGGGTAGGCTGTCGACGCGCACCGTGACGGGCTCGATGAACTCGGAGTACCGCTGGAGCATCTCATTGAAGAGAGCGGCCTTCGTGGGGAAATGCCGGAAGATCAGCGCCTCGGAGACTCCGCACGACTCGGCGAGCTCAATGGTCGTTACGCCGTCGAGGCCCTTCCTCGCGAAGAGCGGCAGGGCCGACTGGGCTATTGAGTCTTTCCTCATCTTTGCGCTCAGGCGCGTCTTGGTCAGGGCCATCGTTTTTTGGGGTTTCGCGTTGATGGAGGGACTTGTGCACCGAGGCAAAGCGCATTTTGAAATATTTCACCGCGCTCTCGGGGAGTAACGTCGTAAGTAATCACTTACTTAGCGCGCATCGTGGCATGCTTGATGCTACTTCCACGGCGCAAACCGAGGAAAGAGGGCACCACTCTCGCCGTGTCGGAACCAGCACACCGAAGCACTACCATGAACCATGTCCTAAGAATCTGTCCGCGTGTGATTTTCGCACTCGGCCTTATCGGCGCCTCGGCGCTGATGGCCCAGACGACCGCACCGGCGACCACCACAACGACCACGACTGATGCCACGATGACGCCGACGTCAACCCCGAGTGGTGTCGACGTCCTGGAGAAGGTCGTCGTGAGAGACGTGCCCCTCGAGGATCAGGTAAGCCCGCTCCAGCGGCCTGTCTCCTCCGTCATAGGGATCGACATGTCGATTCTCGACCTCCCGCGGTCTGTCACGGAGATCAACTCGGCGCAGATACGCGACGAGTCGATCCTGGACGTCACGGACTTTTCCAAGATTGTGGCGAGCTCATACACCGACACCAATTTCGGCGGGCCGAACCTCCCCGAGCTGCGCGGGCAGTTCGCGGAGGTCTTCCAGAACGGGATGATGCGCACGCCGCGCTCAGACGGTCAGCCGCTAAGCTTCAATTCGGTCGAGGGCTTCGACGTGGTCCTCGGGCCGGCGGACGTAGTCTACGGCCCGACGGGAAACGTCGGCGGTTACGTGAACCTGGTGACGAAGCGCCCGTTCTTTGACGGCACCCATACGACGATCACTCTTACTTACGGTGACTATGACACGAAGAAGGCCCAGATCGACCTGAGCGGGCCGCTGAGCGACAAGCTTGCGTACAGGGTGAGCTACGAGGGCGAGGACTCCGGCAGTTACTACAGGTTCCAGCACACGCAGTCCTCAGACATCTACGGCGCGCTCAGGTACATACTCACGCCCAACATCACGATCGACTTCAACACGGAGTTCTTCACGGCGAACTACTTCGAGAACACCGGCATCAACCGCCCGACGCAGCTCCTTATCGACGACGGCCTCTATTACCAGGGAATCGGCGTCAGCCCCTATGTCGGGCCCGGGCAGGATCCGCGCAACTTTGACTCCGTGATAACGGTGACGGGCATCGTCCCCATCGACAGGCGTGACGGCCTTGTCGCTCCGACCGATGGCGATGAGGGCAAGAACTACCAGGCGCAGCTTGACGTGACGGACCGGCTCAGCAGCAACATCACGCTGGACAACAAATCCTACTTCGAGGACTACACGCAGCTCCAACTCGAGTACGCGCAGCGCTACTACAACGACATCGCCGAATCCTACAATTTCGAGGACCGATTCGAGGTCCACGGGGACTTCACCAACAACCAATTCATAACGGGCTTCGCGTTCCGCTTCATCCATGTCCTGGCCTACTCGGACTTCTACAACGAGTACCTGAACACGACGGACATCACATCGAACCCCGCCGACTTCCCGATCACGCAACTCTTCGGCGTCGTGCCGGTGCCGGGGACCGGCGGCACGCAGTTCGCGACGCCGGGAGCGTTATACTCCAATCCCAATTACCCGAACGAGCAGAGCGGCACGCAGGAGCAGAATTCCTACCAGATCGGATATTTCTACCAGCACATCCTGAGCTTTACGAAGCAGCTAAACCTCCTAGTCGGCGTCCGCGCCGACCTCATCCACGAGAACCTGCAGGACCCGCTTCCACCTCCGGGCTACGTGGCGATGGAGGCATCGACAACGGCGGGGGAGGGCGCCGTCGACCTGAGCCTCACCTACAAACCGGTCGCCTGGAACACCGAGTACCTCACGGCCGATTTTAACGAGTCGCCGGTGACGACAAACGGCGGTGGATTCGACGGGTTCACCGGAGACGGCATCACGGCCAGCGACTTCCACATAAAGAACTTCCTCTACGAGGGCGGTTCGAAGCTCGCGCTCCTCGACAACACGATGTTCATCACGGGATCGGTCTACTTCCAACAGCGCAGCCAGACCGACCTATTCGGAGCCGTGCAAGTCGTCGACGCCGCGGGCTACGAGCTGCAGGCGAATTACCAGCCGAACAGCCACTTCTCGGGCACGGCGTCGTTCAGCTATATGAACTCGTGGCTGCCGGGCGCCTCCGGCGGCCTCGCGTTTACCGAGAACGTTTACGATGCGTTTGCGCCGCCCTACGGAACGGGAGTCGGCAGCCCGAATTTCAACTCGCTGCCAGTCGGCAACTACAGGCTGCCGGGCGTCCCCCGCGAGCTGTTTAGCGCCTTTTCGAAGTACAAGTCCGACCTGGGCGTAGGGGCAAGCCTCGGGATTGTGGTCACCGGGCCGATGAACACGTCCTATCTCGGCAATGTTGTCATCCCGACGCAGTACACGCTCGATGGGTCCGTGTTCTATGAGCAGAAGCACTGGGCGGTGCGGCTCAACCTCTACAACATCACCAACAGGAAGAACTGGTCGGCCGAGAACCCGGCTGTCGCCAACGACCTCATCACGCCCGACCTTCCGTTCCATGTTCAGGGCAGCTTGACCTACCGCTTCTAACCGCGACCGCGGGGCCGCCAAGCGGGACAAAAGGCACGGCGCCCTTCGCAACCCCCCCCATCCATCCATGAAGATGCCCCAGTCCAACCTCCTCGCATCTGCGGCTGCGATTCTCGTAGCGTCGCTCGCGCCGTTAACGCCGGCCGCGTTCGGGGACGATGTGCCGACGGCGACCCGCGTCACGCATCCCATAGCATTCAGCGAAGAAACTAAGACCCGCCAGGACCTGGTCCAGGTCGCGCTTGGCCGCGAGTCCGCTGACCTGATTATCCGCGGCGCGACGGTCCTCAACGTGTTCACGCTTTCCTGGGAGGAGAACCAGGATATAGTGGTCCGGGGCCAACGGATCGCCTGGGTGGGGGCCGCTGGCACCTGGCCAGGAACCTGCTCGAACATCTTCGACGCGAAGGGCCTCTGGGCCGTGCCGGGCTTCGGCGAGGCACACAAGCACATCGAGAGCACGTTCCTCTCGCCGGAGTGGGAGGCGGCTCTTGTCATCCCGCTCGGCAACACGTGGACGACGGAGGGATCGCACGAGTTCTCGAACGTCAGCGGCCCCCACAACGTTGAGTTCTGGCTCATGCCCGGAAAGGTCGGCAGCCCTCTCAAGATATTCCCCTCGCTCGGATCGGCGACGCCGCCATCGGCGTTCGAGATCGGTGGCGGGAACTACGCGTACGCAGAGATCTCCGGTTTCATCAGGGACAACATCGAGGTGCAGGGCCTGGACGAGGTCATGGACTGGCCCGCCGTCTCGATCCCGACCCATCCCGGCTACCAAAGGATCTGGGAGGACATCCAGGGCGCGCGGGACACTCGCGGGGTCATCGAGGGGCACGGCGCCGGCCTGTGGGACATCGACCGCATCAACGCCTTCGCGGCGGCGGGTCTCTCGAGCGACCATGAGACACGGCTCGCCCAGGAGGCGTGGGACAAGATGCAGCGTGGCGTGTTTCTAGAGCTTCGCGACGAGAACATAGAGAGGGCCGTCCCGCTTTTCGTGCAAAAAGGCCTCAAGGACTGGTCGAACGTCTCGTTCGTGACCGACGACCGCAATGTGGCGGACACGCTCAAGTCGGGGACAATGAACGCGCACGTGAAGCTGGCTATCCGCCTTGGCGCGCCGCCGGAGGCGGCCTACGCAATGGCGAGCTACTACCCGGCGCGCCATGCCCACCAGGACCCGCTCGTCGGCTCCATTGCGCCTGGTCGCTTTGCTGACGTCGTCCTCCTCTCCTCCGTGAAGGACGTCGCCATCAAGGAGGTCTTCGCCAGCGGCAAGCTTGCGGCGCAGGACGGAAAGTATCTTCTCCCCGTACCGAAGATCGACTGGCCGGCATGGGCTACGGACACGATCAACATAAAGCGCAAGCTGACTGCCAAAGACTTCGAGATACTCGCGCCGGCCGGGCGGACGACTGTGACGGCGGCCATCCAGGCCCCCTTCTACACGCTGCCTGACCAGAAGACCGCGACGTTGCAGGTCGTTGACGGTGTCGTGCAGCGCGACCCGGGGCACGACATCACCAAGGTGGCGATTGTCGACCGCTACACGGGGAGTGGAAATCTGGGGAAGATGTTCTGGACCGGCCTAGGGCCCAAGACCCCGAACTCGGCGATTGCGACATCCGTCTCCCACGACCTGCACAACATAACCGTGATCGGCAACACCGACGAGGCCATGGCCGTTGCCGTCAACCGTGTCGTCGAGATCAAGGGGGGGATTGTTCTCGTCGACCAGGGGAAGGTCGTAGCTGAGATGCGCCTGGAGATCGGCGGACTCATGACCTGCCGCCCGATCGGGGAGGCGGCCGCGAGCATGGAGGACCTCTATGCCAAGTCCGACGCGATGGAATGGATTGGCAGCCCTGGATACCCGCGCGGCGTCATCTTCGCCATGATCACTTGCAGCCCGTTCACATGGCGTCTCGTGGTGCCCTACCCGGGCAACCCCTCGGGGCTCGTGCTGCTTCAGACCGGGAAGACCATGCCGATAATTTGGTGAAGCGGTGGGCCCCAGTCCTCATCACTCTTCTCGTGGGTGTCTGCGCGCTGCGCGGCGCCCCCACGCGTCCCATACCGGAGCCCAAGTCTGTGGACGGCTACCTGAAGCTCGATTTCTACTGGCTCTCGTCCTATGACTTCGTCCGGCCGGATCCCGATGCGCCGCCCGGCCCGAACGGGAAGCCCGCGACCGGCGAGGAGCAGATCCCGCCGGCTATCAAGAAATGGAACGGCGCCAGGGCGATCCTCTCCGGCTTCATGGTCCCGACCAACTTCAATGAGGGCAAGACGACGGAGTTCCTCCTCATGGCCAACCTCATGCTCTGCTGTTACGGGACGGTGCCGAAGGTCAACGACTGGGTCCTCGTGCGGATCCCAGCCGGGACCGACGTCGTTCAAGACCAGCCGATCACGTTCCGGGGCAGGTTCCACGTAGGAGCCCAGATCGATGACGGTATCCTCACCGCTGTATATGAAATGGACGCTGAAGGTCCAGGGAAGGTCGAGGAATGAGGACGCTGCGCATGATCGCCGCGGCAGCCCTAGCGGCTGGCGTGGTACACGCCCACACGATGACCATGACCCAAGTGCTCGTCGCTTTCGACCAGCCTGGGATGGTCTCAGTCAAGATAGACATCGACCTCACGATGATGCTGGGGAGCCCGGAGCGCTACTACCAGTTCGCGAGCGCGTCGCCGGCGCAGCAGGAGGCGACTCTAGGGACGGTCGTCCCCCGTGTCCTGAACAATGTCCAGCTCCTGGCGGGCGAAGGCCGGCTCTCGCTGGTCTTCCAGGGCTTCACCCTTCCCTCGTCCTCGAAGGCGGACTACCTCGACGCCTCGATGAGCAAGCTGACGAGCATGCGGTTCATCGCCCTGCTCCCGGCGAGCCGGCAGCCGCTGCGCCTCGTGGTCCCGGTCGGGGCCGAGATCGACTATCCGGTCGCCTACACGGTCCAGATTCCGTCCGCGCGGGTCTCGATCACGCGCTGGCTCGAGGCGGGGATGCACGAGAGCGACCTCTTCGCCTGGTCCGACCGGGCGCCGCGGGCGGGAGCCGTCGCGGCCGCGGCCGCGACACCGGCGACCTCGCCGGGGCCCGGGGGTTTCGACATCGACACAATGCCGTGGACGAGGCAGCTGGCGCTCTACCTGAGGCTCGGCTTCAGACACATCGTCCCAGAGGGGACGGACCACATCCTCTTTGTGCTCGGCCTTTTCTTCCTTGGGATAACCTGGCGCAAGCTGATCGCGCAGACCTCTGTGTTCACGGTCGCGCACGCGACCACGCTATTCCTCTCGACCTACGGGATCTTCCGTCTCCCCAGCCACTTCGTGGAGCCGGCGATCGCATTCTCGATCGCCTTCATTGCTTTGGAGAACGTCTTCAGGCCGAAGCTCGGGCCCGGGCGGCTCGCGATCGTCTTCGGGTTCGGGCTCATCCACGGGCTCGGGTTCGCCAGCAGCCTAAGCGACGTCCCGTTCCCGAAGCACGACTTCATCATCGCGCTGCTCGGGTTCAACTTCGGCGTCGACGGAGGCCAACTGTTCGTGATCGGGCTCGCCTTCCTCGCGGTCGGGTGGTTCCGCAACCGGCCGTGGTTCCGCTCGCGTATCGCGATCCCTTGCTCGCTTGCAATCGCGGCCATCGGGATGTTCTGGGCCGTTCAGCGCATCATCTTCTACAGCCATAACTGAGGCGCCCCGCTCGGGGCACACACTATGAAAACACACGCAACCATCCGCCGCGGCGCCGCCGCGGTCATCGGCGCTCTTCTGCTGCCTATCTGCCTTGCTGCCAAGGAAATGCCCCCGGCCGGAGTCCCTCACATCGAGGTGCCGTTCAACGAAGAGACGAAGACCCGGCAGGAAATCATCCAGACCGCGCTGGGGCGCGAGCCCGCGGATCTCATAATCCACGGCGCGAACGTCCTCAACGTCTTCACGCTGTCATGGATGCCGAACACGGACGTCGTGGTCAAAGGCGAGCGCATCGCCTGGGTCGGACCGGCGGGCGAGTGGAAGGGCACCGCGGTCGCGACATTCGACGCGACCGGCCTCTTTGCGGTCCCGGGCTTCGGCGAGTCGCACAAGCACATCGAGAGCACCAACCTTTCCCCCGAGTGGGAGGCGGCGCTCAACATCCCGCTCGGCAACACGTGGACGGACGAGGGTTCCCACGAGTTCTCGAACGTGAACGGCGAGCACAATGTCGAGTTCTGGCTCATGGCTGCGAAATACGGCAGCCCACTAAAGATATTCCCTGAGCTGGGCTCGGCGACGCCGCCGACGGCGTTCGAGCGCGGCGGCGGCTACTACGGCTACAACGAGATCTCCGAGAACCTGGACAAGAGCCTGTTCGTCGCGGGTCTCGACGAGGTCATGGATTGGCCGGCCGTGTCCGACCCAAAGAACCCCGGCTACCAGCGCATGTGGGAGGACATACAGGCGACGCGCGACCACAGGGCGGTCATCGAGGGGCACGGTTCCGGCCTCTGGGACCTCGACCGGATAAATGCGTTCGCCGGCTCCGGGATCTCCAGCGACCACGAGGCACGAATCGCTCAGGAAGCATGGGACAAGATGCAGCGCGGGGTCTTCATGCAGCTGCGCGACACGGTCGCAGACAAGGCGATCCCACTCTTCGTCAAGAACGGCCTCAAGGACTGGTCGAATGTCTCTCTCGTGACTGACGACCGCAACGTCTACGACACGCTGAAGACCGGTACAATGAATTACCATGTGAAGATGGCCATCCAGTTCGGCGCGCCGGTGGAGGCGGCCTACGCGATGGCCAGCTACTACCCGGCGCGACACGCGCACGTCGACCCGCTCGTCGGCTCGATCGCGCCGGGGCGCTACGCTGATGTCGTTCTCCTCACCTCCGTGAAGGACGTCGCCATCAAGGAGGTCTTCGCGAACGGGAAGCTGGCGGCCGTGGATGGCAAGTACATCCTCCCGGTGCCGAAGATCGACTGGCCGAAGTGGGCGACCGACACGATCGACATCAAGCGGAAGCTTACCGCGAAGGACTTCGAGATCCTGGCACCTCCCGGCCGCACAACGGTCGAGGCTGCCATCCAGACCTCAAGGTACACATCGCCCGAGCAGAAGTACATGACGCTCCCCGTCGTGGACGGCGTCGTGCAGCGCGACATCGTGCATGACATCATAAAGGTCGCGGACGTCGACCGCTACTTCGGTGACGCAGCGATGGGGAAGATGTTCTGGAGCGGCCTCGGTCCGAAGACGCCAGACTCGGCGCTCGCGACCTCGGTGTCGCATGACCTGCACGAGATCGCCGTTTTCGGCACGAGCGACGAGGCCATGGCGGTGGCCGTCAACAAGCTGGTCGAACTCGACGGTGGCATCGTGCTCGTCAGCCACGGTCAGGTCGTCGCGTCGATGCGCCTGGAGATCGGAGGGCTCATGACGTGCAGGCCGATCGCAGACGCGGCGGCGAATCTTGAGCAGCTGTATTCCGCGGCCGACGCGATGGAGTGGATCGGCACGCCCGGCTTCCCGCGCGGGTCAATCGGCGCCCTGATCACGTGCAGCCCATATACGTGGCGGCTCGTGATCCCATACCCCGGCAATCCCACCGGCCTCGTCTCGATCAGGACAGGCGAGACGATGCCGACGATCAAGTAGTGTCGTGGGTCGGCACCGCGGCAGGAAATCCTATCGGCGACGGAGTCCATCGTCTGGGCCGAGGAGGAGTGCGTGGCGGGTGCGGAAGTGCGCGCGCAAGCGGCGTGTGTGTGGCTGCGGTGCGCGAGGCGGCCGAATCGGCCTACATCGCCTCGGTCGCTCCCGCGAACCGCGCCCAGTTTTCCGGAACCCCCGGGGAGGAGGCCGGCCGGATCGCCGAATGAACCGGCCGCAAACACTCGGGGCGTGTGGGCCGCTCCGCGGTCGCCAAGGAGTTGGACCCCCGGGCGCTGCGCCTTGCGGTTGTGGCCCATTTCCCGCAAGAGCACACCGAGTACGACCGGTTGCTCATGGAGAGCAACGACCGGGAGGTTTCATGGCAGGAAGTCGCACTGGATATTGAGCGCGTCCTCCTAAGGTGGCCGTCTCCAGGATCCTAGCGCCGACGTCCCCGGCTGGGCCGGCACGCGCAGGTGTGTTGTACTACCGGCCGCCAACCCTCGGTTTCGGTGGTTAAGGAGCATTCGGGCGAACGCCTTTTGGGTGCGGTTGGAGCCCGGCTCGATTTCGGCCGTATCTGGTTAAGTTTTCCCTCAACCCTGAATTCGCCCAGGCCGGTTTCCCTTTTTCATGGGAAACGGGAGGGTCGGAGTGTCCTAAAAGGACCCTTTGGTGCCGACACAGGATTTGAAACACAACGAAATCACGCTCAGTCGAGGAACAGCAGGCCTTCTCGTGTGCAACGTAATCGGAGCAACGTCGCACCGGCGGCCGGATAGGGGCGACTGAGTCGCTACGGGGTTCATTCGTTCGGGGCACGATGGTGCAGGTCAGCGGCCCCAAAAAAGAGCGGCTGCGGGCCCGTGAAGGCCGGCGCAGCCGCTGTGGGGAAACGATGGGAAGTTTGCCGTCAGCTCACATGCTTCGAGACGAGGGCGGTCATATCAAACATGCTTACCTGAGCCTTGCCCTTGAAGATCACCTTGAGGGTCGCGTCGGCATTGATCATGCGCTTGTTCTTCTTGTCCTGAAGGCCGTTCTTCTTGATGTAGGCCCAGAGCTTCTTGGTGAGCTCGGTGCGGGGAAGGGGCTTCGAGCCGACCACGGGAGCGAGTGCTGCGTCCGGTTGGACGGGCTTCATGAATGCGGCGTTAGGTTTGCGAGCGGGTTTTTTGGCCATTGGATTTAGAATGCCGCGCCTCCAGTGGTAGGAAGATTGCGGCTGGGAAAGGTTAGCTGTACCAGAGCGAGAAACCAAGGATGATCGCTGTGGCCGCGGCGCCAGCGTTGCCCGCTCCGTCCTCAACCAGGCTGCACAGCGCAAGGCTCCCGGAAGGGAACGGACATCCTAGTGACGGCCGCTCTGGCGGATGCGGACGGGATGGGGCCCCGGGTGCGACGATGCGGACGCATGGCCCTGGTTGCTTTTCAGCTGCTTGTACTTGAGCTCGGCAGCGAGGAAGTTGGCCTTGTCACTCGCGGGGACCGGGCTCGGGCGGTTGATGGAGCCTAATGGGATGGCATCTTTGTGCATAGATCACGGTACGCCAAATCGCCGGATTTGCGAGTGCCAGGGCTTGTCTTGGCGGACGCCCACCCAGACTCCCACGGGGGTGCTCGTCACGCTTATTTTTTGGCACTCACGGCCCGATGCATTTACCTTAGGGAACCGTCAACGCGAGCGGGGCGAAGCCGTCAGCTTCAATGGCGACTCTGTCGCCCGTCGAGAGCCCGTAGATGGTCCAGGTCTCCGCCCGGTCGACAACGTGCTCGGGGATGTCCCGGGTTTTCCTGCCGGCATTGGACCCGACGTTCAGGAACACGCTTCCGCTGGCCCTGATTGGGTTTCCGGATGTGTTCCTCAGGGTGAGTGCATAAGGGCCGTTGTCGCCGTCGGCTTTTTCGAAGGTTGCGGTCAAGGGAAGGGCCGGAAGGCTGTCATCCAAGGGCCGCAGCGCCGCGCCGCCCGCACCTGCTCCCGATGCTGGAACATGGGCGATGGCGAGACTGAGGATGCAGCCCAATGCAATCACGGTGGAGCCACCGAAGGCTGAGTGCGCGCGGAAGGGGGTTGAATGGCTCATGAATCGAGAAATCGTGATTCCATCGCGCGAGTCCTGAGATTCGTGATCATGGAATACATGCGGACGATACATCATCGCCGGGTTTGCGGGCCATGGGGTGTAACCCTTCCGCCGACTTGATCCTCATTTCGCGGAATGCCGTCATTGGCATGCCTTTTGGGCGCCAGTGCAACGAAACACCCATTGCGATGCACCAGGCCCCATCAGGCTCAAATCCAATGACCTGCGCATTCAAAACCGTTGAAAACGGCGGATTCCGGTGCCGCGATTGATTTGCCAGCCTCGCGCTGAACGACGGCGAACCTGCACCCCAACCCGATTCAGGATCCCATTCCATGCATGGGATTGGAAGCGGGCTCCTTCAACGGAGCCTGCGGCGTCATAAATGCACCGGAGGTTCGCCTTCGGAAGGTGCTGGAGCATCCGATCTTACAATGAAATATCGGCGCAGATAGAGAAGCCATGCGGCCCATGGAATGATAAGCAGGGTCCAAAGCCACTTGAGCCCAGGTCCGGACTTCAGCCGTGCGGCAGCGGCCGCCACCTCCGGCTTGTACCCCATCTGGGCATATACTTCGGCAAGGTCGGCCCGCCAGATCGTGAGGATGTTCGAGATATAGCCGAGAAACACCATCGCCAGCGCGATCCACCAGGCCCGGGCACGCAGCTGGTACAGGCCCCATGCGGCATACAGCAGCAGCCCTGCCGCAGTGACAATGAACAGACGTGTAGCCAGCCCATTAACAAGAACGCCAAACATGGGGTAGCCATGGAAATGGAGAGCCCACGCCGAACATATCACACCCGGTCCTGCCAGCATTAGACTGAGGGCAAGGACCGGCGCCGGGTAGCGGTCTGTCCAGCGCGGGACTGGATCCCGCTCCTCGCAGGTGCGTTTCACGCTGGGACTGCGGTAGAATGCGCGAAGCCCTCCGTAAAATCCGCTTGAGCGTCGTGCCTGGTGCTTCTCAACCAACGATGGGTACAAACTATTTGAAAGACGCCTTGCGTTCAGGACAAAGGCACTAGCTCCGAAACGAGAGATCGTTTGCGATAGCGAAATCATCGGTCCGTGGACAAGATACGCGACCGTCTGGCGTTTTCGTATCGGCCCCCGTCGAAGCGCTTTATGGAACAAGACACCGACTATTTTTTCTGGTAAAGGTCGGGCCCGCAGCCTTGGCCTTCCTTGGAGGCGGTGTGATTGGTGCGGGTCACTAGACCGTCCCCTTTATCGGGTTTCCGCCGCAGATCACAAGATCGACAGGATTGCCTCCAACCTCGTAGGCGAGCATGCGCTCGTCGGTATGCTGCAGAAGGATCAGGTCCGCCCGTTTGCCGATTTCGACGGTGCCGCGGTCTGTGAGCCCGAGAACTGATGCCGCGTTCACCGTGCACGCGGCAATCGCCTCCTGGGGCGTCAATCCGCAGCGTTTTACTGCGAGGGCGATGGCAAAGGGCATCGAATGCCCAGGGGCCGAGACGGGGTTGCAGTCGGTGGCCAGTGCCACGGCCCCGCCCTGGTCCACCAGGAAGCCGGCCCGCGCAAAGCGCCCGCGTCGGCGTGGAAGCCCGTGCAGGGCAGGATCACCCCGCAGGTGTTGGACGCGGCCAGCGCGACCAGGTCGGCCTTGGTGGAGGCCTCAAGATGGTCGACACTGCGCGCGTGGAGCCGGATCGCCTCCGGAGTCATGCCGAGGGAGGTGTACTCGTCCGCGTGGACGCGCAGGGGATGGTGCTTCGAGGCTTTCTCAAAGAGCCGAACGCAGGCTTCGAGCGACCAGGCGCCCTCCTCGGCGCGGGCGTCGACGGTGATGTCAGGAAACTCCCGAGACACCTCCGGCAGCATCTCCTTCACCACCATTCGGGCGTAGTCGTCCAGCTTGCCCTCAAAAGCGTATCCCAGGAGCGCGGTGGGGAGCACGGTCCCCTCCCAGTCCTGGCCTGCGCGGACGATCGCCCGGAGCATCTTGAGTTCCGCCTCAATCGTCAGGCCGTAGCCGCTCTTCACCTCCACCGTCGTCGTTCCTTCGCGCAGCATCCGGCCCAGCCGTTCCCTGAGGCCCGCGGCGAGCTGCTTTTTCGTCGCCTCGCGGACGGCAAGCACGGTTGAGGGGAGGCCGCCGCCCTTTGCAAGGATCTCGGCTTGAGGCACGCCGCGCAACCGCTGCTGCCAGTCGTCCACACGGCTGCCGGCCCAGCAGGCGTGGGTGTGACAGTCCACGAAGCCAGGCATGAGGACCCGGCCGTTGGCATCGATCACTTCGGCATCGGCGGGGACCTCCACCTTGACCCCAACGGCGGCGATGACGCCGCCCTCCACGAGCACGTCGCCTTGGGGTATGACGGAGAGTTCACCCAACTCCTTGCCCCGGCGCGGACGCGCGCCTGCGGACAGGGTAAGGATGCGGGCGTTTCGGAGGAGCAGCTTCATGGGCGAGGGGGCGCTTCTGGGCGAAGCAGTGGGAGTGCAGTGTGCCGCGGTAACGGCTGTGCGTCCATGCTTGTCGTCGCCGATCCCTCACGAGCCTGGGAGGGGCGGAAGCGTTCGTGCCGAAGGCCTTGATCCCCTCACGGACTCGATGCCGTTGGCGCTTCACCCCCTTTAGGGGCCGATGCGTCGCCGGCCTGATCTACCAGGATATCTTGAGAAAGTCCCAGCCCTTCAGCGGAGGGTCATACTGCAGCATCATTTCCGCCGTGGTGACCTGGGAACCCCATTCCCTGTAGGTGCCGCCCTCCTCCAAGGTGAACGGACGGCTCCCAGGCGACGGCCCATCGGGGTGCCCGATCATGCCGTGATTCAACGCGACGACCCGCGAGGGCGCTATCTCCGACGTATCCGCCGCGCTCGAAATGCCGGCGGCGCTGATTTCCCTTACGGCCGTTGGAATCTGAACCGCCTGGCGGAGCGAAGCCTCGGTCAGGCGCGGCCGTGGCACCGGCTTCGGCGCGTCCTCTGCGGCCGACACGACTCCCATCGAAAGGAGCAGCAAGACCATCAGTCGCGTTTTCATTTCTGTATGCCGACAGGTAACCCTAGCCCGCGTCACCCGCGGGCGCAACCCCGGCGCCCGGATAATGAAAGGTTCAGGCGCCGACAAGAAGGCGGCCCCGGCTTCATCGGTCGAGCGGACGTGGGCGTTGAACAGGAATCGCCAGTCCACCGGATTCCCCCGGGTGAAAGGCGCTCAAAGGGAGATATGCCGCGCTTACGATGAAGGGGTGATGCCATGGCCTGTTTTGGAGCCCCCTCGGGAGTTTCACGGCCTTCCTATTTGAGTGAGTGAGTGGCGAAGCCCGGTTTCCGGGACTATGCTTTTCCTGAGAGGAGGGAGTGACCCATGGAAAGCCGAATCGAATTTGCGGGACTGATGCCCCACGCGCCGGTCCTTGTGCCGAGTGTTGGAGGCAATAGCCTCTATCAGGTGCGGTCCACGGCCAAGGCCATGACCGCATGCGCTCAGCGCGCCCTGGAGGGCCACCCGGAAACGGTCGTGGTGATTTCACCCCATTCACCCAGGAGATCGGGCGCCTTCGGCCTGTGGCATACGCCGCGGCTGCGCGGCTCCTTTGAGCGGTTCGGGGCCCCGGAGGAAACGGTGGACCTGCCTCTGGACCGCGCCTTCGCCGAGCGTCTTGAGTTGGAGGCGGGGTTGCGCGGGCTTTCCACCTGGAGGATCACGCGCGGCGCCCTGGATCATGGAGCGCTGGTGCCGCTCTACTACCTGGCCGCGCACGGGTGGGTGGGCCCGACCGTGGTCCTGGGCCTGGACTTTCCGGAAGAGGGCGGACTCGACGAGATCGGCCGGGCCCTGTCGGCCGCCGCCCTCGGATTGAATCGGCAGACGGCGATCATTGCGAGCGGGGACATGAGCCATCGGCTGACGCCCGCGGCACCGGAGGGCTACGACCCCGAGGCGCACCGGTTCGACGAAACGTTTGTCGGCCTCCTGCGCAAGGGGGCGTTTGGCGAGCTGCGGCAGATCGACCCGGCCCTGCAGGAACGGGCGGCGGAGGATGTCATGGACTCCACCCGGGTTGCCTTGGCCGCGTCCGACTATCGCACGGGGCTTCATAACGAGGTGTTGAGCTATGAGGGTCCGTTTGGCGTGGGCTATTGCGTTGCGGTCTTTCTCGAGACCGGGAGTCCAAAGACGCCGCATGCCGGGACGGCCGATACGGGGGACAAGGTCGTTTCCCGCCTTGAGGACCTGCCGGAGGTGGCCAGGCGGGCGGTTGAGGCAAAGCTGCGGGGCGGACCGGCCGCGCCGCCGTTCCTTGCCCGCGGCGAACTGGAGACGCGGGGCGCGGTCTTTGTGACTCTGGAGACGGACGCGGGCCTGCTCCGCGGCTGCGTGGGCGTGACGGCGCCGCTTGAACGGAACCTGGTCTGGGAGACCTGGCGCATTGCAGTGTCCGCCGCGCTGTTCGACAGCCGTTTTTCGCCCGTCACCGCGGAGGAGCTGCCCGACCTGCGGTTTGCCGTCACGGTGCTGGGGAAGATCGAGCCGGTCGCCTGCGCCGGGGAACTCGACCCCTCGGTGTATGGCGTCGTGGTGTCCGCCCATGATGGACGCAGGGGGTTGCTGCTGCCCGGCCTGCCGGGGGTCGACTCCATGGAGAGCCAGCTGGCCATCGCCCGGCAGAAGGGCGGGATCGGCGCCTCCGAGCCGGTTCGATTGGAACGCTTCACGGCCGTGAGCTTCAGTGAGCGGGCGGAGGCCCCTCCGGGAGGATCCCCGCATGCGGGTTGAAGAACGACACCCCAAAGGCCACCCAGGGCGGTGGTGGACGATGCGCGAGGACGGCCGCATCGAGTGTCGGCTGTGCCCGCGCGGCTGCAAGCTGAAGCCTGGACAGCGCGGGTTCTGCTTTTCCCGGCAGCGGATCGGCGATGAGATGGTGCTCACCACCTACGGACGCAGCACCGGCTTCTGCATCGATCCGATCGAGAAGAAACCGCTGAACCAATTCCTGCCCGGGACGAGCGTGCTCTCGTTTGGCACGGCCGGGTGCAATCTCGGGTGCCGGTTCTGCCAGAACTGGCAGATCAGCAAGGCCAGGGAGACTGACCAGCTGGCGGATTCCGCCCTGCCGGAGGCGGTGGCCGCCGCCGCCGTGCGCTACGGCTGCCGGTCGGTGGCGTTCACCTACAACGACCCTGTGATCTCCGCGGAATACACGATCGACGTCGCGCAGGCGTGCCGCGAGCGCGGGATAAGGTCGGTGGCCGTTACGGCGGGCTACATCACCGAGGACGCCCGGGGGGGAATTCTTCGACGGCATGGACGCCGCGAACGTGGACCTGAAGGGGTTCAGCGAGCGCTTCTACGAGAGATTCTGCTTCGCCCGGCTCCAGCCGGTGCTGGACACCTTGGCCTACCTGCACCGGGAGACGGCAGTCTGGCTCGAGGTGACCACGCTCCTGATTCCGGGGGAGAACGACAGCAGTGACGAGATCGACCGGGCTTCCGACTGGTTTGCGGGGCATCTCGGCCCGGACGTGCCGTGGCACTTCACGGCATTCCATCCCGACTTCAGGATGCTGTCCACGCCGGCCACGCCCGCGGGCTCTCTGCAGCGCGCGCGCGCGATCGCGCGCTCCAAGGGCCTGAGGTACGTCTATACGGGCAACCTGCGGGACCGCGAGGGCGGTAGCACGTGGTGCCCGTCATGCGGCTCGCTGCTCATCGGCCGGGACGGATTTAAGCTGGACGCCTATGCTCTCGACCGCGACCGGTGCTCCCACTGCGGGTGCCTGATCGCCGGGCGCTTTGAGTCCAGGCCGGGGAATTGGGGGGCGCGCTGCCTGCCCGTGCGGTTGGACGCCCGGAGCTAGGGGGCCCGTCTGCAGGTGCCGGGCCCGGGCGCCCATCCTGGGGAGGGCGCGGGTCGACGTTCGGTTGCGTGCAAAAAAGAGGGGGGCGCGTCAGGCGCCCCCATGCTGCCGAAGCACGTCGGCCAGCTCCTTGTTGCCCTTCTGCAGGGCATACTGCAGGGCCGTTTGTCCCGAGGCGTCCTTTGCATTCACGTCCGCGTGATTGGCCAGCATCACCTCCGCCAACTCCTTGTTGCCTTGGAGCGCCGCCCAATGCAAAGGCGTCGAGCCGCTCTTGTCCTTGGCGTTGGGATCGGCCTTCGCCGCAAATAGAAGTTCCGCCACCTCCTTGCCGCCGCCCACGGCAGTGTAGTGCAGGGGCGTCTCGCCCGTGTTGTCCGTGGAGCTGACATCGGCTTTGGCTTCAATCAACATCACTGCCACCGCCTTTGACTTGGCGAGGCACAAGGCCGTGGCGCCGCTGTTGAACTTGGCGTTCACATCGGCGTTGTTGGCCAGGAGGAAAGCGACCACCTCCTTGCGGTCGAAAACGACGGCCAGGTGCAGGGGCGTCTGTTCCTTGCTGTCCCTGGCGTTGACGTCGGCCTTTTGGGCCACCAGCAACGCCGCCATCTCCCTCGATGTCGCCCAGAAAAGGGGCGTCTGGCCATTCTTGTCCCTGGCGTTCACATCGGCATTTTTTGCCAGGAGGACCTGCGCAACGTCCCGGCAGTCCTTCGACGAGGAATAATGCAAGGCCGTCATGCCGTTCCCATCCTTGACGTTGATATCCACATTGCCGGCCAGCAGCGACTCCACGATGTCCTTGTGGTCCGCATACGCGGCGTAGTGAAAGGGCGTGATGCCGTTGGTGTCCCCGGCCCTGGGGTCCGCCTGGTTTGCGAGCAGGAGATCGACGACGTCCTTCTTTCCCATGAAGGCCGCGTAGTGCAGGGGCGTCCATCCGTTGGCCGCTTTGGCATTGATGTCGGCCTTGCTGCTCAACAGCAGCTGGGCGACGTCCTTGAATCCCTTCGCCGCCGCAAAATCCAGGGGGCTCGTGCCATTGTTGTCCTTGACGTTGGGATCGGCCTTTTGGGCCAGCAGGAGCTCGGCGGCGTCCTTGTGCCCGTTGCTTGCCGCATAATGCAGCGCCGTTTCGCCGCTCGCATCCTTGCTGAATACAAGAAACGGGTTCTGCGCGATGAGCGCCTTCAGCTTCTCAAGGTCCCCGCTTTCCGCCGCCTTCTGGATGTCGCCACAAAATGCCTGACCGCACCACACCAGGGCGAACAGCACCGCAGCCATGAAGCGGGGCACGTGCCCATGGGGACGCCGACAAAGGGGAGTGCGCATAATCATGATGGGGCTCCTGCTGGAATGTTGCCGCGCCGATGCGGGTCGGATTTCTAATATCAATACCATTCGGACGGTCAAACCGATTTGCCCGGGGCGCCATGGTTTAGTGTATATATAGGCGCTGGCCTCGAGAGCCCTATGTAATGGCATGCCTGCTGGCTCGCAGCGCGCCACCCGCGAGGTGGGTTGGGATCAGGACACGGCTCCGAATATCGCACTGTCACCCTTGTTTCAGGGCCGAGAGGTTTTAGGCTGCCAAACGCGTCCCGTTTTGCTATAAGGGGGTTGCTGGATCTCTATACGAGCGCCTCAAGAGCCATGAATACTCCGGGAAAACTGGGCTTTGGCTTATGAGCCGATGGGGCATCACGGCGGCCGCCGGGGTCGTTCTTGCGCTCGCGGGACTGGCAGCGTGGCACTGGGGCCTGATCGGGACGCACGGATCCAAGGACCAGTACAAACAGGGATTGAGATATATCAATGGAGACCACGTGACCCAGAGTTACGCGTTGGCCGCTCCCTATTTCAGGAGGGCGGCAACCGCGGGTTATGCGCCGGCGCAATACGAGCTCGGCACGCTGCTGCGCCTGGGTGTGGGGGTTCCGCCGGATGAAGAGGGTGGGCGGCTGTGGATCGAGAGGGCCGCCGACCAAGGTTATCCTCCTGCTGTCACGCTGGCGGGATACCTCGAGACGACACGCAAGGGGGGCGATAGCGCGAAGGGCCTCCAGTGGGTCGAGGCCGCCGCCAATTTTGGCGATCATTGGGCTGAGGCTCAACTGGCGCTGTTTTATCTCAACGGAAACCTGGAGCCTGCCGACAACAACAAGGCGCTCTATTGGGTCGAGCGCGCCCATTCCGCGGATCCAGCCGATTTCGAGGATCTGTGGCGGGTGACGTGGCAGCACATCCCTGCGTCTTCACGGGAACTTTCGCGCGCCCTGGTATCAGGCCAGATCGGACATGAGATCAAGGCACCGGCCGACCTGGGCAAATGATCAAACTGCACGCTGCCCCACTTGGCATGAAGACGCCGTCCTGCACATGGGATCCCGCGCTCCGCAGCGTGCGCCTCGTCCTGGCGGCCGTCTGCCTCGTTTGTCTGGGGTGGGCGCGAAAGGCGAAGGCGGACGTCGATCCCGCGGACGCTGTCAGCCAGGTCGAGAGTTCGGTGGCCGATGCGACGGGCCTCATGAGCGACGCAGCCCGTCGTGCGCACACGGACGAGATCAACCAGGCCCTGGCAAACCTCAAGGATCTGGCCTCGGGATTGGCCGATGGCCCCGTGAAGCGGTCGGCGGCCGATGCCGAGGTGGCAGACCGGAAGGCCAGGGCCGAAGTCGCCCAGGCGGACCTCAATGCGCTCCAGGCCCAGATGGACGCGGAGAGCGCCCCGATCCAGCAGGAAGGCCGCGCCAGGAAGGCCCTGGAGGACGACTTCAACGCGAAATTCGCCGGCAAGACCTTCAAAGTCCCCGAGCCCTACAACTCCCTGAAGGCTGAGCAAAGCCGCATCCAAGGCCTCATCAATGAGACGAACGGCAAGATCGAGGCGTTTAACCGGAAATATGAGGAGATCGGCAAGAACCAGAACGCCGTCATCGCCGCGCGCCTGCAGGAGCTGAAAGACGCGGTGAAGGCCCGCGACGACCTGAATCGGGCGCTGCTCGCCAAGACGCAGCAGTTCCAGGACGCCATTGACGGGTTGACAAAGAAGCTGATCGCCTGGGTCAAGGAAACCCCGATTCCCCCGCCTGGAAGTGATTTTCATTTCAAGAGCGACAATGCCATCGACCAGCTGATGCGGGCCTACAACCAGAGGGCGGCGATGGAATCCGACATGCCGGACCTGGTATACACCCCGGTCCTGACGCCTGGCGCCGAAGCCAAGTCCCAAAGCATGGTGGCCTTTGATTCCTACGGGGGAAAGGGCGGCGCCTTGGTGGTTGTGACGGACAAGGGCAGCGTGCCGGCGCCGGCGGAGATGCAGAAGAGCAGCGCCATCCGGGAGCTGCTGGACAACCAGAGCACCGCCAGGAATGCGGTAAACGACGCCCAGAAGCATTGGGACGAGGTGGTCCACAACCGCGCGAGCACGCCTCAGCAGATTCAGGAAGCCGACAGGCACCTGACCGCAGTGACGGCCAATATGGTGCAGATCAGATACCAGCAGAAGGTCGCCACCGGACTTCTCGGCAGAACCGCATCGGGACCGTAATGGGCGCACCGACCCTCAACCCCCCCTCCACACGCGCGAGCCTTCCGCGCCCTGCCGCGGCCCGCTCCATGCCTTTCCTGCGGATGGTCGTACCGTGCCTTGTCCTGGGCTTTCCGGTCATCGGAAAAGCGGATACGATCACGCTGCCCGCAGGATCTGTCGAACAGCCCGCGGTCGTCCAGGAGGAGACCGCTTTGAACCTCAGGCTGCGACCGGTGCCGCAAACCCTTCCTGAGGGGCTCCAGGCCGATCTGGGCAAGACCCTGAACGGGCTCCTGCGGGACCGCAAAAAGCTCAACACTCGCCTGGACCAACATTTTGCCACCTACGGAGCGGAGGTCGACACGGCGGCGGCCAACTATCCGCAGTACGTCACGAGCAAGGCTGAGATCGTCAGCCAGAACGACGAGCTGCTCTCGCGGATGAAAGCCTACAACGCGTCGACCTCGAGCGCGCTGCAGCAGTATATCGATCGACTGAAGGTCGAGATCGATCAGACCAAGGAAAACCTCAAGTCGCAGCAGCGGGCCTTCGCGAATGAGGCCCAGGCGTTCGAGGACCTGGCGGATACCTCTGAAAGGCAGAGGGACGCGTTGATGGACTCCCTGCGGGACCGCGCCAAGGAGGCCGCCTTGGAGGGGGGTGAAGCCGGGGTCGAGGCGGGGCTCGAGCGTGCGGCGAAGATCACGCCCGCGAGGGCCACGAAGATCATCGCCCAGCTCGAGAAGGCGGGGGCCAACAATCCCGACCTGCTTGACCTGGTCCGCGCGATCGGGGACGCAAAGAGCAAGAAGGCCCGGGTTGAGGCGGGGCTTAAGTTTTACAAGATGCTGAAGAACGAGAAGACGATCTGGGACCTGAACGCGCTCGTCGGTCGCGAGGAGTATCTCGCGGCCCTGATCGAGGTCATCAGCTGGGTGTCGCCCAGCCCCTGGCTCAAGGTCTGCGCGGAAGGGCTCGTTGACTCGGGCAAGGCCGATCTGGAGGCCTGGGTGGTCCTGGGTCGAGAGGAGCAAACGCTTTCCTCCGCAACGGAGACCCAGTTGCGTGAGCTGACGATCGTGGGCGGCCGGCTGATGGCTCTCGTGAAGGCAAGGAACAAGTCCGTGCAGGAGTTGAAGGTACTGCCTACCTTGAGCGTCGAGCCCATGACCATCAAGGGATAGCCTCGAATCCGCTCACCCGGCAGGCCCCTCATTGGCCTGCGCGACCGGTCATCGGCACAAAGCGCACGGGAAGCACCTCGTCGCGCTGCAACCGGCCGTCCGGCCCCTGGGTATAGTCCACCAGGGTCTGCTCCCGGACGCCTTCCGGAACGATGAGATGGCCGCCTTGCCTGAGCTGATCGATGAGCGGTTGCGGCACCTGCGGCGGCGCCGCCGTCACGATGATGCCATCGAACGGGCTGGCGTCGGGCCAGCCCAGGGAGCCGTCGCCCCGGCGCAGCTGAACGGTCGTGTACTCCAGGCGATCGAGGGTGGCTCGGGCGCGCTCGACCAGCATCGGTACAATCTCGATCGAATAGACCTCGGCGCCCAGTTCCGCGAGCACCGCGGTCTGGTAGCCCGAACCGGTGCCTATCTCGAGGAGGCGCTGTCCGGCCTTGAGCTCGAGAAGCTCGGTCATCAGGGCCACGATGTAGGGCTGCGAGAGGGTCTGCCCGCTCCCGAGGGGCAGCGGGTGGTCGTCGTAGGCGGCGGCGCGGTGCTCGAAGGGGACAAATTCGTGCCGGGGAACCTTGCGCAGCGCCTGGAGCACGGCGCGATCGCGGATACCTCGGGCCTCGATCTGCTCCCGCACCATCTGCTCCCGCGGATCCTCGAACCCTTCCTCCCTCGGTCTGCGGGATCCGTCGCCGGGTTCACGGCTCGGCGGAGTGGACGAAAACCAACCTTTGGAGTGCCGCAGGTTCACGGGATGGGGCGATCGATCCCCCGGGATGAACTCCTTCGGGTTCCGGCTGGAAGGACCGCCTCACCCTCGTACCGTTGGGACGCATTGTCCATAGCGGCAGGGTACAGGCGGCAGAACGGCCCGTACGCTCGGATCGACGATACGGGCAAGGGCCGATGGATCCTGCGGCCCAATTTGCGCTCGCCTCATTCGGGCGCCCCCCTAGCAATAGGCACGCCGGATGCTCGAGCTTCGGCCCCCGAATCCAGCCCATGCCGGAAACAAGCTCAAAGGCGGTCTTCCTCAGCTATGCCCGCGAGGATGCGGAGGCGGCCCGGCGGATTGCCGAGGCATTGCGCGGCTTCGGCGTCGAAATCTGGTTTGATGCCAACGAGCTGCGAGGCGGGGACACCTGGGACCAGAAGATCCGCCGGCAGATCAAGGAATGCGCGCTGTTCATTCCGGTCATCTCGGCCGGGACCCATTCCAGGAACGAGGGGTATTTCCGGCTGGAGTGGCGGCTCGCGGTCGAGCGGACGCACCTGATGGTGTCCGGGGCCGCCTTCCTGATGCCGGTGGTGATCGATGCCACCCCGGAGACCCCAGGCATGGTCCCCGACGAATTCCTGAAGGTCCAGTGGACCCGGCTGCCCGCAGGGGTGCCGACGCCGCACTTTGTGGCCCAGGTGCAGAACCTCCTGCGGGACCCGAGCCCGGCGGGCGCCGCGGGCGCCGCGGGCAACGCGGCCGGCCGGCCGCCGGTCCTGCCGGAACCCAGGCCGCCCCGCCCCGTCCTGATGGCGTGGGCGATCGCGCTCCTGGCCGCGGCGGTCCTGGGCCTGGGGGCCTTCGTGCTCCTGCGCCCGGGTGCCAAGCCCCCGGCCCCGGCCGCGACGCCGACCCCGGGGGCCGAGCCGGCTGAGGCGGCGGTCAACGCCAAGTCCCTGGCGGTGCTTCCGTTCACCAACATGAGCGAGGAGAAGGACAGCGCCTTCTTCACCGACGGCATCCAGGAGGACATCCTGACGAACCTCGCGCTCATCTCCGAGCTCCACGTCGTATCGCGCACCTCGGTCATGCAGTACCGGAACACCCAGAAGTCCATCAAGCAGATCGGGCAGGAGCTGGGGGTGGCCTACGTGCTCGAGGGCAGCGTCCGCCGCGCGGGCAACAAGGTCCGCGTGACGGGCCAGCTCATCAACGCCCGCACCGACGAGCACGTCTGGGCCAAGGCCTATGACCGCGACCTGACCGACATCTTCGCGATCCAGGGGGAGCTTGCGACCGAGATCGCCGGGGCGCTCAAGGCCGCCATCACCCCGCAGCAGAAGACGCTGATCGAGGGCAGGGGAACCTCGAACATGGAGGCCTACAGCAGCTTCCTCAAGGCCCGCGAGTTGCGGCTGTGGTCGGGCGTGCGGCGGGTCACCCTCCCCGAGATCGACCCGCTGCTGCGGAACGCGGTGACGCTGGATCCGAAGTTCTGGGAGGCCTGGCTTGAGATCGCCCGGGTCGACCTGACCGCCTACGGCAGCATGTCCCTGGAGCGCGAGCGCAGCCGCCTCGAGGCGGGGCAGGCGGCGCTGGCCCAGGCGCTCAAGCTGGCGCCGGAGGACCCGAAGGTCCTGCGGGTGCAGGCACTCGAGGCGAATGCCCTCGGCGATGTGCCCAGGGCCCGCGCCTTGCTGGAACGGGCCCTGGCTGTCTACCCGGGCAACGCGGAGCTCCTCATCGCGCTGGCCACGCTCGAGGCGGGCGACCGCGACTGGGCCAAGGCCATGGGGTATGTCCGGCGGGCCCAGGCGCTCGACCCGCGCAACCCGGCCGTGCTGTGGGCGGCCTATGGCGCCCAGCTGACGCTCCGGCAGTGGGACCAGGCCCTTGCCAATGCCCGGCTGCTGCAGGAGCTCCAGCCGGAGTCCCGGGAGGCCGCGGAGGCCGCAGCCATCATCTCGTTCATGTCCCGCGGATCCACCGAGGAGGTGGACGGCCTGATCGGCCGGCTGACGCCGGAGCAGCGTCGGGACCGCGGGGAGATCGCCTGGGAGGAGGACTGGTATTACCACTACAAGGGCGACGCCAAGGCCTACGTCGCCCTCTGCGAAAGCCAGGGGACCGACTTCAACTTCAGCGAGGACGACGCGACCCTGCAGTACGCCGAGGCGCTCATCGTGCTGGGACAGAAGGACCGGGCCCGGGCCCTGGTGGCCCCGATACCCGACCGTCTGAAGGCCGTGGTCGCCCGGGATCCCGACAACTACGCCGCGGCGTCCTCCCTGGCCTATGCCCAGGCCCTCCTGGGCCAGCATGACGAGGCCATGGCGACCCTCGCGAGCGTGCTGGCCATGTACAAGCCGGGCGATCCGCCCAGGAAGCAGTTCTTCCTGTTCACCAACATGAGCATCGTCTGCGGGTGGATCGGGGAGAAGGACAAGGCCGTGGACCTCCTTCTGCCCTTCATGGGCAAGCCCGTGAGCCGCTATCTGAACGTGATGAGCATGCGCAGCGACATCGACAACTGGCCGATGCACGGGTTCAAGCGCTGGGAGGACGTAGTGGTCGACCCGAAGAACAGCCAGCCGCTGAGCTACTGAGGGAAAACGGGGCCGGGGCGGTCCAGACGGGCGGACCAAATTTGCTTTTCAGCTGCGGCGTGCAGGCGTTTCATGGGACCATGCTAAAACCAATCACGGTCCTAGAGGCGCTGGGCAGCGCGGGCCCCCTTGAGGGGGCGGTGGTCCAGGGGTGGGTGAGGACACGGCGCGACGCCAAGACGTTCTCCTTCCTTGAGGTGAACGACGGCTCCTGCCTGCGCAACCTGCAGGTGATCGCCCCGGGCAGCCTGGGCAACTATGCGGAGGTGCAGCACCTGATCACCGGGGCCTCCGTCAGCGTGCGCGGGAAGCTCGTGGCCTCTCAGGGGCAGGGCCAGAAGTGGGAGCTGAGCGCCGAGGAGGTGACGGTCGTCGGAGCCTCCGACGCGGCGTATCCCCTTCAGAAGAAGGGCCACACCCCGGAATTCCTGCGGGAGATCGCCCACCTGCGCCCGCGCTCGAATCTTTTCGGGGCCATCTTCCGGATGCGAAGCCGGCTGGCGTTCGCCGTCCACAAATTCTTCAACGAAAGGGGATTTGTCTACCTGCACGCCCCGATCATCACCGGCAGCGACTGCGAGGGGGCGGGGGAGATGTTCCGGGTGACGACGCTCGATCCGGCGGCCCCGCCCAAGGGGGCCGACGGCAAGGTGGACTATTCCAAGGACTTCTTCGGGCGTTCGACCTACCTGACGGTGAGCGGGCAGCTCGAGGCCGAGGCCTTTGCCTGCGCGCTGTCGAAGGTCTACACCTTCGGCCCCACGTTCCGCGCCGAGAACTCGAACACCTCCCGCCATGCGAGCGAGTTCTGGATGATCGAGCCCGAGATGGCGTTCTGCGACCTGAAGGGCGACATGGACCTGGCCGAGGAGTTCGTGAAGGCGCTCATCAGGGAGGCCCGGACGGGGAGTGCCGACGACCTGGGACTGTTCGCCAAGTTCGTGGACAAGGACCTGGTCGCGCGCCTCGACTTCGTGCTGGAGCGGCCCTTCCAGAGGGTGAGCTACACCGAGGCGGTGAAGCTGCTGGTCGAGAGCGGCCAGAGTTTCGAGCACCCGGTGGCCTACGGGACCAACCTCCAGTCCGAGCACGAGCGGTACCTGACCGAGACTGTCTTCAAGTGCCCAGTGACTGTCTTCAACTACCCGAAGGAGATCAAACCCTTCTACATGAGGCTCAATGACGACGATAAGACCGTCACCGCGATGGACGTCCTGGTGCCCGGGATCGGCGAGATCGTGGGAGGCAGCCAGCGCGAGGAGAGGCCGGACTTCCTCGAGGCCAGCATCCGCAGGCACGGCCTGGATCCCAAGGACTACGGCTGGTACATGGACCTTCGCCGCTGGGGCACGGTGCCGCACGCGGGCTTCGGCCTGGGGTTTGAGCGGGTGCTGATGTTCGCCACGGGGGTTTCGAACATCCGCGACGTGATTCCCTTTGCGAGGACGCCGGGCAACGCGGCGTTCTGAGCCGTTGCGGCCCCTGCCGGAATCCTCCCCGGCGGCCTCGAAAAGCGCCGGAATCGATGAACGGTGCGTGACTTAAGCCGATAGAGGGTTATCAAAGGGGGGTCGCCCATGCGTGCGACCTCCCGGCATGTCATCCCCCACTCAAAAGCCATCTGGCAGGGCAGGGTTCACGTTGGTGGAGATCATGATCGTGGTCGTGATCATCGGGCTCCTGGCGTCGATGGCCATTCCCGCGTTCATGAGGGTGCGGGTCACCTCCCAGGACAAGGCCGTCCTCAACAACGCGCGCCAGCTCTCCGCCAGCGCCGACCAGTACTTCATGGAGTACGGCGTCTCGACCGTCACCCTTTCGGATCTCCTCGGCCTCACGGCCTACATCAAGAACCTGCAGAGCGTGGCGAGTGAGAGCTACCCCCTGGTCTACACGCAGGCGACGACGCTCACCGTGACCGGCGTGTCGGGGATGAGGACGATCACCTACGCGAACTGATCGGTTTGCGCAGGGCCGGGGCATGGGTCATCGTGAGCCTTTCCCTAATGGCCTCCATCGCTGAATTCCTCCACGCCCGCTACGGGGCGGCGCAGCCGACCCTTCCCGAGCGGGCGAACGAGACGTTTGCCACGCTCCTCTGCCACCGCTCGGTCCGGGCCTTCCTTCCGGGACCGCTGGATGCCGGGGTGCCGGAACAGCTGGTCGCGGCCGCGCAGTCCGCGTCCACGTCCTCCCACCTTCAGGCCTGGAGCGTGGTGGCGATCGAGGACCCTGAGCGCAAGGCCCGGCTGGCGGAGTTTGCCGGCAACCAGCAGCATGTCCGCGAGGCGCCGCTCTTTCTGGTGTGGCTGGCCGACCTGTCCCGCCTGCGCCGGATCTGCGAGCGGGCGGGGGAATCCGGGGCAAGCCTTGATTACCTCGAGAGCTTCCTGCTGGGCTCCATCGACGCCAGCTTGGCCGCGCAGAACGCGCTCGTCGCGGCCGAGTCCATGGGGCTCGGCGGGGTCTACATCGGAGGCATCCGCAACCGGCCGCAGGACGTGGCCCGGGAGCTGGGCCTGCCCCCGGAGGTCTTTGCGCTCTTTGGCCTCTGCATCGGCAGGCCGGATCCCTCGCGGCCCGCGTCGATCAAGCCGCGCCTGCCGCAGTCCGTCGTGCTGCACCGCGAACGCTACAACGCGGAAGGCGAGGCCGGGGCTTTGGCCGGATTCGACCGCGTGATGGAGGCGTTCTACCGTTCCCAGAAGTTGGCTCCGCGGGCCTGGACCCACCAGGCGGCGGCGCGCGTCAAGGGGCCGGGGTCCATGAGCGGCCGCGACCACCTGAGGGAGGCGCTGGGCCATTTGGGCTTCAAACTCACCTGAACCTCGGCCGGGTCCGATTCCGGGCAGAGTGTCATTGATAATGGCGGGGAACGGCCGTAACGTTCTGTTCCGCCACGAGAGCCGATTATCCCCACTCCAGCCATGTACAACAAGATCCTCGTCACGCTGGATACGACGACCACAGACCGGGCGATCATCGAGCACATCAAGGAGCTGGCAAAGGTCATGAACAGCCGCGTCGTGCTGCTGCATGTCGCCGACGGCTGGGCGGCGAGAACCTTCGGCGCCAATGCCGTCAGCCCCGAGATCACCGAGGACACGGCCTACCTGCGCAAAGTGCAGGAGGAGTTTCAGCTTGCGGGCATTCCGGCGGAGGCCGAGCTGGCCTACGGCGAGCCCGGCGAACAGATCGTCCGCTGGGTCAAGGAGAAGAGCTGCGACCTGGTGGCCATGAGCACCCATGGGCACCACTTCGTGGGCGACCTCTTCCTGGGGTCCGCCTCGAGGCTGGTCCGGCACACCGTCATGGTGCCGGTGCTGCTGCTACGTGCCAAATAGGGCTCCCCGGGGCCTGGCGCCCGAATAGAATTGCCGGGCCATCGCAAGGAGCTGGGCCTCGGTCATGTGGTGCGTGTTCACAACCACAGAACCGATGATGCGCCCTGCCAGCTCGGGGTGGTTCACCCTGAGCCAGCCGATGAACTGGTCCATCTCGCTGCTGGTCCCCGTGCCCGTGCCGAAGATGAGGATGCGGCTAGCGGAAGCCATCGCGCGCGCGAGCGGCCCAAAGAAGCTGCTGGGGTTGGGCTTCTCCTGGCCCCTCGTGAAATCCATCGAGTGGTGGGCGTGGCGGAAGTAATCCTCGGGCGCGTGGGGGAGGATCTGCTCGGGAACGGAGCCGTGGAGCTTCGAGCGGTACAGCCGGGCCTCATGGTGGTCGATCACGAGCAGCAGGTGCGTCTCCCCCTCCTCCGCCTGCGTCGTCTCAAGGAATCGGCGCATGGCCATGAGCTCCTCCCTGTCCTCCACGTCCATGGAGAGGCGCGGATGCACCGTGAGGACATGCCCATGGCGGGTCACCTTCACGGCGCCGGTGGGTTCCTCCTCGACCATTCCAAGCTGTCGAAACATGCCGAGGACGTCCTTCCAGCTCAGGCTCTGGGCTGCCGGGTCCTGGAAAATCCGGACGTAGGTCCTCTGCTGGGGGCCCGTGAGTGTCGATGGGGTATTCATGGGGATGGGGGTCGGTGGGGCTGGCTGGGCCGACGCTGAGCGCATCCCGGTGATGGGCCGCCCTCAGAGTCCGCCTGGACGGTTGTCCCAAGATAATTCGCAATGGGCCGAATGTCCACCCCCAGGCGGGGATGCGCCGCGCTGCAAGAATGGACTCGGCCCGGCGCGGGACTTTAACCCTCCGCGCTTTGCGCCCGCGATGAGTGCGCCCGTCCCGCAAGGACGGGCCGGATCGAGTCCGGGCCCGAATACAAATAGCTGATCGCAGCCACAAGGGTCTCGGCCGATCCAGAGAAAGCCTCGGGTCGCCCTTGCGGAAAATCGTGTGGGCTCAATACCCCATGGCGACTCTTGCGGTTCCGCTATAAAATAAACCGATGATGTCTACCCCAATTCGCGTCCCCAATTCGCCTAGGAGAAAACCCATTTTGGGCTAGGACAAAAATCGAAGGTAACATGAGCGACGATGCGCGAAACGGAACCGCTACCGCGGACCCGCTGGCGGATGGACTCGCGCTCCGCGCGTCCGAACTCAGTTATCGCAGACTGTTCGAGGCTGCGCAGGATGGCATTCTCATTCTTGATGTTGATTCGGGCCGCATTCGCGATGCGAATCCCTTTCTCGTCCATTTGCTGGGGTTTTCCCACTATGAAATGCTGGGCAGGACGGTTGCCGAGCTCAGTCCATTCAAGGACGCCAATTCAAACCAGGCGATGCTGGAGAAGCTGAAAAAGGACCGGTACGCCCGCTATGAGGACCTGCCGTTGAAGACAAAGGATGGCCGCCGCATCGCAGTCGAGTTTGTCAGCAACGTGTATCAGGCCGGAAACAAGGAGGTGATTCAATGCAATATCCGCGACATCACTGCCCGCAAGCAGATGGAGCAGCAGATGAGCCTTCTCAACGCCTGTGTCTCCAACCTTAATGACATCGTACTGATCACCGAGTCGGAGCCCCTCGATGAACCCGGGCCGAGGATCGTATTTGTTAATCAGGCCTTCGAGCGGCTCACGGGCTACACCTCCGCCGAGGTACTCGGCCGAAGCCCCCGAATCCTCCATGGTGAAAAGACGGATCGGCTTACCCTGGATGAGATCCGCGCGGCCCTGGGCCGTCAAAAGTCGATCCGGAGAAAGATCATCAATTACACGAAGGACGGGGCCGAGTACTGGGTTGATATGGATATCGTCCCTATTTTTTCGAAGGCCGGGGAATGCACCCACTTTGCCTCCATCCAACGCGACATCACGGCAGAGAAAAAAAACGAGTCGCAGCTGCTGTGGAGGACCGCCCTGTTCGAGGCCCAGGTCAACTCGTCCCCCGACGCCATCATCGTCGTCGACAGCGAATCGAAGACGATACTCCAGAATCAACAGATGATCGACCTATGGGAGCTTCCCGACGACATCCGAGACGAAATCGACCATCGGCGGCGGCTGGAGTGGATCACCAGCCAGATGAAAGACTCCACGGGATTTGCCAAGAAAGTTGCCCATCTTTATGCACATCCGCGCGAAATTAGCCACGACGAACTCGGGCTGGTCGACGGGAGAGTTCTTGAGCGTTACACCGCCCCGGTCCTCGGACGGGATGGATCGTATTTCGGCAGGATCTGGAGTTACCGCGACATTACCGAGAAGAAAAAAACGGAAGCGCGCTTCCGCCGGCTGGTAGAATCCAACGCGCAGGGGGTGGTTTTTTGGAACACGCAGGGTGAAATCACACAGGGCAACGACGCCTTCCTTAAAATCGTCGGCTACACCCGTGAGGACCTTGAGGCGGGCAAGATCAACTGGATCGCGCTGACGCCGCCGGAGTACGCCCACCTTGACCGACGCTGCATTGAGGAGATCGCCGCCACCGGCTCCTGCACGCCGTATGAAAAGGAATATCTGCGCAAAGATGGCACGCGTGCGCCCGTTCTGGTCGGCGCGGCGTCTTTTGCGGACAACCCGAACGAGGGTGTCTGTTTCTTTGTTGATCTCACTGACAGCAAGAAACTCGAACGACAGTACCTGCGCGTGCAGCGCATGGAAAGCATCGGCACGCTGGCAGCAGGCATCGCCCACGACCTGAACAACATACTCACCCCCATCATGATGGGGGTGGAAATTCTTAGGAGCCGAGTCAAGGATCCCCAGGCAAGTGCCGTTTTGGAGACATTAGAGTTCAGCGCCAAACGCGGCACGGACGTCGTTCGACAGATCCTCTCATTTGTCCGCGGCATGGAAGGCCGGCGGATCGAGGTCCGGCTTGAGGACCTGTTGAAGGATCTGGAAAATATCATCAAGAACACCTTCCCCAAGGATATCAGACTGCAGGTCTCCACTACTGCCGATACGTGGTCGATTCTGGGCGATCCCACGCAGGTGCACCAGGTGCTCTTGAACCTCTGTGTTAACGCACGGGATGCGATGCCGAACGGCGGATGTCTGACCATCCGCGCCGAGAACGCGGAGCTGGATGATCAATATGCCGCGATGAACGTCCAAGCCAAGCCAGGACGTTACGTTCACATTGTCGTGACGGATTCGGGTACGGGCATGCCGCCGGCGGTGATCAACAGGATTTTCGAGCCCTTCTTCACGACAAAGGAAATTGGCAAAGGCACCGGTCTTGGCCTTTCAACGGTCATGGCTATCGTAAAAAGCCACGCGGGGGTTATAAATGTTTACAGCGAGCCCGGCAAGGGCACGAGCTTCAGTGTCTATCTGCCCGCGATGGATGTATCGGGCGAAAAGGGGAAGGTGCGTTCGAAGGAGGACGAACTGCCCCGGGGAAACGGAGAGACGGTCTTGGTGGCAGACGATGAAGCCTCCATACTCACCATCACCGCCCAGACATTGCAGGCGTTCGGTTACCAGGTTCTAACCGCGACGGATGGAGCGGAGGCCGTGGCCGTGTATGCCGAGCACAAGCGTGAGATCTCGGCGGTGCTTACTGACATGACGATGCCGATCATGGACGGCCCGGCAACCATCCGTGCCCTGATGAAGATCAATCCCACGATCAAGATAATCGGGGTGAGCGGGCTGAATATTTACGGCGGCACAACGCTTATATCCGAGGCCAATGTGAAGCGCTTCATGACGAAGCCCTACACGGCGAGGGACTTGCTCACGACGATTAGGGCGGTTTTGGACGGCGCCTGACGGGAAGAAAGAGTGCGCTCGCGAAATCGACAGAGGAATCGGAGGAATGCTCGAAAGACCTTCTTCTCATTCACGATAGGGCGAGAGCCGCCTGCAGCGCATGTTGCTTTTCTTCAGGCCATTAGGTAAAGGCGCGACTATTTCACCGGCGCGGCGGCTCGAGCGCAGCAGGAACTGCCCAATGGCACTTCTTTCGGTAAGCATCAGCAAGTAACCGACGATCACGTGATTCCCAGGCGACAGCGTTGCCGGACGGGGGGGCGCAGAAGACCCGTGGATTGTGATCCGCAGGAAAATAAGACGAGCACTGCGCGGATATTTTACCCGCAGAGCGTAAACACGCCGCCTTGGCGGAAACGCCCCATAATACGGAAATTTGCGTAGTTTTCGTGTTCGCGCCGAGAGAGCATCCGGAAAGGCTCAGGGCATGCCAACGAGCGGTGGAGTGTGCGAGCTTGTGGATGGCCGTTGTGAAACCTCGGCGGGTGTCTGCGGACGAACGAAACATCCGAAAGGATCAGAGACGGTGCTCGTCGGCTTGAAGCTTCTTTTCCTTGTCGCGCAGGGGCTGGCGCTGGTCGGCTGCACGACCGCCAATGTGAAGGCTCCCTTTGTATCGGACATCCCCCCGACGACCATGCAAAGGGCGGTGCTCAGCCCCCCGTTCTCACAGGACGAGGCCTTGGCCGCGATTGAGTTCTGCGTGGACCTGGATGCCCAGGACGACCATTTCGCAAATCCTGGAAACCCGATTTACGCCATGGTTCCGGAGCGGATCGCGAACTGGGACAAGGTCTACGACAGCAGGGTCGATTTGGCCGCGAGAAGGGGGCTGAACCCGAAGGACGCGGCTGACCCCGTGAGCAACGGCTTTGGCTCCTTCGACTCCGCGTGGACGCTCTGGAAAAAGAAAGGGGAGAGGGCCTACATCGTGGCGCTGCGGGGCACTGTATTCAAAAGGGGATCCAGTGTCGTTGAGGATGCGCTTGCCTCCACGGTCGCGGCCGACGATGGCGTCGAGTTTCCCGCCGGCCGGTACGTGAATCTCACCTTCGCGCGCCTGCCGAGGGCGGAGGTGCACACGGGATTCGCCTACGGCTCGTTCGAGTGCGTCTTCGACGGCACGTATGGCATCTTGAAGCAGCTGGAGACGAACCCCCTGTGCAGCATTCCCCAGGGCTCCACGGTCATCTTCACGGGCCACAGCCAGGGAGCCGGGGTTGCGACCCTCACGCACGCCTTCTTCTACTACGCCTCACTAAAGGAAGGGGACCCGTTCCGCATAGGCGCACGACGTCTGACACTCCGCTCCTATGTCTTTGCGCAGCCGAAACCCGGCAACGAACAGTTCAGCGCGGATTTTGCGGGCATCACGCGGGGTGGAAGCACCTCGTTTGTCTTCAACAACACCATCGATGCGGTGCCGTTTCTTCCCCCGACGCACCAGTTTGCATTCAGCGCGTTTGAGGACTGTCCGCAGAACAACAACGTTCCCGGATGGCCCATAATCAGGGGGATCAACAATTTAGCAAACAGCGTGAGCTCATTCTTCTCGCGCACGATTGAGAAGTCGGTCGCCTCCAGGGTGGCGTCCATGAAGGCCAGAGGAGGGGACGGGATCTACCTCTGGGATTCCGGCTGGCTCAAGCGCCGCGATGACCACGGGACCCCCGCCGAGGCCGTCTCCCAAAACTATTCCCTGGCAGGGACATTCGTCCCGCTTATCGGCAACCTGGATGGGTCGAGCTATTTCAATAATCCGGACGACGCCCGTGATCCCTTTATCCAGCACCATTCCCAGGTTTACCGAAAGCTTCTCGAGGTGATTTTCGAGCAGCCTCACCTGCCGACGTCCAGCTAGGGGCGAGCTTGCGGAGCGGTGTGAGCACGCCCCTTTCGGCCCTTGGGAATAGCTCTCCTCAAAGGCTCGCCCCTACGCCTTCTGGCCCACCAGCGCCAAAGGCGTGAGCGCCCTGGCTGTCCCTGTCGCATCGACGAATATCTTGTCTGCGATCCCCTCTCCCAGCGCACGGTAGCTTTCCCACTGATCCTCGCCGAAGAACTGGTTCAATGTCGATTGCTGGGGAAAATCAGGGTTCTCGATGGAATAGTTGCGCTCGGCGGCGGACTCGTCCCCGCACACCGTGGGCTTGATCAGCACCAGAAGTGAGCGGCCTGCCTTGTCGGGATAGTTGACCCAGGCCATGAGGGCGCACTTGGCGACGGTGCCGGTGCGCACCGGGGTGAACACCTCGTCGAGAGTGCCCACGACTTTCAACAGGTCCGCGGGGAATCCGGCGCTCATGGCTGGATTGATCACCTCGATGTCGGCCATGAAGTCGATCCGGGCCTTGCGGACGAGGTTGGCAAAATCCTCGCCATTGCGCGGGGCGTCGCATCCGTCGTCGCAGATGAGGATCAAGGGAACCCTTCGGCGGATGAGTTCGTACGCGGCGGTGTTCTCGAAATGCCCGCCGTCCGTCAGGTACCAGTCCTTCCTGGCGGTGCCGTGGAAGTGCGCAGTGAATTCGTTCAAGAGGTAGAACTGCAGCTTGAACAGCGTGTCTAAGATTATGTCGCCCATGAACCTGTTCGCGGGACGCTGGCTTGCATTGGTGCGCTTCCCGGGCTTCACGCCGCTGTCCCACCACCACCCCAGCCGCACGTTGAAGAATCCAAGGAGGAAGCTCATCGGGAGGCTCGTTTTCGCCCCCAAACCTGTCGAAAACGCGGCTCCGGACACGCCGATCCAGCGCCCGAGGGTGAGCTCCCCGACCCTTGGGTTGTCGGGCTCCGTCGTCGCGAACAGGTGGAAAGCCTGATGCTCGCCGGAACCCTCCAGGATGGGGCTGACGGCCCCCGTCCTTCGGCCGCCCTCTTCAACCCACGTGGTATGGTGGCGCACGCCGACCGAGATCCCGCAAGGCCCCACGGCCATAGGAACCCCCTTTCGGTCGCTCCGGGTGACGGCGGATTGCGGGTCGAGTGTCTCGTTGACGGTCACATTGATCAGGTGCAGCGGGCCTCCCCTCTGGTGCGGAAAATAGGAGGCGAATTCAATCTGGTCTCCCGGGATGGTCTCGGTGATATCGGGCTTCTTCACGCGGGCCTCGTTGGAGGCTCCGAGGTAGGCGCGGGTCAGCCTGGCCGCGTAAAGATCGGCGAGTCCGGACCGATTGAGGATGCTGGTCAGAAAGCCGATTACGAAGCCGATCGCCAGCATGACCAGTGCGGGCACGTAGGGAAGGAAGAGGGTCCAAAGGGGATCGACTGAGTATCTGAAGTGTCCCTTGGGTGCCAGCAGGGCGGCCGCGTGCCCGAGGGTCGCGAAGCCCACGAGCCACAGCGACACCAGGACCACGGCGGCTACTGGGATCCAGAACGAGGGGCCCGCCAAAGGCTTGTCCTGCGACGCCGGTTGACTCAGGAGAGCCTTGATCTTCCTGCTTGCCGCGATCAGCGCGGCAAGCGCCGTGCCGACGCTCCCCCAAGTTACCCTTGGGTTGTTTTTGATCAGCTCGATCAGCGATTCGAACAGGGAGCCTCCGAGGGTGTCGAGGGCGGCAACGCAAAGGGTCACAGCAAAGAACTGCATGAGGAGGGCCTGGTACCTCGTCCACCGGTTACGCCAGACATCCTGGCCGGTGAACCAGAAAAGCGCGCCCATAATGAGGGCCAGGCCGAGGAAGATCGATGCGAGGGACCACAGCCACGCATTGGTGACGACGATGAGGTGGGGCCCCAGGGTGTAGCGGTGCACCGTCGCAAGAGACTGCAAAGAGAATCCGTCCAGCTTCATCGGCACGGAGGTTCCGCTCGCTGCAATGAAGGTGAACACGGCCAGGAAAAGAGGGGCCAGCACCAGATGCAGGGTTACAAAGTTGCGCTGATAGACCGTCGCGGCGAGCCATGCATCATCGGCCCCGTTCGGGGCGAGGTACCGGCCGTTCTCTCTCAGCCAACTGACCTGGGCGGAACTGCTGTCGGCCAGCTTCTCCTGGGCCTCATCCAGGTCGGAGCCCAGCCAAGGGTCCGGTTTCTTTGGCTCGGCCGAAGGCTTTTGCAGACGGTTTAGCCAACCGCACCAGAATCCGCCTGTAAAACCGCCGCCCGAAACCGTGGAGAGAAAGTCAACGTGGGACAGCAGCCTGTGCTTCGCCATGTTTTGGAGGACCCCCAGCGAAAAGGTGGCGCTGCGGATGCCTCCTCCCGAAAGGGCGAGCCCGACTGTGTTGGGAGGAAGCTTGAGCTCCTCCTTGGGCAGGGCCTTGGGCCCAAGGGTCGGGACCTTTGCGGCAGCCCGGCGGGTCTCGATGGCACGCGCCTCGCAATCCTGGAGCTTTGCTGGGTAGGCCCTGTTCTGGTTGAATGTCGGGGCCGGCGGGGAAGCCTGTGAGGGCTGGGATTCGGTTCCTTGGGTCATCGTGGATGTCTCCTATGGATTGGCCGGTTAGCTGAGCATGCACTCGGGGCATACATAGCCGAGGCTCCCAAAGCTGTCGGTGCAGGGGGCCACCTTTATCGCCTGGAAGGGACTCGCCTTGCCGCACCGCGTGCACTCAACCTCCAGGGACGGCAGCATCACGTGCATCGACAATCCCGCGGGAAGGACCGGCTCCACGCCGGAGCGCAGGCGGACGCCCTTTACCAGGGCGATCCTCAGATCCGCGAATCCGGCCCAGAATTCCCCGATCAGCGTCAGCTTGGGCTTACACTTGGCGATCAACCGGATCGTGCCGCGATAGCCCAGGTGCACCTCCTTCAGCTTGGACGCGTCCTTCAGTTCGTCTATGGACGGCTGGCTGATGTGTGCGATCAGGAGATCGCACTTGCCCAGGTGTTTTGGAAGCTCGTCATAATACCCGGTGTCGGCGGTGTAGCCGATCCGCAGGGCGGTGGCCCCGTTCTTGTTGAGGAGCTCGATCACCATGCCCACCGCATTCGGCACCTCCTTCCCGTGCCTCGCCTCGAACGGAGTCACCCGGAACGGGAGCTTCGGGGCGTGCCTGCCGAGGTCGATCGGGTCCTGCAGGCCGAGGGAGAAGATGATCGGGGCCCGGCGGTGCTCGGGCTTTGCCACGGCGAACGTGGTCGCCTTGCTCGAGTCCTCGTCCCACAGGAGCGCATAGGGCTCGCGGGTATCCGTCCTCCTCGTCCAGAGCTCGTACAGAAGGTCGTCGATGGCCTTGAGGTCCGTGTTGTGATCGGGATGGTTGTGGCTGACCACGACGACGCTTATCTCGCGGCCGTGGTAGCCGGCATCATGGAAGTTGCGCAGGAAATCAAAGCCCGGGTCGAGCACGAGCCCGTGTCCCTGCCACTTCAGGAAATATCCTCCTCCGCGCCAGCGGCGTTCGGAGCCTTCCAGCAGCGTCACCGCGCTGCTCCATCCCCTGAGCACGCTCAGCGTATTGTCCCGCCTGGAGTCCGGCTTGCTGACGTATTTTTCGTACTGGGTCTGCCCCGCCGCATCGATGGCGCCCTGCAGGAACGCCTCGACCTGGTCCGTCTGCGCGGGGGCCACGGGATTAACCATCCGGGAGCGGTCATCGGGGGACATCGAGCTCGGAGCGAGCTTCGACTCCAGCAGCTGCAGCGCACGCCGGGCCCGGGCGTGGTCCGCATCGGAGGGGTCGCCGCCGGCGAGGGCTTTTTCAAACGCGGCCTTAGCCAACTTAGGTTTTTTCGACGCCTGGTAGGCCTGTCCCAGATTGGCCCACGCCTTGGCGGGTGTCGCGTATCCCTTGTCCTCAGTCGCTGTCTGGAAGGCCTTGATCGCCCCTTTGAGCTTGCCCTTGCGCTGCAGGGCGACGCCCAGGCTGTTCCACGTCATCCCCTTGGCCGGAAACTCGGGGTCCTTAAGCGCCTTCCGATAGACCTCGATCGCTCCATCCAGCCGGCCCTTTGCGGCGAGCGAGAGCCCGAGGTTGGTGAGCGCGTAGCTGCGGACCCCGTAGGTCTCATCCTTGATCGCCTCGCGAAAGGCCCTTATCGATCCGTCGACATCTCCCTTGGCCTGCAGCGCAACCCCGAGGTTGTTCCACGTGCTCCCCGTCGGGCTGCCCTTCAGGGTCTCGAGGGCCTTGTGATAGGCGCTGATCGCCTCGTCGAGGTTTCCCTCCTTGCGCAGAGCGTTGCCGAGATTGCTCCACGCGATCCCCGGGCGTCCGAACCGTGGGTCGCTGACGACCATCCGGTACTCCCGGATGGCCTCCTTGACCTCTGCCTTTCCGGAATGCGCCGCCCCGCGGATGAACTGCACGGTCCCCTTGTGCCTGTCGGGCACGGAGGCCTCGCATTCGTCGAGTGCGGCCATGGCCTGGTCATAGCGGCAGCAGCGTTCGTCCCGGCTCGCCTTGACCAGCTGTTCGGCCCATTTCCACTTTTTCTTCTTCGCGAATTCAAGGACCGCTTCGTAGGAGGGGGCCGCTGCCTGGAAGTTCTCTTTGTGAAGGCCGTGCTCAAAGCGCGCCTTCCAGAACAGCTCCACGAACTCGGAATCGGCGTCCCGGGGTGATTTTTTTTGGGTATCGTTGGCCATGTGGGGGTGGAGTTAAGGAACCTTGGGGCGCGTGCGGGAGGAAAGCGCGCCTGGCGGGTGTGCAGGGGCTCGATCCTGCGAATTCGCGGGCCCCGTGACCCAGGAATGTTGTCTAGGTCTGGGGTTTACGCGCGGCCGTGGCGGCCGTCGCCGTTTCGGTTGCCGAGGTTCCCGTCTGTTTTACCAATCCAAGCAGCGCATCCGTGAGCGATCCCGCATAGTAGTAGGCGATGATGTCCTGGATGCCTTGCTCAAGCGTGTAATCGGCGTCGGCGGCCTGCATTCCCTTGTTCAGGCTCACCTCGACCGTGGATCGGAGCGTCCTCATCTCGAGCTGCAGGGCCTGCACCGTGTTGCTCTGGAAGATATTCTTGTCGAGGCTCGTGTTGACGCCCACCACGCCGGTGGCCAGCGCCGACAGGAGCGTCTTGACGGCGTTCGCGCTTGCAGCCGTCGATGCCGCGGTCAGGCCCAGCGTCACGACGTCCGCCGTCGTATTCTTGAGCGTGACATCGACCCTCAGCCCGTCTTCGAACTGGTGGTAGTTGTAGTCGATCACACCCTTCAGGTCGTTCAATATACGGTTGCGAACCGTTTTTCTGTCATCGGCCGTTGTGGCGGCGTCATATTTATTCAGGTAATAATCGGCCGAAGTCTTATCCGTGTAGTTGAACGTCGTAAGCGACGTCTTGTTGAGAAGGTCGGGTTTGTCCGCACCCATCAGCCCCTGGCGGGTGGTTCCGTTGACGCAGCCTCCGCATACGAGAAGGGGTAGGATCATCCCGACTGCATGGCATTTCCTGGCCATCCGCCCAAATCCCGTAGTGTGATTATCCATGGTGGGATTGTGTTGCCTCGGCAGGTAGAGGTAGGTGAAAAAGGTCCCTTCATATATGCAAATGCAGTTAATACGTGGAAAGACGTAGCGGTGGATTCGGCGGGGCGCTCTGAACACAATCGAAGCCACGCCGGATTGTTTATAAGGAAAGGAGTGCTAAAGGGGGACTCCCGGTGCCAATAAACAAGATATATATAAAAACTGATTCCGGCCGCAGCGCCTTGGGTATATATTGGGTATCAACATAATAAAGGAGTGGGGTCTTTGGAGTTGCGACACGAATGGAGGAAAGACCCTGCAACGAGGCCCCCTGCAGTTCGTTGCAAGGCTGTCGCGGGGACGGCTCACCGCATCCCGCTGCGTGCGCTCCCCTGTCCATTTGACTTACTCTGCGCGCGGAGTGACTTTTTTTTATGATGGAGGGCGCCATTACGAGCCGGGCTCAGTCGGTGATTTCGGAGCTGTTAGCCCGGGCTGACATTCGGGTGGACGGAGCTCGTCCCTGGGACCTGCGCCTCCACGACGCGCGCTTTTTCCCGCGTGTGCTTTCCGAGGGCACGCTCGGGTTCGCAGAGGCCTACATGGACGGCTGGTGGGACTGCGACGCCCTCGATGAGATGTGCTGCAGGACGGCCCGGGCAAGGCTTGATGAGATTGCCCCCGCCAACCTGCGGACGGTGGCGGCCACGCTGGCGGCGAAGGTGTTCAACCTGCAGACCCTGCGGCGCGCCCGGCGGGTGGGGGAGGTCCACTACGACCTGGGAAACGATTTTTTCGAGGCGATGCTGGGCCCAGGCCTGCAGTATTCATGCGCCTATTTCCAGGGCACGGACGACCTGGCGCAGGCCCAGCGCATGAAGATGGAGCTGATCTGCCGCAAGCTCGGGCTGCGGCCCGGAATGCGCCTGCTGGACATCGGCTGCGGCTGGGGCGGCTTCGCGAGGTACGCCGCCGAACACCATGGATGCTCCGTTGTGGGCGTCACCATCTCCCGCGAGCAGCACACCCATGCCGCGGCGGCCTGCCGCAGCCTGCCGATCGAGATCCGGCTTCAGGACTACCGGGATGTGATGGGGGTGTTCGATCGCGTCGTGAGCGTGGGCATGATGGAGCACGTCGGCTACAAGAACTACCGGGTGTTCATGGAGACCGCACACCGGTGCCTGGGCGAAGGGGGGCTCTTCCTCTGCCACACGATTGCAGGCAATGCCTCGCGGGTGCGGACCGACCCCTGGATTGCGCGCTACATCTTTCCCAACTCGTTGCTGCCTTCGCCCGCGCAGGTGACCCGGGCCGCGGAGGGGCTCTTCGTCCTCGAGGATGTCCACAACTTCGGCTCCGACTACGATCGCACGCTGATGGCCTGGGAGCGGAATTTCCGCGAGGCGTGGCCGCGGTTCCAGGCGCGTTACGGCGAGCGCTTCTATAGGATGTGGCGTTTCTACCTGCTCAGCTGCGCCGGAGGCTTTCGTGCCCGGACCCTTGAGCTCCTCCAGTTTGTCCTCTCCAAGGGGGGTGTCGTGGGGGGGTATGCGCCGGTGCGCTGAACGGGCCGAGCGCTCAGCGGCCCGGGTTGAATGAGAGGTCCTCGCGGTTGAGGATCCACGGATCGTTGAGCGCGGCCGCGGCATTGCGCGTCGAGGCCATGCCCCAGCCGACCCCGCCTCCATTCTGGTCCCACCACTGCACAAAGAATACGGTGCGCGGCATCAGTCCATGGAGCGCGGAGACGAGGGTGGTCTCGTCGAAGCCGAGATCCCCGCCCGACGGGCCTTTCGGACCGAACTTAGCCATGCAGACCGTTTTTCCCGTCGACACGAGCGGGGTGTAGCTGCCGACCACCGAGGCGGATGGCGTCGTGCTGCGCGTGTGCTGGAAACCGGGGGGGGACGGCAGGAGCCGGCCCCCCGCGCCCCGGAGCCGCCGCTTTCTCCTTGCGGACGCGAGGGCCGCGTGAGGCTAATGGCGCCCATGAACAGGAAGAACCTGGCCGGACTGCTCGCGCTTTTCATTGCCCTCGGCTCCCCGGTGTGGGCCGCCGATTTTCCGGCCCCCTCGCAGGCCGACTATGGGATCAGGGACTTCAGATTCGCCTCGGGCGAGAGCCTGCCGGCGCTCAGGATCCACTACCGCACCTACGGCCACCCGGAGCGCGGGGCCGACGGGATCGTCCGCAACGCGGTCCTGATCCTGCACGGGACCGGGGGCTCGGGGGAAAACTTCATCAATGCGATCTTCGCGGGGGAGCTGTTCGGCCCGGGCCAGCCCCTGGACGCGGCGCGCATGTTCATCGTGATTCCCGACGGGATCGGCCACGGGAAGTCCTCGAAGCCGAGCGACGGCCTGCACGCGCGGTTTCCCGCCTACGCTTATGCGGACATGGTCGACGCCCAGTATCGGCTCCTCACGGAGGGGCTCGGCGTCAACCACCTGAGGCTGGTACTCGGAACGTCGATGGGCGGCATGCACGCGTGGGTCTGGGGAGAGCGCTACCCCGCATTCATGGACGCCCTCATGCCGCTCGCGAGCCTGCCGACCCAGATCTCGGGGCGCAACCGGGTGTGGCGGCGGGCGATCATAGACTCCATCCGCAACGATCCCGAATGGAAGGGCGGCGACTACACGGTCCAGCCGCCGTGCCTGCGCGCCGCGGAGGAGATTCTCTTTTTCATGGGCAGCAACCCCGTGCGCCGCCAGCAGGCCATGCCGACGCTCGCCGCGTCCGACGCGGTCCTCGATCATTATGTCGACGAGGAGGTGCGCCATGGGGACGCCAACGACCTCCTTTACGCGGTGTCGGCCTCGCGGGACTACGACCCCGGCCCGGGGCTCGGGGGGATCCGCGCGCGGCTCCTCGCCGTCAATTCCGCGGACGACCTGATCAACCCGCCGGAGCTCGGGATCCTGGAGCGGGAGATCGGGAAGGTGCCCCACGGCAGGGCGGTCGTGATCCCCGCGGGCGACGCGACCTACGGGCACGGGACGCACACGCACGCCGCCGTGTGGAAGCCGTACCTGGTCGAGCTCTTGGGACCCTGGGAAGGGCGGCCCTAGATTAGGGCACGAGCAGCGTCCGGTTCGAGGCGTCGCGTGGGTCGTCAATGCGGGGATAGTCGCGCCAGAGCCAGCGCATCATCTCGGGCAGCGCGGCGCCTCCCTGCCTGCCCGAGTGGGTGCCGATGCCCCAGCAGTAATTGACGTCGTAGCCCTTGTCCGTGAGCGCGGCCAGCATCCGCAGGTTCTGCGCGTGCCAGTCGCGCTCGGGATCGTACTTCCCGGCGGGGTCGCCGGGCCGCACGCCGCGGTTGTCGTTCACGCCGTCGAGGAGGTAGACGCGGATCGGCTTGCGCTCGCTCGCGCGGATCAGGTCGGGGTAGACGTGGCCGCCGCGGATGTTCGTGAAGCTGCCGATCGTGGAGAGCACCTTGTGGAACTGGTCCGGCCGGTGCCAGGCGACCGTGAAGGCCGCAATGGCCCCGGAGCTGGAGCCCGCGAGCGCCCGGTCGTCCGGATTCGCGGAGAGGTTGTAGCGCGCCGCCAGGACCGGCATCACCTCGTCCGTGACCACGCGCGTGTACCTATCGTCGAGGCCGTTGTACTCCTGGGGGCGGTTGGAGGAGTGGTCGCCCCACTCGGTCTGGGTCGCCACGGGCTGGTCGGGCCTGCGGCCGGGGTTGATGAAGACGGCGATCATGACCGGGATCTCCCGGCGGTAGATCAGGTTGTCCAGGACCTGGGGCGCGCGGTAGTCGCCCGTGGGGCTCGCGAAGGCCTGGCCGTCCTGGAAGATGATGAGCGACGCCGGCTTCGCGGCGTCGTACTGCGCCGGCACGTACACGCAGAAATCGTGGAGCGTTCCCGGGTAGGCCTGGCTCGGCAGCTGCTCCCAGGCGGTCACCTTTCCCCGGGGCACCCCGGGATGGGGCTCGGAGTCGGGGCCGGGGAGGTAGACCTCGTCGAGGGGGGAGGCGGGGCGCGCCGGCGGGGCCAGCGCCGCGGCCAGGAGCGCGAGCAGGAGGAGTCGGGGGGAGTTCAAGGGGGAGAAGGGACGGCGCAGGCTAGGGGCGGCCCCACACCGGGGCAAACTTCGAGCGCCCGTCGCCCTGGTGGGTCACGGGCCCCATCGTCAGCATGCGGTAGCAGCGGTAGGGAATCGTCGAGAGCCCTCCGGTCGGGCGCAGCTTGCCCTTCCACGCCTTGCCGGGATGGCCCCAGAGCCCCTCGGCGTAGATCGGCTGGCCCTCGGCGATGTCGACCAGGACCATGCCGTAGCGCTGGAGCGCGATGCAGACAATGCGCTCCTCGGGGGTCAGCGGGAATTTCGAGAGGTCGAGGGCGGGGTCGAGCTGGATCACGGTCCCCTCGGGGATGCCGCCCTCCGTGAACCCGTCGGTCCAGGCCGCGGGGAACACGAATTCCTTGTAGGCGCAGAAGCGCGAGGCCGCGGCGATCCGGTGCCGGATCTCCCCGGACTGGACCTCGTCGTAGAGGATCAGGCCGGCCACCGCGGGGACGCCGGCGGCCCGGCTGGGGCCGTGGAAGTGGACGCTCTCGCCGTCGGGGACGCCGAGGTCCCCGGTGCGGAAGACACCCGGGCCGCGGGCGTCGTAGACCATGCCCGTGGCCGAGGTCCAGTTCCCGTCGGGCCCCCTGGCGAGGGCCCACATGTCCCAGACAAGGCCCCGCTTCCAGTCGACGGCGGCCAGGTGGGCGTCGCCCTTGGGGTCCGGCGTCGCCTGGCTCGGGATCGGCACGAGCTCGAAGCCGTGGCCGTGGCCGAAATGCTCGCGGCTCGTGTGCCAGGTCGTCTTTTCCGCGGGGCTGAGGAAGTGGAAGCCGACCTTCACGAGCGGCGTCGAGGCATCGACCTCGTAGACCGGGATCGTCCACTGCTCGCAGTTGATGAGCCAGTTCTCGCGGCTGGGCTCGGTCTCCAGCAGCTTCACCCACCGCTCGGTGCGTGGATCGATCCGGGCGTCCGGGCCGATCGGCTGGTTCCAGAAGCTATCGTCGGAGAAGAACCTGCGAGGCACGGGCGTCTCGGAGGCGCGGGCCGTGGGCAGGGCAAGGAGGGCGGCGGGGAGCGCCAGGAGGATGCGGGTATTCACGGGGGCGGGGGGTGGGGGCCCCCATGGTGTAGGCGCGGATCGGGGCCATTCCAAGACTTCTAAGGTGGCGGCGCGGGTCGGCCGTTCGCTGCGTCCGGGCGGCACTTGCAGTCCGCCTCCCGCGCTGTTACCAACACCCCCTCTTGAGTCAGCTGACGTATCAGCAGATCGTCCGGTTTCCCGTGATCGCCTTCTATGAGGACGCGTTCCGGAAGGCCACGGGCGTGACGCTGGCGGTCTTGCCGCCCGAGGAGCCGCTGCAGCGCCGCGCCATGGGGTCCCGCGAAAACGCCTTCTGCGCCCTCGCCGCGACCACACCGGCGGGGTGCGCCGCCTGTCTCGAGGTGCAGGCGCGGGCGCAGCGGGGCCTTGCGCACCCGGCGGCGCCGAGGCAGGTCCACTGCTACGCCGGGCTGACCGACGTCGCGGTGCAGGTGAGGGTCCAGGGCCAGCACGTGGCGACCCTCATGAGCGGGCAGGTGTTCCGGCGCGAGCCCACGGACCGCGACTTCGACATGGTGCTGCGCTTCATCGGCGCCGGGCGCGACAAGGCCTGGGCGGCCGGCCTGCGGAAGGCCTATTTCGACACGCCGGTCGTGAACGCCGAGCGCTTCGAGGCGATCATCCAGCTGCTGACCGTGTTCGCCCAGTACCTCTCGGACTACATCGACCACCGTGCGTTCGCGTTCTCCCCCGACGAGCCGGCGGCGGTCACCAGCGCGAAGCGCTTCGTGCTGGAGCACGTCGACGAGCCGATCGCCCTGGAGCATGTGGTCGCGCACGTGGGCGTCAGCCGCTTCTACTTCTGCAAGCTCTTCAAGAAGGCCACGGGCATGACGCTCACCGAGTACGTGACCCGGATGCGCCTGGAGAAGGCGAAGACCCTGCTGGCAGACCCGGCGCTGCGCATTTCAGAGATATCCTACGCCTCGGGCTTCGGCTCCATCCCCCGCTTCAACAGCGTGTTCAAGCAGCACACGGGCATGGCGCCGACGGCGTTCCGCGCGTCGCTGCGCCCGCAGCAGGGGTGGGCCGGGGCCGCGCCCGAGGCCAATAGCCAATAAGAGAACACCAAGGCTCGATTAGCGCCCGGCCCGGTGTTTCTGGTACGTTGGGGGGGTACCCCCGCCGGTCAGGCCGCCCGCCTGCGGCAAGCGCCCCCACAACCCAACACTGCCCATGAAACAGAGATCCCTCCATGCCCTGATACTGGCGGGCGTCTGCGCGGCAGCCCTCATCGTGGCCGCCCGGGCCTCCGACGAGGAGCCCCAGGCCCTCAGCAAGGAGCAGCTGGCCCAGTTCGACAAGGGGGCGACGTCGATCGACGTCGCCGCCTACCCGCCGGGCCTGCAGCAGAACTACACGGTGTTCCGCCAGAAGTGCTCGCTGTGCCACACGCTGTCCCGGCCGATCAATTGCGTGTTCGCGCTTCCGGACGAATGGTCGCGCTACATCAAGCGCATGATGCACAAGCCGGGCTCCAACATCAGTCCCGGCCAGGCAAAGAAGATCTACGAGTTCCTGGCGTACGACTCCTCCGTCCGCAAGAAGGCCATGTTCGACGACAAGCTCTCGAAAGCCGACGCGGCGTCGAAGGCGGACGCGGAGTCCAGGCTCAGGGACATCCTGGCCGCCTACCCTCAGAAGTAGCTGAGTCGCGCCCCCGGCCCCGAATCATGCCAGCGACCTTCAACGTCGAGCTGCCTGATGCCGGGTACTACGCGCGGCAGGTGCTCTGCCGCGAAGGCTGCCCGGTGAGGACGGACTCCGGGGCCTACGTGCAGGCGATCTCGGAGGGCCGCTACGAGGACGCCTACATCATCGCCCGCGCCCCGAACCCCTTTGCCTCCATCTGCGGCCGCGTCTGCGCCGCGCCCTGCGAGGCCAAGTGCCGCCGCGGGGCGATCGACGCCCCGGTCTCCATCCGTGCCCTGAAACGCTTCGTCTGCGAGCGGTTTGGCGTCGAGTCGGGCGCGTTCGACCTGGGGCGGGTCTACCCGCAGCTGCGCGACGCGCGCCGCGAGCGGGTCGGCGAAGGCCGCAGGGTCGCCGTCATCGGCGCGGGCCCCGCCGGCATGTCCTGCGCGCACGAGCTGGCGCTCATGGGCTTCGCGCCCACGGTCTTCGAGGCCCAGAACCTCGCGGGGGGGATGCTGGTGCTCGGCGTCCCCGAGTACCGCCTTCCGAGGGAGATCGTCCGGGCCGAGATCGCGGCCGTCGAGTCGCTCGGCGTCGAGATCCGCCTCAACCAGCGCCTGGGAAGGGACTTTGCGTTCGCCGACCTGCGCAAGCAGGGCTTCGAGGCCGTGTTCCTCGGGATCGGCGCCCACAAGAGCCGCGAGCTCGCGATCGAGGGCGTCCAGAACGACGGCGTCTTCCGCGCGATCGACTTCCTGCTGAACGTGAACCTCGGCTACAAGGTCTCCCTCGGCAAGAAGGTGGTCGTGATCGGGGGCGGCAACGTCGCCTTCGACGTGGCCCGCTCGATCGTGCGGCAGTCGGAGGCGGTGGCCGGGATGAGCGAGGCTGAGCTGCGCGTGGCGCTGCGCAAGGCGGCGAGCGTGCTGGAGGAGCTCACGGCCAAGGACTCCGAGGCGCCCGACCAGGTGCGCCTCGCCCTCGACGTGGCACGGGAGGCCATCCGCAGCGGGGTGCCCGACGTCCACATGTTCTGCCTGGAGAGCCTAGATGAGATCCCCGCGGCGCGGGAGGAGATCGAGGAGGCCGAGGAGGAGGGCATCAAGCTGCACACCCGCTACGGCCCGAAGCGCATCACGGGGCGCGACGGGAAGGTGACCGGCATCGAGCTCGTGCGGGCGAGCCGGGTCTTTGACGATAACCGCCGGTTCAACCCGCAGTTCATCGAGGGCAGCGAGGAGGTCTACGAGGCCGACACCGTCGTGCTCGCGATCGGGCAGGCGCCCGACCTCTCCTGGATCGGCCCCGACGACAACCTGAAGGTGTCGGCCCGGGGGACGCTCCAGACGGACCCGGCCACCATGGCCACCTCGAGGCCCGACGTCTTCGCCGGCGGCGACGCGGCCTTCGGCCCGCGCATCATCATCACGGCGGTGGCGGAGGGCAAGAGGGCGGCCCGCTCGATCGCCAAGTTCCTCACGGGCCGCGTGCCGGCCGAGCCGCAGCAGGTCCGCGTCACCGTCTACGACACGGCGCGCTACTCCATGAGGCCGGACTACGAGAAGCTCGAGCGGCGCAGGCCGCCGACGCTTCCCCTGGACCGGCGGGTGGGGATCGCCGAGGTCGAGCACACCTATCCGGAGCCGGATGCGGCGCGCCAGGCCGACCGCTGCCTAAAGTGCCACGTCGGGCCGGTGTTCGACGGCGACACATGCATCCTCTGCGGGGGCTGCGCCGACATCTGCCCCGAGTCGTGCCTGAGGCTGGTGGACGTCGCCCGGCTGCGGGGCAGCGACGCGCTGCAGGCGGCCTTCATGGCGCGCTACGGGCGCGTCCCGGGGCCCGGCGAGCAGGGCGCGATCATCAAGGACGAGACCCGCTGCATCCGCTGCGGCCTGTGCGCCGTCCGCTGCCCCACCGGGGCCATCACCATGGAAAAGGTAGAGCTTGTTCCCTCCTGACATGAATCCCAAACCACTTGGCGACACCGCCGTCACCCGACGCGGCTTCTTCCAGCTGTCGATGGGCTGGGTCGCGGGCACGTTTGCGGTCGCCGCGACCGCCATCGCCACCGTGCGCTTCCTGGTGCCGAACGTGGTCTTCGAGCCCGCCCAGCTGTTCAAGGCGGGCGCCCCCGAGGACTATCCCGACGGCTCCATCACCTTCCTCGAGGACGAGCGCGTGTTCGTCCTGCGCCGGGGCAACACCTTCCGCTGCCTCTCGGCGGTGTGCACCCACTTGGGCTGCACGGTCAACCGCTCCGACAAGGGCTTCCACTGCCCGTGCCACGGCAGCGTGTTCAACCGCGACGGCGCCGTGGTGAGCGGGCCCGCGCCGAGGGCGCTCACCTGGTTCCTCGTGACGCTCAGCAAGGACAACCGCCTGGTCGTGGACAAGGGCCAGAACGTGGCCCACGACAAATACCTCATCCTGTGAAAATGGTCCCCCATCACCTCTGGACATGGTTTGCGTCGACGCGGGTCGGCCGGTCCATCTTCCGGGTCGGCCCCCCGCACAGCAACCTGGAGCGCTCGCAGGCGATGGTCTCGAGCCTGCTGCTGCACGTGCAGCCGGCGAAGGTCAACAGGCACGCCCTGAAGGCCTCGTACTCCCTGGGGCTGGGCCTCATCTCGCTCTATCTCTTCTTCATCCTGATCGGCACCGGGACGCTGCTGATGTTCTACTACGTCCCCAGCACGACGCAGGCGTACGACCGCATGAAGGACCTGCAGTTCGTGGTCTCAGCGGGGCTCTTCGTGCGCAACATGCACCGCTGGGCCGCGCACCTGATGGTCGCCGCCGTCATGCTGCACATGTGCCGCGTGTTCTACACGGGGGCCTACAAGGCGCCGAGGGAGTTCAACTGGCTCGTGGGCGTCGGGCTTTTCCTGACGACGCTCGGCCTGAGCTTCACGGGCTACCTCCTGCCCTGGGACCAGCTGGCGTTCTGGGCGATCACGGTGGGCACCAACATCGCGGGCTACGCGCCCATCGTCGGGCCGAAGCTGAAGTACCTGATGCTCGGGGGCAACACCGTCGGGCAGGAGGCGCTGACGCGCTTCTACGCCCTGCACGTGATCGTGCTGCCCGCGATCGGCGGCCTGGGCGTCGCGATCCACATGTGGAGGGTGCGCAAGGACGGCGGCCTGTCCCGCCCGGACGAGCCCGTGTCGGTCGCCGAGTCGCTGCCGCTCGCCCAGCTGCCGACGAACAAGAGCTACGGATTAATGGAGCTCGCCCGCGGCACGACTCCCCAGGTCGGTCGCGACCCCGACGACGAGGTGTTCTCGTGGCCGAGCCTGATCTTCCGGGAGCTGGTCCTGTTCCTCGTCGTCGTCGCGTTCGTGCTGTTCCTGGCCATCTTCTGGAACGCGCCCCTGGAGGAGCTCGCCAACACGATCCACCCCCCGAACCCGGCCAAGGCGCCGTGGTATTTCCTGGGGCTGCAGGAGCTCGTGAGCTACTCGGCCTTCTGGGGCGGGGTCGCCGTGCCGGCCCTGATCGTGACGGCGCTCGTGGTGCTGCCCTACCTGGACCGCGGGCGCGAGGGGGTGGGCGTCTGGTTCGCCAGGGAGCGCAGGGTCGCGACGACGGTCTTCAGCGTGTGCGTGGCCGTGGCCATCGCCCTGACGGTCGTCGGGACGATGTTCCGCGGGCCGAACTGGGGATGGGTCGTGCCGTGGCGCACGCCGCCGCCCGCAATGGAGGGCCACTGAGATGAACGACACCTCCCTCCAGAAGTTCTACGGCTGGTTCAGCGTGCTCGCGATCCTCGTCGGGGTCCTCGCGGGAGTCGGCTACTACAGGGACGAGTACCGTCCCTGGAAGGACTACCAGAAGAGGTTCATCGCCGAGGAGGTCCGGCGCGCGCCCAGCCCCGACCAGAAGCTGCAGGCGGCCCGCACGCCGCTGCAGATCCGCCAGATCCTCCTGCCCGAGCTCAACCGGGTCGACCGCTGCACGACCTGCCACCTGGCCGTCGAGGACCCGACCTACGGCGGCTTCCCGCAGCCGCTGGCCTACCACCCGCAGCACGACCAACATCCCTTTGACAAGTTCGGCTGCACGGTCTGCCACCGCGGCCAGGGCCGCGCGACGACGGCCGATGACGCTCACGGAAGCGTGGAGCACTGGGACCAGCCCATGCTGCCGCTCAAGTTCATCGAGGCCTCCTGCGGCCAGTGCCACGAGGCCTCGGACAACCCCGCGGCGCCGCGCCTGGCGCGCGGCTCCCAGCTCTTCGAGACGGTGGGCTGCCGCGGCTGCCACAAGCTGGGCGGCGTGGGCGGCGTCGTCGGACCCGAGCTCGACCGGGTGGGGGCGAGGCGCTCCCCCGACTGGCTGAGGGCCCACTTCCTGGAGCCGGCCGCCGTCACGCCGGGCTCGGGAATGCCCCCCCAGAAGTTCTCGGAGCCCGACGTCGAGGCGATCGTCCTCTTCATGCTCAGCCAGACCGGGGCGGAGCTGCCCGGATTCTACGCCTCGATGAAGGTGCTCCCGAGCGCCGCGCAGGGCCAGCACCTCTTCCAGCAGAAGGGCTGCATCGGCTGCCACTCCCTGGGCGGCCAGGGCGGCAAGGTCGGGCCCGCGCTGGACGACGTCGGGCTGCGCCGCAAGCCGGAGTGGATCGTCCAGCACTTCAGGGACCCGCAGACCGTCAGCCCCGGAACCGTGATGCCGCGCTTCGGCTTCACCGAGGCCGAGGCCCGGGCGCTGACCGACTTCCTGCTCCACCAGCGCGAGCAGAAGGTGGCGCTGAGCCTGCCCTCGCTCATGGGCCCCGTCGAGCGCGGCCGCGAGGTCTTCCGCAAGTACGGCTGCGTCGGCTGCCACGGCCCCGAGGGCAAGGGCGGGGTGCCCAATCCCAATGCCAAGACCGCCCAGCAGGTGCCCGCGCTCACCTATGTTGCGGACGGCTACACGAAGCCCGAGGTCGTGAAGCTGATCCTGAACGGCCAGCACGAGATCGCCGCGCTGGACCCCGCGCGGCCCGCGCCGCCGCTCTACATGCCCGCCTGGGGCAGCACCATCAAGGAAGGCGAAATCGACGACCTGGTCGCCTACCTGTTCAGCCTGAAACCCAAGGGCGAGGACCTCGGATTCTGAGGCTTTCGCAACCCCCGACGACTCCCTCCATGAAAATCCGCCCCCCAAAGAACGGTCTGTGCCTCCTCGGCGCCGCGTGCGGCGCCCTCGCAGCCGCGCTGCTTTCGCCCTCGACCGCGCGTGCGGTGCCCAGCTTCGCGCGCCAGATGGACATGCAGTGCATCGAGTGCCACACCGAGTTTCCGATCCTCAACCAGTTCGGGAGGCAGTTCAAGCTGTCGGGCTACACCACGGCCTCGGACCCGTCGACCACGAACATCCCGCCCCTGGCCATCATGCTCCAGCCGTCCTTCACCAACACCCAGATGGGCCAGGCGGGCGGGGCGGCGCCCGGGTTCGGCAACAACAACAACTTCGCGGTGACGCAGCTGAGCGTGTTCTACGCGGGCAGGCTCTTCGGCCCGTACGCCGACCAGGTGTTCAGCAAGGATGTCGCCTCGTTCCTGGACAAGTTCGGCATCTTCGACCAGACGACCTACGACGGGATTGCGAAGGCCTGGCACTGGGACAACACGGAGCTGCGCTTCGCCAACACGACCAGCGTGGGCGACCAGAACCTGATCTACGGCGCCTATGCGAACAACAACCCGACCCTGCAGGACCCGTGGAATTCCACGCCGGCGTGGGGCTTCCCCTTCTCGGGCTCGGCCCTGGCGCCGACGCCGGACGCGGGGACCCTGATCGAGGGGGGGCTGGCGCAGCAGGTGGTCGGCGCGGGCCTCTACGTTTTTTACGCCGACACGCTCTACGTCGACGTGGGGGCCTACCACACCCCCGGGTCAAAGTTCCAGTACCAGGTCGGCATAGACCCCACCGGGCAGACCCAGATCGCGGGCCTTGCGCCCTACTGGCGCCTGGCCGTCGACCGCATGGTGGGCGACGCCCATTGGGAGTTTGGGACTTTCGGCATGGTGGCGGACAATTACCCGGGCCGCGACAACAGCATGGGGACGGACCGGATCACGGACTTCGGGCTGGATTCGCAGTACCAGCTCTCCCATGGCCCGCACGACGTGACGGCGATGCTGAGCTGGGTCTACGAGCGCCAGGACTGGAACGCGAGCTACGCGCTCGGCAACACCTCGAACCCCACGGACAACCTGGAGAGCTTCAAGGCGACCGTGGACTACCTCTATGACAAGACCTACGGCGGCGCCGTGCAGTACTTCCTGGTCGGCGGCTCAAGCGACGCCGCAGTCTTCAGCGGCAGCCAGACGGGCTCCCCGACGAGCGACGGAGTGATCCTGCAGCTCACCTACCTCCCGTTCAACAAGGCCGGCGGCCCGGCGTTCTGGCCCAGGAGCAACGTGAAGTTCTCGCTGCAGTACGTGGTCTACAACCGCTTCAACGGCGCGCGCACGAACTACGACGGCGCCGGCACGAACGCCCAGGACAACAACACGCTCTACCTCGAGGCCTGGATCGTGTTCTAGGCGGCCCCGCCCGGTTTGCCATTGACGCCGGGTGCGGCGGATCGAGCCTACCGGCAGGATGATCCCCACCTTGCGGCGCGGCATGGCGCTCCGGTTCCTTGCGGCCCTGTCGGCCGCCTGCATGCCTAGCCTGCGCGCCGGGGCGGCGGAGCGCATCGGCTACCACGAGGTGAGGACGGACGGCCGCGGGCTGCTCGTTCCGTGGTACGGGACCGGCCCGTCGCAGGCCTACGACCACGTGATCCGCAGGGTCTGGGACTTCTGGATCACCATGAGGCCCTGCCCGAACGGGGTGCCGTACTACCTGCTGCACCAGGTGTGGAAGGCGGACCAGGACGACCCGAGGGGGCTGGGCGGCGACCAGCTCTGCATGGCGCTCTCCTCCTGGAACCTGCTCTACGCCTACACGGGCGACCCGGCCGTGCGGGACAACATGCGCCTGATGGCGGACTATTGGATCGGGCACGGGCTGGCTGCGGAGGACCTGCCCTGGGGGGGGCTTCCCTATCCCTACAACCTGGACAACGCGTCCGGCCGGTATGACGGGGACATGAGGGCGGGGCCGGGCTTCCTTCAGCCGGACAAGGCGGCGAGCTTCGGGGCGGAGCTCGTCATGCTCTACAAGGCCACCGGGGAGCGCCGCTACCTGGAGCGCGCGGTCCGGATCGCCGACCGGCTGGCGCATAACGCGGTGCCGGGCGACGGGGAGAATTCCCCGTGGCCCTTCCGCGTGAACGCCGCGACGGGAGCGGTCCACGAGGAGCGCAACGACCGCGACCACCGGGTGCGCCGGGCCTCCTACACGACCAACTGGACGGGGGCCCTGCGCCTCTTCGACGAGCTCGCGGCCCTGGGGGAGGGCCACCCCGAGGCATACCGCGCCTGCTCGAGCCGGGTGACGCAGTGGCTGAAGAGGTACCCGATGCGCACCCAACGCTGGGGGCCCTTCTTCGAGGACGTGAGCACCAAGGACGACTCGGACACCGAGATCAACGCCGACACGCTCGCGGCCTATCTGCTGGAGCATCCGGGCTGGGATCCCGAGTGGAGGGCCCGGGCGCGGGCGATCCTCGACGGGTCCTATGCGACGTTCGCGAACCACGACGACGAGAGGTGGGGCGCCGTCTCGATCAACGAGCAGACGGCCTACATGGAGCCGGGCAACAGCCACACGGCCCGCCATGCCGCGGTGGAGCTGCTCTACGCCGAGAAGACAGGGGACTGGGGGGCGCGCGACGCCGCGGTCCGCAGGCTCACCTGGTCCACCTACTGGGTGGCCGAGGACGGCAGGAACCAGTTCCCGCACGACGACATCTGGCTGACCGACGGCTACGGGGACTTCGTGCGGCACTACCTGCGCGCCATGGCGTCGGACCCCCGGCTGGCGCCGGACGACCAGGACCACCTCCTGCGCACGTCCTCGGTGATCCGCTCGATCCGGTACGCAAAGGGCTCGATCACTTTTGATGTGTTCGACGGGCAGTCCGAGGAGCTCTTCAAACTGGGGGCCTCGTCGCCCTCGGGCGTCAAGGGGGGCACCCTGGACTGGGATCGCGCAAGCCGCGTCCTATGGGTCCACGCCCACGGCCGCCGTGTGGCCGTGGCGCTGGGGCCACGCTCGCCGTAACCCGGGGGGAGGCCACGGCGTCATCTCCTGTGGCGGGCCCCGCCCGCCGCAACTCACCCTCAAAGGACAACCGCAATGATCGCATTCATCCGACACGTGTTCCCGCTCATCCCGCTCCTCCTGGGCGTCTGCCTGGGAGCCCTCGCCGTCATGGCCTTGAGGCCCTCCGGGGGCAAGAAGGCCAAGATCGCCGAGCTCAGGGCCCGCGTCGACGCCCTGGAGCGCAAGGGGTGACGCCGGGCGGCGGCAACGATGGGCTCGCGTTGGCCGGCGCCCGGCGGTTTAGATACGCGGGTTCCATGCGAAGACTCCTCTTTACCGTCGGCTGTGCCGGCGCCCTCCTTGCGGGCGGGTGCGCCTCCTCGGACCTTTCCAGGGATACCGACCTCACCCGGGAGGTCGTGATCTCGCTGCCCCCGGACACCCCCGCGCCCACGGACATCGTCAAGGCGGTCTGGTTTCCGAACGCGAACGGCTTCAAGTCGACAGACACGAACCAGGTGCACGTGAGCGGCGTCCTCGTCCTCGCGGGCGAGCGGCTCTGGTTCATGGCGTGGAACGACCACGAGCACGCCTTCGACATGCTCCACGACATCGCCTTCCTGCGCGCCGACAAGGTCGGGGTCGACCACTTCGGCACGTCCGCGATGCTGGTCATCCAGTCGGGCAACGACTCGTTCGACTCGTTCCAGCTGATGGGCAAGGGCTCGTTCAACTCCGACCCGGGCCTCACGCAGGCGCTGGGCGACAAGCTGGCGGCGCTGCGCGCCAGGAATCCCCAGACGGATCCCTAGGCCCGCGACCAGCCCACGCGCCTCGCCGAGGCCTGCGCCTTGAGGCAGAGCTCGGCGACCTTGAAGGCGTGCGCCTGGGTCATGGCCTTCTCGGTGCGGTTCAGGCAGTCCAGGATGAATTCCCCGAAGAAGCGGTAGCCGACCTTGCCCGAGACGTCGAAGCGGTGCTCGCCCTTCGAGTCGACCAGGTAGACGTGGTCGCCGGCCGCGTCCCTTGCGACGTCGATGTACTTGCGCAGCTCAAGGCTTCCCTGGGTGCCCAGCACGAACGTGCGGCCGTCGCCCCACGTCCCGAGCCCGTCGGGCGTGAACCAGTCGACCCGCACGTAGTTCATGGCGCCGTTGGAGCCCACGAGGCTGGCCTCGCCGAAGTCCTCGAGCTCGGGCGTGTCGGGATTGTTGAAGTTGCCCACGGCCGAGTGCGTGACCGTCGCATCCTCGACTCCCGCATAGGTCAGGAACTGCTCGAACTGGTGGCTTCCCAGGTCGCAGAGGATGCCGCCGTACTTCTCGCGCTCAAAGAACCAGGCGGGGCGCGTCGCCTTGCCCAGGCGGTGGGGCGCGAGGTTGATCACCTGGATCACCCGTCCGACCGCCCCCTGCGCCAGCAGGTCCGTCGCGAACATCGCGGACTCGTTGTGGAGCCGCTCGCTGTAGTAGACCATGTACTTGCGCCCGGTCCGGGCGGCGACCGAGCGGGCGTCCTCAAGCTGGGCCAGCGTCGTGAAGGGGGCCTTGTCCGAGAAGTAGTCCTTGCCCGCCTCCATCACCCGGCAGCCGAGCGGGCCGCGCTCCGAGGTGACGGCGTCGCAGGCGACCAGCCGGACCTCGGGATCGGAAAGGACCTGGTCCAGGGACCGCGCGAGCTGGGCCTGGGGATACCTGGCCCTGAAGGCGTCCGTCTTCTTCGGGTCGGGGTCATAGACCCACTTGACGGTCGCCCCCGCCTCGGTGAGCCCGTTGCACATGCCGTAGATGTGGCCGTGGTCGAGGCGCACGGCCGCGACCGGGAACTCGCCCGGCTTCACGACCGGGTTGGGTTTGCCGCGCGGAGCGTAGTTCATGCCGTCGGCCCCCGGCGCGGCCGCGTCGGCAAGGGAGCGGGGGGCGAGGGCGCTTGCGGCCAGCGTGGCGGCGGTGGCGGAGAGGAATTCGCGGCGGTTCATAAAGGGGGGCTGCGTTCATGCCTGGGCCGCACGCAGGCGCGCGCAAGGCCAAAGCAGCCGTGCCAGCCAGGTACCGTTCGTAATACCATAGGCTTTTATCGCAGGAGCCCTTTTAGGCGGCCTGAGACTTCGGCCTAACGACGCCGCCCGAGCAGCAGGGACGGCAATTGGCCTCCGGGATCGCACCGGACAAGATGA
>Ga0302319_10001019_pt1 | contig 62990 bp, 50 predicted proteins | sample Bog_T0_2_FD_203319 | JGI IMG/M metagenome (GOLD analysis project Ga0302319, IMG submission 203319) | Peat permafrost microbial communities from Stordalen Mire near Abisko, Sweden - Bog_T0_2 | ecosystem: Environmental > Terrestrial > Soil > Wetlands > Peat | place: Sweden: Abisko, Stordalen Mire...
TTCTTCACTTTTATTGTTGGACTAGTGTTAGTAATCAAGCTGGGCGGACAACTGAGTTGGGCGCTGCTGCTGTTTGTGCCCGTGGTCATCACATCGGCACGCAAGATCGGCAGGGAGGTCCGCACCCGCACGCGCACAGGCCAGGACAAGCTTGCGGAGATCCAGAACATTCTGCATGAAACCGTGACCGGCAACCGCATTGTCAAGGCGTTCAGCACCGAGTTGTGGGAGATCTTGCGCTTCAGGAAGGCGGCCAGCCGCCTGTTCCGCGCCAACTTGCGCAGCGTGCGCATTCAAGCGATCAGTTCGCCGCTGATGGACAGCCTCGGCGCTATCGCGATTGCCATGTTCCTGTTCATCGGTCGGGATCAAATCCTGCATGGCCGCATGACCATGGGCATCTTCGCGGCGTTCATCATCCTGCTCTTCAAGCTGTACGATCCGGTGCGCAAGTTTGCCTATTTTTACAACAGCTTCCAGCAGGCAATGGGCGCTTCGTCGTCCATCTTCGGCTTCTTCGATACCAAGGACGACGTAAAAGAGAAGCACCACGCCGCCACGCTCAGAGGTTTCGCGCAGACGGTGAAGTTTGAGAACGTCGGATTTTCTTACTCGACCGAAGAAGGCGAACATCAGATTCTGCACAATGTGGATTTGGAAGTTCGCGCCGGCGAGTTGCTGGCGTTGGTGGGGCCGAGCGGAGCGGGGAAGTCCACACTGGTGAATCTGATTCCGCGCTTCTTCGATGTCACTTCGGGCCGCATCCTCATTGACGGGCACGACATTCGCGACCTCACGCTTGCCTCACTGCGCCGACAGGTTGCCCAGGTCACGCAGGAGACTGTGCTCTTCAATGACACGGTGCGCAACAACATTGCCTACGGTCAGCCGGATGTGAAGGCCTCTATAGTAGAGCGCGCCGCGATCAACGCGCTGGCTCACGAGTTCATCCTGCGCATGCCGCAGGGATACGGCACGGAGATCGGCGAGAAGGGATTTCGCCTCTCCGGCGGCGAGCGCCAGCGTATGGCGATCGCCCGCGCCATCCTGAAGGACGCTCCGATTCTCATTCTCGACGAGGCTACGTCGGCACTGGACGCGGAGAGCGAATCGCTGGTGCAGGCGGCGCTTGCCAACCTGATGCAGGGACGCACGGTGCTGGTGATCGCGCATCGGCTGTCCACCATTCGCCGCGCCAATCGCATCGCGGTGCTTGAAGATGGGCGCATCACCGCGATCGGTTCGCATGAGGAATTGCTGGTTTCTTCGCCTACCTATCAGCGCCTGTACCAATTGCAATTCATGGATATGCCGGAGACTCAAGGGACGGACCCTCTGGAAAGGGATCCGTCTCAGATGCAACTCGCTCTTTCGACCGGTACACAGGAGTAGCACGAAATGCCGATTTATTCGATGACCGGGTTTGCGCGGGTGCAGGTTGGCATTCAATATCACGATCAGGATGAACTCAGTTACACATTGAGCATCAAGAGCGTGAATCACCGTTTTCTCGATGTGCAGTTGCGCATTCCCAACGGTCTTGACGTGCTGGAGATGGAACTGCGCAAGGCCATCAAGGACACGCTGATTCGCGGGCATGTCGATCTGACGCTCTCCGTCGATCACGCAGCGCAAACAAGGGCCGGCTACAATCGCGAGCTTGTGGCCGGATACATCGACGCATTCTCGGCCGCCCGCGCCGACTTCGGCCTGACCGGCGAGCCGGATCTCAACGCCATTCTCAAAATGCCGGGGGCATTGCAAAGAGACAACCGCGGCGACGACGATCTTTCCGTGCTGGCGGAAAGCGTGCGCGGGCAGATTGCGCCGCTGATCCACGAGTTGAAGATCATGCGGGCGCGCGAGGGCGAGGCGCTTGGCGCGATTCTCAACGCCACGCTCGACCGGCTCACCGAAGCGACCCATGGCGTGGCCGAGTTGCGGCCTGAAATTGAGCAGCGCTTTCAGGACCGGCTCGCGCAGCGGCTGCTCGCGGCTACGGGACCGGAGTTCAATCGGCAGCGGCTGCTGGAAGAAGTTGCCGTGATCGTGGAGCGCAGCGATGTAGCCGAGGAGTTGGCGCGCATGCATACCCACATCGGCCACTTCCGCGAACTGCTTGCCGCAGGCGGGGAAGTGGGCAAGAAGCTGGATTTTCTGCTGCAGGAGATGAACCGCGAAGCCAACACTTTGCTTTCGAAAACCGGGGGTGTGGGCGGCAAGGGAACGCGCATGACGGAACTGGGACTGGCAATGAAGGCGGAGATCGAAAAGGCGCGGGAACAGATTCAGAACGTGGAGTAAGACTTTTGAAAGGGCACGACTTTAGTCGTGCCAAAAGCGCCGCAACATCAACGTGGGCTTTAGCCCCTGAGGGAAAACTCAACCGTGGCAGGAATTCTCTTTATCATTTCGGCGCCTTCAGGTTCGGGCAAGAGCACACTGGTAAGCGAACTTCGCAAGCAGGTGAGCGGGGTGGACTTCGCCATCTCCTGGACGACACGCGGCCCGCGAGGCTCGGAGGAGAACGGGCGCGAATACAACTTCACTTCGCGGGCGGAGTTCCAGCGCATGATCGATGCGGGAACTTTTCTCGAGTACGCGGAGGTGTTCGGCAACTTCTACGGCACCGCACGCCAGTCGCTGGACGAGGCGCGTGCCGCGGGCCACGATCTGCTGCTCGACATCGACGTCCAGGGCGGAGCGCAGGTGCGCGCCAAAATGCCAGAAGCTGTGAGCATCTTTGTTCTGCCCCCCAACCCCAAGGTTTTGCGTACCCGGTTGCGCAATCGCATGCGCGCCGAGGGAGTGTTCGACGAGGACGTACTCTATCGCCGGCTCTCCGAAGCCAGACAGGAGATTGAGAATTATCGCGAGTACGGTTATATTCTGGTCAACGACATTCTGGATCGGGCGGTAGCGCAGCTTGAGGCCATTGTGCTGGCTGAGCGTTTCTATCGCAACGGCGAAGTGATCGCTTACCGTTCGCGCAGGGTGTTGGAAGTGGCCGCGGCCTGCCTGCAGATGAACTCGCAGGAGCGGCTTAAACCGGTGCTGGAAGCCTTTGGGATTGATGGTCACAATGGCAGCCAACAACAGCTCGACTTTGGGGGTGACCCCAAGGACGATGACAGCGACGACGAAATTGACGAGGACAAGGATACTCATGACAATTGAGACCCAGTTCGACTCGAACTACCGAAAGGTGCTTGTGGCCGCGCGGCGGGCGCGCCAGTTGCAGAACGGTTCCCACGCGTTGGTTCCCAGCCAGTCCAACAAGGTCTGCCGCATCGCACAGGACGAGATCAATGCCGGCAAAATCGCATATGTGAAAACCACTACGGAATTGCATAAGCCCCTGATCGAGGGGCCGGCAATTCCTATTTTGTTGAGTTAGGCTTCCACCACCTTTCGTGCTCGAAACCGGCTACAATCGAGCCATGAGGGTCACGGTCGGCGTCTCCGGTGGAATTGCCGCGTACAAGGCGGCGGAACTGGTGCGTGCGCTGCAGCGCCAGGCGCTGGAAGTGCACGTTGTGATGACGGCTGCGGCGGGCAAATTCATTCAGCCGCTGACGTTTGCGGCGCTAACTGGCCATAAAGTCATCACCAGCCTGTGGGACGACCTGGGCGGCGATTCAGATGCCTCCCCCGACGAGCAGAACGGCATTGAACACATCGGCGAGGCGCAATGGACCGACGCGCTGGTCATCGCCCCCGCCACAGCCAACATTCTGGCCAAGTTTGCCCATGGCCAGGCCGACGATTTCCTCACTACCATGTACCTGGCCACGCGAGCGCCAGTGCTGGTGGCTCCGGCCATGAACGTGAACATGTGGGAGCATCCGGCGACGCAGGCCAATCTGGAGATTCTGCGCCAGAGAGGCGTGCGCGTGATTGAACCGGGCACGGGCTCGCTGGCCTGCGGCATGGTAGGCGCGGGACGCATGGCCGAGCCGGAATCGATTGCGGACGCGGTGCTGGGCGCGCTGGGACGGCGGCATGACTTGGCCGGCGAAATCGTCCTGGTGACGGCGGGAGGGACGCGCGAGGCGCTGGATCCGGTGCGCTTTCTCGGCAACCGTTCCAGCGGCAAAATGGGCTATGCGCTGGCCGATGCGGCGCGCAGCCGCGGAGCGAAGGTGATTTTGATCAGCGGGCCGTCGGCGCTGCATCCGCCCGCGCACTGCGAAGTGGTGAAGGTGACCACCGCCGAGCAGATGCGGGAGGCGGTGCTGGCGCGCATGGAGGAATCGACCCTCATTATCAAGGCCGCAGCCGTTGCCGACTATCGTCCAATGGTCGTCTCCGATCACAAGCTCAAGCGCACCGGGCCCATCACGATTGAACTCGCGCCGACAGAGGACATTCTGGCCGAAGTGGTGCGGCGCCGGCAGCCGGGGCAACTGATTGTCGGCTTTGCCGCGGAGACCGAGAACCGCATGGAGAATGGGCGGGCCAAGTTGCTGCGCAAGGGCGCGGATGCGATTGTGGTCAACGCCGTGAGCGGCGACGGCATTGGTATCGAAGCTGACACCAACGCGGCCACATTCCTTACTCTTACGACCTCGATCGAATTGCCACAGATGCCGAAGCGACAGCTCGCCGACCGCATCTTCGACGAAATTCTTACGCTGCGGCGGCCTCGCTCAATGATGCTGGAACTTGACGAGCAGATGGACGAGAAAACGCGTCAGGATGAAGTGCTGGAGCAGGCCGCTTTACCCTCCGCGGTCCGCCAGCAACTGATTGTGGAGTAGAGCCTTTGGCGCAATCGTTCGATCCCGCAACCCGCGAAGCGCTCCTTGCGCGCGTTCGCTTCTATCGCGACCTGGGGTTGACGGAGTTCTATCGCCGGCCGGTCGACCCTGCGCTGCTTGCAAAACTTGAATCCCAATCGATTGCGACAGAGAGCGAAGAGCCAGGTTCGCAACAAGTCTCCCGTGCCCCATCCTTTCCGCGACCTTCAGCGGAAAGGGTCGGAAGCCACGAATCGCAGCTTGCCTCTATCCCTGAATCCACGCTCCAGGAGTCTCCCATCGCGCCTCGCAAGCCCTTTCCCGCGCCTCCAGAGGTCGCCGCCAGCGTCCCGGCTGCAGACCGAGCCAAGTTTCTCACGTTGATCCGCGAAGACATCGGCGACTGCACTCGCTGCGCGCTGCACAAGGGGCGCAACAAGATCGTCTTCGGCGATGGCTCACCGACGGCGCGGCTGATGTTCGTCGGCGAAGGGCCGGGAGCGGACGAGGATGCGCAGGGCATTCCTTTTGTCGGCAAGGCCGGGCAACTGCTCAACAACATGATCGCGGCCATGGGCCTGAAGCGCGAGGAAGTTTACATTGCCAACGTGGTCAAATGTCGTCCGCCGGGCAACCGCACGCCGGAGCCCGATGAGGCTAACATTTGCTCACCGTTTCTCTTCCGGCAGATCGACGTGGTGCGACCGCAGGTTCTAGTTGCACTGGGCGCTACAGCAGCCACCTATCTGCTGGGAGCGCGGCAGCCGCTCGCAGGGCTGCGAGGGCGTGTCCACGCGTTTCGCGGGTCGCAGTTGATTGTGACCTATCACCCGGCGTATCTGCTGCGCGATCCTCGGCAGAAGAAGGAAGCCTGGACCGACTTGCAGATTGCGATGAAGGAGTTGGGGCTGAAGACGCCGGGGAAGGGGTGAACTGGACGTAAGGCGCGCCATTCTTCTTAATCGCTCAGTGGGCGTGCTTGTAGGCGGACTCAAGCGCGATTTTTGCCTTCTTCCTTGCAAAGGCCCTGTAGCTGTTTACTTGGCGCACAACGGGGGCGCCCAGCGCGCCGAGGACTCGGCACGGCTTCCTGAGGTAGGTCCAAAATGTCCACCTTGTATATTTTCTGCGCCCGTGAAATCAAAGTCCTTCACCCTGCTGAATCTCCGGATATGGCTCGACCATATTTGGATGATTTGCGACGGGAGTTGCTTGAGGCCTTCGACCAAGGCAAGGGGAGCCTGTCGGAACTGGCCGAGGATTTCGGCGTGAGCCTGGGCTGGGCTTGGAAGGTCTCGCCAACAAGGAAGCGTACCGGGCGGATGGATAGGACCAGTTATCGTCATGGAGACAAACGCCGGATCGATGAATCTGCTTTATCCGGGATATGCGTTCCCAGCCCGACGCGACTTTAGTCGAGTTACAGGCAGAGTTAGAGAGCAAGACCGGCCTGCGGGTGAGCACGCAGCATCTGTGGCGAGTGATAAAGCGGCTAGCCCGCATTTCTCACAGACGGCGCGACGACCAGGAATTCAAGGGTTAGCGAGGCCTCAGAGGGCCGGGAGGCCCTCTGGACAGCCGGTCTGGAGACACGGCGCTACTGATTTTTTGGCTACTTGTGAGAAATGCAGGCTAGGCTTCCGGCTCAAAAAAAGTCACTCCACGCCCAAGAGCGCGACACGGAAGAAAACCGCAAGCGGCGCGAACAGTTCGTCGAGGTGATTGGCAGGATCGACCTGGACCGGTTGATTTTTCTGGATGAGAGCGGCGTCTCTACGCAGATGACACGCCTCTACGCGCATTGTGCGGGAGGCGCGCGCATTCATGAAACCACCCCCGACGGCAGATGGAAAATCCTCACCATTCTGGGCGCCATCTGGACCCGCGGCATGCTTGCTACAATGACCATCGAGGCGGCCACGGATCGAGAGATATTCCTTGCTTATCGGGATGAGGTCTTATGCCCGAAACTGCGCATTGGCGACGTGGTGATCATGGACAATCTCAGTTCGCACAAGGTTCAAGGAGTTCGCGAGAGAATTGAAGCGGCGGGAGCCCAATTGCTCTATCTGCCGCCTCACTCGCCGGACTTGAACCCCATTGAAAAGGCCTGGGCCAAGCCCAAGCAGCTGCTGCGCGCGGCCAAGGCACGCACCAAAGACGCCCTCGACCAACCCATTGCCGAACTGCTCCCAATGCTCACTGCCGAAGATGCAAGAGCCTGGTTCAGGCTCCCATTCTCTGCTCTAAGGAAATAGGAGATATGCTCTAATGCCCAGAGGCAGCCGCGATGGGCCTCAATAATTGAATGGCCGATGGAGAGCCAGATCCCCATTTGTGCCCAAGCAGTCCGATCGAAATGGACCTCTCATGGTTCCTCCTGAGGGTGGGACCCGTGCTCGCAAGGAAATGAGAATGCAAAGGTGGCTCCTGGCCCGTCGTTCGCTGTCGCCCACAGCCTTCCGTGATTTGCTTCAATAATCGAACGACTAACAGAGAGCCCGACGCCCATACCATCCGACTTTGTGGTGTAGAACGATTCGTACATTTGCTCGGCAACTTCAGGAGTAAAGCCAATGCCAGAATCTTGAACCGAAAGGCGCACATACTCGCCGATTCAAACTCGATCACATCCTGTATACGAGATCGATCTCCCGACGCCCAATCCATCCGGCAAACGATGCGGCTCATTGGGAATCCTTCCGCGCTCCTGGCCGAAGCCGCCATCTCTTCGAATGCTGCAAGCATCCGGTCTTGATCGAAACGTCCTTCTCGCAGATAGAATTCGGTATTGATACGGATCTGAAGCTGTCCGCTTTGCTGATTCGTGGTTGAGTCGATGCCCGCCTCAGCCAGACGCTGCAGATGCTCCTGGCGTGCCTCGGGATTGATGACGTGTAACGCCTTGTCTCCGCAGGACAGGCCTTCCCGGATGAAGGGAAGCAATACGCGATACTCTTCCTCGTCGTTCGCGAAAAATGCGCAAACGTGGCGCACCGCTCCGAGCTGAGAGCCGGCCAGAGAGATTGGCTGCAGAAGTCGCTTCATTTGCAAATCCTTCCACGTGAAGTCGCTCCGCGAATGGCACGATTCACCAGCCCAGGTGAGTGTCCCGAGCACGAATGCCTGAGTTCTCGGCGATTTCATTGCTCATCGCCAAATACATGGCGGAGATCGATCGTCGGGAATCGCGGGGGCCGGGGCCGTTATGCCTTACGCGAAAGGGCGTGCATACTGGCGGGGTGCGCAAGGTTCAAGCAATGCTATAACGGAGACCGCTTTCGTCGAATAAAAAACTCGTGATCCCGTCGATATTAGGTAAATATCATACGAATCAAGAGGTCACCGCAGCCACAAACAACGCGAAGAATGCAGCGTTCGCGATTCTTGCCTGTTCCTTGGCGGCGCGATGCTCGGAAGCGCAATTGCATTGATCTTTATGTTGAGAGCACGAATCTCAAGTGCGGTTAGAGGACACTGAAAGCCTCAACCGATAGGGAAAACCCATTGCCGGCCGTCAATTGTCAGCTATCGTCTCATCCCGCCGAAGCAAAATCTGCGCGAGCAAGCGACCATCCTCCCGTTAGCTCTGTGTATGTGGGGCCAATGCAATCGCTGCCTCAGCCGTGAGCAGCAGAAAGGTAAACGTCTCCTGCAAGTACAGCGTGACGGCGGCGTCGGTGTGGCTCAAATAGCCGATGGAGACGTCCTGGCCAATGTGCAGGTCGAAATCGCCGCCACGGGTAGTCACAACAAAGGCGCCTTGAATGGCGGGCGCCCAGATAATCTTGTCGTCAACGAGCCGCTTGACGTGTTCCAGCACGGGAAATCCGTGATCGCCGGTCTCAGCCAGAGCTGTGTAGGCGTCGGCGCCGAGGAGCACCGCGTAGGGACCATTGACGCCTACCAGCCGCAATTGGCTGAGTGCCTGAGCAATGGCATCCGGGTACTCCCGTACATCGCCGGGCAGCGTCATCTGCGGATTGCTTGTCCCCTGCCGGATGCCCACGATTCCGGCATCGGAATAGCCTTCGAAGATGGCCCCGTCCTCGGCATACGCGATCTTGCGTGCGGCGTCCTTGGCCGGTTGCCAGTCTGAGTCGTTGGCGCCACGTGCAACGTCGTCGATGGCCTGGCGGTCAAGCTCGAACGGCACACGCAGTTCGACCAGCGCCTTGACTTCGCGCTGCCTGGCGACGATGCCCTCCGTCTGGGCCAGGATGTTGCGCAGGTGGCCTGTCCCGACGGCGGAGAGGTCTATACCCGCCGGTCCCTGCACGTCAACGACGCGCCGTCCGGCCAGGTGGCGTTTAAGCGTGCGCGTTGTTTCCTCTTCGATCTCGGCCCACGCCGCATCGGATATAGGGGCAAGTTCTCGATGAAGATTATTCATTTTGCATGTCTCCTTTGAGGGAACCAATCCCGAGCGAACCATCCTTTTCCGGAGAAAGGGACGGAGCGGATTTGCCGGCTGTTGACGCAGCGGAAGGCGCTGCACCTTCGGCTACGTTTTCAAGAAACGTCGCGGACGGAACGAAGAACAGGTTTCCCGTAACAGCGCGGCTGAAGTCGAGCAGGCGGTCATAGTTGCCGGGCGGGCGGCCAATAAACATGTTCTCGAGCATTTGCTCGATCCTGCGCGGAGAACGGCTGTAGCCAATAAAGTAAGTGCCAAATTCACCGGATGCGGCGCGGCCGAAGGGCATGTTGTCGCGCAGAATCTTGACCTCTTTCCCTCCCTCCGTTATCGTCGTGAGCGCGTTGTGGGCGGAGGTTGGCTTGACGGAATCGTCCAATTCAATGTCGGAGAGCTTGGTGCGGCCGATGATTCGTTCCTGCACCTCGGTCGGCAGTGCATTCCACCCATCGAGATCGTGAAGATATTTCTGCACAATGACGTAGCTGCCACGGGCGAATGCGGCATCTTCCGCGCCGATGAGCGCAGCCTCCATCGCAGCTTCATTCCGCGGGTTTTCCGTGCCGTCGACAAAGCCGATAATATCGCGGTCGTCGAAGTAACGGAATCCGTGCACCTCATCGACCGGCGAAACGGCATCGCCGATTCGCGCCATGATTTGCGTGGCCAGCTCGAAGCATAAATCCATGCGCTTGGCGCGAATGTGGAAGAGCAGGTCGCCTGGCGTGGAGACCGCATGGCGCGCCCCGGCGCGAATCTCACGGAAGGGATGGAGGTTCGCCGGCCACGGATCGCCAAAGAGCCGGCGCCACGCTTCGGAGCCTATGCCCATGACACAGGAAAGACCCGCTTCAATGTCGCGAAATTCCACCGCGCGCACCAGGCCGGCGAGGTCTGCGCAGAACGACCGAATGACCATACGACTGTCGGGTTCGGAGTTCAGGGTCACGACCAGAAAGATCGCAGCGCGAGTGAGAGGCGCGACTACCGACTGCGCGACGGCATTTGCGCATCTCGCCACATCGGGCTCGCAATTCGGATCGTATTCCATCGGATGTCATTCCCCAGGTGCTGGCAGTGTCTCATTCTTTGAGAAATCCGGGTTGCCTCGAATGCGAAAGAATTAGTCGCAAGCTTACCATTGCTTCCCCTTAAGCGTACACGCAGTATCCCGGACGTTGGTCACCAACCTGGAAGTTGCCTTGGCGCCGCGGCGAATCTCAAAGCTCATCGCCAGGACGGTGCTTGGTGCCACAGAATAAAAGGAGCCTCAAGTGGCACGAACGCTCCTTCGTGCATCGGAACAAGGCGCGGCGTGTAGTCAGCAACCGGACGACCCGTCGGAACAGATGCACTATACGTGAAGGCACTTGTCGCTTCGGCCGGGCGTTCGCCACGACTCATAGCGTGCGTGATTGGGTCCTCGTTATTCTGCGCATCCGCGTAGAGTTCGACCGTCACGGCATCGGGATCGATGTCATCGAGAAAAACCTGAACGTGAAAGAGATATTGCTCGCCCTGTTGCTCGACGGTCGCAGGGCCGAATCGCAGCTCTGACCAATGTTTCGCCAACTCGGCCTGCCAGGAGACGAGATCGGCTCCCGCTGAACCTCGATTCTCGGCTCGCTTGCGAAAACCTGCTCCCGCCAAGAGATAATGTTCTTCGGTATATTGGCGGACTGCGCGATTGGCCGAAAAGGCCGGAGTCAAGCGGGCCATACTTTCGCGCATGTGGGCAACCCAGCCGCGGGGAATTCCATCCTCGTCGCGCGCATAGAACTCTGGGATCACCTGTGTTTCGAGCACTGCATAAAGAGTCTCAGCTTCAGCTGCGTCCCAGGAAGGGTCATCCCCATGTTGGCCCCCATCTCCGATCGCCCAGCCTACTTCCGGGGAATACGCCTCCGCCCACCAGCCATCGAGTTCCGAAAGATTCAACCCCCCGTTCACCAGCACTTTCATACCGCTCGTGCCGCTTGCTTCCCAAGGCCGCCGCGGAGTGTTCACCCAGACGTCGACGCCTTGAACGAGATGCTCCGCCATAAGAACGTCGTAATCGGAAAGGAAGACCACTCGGGATCGAACTTCAGGGCGGCGAGTAAACTCAAACCACTGCGTGATCATTTCCTGCCCCTGGATATCCTGGGGGTGAGCCTTGCCTGCAAGCACGAGTTGAACAGGGCGCTCTCGATTCGTCAGGATGTTGAGAAGCCGCGCGTGATCGTGAAGGAGAAGGTTCGGGCGTTTGTACGTGGCAAAGCGACGGGCAAATCCCAAAGTCAAAATATTGTCGTCGAGTACCAGTGCTGCCTGCGCGAGGTCTTCCGGCGACGCTCCCCGAGCTGCTAATTGACGGCCGTAAAGTCTTCGGACGTACTCAACGAGAGCCTTGCGGTTATCTGCGCGGAGTTGCCAGAGGCCGGCATCGCCGGCTGCGCGAATGTCTCTTTCCATGTCTGCCAGTGTTCCGTACCAGCATTGCTTTCCGCAGGAGAGCTCCCACAAGCGGTCTGCTTCAGCAGAGTCCCAAGAAGGAGTGTGCACTCCGTTGGTCACGTGCGTTACCGGCACCTCTGTTTCAGGCCACCTGGGAAAAAGGGGCTGGAAGAGCCGCCGGCTTACTTGACCATGCAATTTGCTGACGCCGTTGACGGCGCCGCTTCCATGGATCGCAAGATAGGCCATATTGAACGGTTCGGACGAGTCCTGGCGATTGCGCCGTCCCAAAGCAAGAAGCTCGTCTACCGAAATCGACAGTTTCTCTTCGGCATACTTGGTGAGATATCGCTCGATCAGGCTGGGAGCAAAGCGGTCAAAGCCCGCCTCCACGGCAGTATGGGTTGTAAAAAGATTGCCGGCACGGGTGACGGCAAGCGCGACGTCAAATGGCTTGCCGTTGTCTTCCATGTAGGAACGCGCCCGCTCCAGCACCGCGAATGCGGCGTGGCCTTCATTAAGGTGGCAGACCTCAGGCTGCAGTCCCAAGGCCCGCAGCAGCCGCCAGCCTCCAATGCCGAGGACCAACTCTTGTTTCAAACGCAACTCCGGACCGCCTCCGTATAGTTCAGTCGTGATGCCGCGGTAAGCCGGAGGATTTGCGGGATCGTTCGTATCGAGCAAATACAATCTGGCCCGGCCTACCTGTGCTTGCCAGACTCTGATCCACAACTTAAAGCCAGGCAAAGCTATGGCCAGGCGCAGCCATTCACCGTTCGGCTCGCGCACCGGTCGGATGGGAAGCTGGCCGGGATCGTTGAATGGGTACAAAGCTTGCTGGTGGCCTTGTGCATCGATTTCCTGCCGAAAATAGCCTTGCTGGTAGAGCAAACTTATTCCGGTCACCGGGACGCCCAGGTTACTTGCGGCTTTAAGCTGATCGCCGGCAACGTTGCCGAGTCCACCGGAATAAATCGGTAGCGCTTCGCTCAGCATGAACTCCATCGAGAAATACGCAATTGTCGACAGGCCCGAACGCGGATGCGCCTTTTGAAACCACGCTTCCGACTCTTCGGCGAGCGTTTTCTCGCGATGGAGATCAGCCAAGAGCTTTTGAAATCCTGGGCCGGTGCTGACGCTTCGCAGTTTTTCCCGGGAGACGGTTTGCAGTAGAACCCAGGGATTGTGGGTCAGTTCCCAGAGTTCGGGATCGAGTTGCTCCCACAGCTGGTCCGCCGAGTGATTGAACGACCATCTCAGGTCTAAGGCCAAGTCGGTAAGAGCATCCGAAATGTCCGTATCGAGCGGACGATCGACGTTTGTCGAGCTATTCATATGACGAACTCCTGTCATGGCTTATATCTTTGGGCTTATCGGTTCAGGACGCCTGGGCACCGCGAGCCAGCGTTTCCGAAACAATGGTCTGGGCTTCTTCCTCGATCTTTCGTAGATGGTCCTGGCCGAGGAAACTCTCGGCGTAAATCTTGTAGATTTCCTCGGTGCCCGAAGGACGCGCCGCAAACCAGCCATCTTTGGCAATCACTTTGATTCCACCAATTGCATTGCCGTCTCCCGGAGCGGTGGTCAGAATCTTCTGGATCGGCTGACCGGCAACCTCGGTAGCGTGAATATCGGTCGCGGACAACCTTGCGAGAGCGGCTTTTTGTCCGGGCGTTGCGGGAGCATCGATGCGTTCGTAGACCGGATCTCCAAGCTCGCGGGTGAGCTCGCGATAAACCTCACCCGGATCTTTGCCCATGCGCGCCGTGATTTCGGCTGAGAGCAAACACGGCACAATTCCGTCTTTATCGGTGGTCCATACGCTGCCATCGCGGCGGAGAAAGGAGGAGCCGGCGCTCTCCTCGCCGCAAAAACCCAAGCGGCCGGCGAGCAATCCTTCGACAAACCACTTAAAGCCAACCGGAACTTCATAAAGCCGCCGACCAAGACGAGCGCTGACACGGTCGATCATGCTGCTGCTCACCACGGTCTTACCCACGGCAGCAATCTCACCCCAATTGGGCCGATTCGCGAACAAGTAGCTGACGCACACCGAAAGGTAGTGATTCGGAGGCAGCAGCCCGCTTCCTTTGGTCACGATGCCGTGGCGGTCGTGATCGGTGTCGCTGGCAAACGCGATGTCGAACTTGTCTTTCAACGCGATGAGTCTCTGCATCGCATAAGGCGAGGAAGGATCCATGCGAATCTTTCCGTCCCAATCCACGCTCATGAAGCGAAATGTAGGATCTACAGATTTGTTGACGATCGTCAGATCGAGACCATACTGCTCGGCAATCCGCGGCCAATAATCGATGCCCGCGCCGCCGAGGGGATCCACGCCAAGCCTAAGCTTGGCGTCGCGCACCGCATTCATGTCGACAACATTATTGAGATCGGTGATATAGAGGTTCAAAAAATCGTGTTTGTGGGTTGTGGCTGCACGCAGCGCTTTGGCAAACAGCGTGCGCTTAACACCGCCGAGGCTGCGCTCGAGAAAATCGTTGGCTTTCGATTCAATCCACGAAGTCACGCTCGAGTCCGCCGGTCCTCCATGCGGAGGGTCGTATTTGAAGCCCCCGTCATCGGGAGGGTTGTGAGACGGCGTGATTACGATACCGTCGGCAAGCCCTGACTTTCGTGTGCGATTGTAAAGCAGAATCGCGTGGGAGACGGCTGGGGTGGGGGTGTATGGAGTGCCTTCGGAGATCATTACTTCCACGTCGTTTGCCGCAAGCACTTCCATCGCGCTCGCAAATGCAGGTTCTGATAAAGCGTGGGTATCCATCCCCAGGAACAGCGGCCCATCAATTGACTGGAGTTTGCGGTAATCGCAAATTGCCTGAGTGATGGCCAGAATGTGCCATTCGTTGAAGGCCACGCCAAACGCAGATCCGCGATGACCCGATGTACCGAAGGCAACCCGTTGTCCGGGATCGCTCGGATCGGGCCGCAACTCGTAATAGTCTGTGACGAGCTTCGGGACGTTAACAAGAATAGATGGGTCAGCCGGCTTCCCGGCAGCAGGATTAATTGTCACGCAGCACCTCGGCGTCGTCCGTTAAGAGAATTGCACTTGATCGAGGTTCGAGCCGAAAACCGTTTTGGCCCTGTATGGGAGGCTCTTTCCCAGGGTCGAAGAGATCGTCGGGGGCAGTTCGGGAAGTATCGACCGCCAAACGCCAGTGCTTACCGGCCGGCAATGCAGGAGTAAAAAAATCAATTGGATTTGTTTCGGCGTTAAACATGATGAATAAGTCAGGTTCTGTCTGTCCCAGAATCAGGCACGCAAAAGTTTTTTGCCGCTGGTCCGCCCAGTCGGGAGTGGCACTGTTGGGCGCGAACCACTTTATCTCTGCATCCGTGTAGAACTCTTCTCTCCGTAAAACGGGATGAGCTCGGCGGAACGCGATCATTCCCCGAGTGAAGCGGTGGATCTCTTTGTGCTTTTCGAGCAGGCTCCAGTCAAACCAGCTCACCTCGTTATCCTGGCAGTAGGCATTGTTGTTGCCGCGCTGGGTGCGGCGAAACTCATCGCCGCCTAGCAACATGGGCACCCCGCGAGAGATAAACAGGGTTAGCAGGAAATTCTTGATCAAACGGTTGCGCATGCCCTCGACACCGGGATCCTGGCTCGGTCCTTCCACCCCGCAATTGTCGCTGTAGTTGGCATCGGCTCCATCGCGGCTGAACTCGCCATTTTCGTCATTGTGCTTCTGCTCGTAGCTGACCAAGTCGTTCAGTGTGAAGCCGTCATGACAAGTGACGAAGTTGAGGCTCCTTGCGGGTCCCTTGCCCGAGCTTTGGTACAAATCGGAGCTTCCACAGATTCGGCGTGCGAACGATCCCATCATTCCCGCGTCGCCGGCCCAGAAGCGGCGCACATCGTCACGGAAACGTCCGTTCCATTCCGTCCAACGCTTGGTGGAAAAACCTCCCACTTGATACGCGCCACCTGCGTCCCAGGCCTCCGCGATGATCTTTACGTCACGCAGGATGGGATCCTCCGCAATGCCCTCGAGCAGCGGAGCGTTGAGGAGAATGTTCCCATGCTCATCCCGGCCCAGGACGGAAGCGAGGTCGAAGCGAAATCCGTCGATGTGCATGTTCATGACCCAGTAACGGAGCACACTTGTGACGAACTCTCTTACGACAGGGTGGTTGGCATTCAGCGTATTGCCCACGCCGGTAAAATCCTTGTAGTACCGGCATTGATTCTCTTGCAGCATGTAGAAGATCGAGTTCTCAATGCCGCGCAGGCAGATCGTGGGACCCAGTTCGCTGTTCTCAGCCGTGTGATTCAGGACGATGTCCAGGATCACTTCAATGCCTGCGCGGTGAAAGGCCCTGACCATCTCTCGGAATTCCACAGTCTGCCGCCAGTGTGGTCCTTCAAAGCTGAAGGACTGCTTGGGAGCGAAATAGGCGACCGGATTGTAGCCCCAGTAGTTCTTGAGTTTCGCTCCTGTTACTGGATTGAGCAGCTGCGACTCATTCTCGTTAAACTCGAGAACAGGCATCAGCTCAATGGCGGTCACTCCCAGGTCCTGGAGATAGGGGATCTTTTCCGTCAACCCGGAAAAGGTTCCGGGACGCTCTACATTCGAACTTGTATGGATCGTGAAGCCGCGAACGTGTGTCTCGTAGATGACTGTATCGGAGGCGGAATGCTTTGGAGGAGAATCCATCTCCCAGTCGAAAAGGTCGCGGGTAAAGATGCATTTCGGTGTGGTGCCGGCGTTATCAACAGTCGAAAAGCTCAAGTCAGTGAGTCTGCTGGACGGATCGTAGCCGCGGGCGGCTGAAAAATCCCAATCCTCGACGCCGGCAATTGCCCTTGCATACGGATCGAGAAGCAGCTTGTGTGGGTTGAAGCGATGGCCTTCTTCCGGTTGATAAGGCCCTTCGACGCGATAACCATACAGTTGTCCCACGGCAATGCCGCGCACCCACACATGCCATACGTCGCCTGTCCGATGACGCACCGGATCAAAATCAATGATTCTGCTCGGAGAAGAATCGTCAGGATGTTGGTACAGCTCCAGGCGAACTCGGGTAGCGTGACGGCTGAACAAAACGAAATTGACTCCGTCTCCCTGTTGATGTGTTCCTCCAATCGGAAGTGGATATCCCGCCTGAATTTCACTTTCCTCAGGCGATGCTTCGGCGTCGGCCTGGCCCGAGCTCACGCTGGGATCGCTAATCGGAAATCCAGTTCTGAAATCGGGTGTCTTCGTCTCTGGTGTCTCTGCCATCATTGCCTCTCGAGCTACCTGTCGCCGCAGTAGATCGAAGTTGGTGACTGTGCTATTTCTTCCGTACATTCGAGGCATCTTCCATACTGGATTTTTTGTTCCACCCGTGGAAACGCGAGAAGTCTCCCGCATTCCATGCCTCGCGGAGTCCAGGGGTGCTCAGATCCCAGTCTGGGCGGATTTCGCTCGTCACGGCGCGCAGATCGTGCCAAAGATCGACGATTGAGGGGCGCCCCCAGAACCAGTAGCCGTTATAGATGCTGTGAATCACGAGACCCGACTTGAGCACCAGCGTATGCGGGATCATGGGATTGTGCTCGGGGTCAGTGTACTCCTGGATGTCGAGATCCTTCTGAACCGTCCGGCCGGGGTCCGAGAGGAAGGTCCACTGGCCTCCGACAGACGCACGGAACTCCTGCAGAGTATGGTGATCGTCGGTAGCGATCGTGGCGATCTGAGTGTACGCCACCGCGATTTTCGGGTAGAACGCGGCGAGTTCCAAATGCTGCTGGTGCTCCTTTGGGCAAAACTGGCCGCGCGCAAGAGTGAGGATCAGTGGGTCATCGCCTTGAAGCTCGCTGAGCTTGCGCACTGTGCCCGTTTGATCGGGCAGTTCGTAGTCGGGGAAAATGCCTCCGGGCACGATATCGGAACGCATGATTGGATTCCTCCCGTTTCTCTCAAAGGTCCAGGGTGACACCCGCGTTTGGCTGTGAACAGCATACAAGCACGTTCCCGGCAGCAGGCCTCTCCAGAGGCTCAGGGTTATAAATAATCGATCCGCCAATCAGGCCAGTCACGCGGGTGTGACAGACTCCAGACCGGCACGACCATCGGATTGTTTACCAACGACGGGCGGGAGCGGCACCATCCACATGGAGTATTTCTCCGCTCACATGACCGGCCTGTGCCAAGTAAAGAACGGCATCGACGACATCCTTTACCGTCGCCTTTTTCATTGCCGGCTGCAACGTTGAGTCATTGGGATCATTGCTGTGCATCGGTGTATCTACAACGCCGGGGGCCACGGCATTGAAGCGAATGCCGTCTTTTGCATATTCGATTGCGAGGTTCTGCGTCGCTGAATTCAAGCCACCTTTCGTAATCATCGAAATTGAGCCATTTTCGCCGGCGATTGGCCGATCGGCAAGCGCGGCGCTGATGGTCACAACGCACCCCGATTTCTGTTTCAGCATCTCTTTCACAGTGCGCTGAGTGATGTAAAAGAATCCGAGCAGATTCGTGGAGACAAGGGCGTCGAAGTCCTCGGTTGTGAAATCCGTGAAAGGCTTGTTTAGAAAGATGCCGGCGTTATTCACCAAAACATCGATGGTTCCGAAGTTGTCGATTGCTGCTTCAACCGCATTTGCAGCCGTTTGCTGCTTGCCGATATCGCCATTGACGAGAGCCAGTCTGTCCGAACTAGTGAACTTTTTATTGGCGTCACGAGAGGTTGCGACGACGTTATAACCTTCCCGTAAAAACCCTTCGACCAAACCAGCGCCAATACCCCCCGATGCCCCGGTAACGATTGCCGTTTTTTTGCCCGACATAAATGACCTTTCGTTTTAACGGTTCGAGCCCAATAGACAGTCCGGTCACCGGCCATCTCAAAGCGGCTGAACGTGCGCGACGATGACGGAAGTCCATGCAGCAGAATGGCCGGCGCGTCTTTTGAACCAGGTCCCTCTGAAGAGGATGGAGGCCCCATCGATCTGTGTGGCGCGATCAAGAGTCGCGAACTTCATGGGATGTCCTTCCGTTGGCTCAGGCGGCCACCATTTGGGCAGATCGGGCCTGGTGCGGCGCGCCAACGTAAGGGAACGAGGTGAGCAGGTCCGTGTGTGGCCCCACGTTATCCCGCGTAACCTTGCCGTTGGTGAGAATGGGAAGAAAGACATCAATCGCGTCGTCGGTAAGTGACCGGCCATTGGCCGGATAAGACGCCGGCTTGCTGGGATCATAAGGGAGGATGTCCGGCAGCAGAATCCTGGCCGCTCGCGTTGCTGCCTCCGGAGTATAGCCGCCCGTGTGCTCCAGCGAGTGCGCGAAGGCAGCGATGAAATGGGCATCGTCCGACGGTCGCCCAGCCTGGTACGCGGCTTTCTCATCCCCGGGAAGGAATACAGATTGCGAAGCCAGCGCCCCGCGGTCTGCCTGCACCCACTTCCCGCCCGTGCCATCCACGGTGCGGTGCCACAGGGCCATCTTTCCAGAGCCCAGGGCAGAGTTCGGTACTTCCAGCACGATGCTGCACACGTCCTTGTCGACGAAGAAATCGTCACCGGTGAACTGCAGACTGTTCAGTGCGCCCATCGTGTCGAAGAAGAAGGGATCGCTGCGCCAGCCGGCAAAGAACCGGTAGTCTCCGGCCGTGGTTACGTGCGCCTCGCGTGCGGTCGAAACCGGTGCTCCTTCCAGGATCGTCTGCCCGTCGTCGCCTGTGCTGACAGCCTGCTCGCCTTCAACGCGACGCAATGTCGCAGTCTGGGCGCCGTTCTTGTCTGAGGTGAAGCGAACTCGGTACGCGACATCGGCATTGAGATCACCGTCGTTGTCAATCTTGACCTCATACACCGCCTCGGTCGCGAAGGGGACGTCTGTAGTGGGTCCGGGTGGGTTCACACCTGCCGATGGGTGCACGTTCATGATCAGGATCGACTTGCCTGGGTCCCCAGGCTTGGGGAAAGCGTACAGGTCAGTAAGGTCCAGGCGGGCGTCCTCATGGGGAAAGCCAAAGTCCGGACCGGAGTAATGGTGTGACATGAATTATCTTCTCCTCTGTTCTACATTTTCATTTACTGCCTTCATTTCAAGGTCAAATTCGCATTGTCCAAACAACGCGGAACTTTGCCTTACCGTTAATCATGTATGCTCTTGTTTGCAGCATCAAGGTGCATAACGAGTGAAGACAAGGTCAGTTGCTTTGGCCTTCTCGTGGCAGGGAAAGCAGCTTTCCATAGACGCCGGTTCGGCAGGTTTTCCGTCGACGAAGGTAGCGAACCCCCAGCCGCCGGTTGCGGCGTACTTTGTTGAGTCCTTCACCATAAACTGAATGTTCGTGGGAGCGCCGGGAACGAAAGATTGAGCCTGGCCAAAGACTTTGTTGTTTTCCTCCGACGGGACGTTCCTGTAATGCAAAGCAGCAATGATCGTGCCGTCCGGGAAGGGAAGCTTCCCTTCACGATAGGATTTGATGGCTACATCGTTGCCCAGGACGGCGCCTAAGCTGTTGAGGTTGCCTGCTTCGTGGGCCGAGGAAACCCACCTCCAGTCGCGGTACCCATGAGGGATTTCGGTGACGTAGGGCGCAGCGGATTGCCCATCCGCATGACCTGGGGCGGGCGCAATGAGGGCGACAAGGCCGGCCATTGTCGCGACCGCAACCAGGAAGAATGCAAAGCGTTTCATAATGGTTCCTCCATTCAATTTGCTTCGGTAAACTGAAATCGGCGGTCCTGACGAATTCGCCTTAAAGCCGATGCCATCATGGTGGCCGTGGGTCCGAAAAGCAGGGGCGACCAAGACGGACTGCTCCAGATATGAATCGTTCCGCATCGAAATTCGATCTTTCTCAGCCCATGGCTCACGCTCCCTTTTTTTCTCGATCACAATGGTGGTCGCGTTCTTCCCCTCTAGGCAAACGGCTCCAGTTTGGCGAGGATGATGGGGAGATATTCCGAGACTGTGGGATGAATATTCATTGCGCGCTGGATGACTGTGTAGGGCGCCTTCGCGTACATGACGTCCAACAGAACGTGAATTACTTCGTCGCCCCCGACTCCAAGAATCGCAGCACCCAGAATCTGTTTCGTTTCCGCATCGACGCAAATCTTGATGAAGCCTTGTGTCTCGCCTTTTTCGTTGGCCCGGCTCACTTGGGCCATCGGATATTTCGCGGCGAGGGCACTACGCCCGGATTTCCGCACCTCAGCGTCCGTCATGCCGCATCGCCCTAGCGGCGGATCGATATAGAGCGCGTAGGCTTGGATCCGGTCGGAAACCCGGCGATGGTCAGCGTTGAAGAGATTGTCCGCAACGATCTCGTAGTCGTTATAGGAAGTATGCGTAAAAGCGCCTCGGCCGTTGCAGTCTCCCAGTGCCCAGATGCCTGGCACGTTTGTCTGCAGTTGATCATCAACCACTATGTAGCCGCGGTGATCGGTAGCAACCCCGGCCCGGTCCAGTCCCAGGTCGCTCGTGTTAGGAGTGCGCCCCACTGCCAGAAGAACGTGAGTGCCGACTGCTTCCGGTGGACCTTCTTCGCATGTGAGGCCGACGGCGACGCCGCCGTCGCGTTTCGCCAGGGAGATACACTTCGCATTCAGCCTGGTGTGTATGCCCTCAGCCTCCAGGATTTCGCGCACAGCATCGGAAATGTCTTCATCCTCCCGTCCAATCAGGCGCGGCCCCATTTCCACAATCGTGACTTCGCTCCCGAGACGGCGATAGATCTGAGCGAACTCCAGCCCAACATAGCTTCCGCCGACGATGATGAAATGCCCGGGTAAGAAATCGATATCCATAATCGATGAATTGTTGAGAAATGGGACATCATGAATCCCCGGCATGTCGGGAATGGAGGCCCTCGCGCCAACATTGATATAGATCTTGTCGGCTTGCAGAACTTCATCGTTGACCATGACAGTGTTCGACGACTGAAAGCGGGCTTGGCCCTGGATGACCGTACAGTTTGTCGTTCCTCGCAGCCGTTCCTCTACCCCTTTGCTGGAACTCGCGGAGGCTGCATCTTTGCGGGCCTTCACGCGCCCTATATCTACGCGCACATCACCAGTGGCGAAACCATATTCCGCACCTCGGCGGGCAAGATGGACCGCATAGGCGCTTGCCACGAGCGTCTTTGTCGGTGTGCATCCAGTATTCACGCATGTGCCGCCAAATTTATGGCGTTCGATAATGGCGACGGTTTTTCCGGCAGCCGCGAAGCCAGCGGCCAGCGGCGGCCCCGCCTGACCCGTCCCGATAATGATCGCGTCGAAGTGTTTCATCGCAGTGGTCAACGCGCCCCCTCTATGTGAATCTTTCCGTCTTTGGCTGCCTCTTCGGGGGTCTTGCCGTTTTGACGCGCGACAATGTAGGCGGCGTACCAGCTCGACCACTGGTGCTTTGGAGCGGTAGGCTCGAATTCGCTGTGATGCTTCTCAGCCTCTTGCAAGAACTCGGTCAGCGTCGCAACATCCAAGTTACCAAGTCCTCGGCCAGGCAGCCGCGTTGTGACTTCCTGAAACAGCCATCCATTGCCGTCGGGATCATGAAACGTGGCGAACGAGCCGTAGGTGGCATGCTCGGGCGCCGGCCCGCCGACGCGACCGCTGCCGTCGATCTGGAACTGAGCGCCTGGCGTTCCGGGGTGGAACACCTCACTCACCTCAATACCGCGTGCAACGAGATCTTTGCGTGCTGCCGCAACGTCGGTGACGATCAGGTAGAGGCCTCGGGCCGATCCCGGCGCAGCGGATGTCATCTTCGTGCCAAACTGAACCGAGCACCCGGAACCGGGGGGTGTGAACTGGACAACCCGAAAACCGCTATCGTAAGGGAAATCGACGTCTAACCGCCACCCCAGCTTGGCGCAGAACTCCTTGGAGCGGTCAACATCCGCGACCGGAATGACGACCACTTCGAACTTCATGTCTACTGTTTCAGCGCTTACGCCACTGATCGGGTCACGGCTCGGAATCGCAAGCGGAGTCGCCATATTCCCTCCTTATTCGTCAACCGGATCGCTGTCCGGATGTTTTGCACACTTCCCCCGCTTTTCTCGGCTTGGCGGCTACGAACAGTTGCTTGCCGTCGACGTCGCTCGAGGCACCCGTAGGCGTTCCGTGTTCCTCTCGATGCGCGAGACGGTGGTTGCGGTGTTCTGGCCCGACTTCCATTAGGCCAGAATCACGGTGACGAGTCTATTGGACGAACGTATCGATTCCCACCAAAGTATGGACTTGGCATGCGGGCACCGGGTGGTGCGTACTCTATCATCCAGCAACTCGTTACGGAGTTGAAACCATCGCTGGCGATCAGAACGGGAACAGCAGGCGGTATTGGCAGCCACCTTCAATGCGGTGACATCGTTATTACGACAGCGGCCCGATTCCATACCGTAGACCATGGACATCATCTCCGCCGACTATCTCACCGTTGACGACAGCACCGATCTTGAGGCGCAGCACTGGCTACGATGCATGAACGACGCCGACGATGCATTTGCGTTTTGCGCCATCCAACGGCCTCCGGCAACTGAAAAGGCGAAGCCGGCGGAGGAGCCGGATGATCTTGGTTTGAACAGCGTTACAATGCTTGCCGGAGCGAAGGAAGTTCTGGCCAAGGCAGAGCAGCGTTTCTCCGGAGACTACACGCGAAAACCGGCGATGGCGCTGGCCATCGTGGTGGAGCTTGAAATTGCCGAGGGAAGCACCACGGACGAAGACATTGCAGGGGCCAATCGCGCCATACGCATGGCGGAGAATGCGGAGGGCCAAGAATCCAGCATCTATGCCATTACGCTGGGGGTGCGTGCACGCGTCTACGGAGCAATTCGAACGAATGCATTCCAAGCGGAATCTCTATGGATATATGTGCAGACGCCATTTGGATGAGAAGAATTTGCAAATCGGTGACAATTGCCTGACAACTCCGAGTCGCAACCCGACCACCATTTCACTCAGCAGCTCAAGGAGGGTCACCGTCCAGTCATTTCCGCAGATGGTTCGGCCTCCTCTGTTCTGACTTCGGTAAGGAGAGATTAATATGCAGGTTTCTAGGACCGCAGTCGCCGCTTGCATCGGCGTGGTTCTTCTCATGCATTCGGATTCGGCCCAAGCACAATATCACCTCACAAACTTGGATTCGAATCAAGTCGGCCAAGCTCCGACCATCGATCCGCTGCTGGCCAATGCCTGGGGATTAGCTCGGAGCGCGACGAGCCCTTGGTGGATCAGCGATAACGATACCGGCTGGTCCACCCTCTATGAAGCAAGTGGAACTCAAGAGTCACTCAGGGTTTTGATTCCCACCGCCGGAAACGGACCGTCCTCTCCGACAGGTCTAAACGGCCCGGGCACGCCGACGGGAGTTGTCTTCAACGGATCGTCGACGGATTTCCAGACTCAGGGCAAGAAAGCAGATTTCATTTTCGCGACACTGGATGGCACCATCAGCGCATGGGCGCCAGGAGTAAACGCCAACCAATCGATCATCGTGGTTGACAACTCAGCCAGCAAGGCGAGTTACACTGGCTTGGCCATCACCAGCAACCCCTCGGGAAATCTCCTCTACGCAGCGGATAACACGAACAATCAAATTGACATGTACAACGGCAGCTTCGCTTTCGTGAAGTCGTTCGGTGACCCGTCGATTCCATCAACTTTCTCAGTCTTCGGCATCCAGGACATCAATGGCCTGCTCTACGTCGCGTATGCCGTACCGAACGTCGGCGCCGGCGGCTACATCGATCTCTTCACGGAGGACGGCACCTTCGTGAAAACACTGATCAACGATTCGATCCTCAACCAAGCTTGGGGCATAGCCGCGGCTCCCGGGAATTTTGGACCGCTGAGCAATACTCTGCTGGTTTCAAACAACTCCGTCCACGGGACCATTAACGCGTTTGACCCTATTACCGGGAAATTCGTGGGTACGATCAAGGACGAGCATGGGGAAAAGATCGTTCTCAACAACCTCTGGGGAATTGCCTTCGGCGGAGGAAACCCAACCAATGGAGCAACCAACGAGTTGTTCGTGACCGTGGGACAGGGGATTGGCACCGCCGAATTGGCCGGCACCTTTGCAAAAATCGTCTTCAAGCGATAGTTGACAAAAAGCTTAAGAGCAAGACAGAACCCGGGGCGGCCTGAAAAAGGCGGCCCCGGGTTCCTTGTTGCACGGCCTGATCGATAATGACCATCCAATTGAATATTTCTTTAGTTATAAGGAAAGTAACACGCGCGAGCAGAACATGTGACCTTCGTGTGTTAGTCGGTGCTGCGCTGTCACGACCCCTACTTTAGTCAAGAGGGATTGCAGGCACGAAATGGGCGTGCGCAAGCACGTTTGTAGGTGTGAAATTCGTGTCTAAGATTAGTGTTTTCTCACATTCGATGTCAGGCGTGGCCGCATTCAATTCGCTTCCATGCAGCGGCAACTCGCGAAAGACTCAACGACTCCTTCAGCGTTGCGCTCTCATCCGCAGGCTCAGCCGCTGGCTCACCGGTTTCCTTGTCATGTTGTCCTGCTGCTTTCCCCACGACCTGTTGAGTGCAGGCACGGGGCCCGCAACAATCGCCTATGTGCAGGGCAACTCTGCCACGCCGCAGTCCCCTGAAAAAACGCCGAAGGTCAAGTTCACCGCCGTGCAGGTTGCTGGGGACCTGAACATCGTAGTGGTGGGATGGGACGACAGCACGACCGTGGTCAATTCGATAAAAGACTCAATGGGAAACGTGTATGCACTTGCCGTAGGTCCCACGGTCGAGAGCGGATTTGCATCGCAGTCGATCTATTATGCCAATAACATCCAAGCTGCGGCCGCCGGGTCCAATACCGTTACCGTAACCTTTGCGAGCGCCGTACCGTCTCCCGACATTCGCATTCTTGAATACAGCGGAGCGGATCCTGCCAACCCGGTGGATGTAACTGCTGCGAGCTTCGGCAACAGCGCCATGGGTCAGAGTGGCTCGGCAATAACGACCAATGCCACCGATCTAATTTTTGCAGCAGACTACGTTCAAACCCTGACCACCGGTCCGGGCAGCGGCTTTACCAAACGACTTCTCACCAAACCGGATGGCGATATTGCAGAAGACGCAATGGTCACGGCCACCGGAAGTTATAGCGCCACCGCGCCTGTCGGCCCATCCGGATCATGGATCATGCAGTTAGTCGCTCTGCGCACTCCATCAGGAGGCACAGCTCCACCTATCACGCCTACTGCGCTCTCCTGCAGCAACGGGTCCATGACGGGATTTGGCACGGATGCCTGCACAGTGACTTTGAATGCGGCGCCGAGCGTTGGACTGAGCGTGAGCCTGTCCAGCAACAACGCTGCAGTCACGGTGCCGGCCACGGTAACGGTGCCAGCCAATGCGACCAGTGCCGCGTTCGCGGCAACTGTTTCGCCGGTCGCGACCGCGCAAGTGGTGACGCTGACGGCGAGCGCGGACGGCGTTTCCCAATTCTTTACGCTGCAGTTGAATGCAGCGACTCCCACGCTGAGCGTGGCGACCTCGAGTTCGCCGTCCAACTACGGCACTCCGGTGACCTTTACCGCGACAATCTCCACCGGCCCCACCGGCACCGTGACATTCTACGACGGCGGCGCATCCATCGGAGCTGGAACGATCATTGGAATAACCGCGTCGTTCACAACCAGCGCGCTAATTGCGGGATCTAACGCCATAACCGCGAGCTGGCCCGGAAACAGCAGTTACGTCGCCGTCACATCCGGGGCCATCACTCAGTTGGTGAACAAGGCCACGCCTTCGATTACCTGGATCACTCCGGCAGCCATTCCTTATGGAACGGCTCTGGGCGGCACTCAGCTTGACGCATCTTCGACAGTAGCTGGCACCTTCACTTACTCGCCGGGAGCGGGCACTGTGCTGACCGCGGGCAGTCACACAATCGCGGCTACATTCACGCCGACCGATTCGATCGATTACACAACGGCCACGAGATCCGTTCCAATCACAGTGAATGCTGCTGCGCCGGTCATTAACTGGGCCAACCCTGCAGCAATCACCTACGGAACGGCCTTGAGCGCCACGCAGCTCGATGCGACTTCATCGGTGGCCGGCACCTTCAGTTACTCGCCTGCAGCAGGCACCGTGTTGAAGGCTGGAGTGCAGACACTGTCGGTCACTTTTACCCCGACCGATTCGGTCGATTACACGACGGCCACGAGCTCGGTTTCGATCACGGTGAATACTGCTGCAACGCCGGTTATTAACTGGTCGGCCCCAGCCGCGATTACCTATGGAACCTCTTTAAGTGCGACGCAACTCGATGCGACTTCACCGGTTGCCGGCACCTTCGTCTATAGCCCGGCCGCAGGCACGGTGTTACACGCTGGGGTGCAGACTCTGTCGGTCATCTTTACCCCGACCGATTCGATCGATTACACGACGGCCACGAGCTCCGTTTCGATCACGGTGAATCAGGCCTCGCCTACAGTCAGTTGGGCGGCTCCAGCATCCATCACTTATGGAACAGCTCTGAGTGCGACGCAACTCGATGCATCTTCATCGGTGGCTGGTACTTTCGTCTATACCCCAGCAGCAGGGACCGCGTTGAAGGCTGGAGTGCAGACACTGTCGGCCACGTTTACTGCAACCGATTCGACCGACTACTCAACGGCCACGAGCTCCGTTCCAATCACAGTGAATGCTGCAGCACCGGTCATTAACTGGGTGACCCCTGTTGCGATCATCTACGGTACCGCCTTGAGTGCGACGCAACTGGATGCAACTTCATCCGTGGCCGGCACCTTCAGTTACTCGCCTGCAGCAGGCACCGTTCTGGCAGTGGGATCGCAGACCCTGTCGGTCACCTTCACACCAACCGACACCGCCGATTACACCACTGCAACGCAGACGGTGACGTTAACGGTAAACGCGGGCACGGCGACGCTGAGCATCAGCGCCTCCAGCGTGGGATTTGGCGACGTGGTATTGAACACTCCCGCGACGCAGGTTGTGACCTTATCCTCAACTGGCACTGCTTCTGTAACGGTCAACTCGGCAACGGTGACGGGCACCGGCTTCTCGTTGTCGGCGCCCACGCTACCGGCAACACTGACTCCGGGGCAGACATTGACATTAGCGGTGCAGTTCGACCCGACTACCGCGGGTGCGGTGACAGGTCAGCTGACCGTTAGCAGCACATCCACAACCAACGGCACAGCGTTGATCCCGTTGACCGGTACAGGCATAGCGGCCGCATACGCAGTCGACCTGAGTTGGGACGCGCCGAGTAGCTCCCCGGATCCCGTCGCAGGCTATAACGTGTACAGATCGCCAAGCGGCGGCTCGATGTATCAACTTTTGAACGCGACGGTGGATTCGCAAGTCACATACGCGGATACAACAGTCGAGGACGGGCAGTCCTACGATTACACCATAGAAAGTGTCGATGCTCTCGGGATTGAGAGCGTTCCGACCAGCCCCATCGTCGTGACAATTCCCTGAAGTGGCACGCGGTAGAGCGTTCCGAAGTGCGCTCCGCACGATTTTTATGGAGCCACATTTGCAGTGAGATCAGTCGCAGTCAAGACTAGAAGGCGAATCTTGCAACCAACTGAATGAGCCGAAGCGCGGGAGCACTGACGATCTGACTGAAGTTGGGGACCTCAACTTGCCCATCCACCGAGGCCGGCCCAGAGAACTGCGCATGGTTAAAGGCATTAAATGCCTCTGCACGGAAATCGACGGATCGCGTTTCTGCAAGACGCACGCTCTTCTGGAGCGTCCTCTCGGAGTTCTCGATGCCTGGCCCATGGAATATGCGGCGCTTGGTGTTACCCAATTGACCGAGGTTCTATTCCAACGCCGTATTAAAGACCGGCCTCTCGTTGCGCCCATTGGTGTTGACCTTGAGCGGTCCCGGCAGATATTGCGGAGTACCGAGCAGGTAATTGTTGACGCCGTTGCCCAACGTTCCAAGCTGCGAGTTGTCGGAATTATCGCAGAGCGTTACAAGAAAACCAGTGGCAAAGCGTATGCTGCCGGAGACGCTCCATCCTTCCAAAAAACGATTGAACCTGCCTAATATTCCATCGATGTGTAGAGCCCAGATGTAACTGGCTACGAACGAGTGCTTCTGGTCCCACGCCGAGATAGCGCGACTCGGTGTCAATTGATACAAGCGGAGCCGGCATCCGGATTGCCGGATTCGGCCATTATTTTTTTTCGAGAAGAGCAATCCAAAGCCCAAACCGGTCCGTACCCATTGCAACGAGCGACGAGTGCAAGGGATCTCATCGATCTGCTCCCGCCGCTTTCAGCTAGTCCCGTTTCAACTTCCATCGAAATGAATCAGAAGCGTCGCAGATCGAAATTGGGGACTGCGCTCGCACTCACATTCAGTCGCCGATTCGTGCCAGCCTGCTAGGCGGGATTGCGCGCAGTCGGATAGTCCGCAACTCGAACCAGGCGTACGTGGGGTGCGCGCTTTCACAAAAACAGAAACTCACATGGCTACACTCGCCGGAGCGGCGTTGCCTTCACGACGAATGACGCCAAGAAACGGAGACACTGCGTGTTGAAATGTCTGAACACACTCGCAATCGTTGCCTTTGCCGTTGGCTCTGTTGCTGCCATTCCGGCGGCGAAGGCCGACAACACTGACGACGTCAAGCTTACCTTTTCATCCGGGGCTACCTTCACCGGTACCGTGGATTTTGCCGACGACTACAGTTCCATCACAGGGGTCAACGGAACTTTGACCGGCTATGAATATGGAATCAGCGGCTACACCGGGGTTGGAAGCGACTCGATCAACTGGGTGTGGGGGCTCTGCGGAAATTGTTCAGGTTTGAGCGGAGACCAGTTTGGCAACCTGCTGATGGATGGCATTCCCTTCGGCGACGGTTTCGGCGACTACTCAAATTTCATAGCATTCACCTACGACTACACCAATGCCCCTTCCCTGGTTCTCGATACCGCGGGGAATATTGGCGTAGACGTAGACTTCCAGGATTTCCTGGTAAGCGGCTCGATTGCTCCCACACCTGAACCGGACACAATGCTCCAGTTGGGCACTGGTTTATTAGGTTTGGCCGGTCTGGTGCGGAGCAAGTCCTTGCAGCACACCTAACCTCTCAAAGTCGATAGAACTGTGTTTCTGTCAATTCCGGAGCGAGAACGCTGGGCCTTGTTTGAGCGCCGCGCATAACTCGGTACGTGGGCTTTGCGAGTTAGCGCAGACCGGCTACGTCTGTAGATAACTCGCTCGGTATATGGAGTGCAGGATGCTTCGTTCTTTCGTCGCCGCCCATGCAATCCGATACCGGGCGGATTGCGTAACCCCAAAAAACGAATGGCGAGTATCTGAACCCTATTGATCGGCTTCCACGTCGTTCAGTCTTTCCATTCCTCAACGTCCCAAGAACTGCATGGAGAGTCTTATGTCAACACTGAAGCGTGCAATTGGACTCGCTTTGAGTCTGCTGATTGCCGTCCCGCCCGGCGCATTTGCGTCGAGTCACCGGGAGGCGCCCATCACCGCCCTGGATCACACCGCTGACATCACCGATTTCTACGCTTTTGCCAGCTACGACAAACCAGGGTACGTCACCTTTATCCTGTGCGTCGATCCTTTCTTGCAACCAAGCAACGGGCCAAACTATTTCCCCTTCGACCCATCGGTCGCTTACAAGATCCTGATCGACAACAACCAGACCGCGTTGCCGGCCGTGCAATTCCAGTTCCAATTCCAGACCCATATCCTCGACGCCGGTCTTCCGTTAGGCTTCGCAGGCGCGGGCAATGGGGTTGACGCGCCGCCCAACTCACCGGCACCGGTTGCTCCGGGTACGCCCATCGTGCCTCCCGCGATCACATCGCTCACCGGCGCTGGTGCCGCAGGCCTGAGCCTGCAGCAGACATTCACCGTGAGCATGATCAAGGGCGGCAAGATCACTCCCTTGTCCAATACCACCGGAAGTCCGCTCATCGCAGTACCCAGTAACATTGGCGAGCGCACCATGCCGGACTACGATGCTCTGGCCGCGCAGGGAATCTATAACCTGAAAGGCAGCGGCGTATCCGGAGTCACGGTCTGGGCCGGCACCGCAGCCGATCCCTTCTTCATCGATCTGGGTGCGACATTCGACAGCCTCAATTACCGCGCCGGCAGCGGTGTTGAAGCGCTTACTTCCGCGCAGGACGCCGATGATCATCTCAATTCCGCTGCGGATTCGGTTGCCGGATTCAACGTCAACACTATCGCCATCGAAGTGCCCATCACCCTACTCACAAGCGATGGAAAGGTCCACGCCGCCACCGATCCGAAGGGAACCATCGGCGCATGGGCTACAACCTCCAGGCCTTCAATCACCATCATCCAATCCCCAGGTGCGACCCAGCCCCCGGGCGACATCGGTCTGCTTCCTATCATTCCTACGCTCGCCCAGATTCAGCGCTTCGGCAATCCGCTGATCAACGAACTGATCATCGGCACGGGCAGCAAGGACTTCTGGAGCATGTCGCAGCCGGTGAACGACAGTCAGTTTGCCGCGTTCGATCTCGATCCTTTGATTGCGAGAATATTCAATGCCGTTTACGGATTCAACATTCCCGCTCCACCACGGGTCGATTTGCTGCCCCTGGTGACTTATGCGGCGCCGATTGCTCCAGCAGGCACTCCAGCCGGTCCGATCGCTGACCTTATGCGTCTCAACACCGGTGTACCGGCTACGCCGCTGGCTTCACGCAAGCGTCTTGGCCTCATCGCCGGCGACCCAGCCGGTTACCCCAATGGCCGCCGTCCTACCGATGATGTTGTTGACATCGTCGAGCGCGTTGTGATCGGCGGAATTCTAGCCGGCCCTCAATTCGATGTCGCACCGAACAGCCTGCTCGGCGATGGCGTCAACGCAACCGACGTTCCTCCCCAGGAAACGTTCCCTTACCTCCACTACGCATACAGTGGGCGCGACAGCCGTCATATCAGCCCCGGCGATCCTACCGGCTGCGGCGATCAGCCAACGTCCACCAGCGCTCAGAACTCGGATGCTCCACCGCTCAATCAGGGTGGCTCCTCAGCCTGCCCTCAGTAACCGCCGCCGGCGCGGTGTGAATCTAACCAGGCTCTTTGCGCGGACTCATTCTCCGCGCAGAGAGCCACTACTCAAGAGACGAGGTAGCTTATGAGATCTCCGCAGGCGACGATCTTCATTCTGGGTTTATGTATCTCTGCTTCGATGTTCGCCCAACAAGGCAACTTCGCTGCGCCCGATCAGCACAACGATGCGAGCGAAACGGCTGTTCAGGAACAGACTCCGGCGCAACTGCGCATCGCCGCAGCCAGGCAGCAGGTAGGGGCCGATCCGAAAAAGGTGCAGGCCTACAACGAACTGGCTACCGCCTATCTTCGGCGGGCTCGTGAGACTGCGAATCCAAAATACTTTGAGGATGCGGATGACGCTCTCGCAGAAGGCCTGAAGCTGGATTCGTCGGACTTCCAGTTGCAGAAGACGCAAGTGGCCCTCATGTTAGGCCGGCATCAGTTCGCTCAGGCACTCGAAAGCGCCAAGGCTCTCAATCACCACGTGCCAGACGATGTGATGACCTACGGATATTTGGCCGAGGCAAACATTGGGCTAGGCAATTATCCGGAGGCAGTAACGGATGCGCAATGGATGATGAATATGCGGCCACGCAACACTCCGGCTCTTATGGCCGGGGCAACACTGCGAACGGTGTACGGCGACGCGCATGGTGCGATCGACTTTCTCAAGATGGCCTATTCGCAGACATCGCCAGCCGAAGTGGAAGAACTGGCGTGGATCGATAACCAAATAGCGTCGATTCAAATCGGGCTAGGCCAGATTGACGAGGCGGCGCATACGCTGGACGCGGCTGAGCAAGCATTCCCTCATTATCCGTACACGATGGAGAATCTGGCACTTGTTCGAATGGCGCAGAAGCGGGCCGGCGATGCGGTTCAGCTATGGATGCAGGCAGCGTCGATGGATAAAGATCCGCATGTGCTTTATGAATTGGCAACGGCGCAAGAAGTGGCCGGACAGTCGAAGGATGCGCGCGCCACTTATGCCGAATTCGAAAAGCTGGCAGGCGCGCCGGAGACAGCGACAGACGATTCGAGAGTCGATCTCATTCTCATGTATGCGGCGAACTCTGCCACGGCGCCCAACGCTTTAAAGATTGCGCAGAAGGAGATTGCCAAACGCCAGGATGTGTGGACCCTGGATGGATACGCCTGGGCGCTCTTTGCAAATGGGAAGTTTCAGGAAGCGGATGCGACGGTGAAAAAGGCAATTGCGGTTGGAATCCAAAGCGCGCAGATATTTGACCACGCCGGCCACATTGCACAAAGGCTCAACCGCAGCGAGGACGCTGCAAAGTACTTCAAGCTTTCCATTCAATCCAATCCGGAATCGGAGTATGCCGCAGATGCTCTCAAATCGGCAAGCCTAGTTGGAACGCCAGGTGAGCGGGAACAAGAAGCGGCCAACGACATTAGCGAGCCTGTCGTTGTGCAGGCCGCAGTGCCCGATACACCCGGGTCCGCAACGGATCGTCCGGCGGCGACCAAAGTTGTTGGACTAACGAACGCCGCATATACTTTTGCCTCCGTGCCGGCATCTCTCTTAACGCCTGCGCCGACAGGAACGGCCCACGTCATTCATAACGCGCAGGCAGTCACCGCGCGCAACCCGAAGGACGCTGCCGCATACGCCGGGTTGGGCGCGGCTTATTTCCAGCGCGCCAGGGAGACCGGCGATGTAAGCGATTATCAGCTGGCAGAGGAATCACTTTCCAAGTCGCTTGACCTTGTCTCGGCAGATTTCTCGGCGGATTCCGCTTTGGGAACGATGGCAGAAGTGTGCATGGGTGAGCATCGCTTTATCGACGCGCTCAACTACGCTCTGAAGGCGCTTTCACTTGGAACCGGCGACGTATCGCCATTCGCCATCGTCGGCGACGCCTACGCAGACATGGGCGAGTATGACAAAGCTGCCGCAGCCTATGGCCGGTTGACTCCGCGCGATATGATGCTTGCTCCGCGCGCTGCATATGCGAGAGACAGCCGCCTTTCTTACCTCAACTTCATCGCGGGAGATTCGGCCGCGGCGATCGCTCTGATGAAGACGGCGGTCACAGAAGGAGTGGAAGCCCAGCTTCCGAGCGAGAACCTCGCATGGCTTTACTACGAACTGGGAGAATACGAAACGCAGGCCGGTGACTCTGCTTCAGCCGATGCGGCTTACCTGACGGCACTCAGCACGCATCCGGGCGACTATCGCGCCTTGGCAGCGCTTGCGAGGCTCAGAGCCAATCACGGTAGGAATGCGGAAGCGATTGAGCTTTACCAAAAAGCCATTGCCGTTGTGCCAATGCCGAACTTTATCTCTGAACTCGGAGATCTCTATGCGAGGACCGGAGACCAGCCGAACGCGCAGAAACAGTATGCACTGGTCGAGTACATTGGGCTGCTTGGGCACATCAACCAGGTGCTTCACAACCGTGACCTCGCGCTTTTTTATGCAGACCATGATATGAAGCTCAGCGAAGCTCTCGATCTCGCGCAGAAAGAGCTTGAAGTTCGACACGACATATACACATGGGATGCGCTGGCGTGGGCCCTTTACAAGAACGGCAAACTTAGTGAGGCCACAAAGGCAAGCGAGAAGGCCATGCGGTTCGGAACGCGCGACTCGCTCATCTTGTTTCACGCCGGAATGATTGCGCAAGCGCAAGGTCAGCAAGAGCAGGCTCGCGTGGAACTGAAGCAGGCGCTCCAGATCAATCCGCACTTCCATCTGATCTACGCAACGATTGCGGAACAGAAACTCGCTGCAATCGATGCGCAAGCGGAATCGAAGGAAGGTTCAAATGCCCATTCCCGTTAGAAGATTTTGCAGATTCTTGGCGCTATTCTTTCTACTGAGCCTGTGCCGATTTGCTGCGGCGCACCCCATGGGCAATTTCAGCGTGAACCACTATTCAAGGATGGTGCTTGAGGGCGATCGAATCCGTGTGCGTTACTTCATCGATCTGGCCGAGATACCCACCTTCCAGGAAATGCAGCAGGCGAACATCGCGACAACTGCGCTCGATCCGCATTCCGCGGCGGTTATAGACTACGTGGCAACGCGGGGCGAGGAATTGGCTCGCGGCTTGACTCTCGAAGTAGATAACCAGCCGGTTATCCTTCACCTCGTCTCCAGCGGAGTCATCTTCCCTCCCGGCGCAGGAGGTTTGCCAACGATGAAAATGGGCTTCATTTACGACGCGGCTTACCCTTCGACCCCTTCCAGAAGGGATCGGCAACAGGCTACCCTTCATTACGCGGACAATAACTATCCGGGACACAGCGGATGGAAGGAGATTGTCGCGCTGGCCTCCGCAGGCTCATTGCTGCAGAGTTCGGTTCCATTAACGGATCGCAGCGGCGAGTTGAGCAATTATCCGACCGATCTGCTCACCAGTCCACCCCAGGTGCTCGAAGCTTCTTTGATCGTTGTATTGCCGACGGCAGTTTCTGAGGCGCCGCAGGTCCATTCACCTCGGCAGCCACAGGCGGCCGCGGCTGCATTGAGTCATGCAAAGGAAATGCGGCCGACTTCGCAGAATCAAGCGATAACACGAGCCCTCGCAGGGCCGCCTGCATCCTCATCCGCTGCGTCAACCGGTATGAATCTCAAGGCAAATCGGCAAAAGACGCCGCGCAGCAAGTTCACCGAGCTGATTCAAGCCGAGCATTTGAGCGCGTGGTTCCTTTTTACCGCGGCTCTTATCGCCATCGGCCTGGGTGGGCTGCACGCACTGGAGCCTGGCCACGGCAAGACGATTGTAGCTGCGTATCTAGTCGGCTCCAAAGGAACCGCTCGTCACGCTTTTCTCCTCGGACTCATCGTCACTGCCTCGCACACAGCAGGAGTGTTCGCGCTTGGCGCCATCACCTTGTATGCGTCGCGGTATATCGTGCCCGAGCAACTTTATCCCTGGCTCGGCGCGCTCTCCGGAATCACGATTGCGGGACTCGGCTGCACCATGCTCATGCGCCGCATGACCGGGGTCGCCACGGACCACTCCCACGCGCCAGGCGCATCCCATGCTCACTGGATGTTCTGGAAGCGGTCTGCACAGGGAGAATCAGAAGGGAATGAAGTTCAAAGCATCGCGAAGACGGCCCAAGTTGTAAGCCTGACTCAGCTCTTCACCCTCGGCATCACTGGCGGAATCATTCCATGCCCTGCGGCGCTGATCGTGCTCCTCAGCGCATTCGCACTGCACAGGATCGGGCTAGGCTTCTTTCTGATCGTGGCCTTCAGCGTAGGCCTCGCGGCCGTACTGATTGGATTCGGCATGCTGATGGTTTTCGCCCGCCGATTCATGACTCACCTCCAACTCGACGGGCCGCTCACCAGTCGCTGGCTTCCCGCTGCCTCTTCCTGCTTCATTACCATCCTCGGCCTGGCGCTCGCAATCCAAGCAATGTCCGGCGTGCACTTCGGTCTGCACATGCCGTCGCAAGAAAGACTCGGCCCGATTCTGTTCGTTACCGGCCTGGGCCTGATCCTGGGAATGCGACACTCCACGGATGCCGACCACGTAGTTGCCATTTCAACCATTGTCAGCAAGCAGCGGAGCATCCGCAATGCGGCCTTCATCGGGTCCGTCTGGGGACTGGGTCACACCATAACAATCTTTATTGTCGGCTCGCTGATCATTCTTTTCGGCGTCGAGATTCCACCCCGTCTGGGCTTGTCAATGGAGTTCAGCGTGGCCCTTATGCTCATTTTGCTCGGTGTGCTCAACCTTACCGGCGTGATGCAGAAAGTGACGAGCCGCTTTACGCCCTCAATTGCGGGACCTGCGGGCACAAACCCGCTCAAAGGGCAGAGCAATAAGAAAACGACGATGGGAAAGTGGCTCAATAATTCGGTCGGCCGGTTCGGTCTCTATCAAAGCCTCAGGCCACTGGTGATTGGTCTCGTGCATGGGCTTGCCGGCTCCGCGGCGGTCGCGCTGCTTGTCTTGTCGACAATTCACAACCCAGCATGGGCGACCGCCTATCTACTTATCTTCGGCGCCGGAACCATGATCGGGATGATGTGCATGACAGCAGCAATCGCCGTCCCACTTGCATTTGCCGGAGACCGTTTCGCAAAATTGGGCGGATATCTTGGGACTGCCTCTGGCATGGTCAGCCTTTGTTTCGGTTCATTCCTGGTTTATCAGCTTGGGATTCTCGGTGGACTGTTTACAAGCCATCCTCATTGGACTCCCAGATAAAAATGATTAGAAGTTTGGAGATTGTTCGAAAGGCGGAACTCGGAAACAATTCGACCTCGCAGCCACGGTCGAATTGCACCGCGTGCCCGAGGGAGATCTGGAACGCGCAATCGGCTGCGCAGGGTCCTTGGCGCGGCCCGTACGAAGGGCTTTGCGCTGTCGGCAGGGGTGGGATTCGGGTCGATGGCGGCGGTGCTGGAAACGCAGGTCGGGCTGAAGACACCCTTCGAGAATCCACACTCTGCTTCGCCTCTTGACAATTGACAGTCGAATGCCTACCATCATCGTCAGATTGGGGGTAGGATGTCTTCTATGGCAAAACAGGCACAGCAGCGGGTCGGACTTCTCCAGGGGACCCTGGACATGCTCATATTGCGGACCCTCCTCTATGGCCCGGCTCACGGTCATCAAATCGGGAAGCACATTCAGAGAACTACAAATGAATTCCTGCAGATGCAGCATGGTTCACTCTATCCCGCGTTGCATCGCCTGGAGGAAAGAGGATGGGTGAGTGCCAAATGGGAGATGGCTTCAGACCGAAACCGGGAATTCAAGTACTACCGCTTGACTGACAAAGGGAGGAAGCAGCTGCTGGTCGAAGAATCGCAATGGAAGCAAATGTCAGAAGCCGTGGCGCGCGTGATGTGGCCCGCCGTCGAGGAGATCTGAGATGAAATGGTGGCGAATAAAGCAGAGAGACGAAGAACTGGAGCGGGAGCTGCGTGCGGACCTTGAGTTAGAGGAAGAGGAGCAAAGGGAAAACGGGCTTTCGGCTGAGGATGCACGCTATGCTGCTCGGCGAGCGTTTGGCAACACGGCACTGATCAAAGACCAGACCCACGAGGCCTGGGACTGGGCGGCGTTTGAAAGGTTTCTGCAAGTCGTGCGCTACGCGTTTCGACAGCTGCGCAAGAATTCAGGCTTTGCTGCAATCTGTACGGTTACGCTGGCCCTTGGAATCGGCGCGACGACCACTATCTTCAGCGTTGTTGATTCACTCCTGTTGCGGCCTCTCCCATATCCCAACGCTCCGCGTGTTGTGAGAATCTGGAACACCTTTGCTCCCCGCGGGATGACGGAAATTCCTTTTTCGGAGCCTGAGTTCAATGAATATCGCCAGAGTCAGAGCTTCGCGCATGTGGCGGGCTTTTCCGTCGGCACACTCACCCTTACGGGAAGCGGAGCCCCCCTGCACGTAGCGGCGAGTTGGGGAACACCGGATTTCTTTTCGGTCATGGGAACCGCACCTTCCCTGGGGCGCGTCTTTACCTCAGACGAGCAACAGCAGGGGCATGCTCAGGTCGCAGTGTTAAGCCATCGACTTTGGCAGAGCCGCTTTGCGTCCAACCGGGAGATCGTTGGAAAGCCCATTCTCCTGAATGGGCAAAGCTGTACGGTCGTCGGGGTGATGCCGCAGACGTTCACTTTTCCGAACGACGATGTGGATGTATGGCAGCCGCTTCCCATCGCTCCGGCAAGCGACAAAGTCGGCGACCACTACCTCGACTTCGTCGCAGAGCTCAAGCCGCAAACCACGCTGAACCAGGCCAGATCCGAAATGTCTACCATTCTGGATCGAATTTTGCGGAAGTATCCAAGGTACTACGGCGGCGCAGCCGGCCTTGGCGTCAACCTCATTTCCTTACGCGAGCAGATGGTGGGAAACCTGCGCCCAACCGTGCTGGTTCTAATGGGAGGAGTGGGCTTCATGCTGCTGATTGCCTGTACCAACGTGGCCAGCTTGCACCTGGCCCGCGGAGAAGATCGCAAGCAGGAGATTGCCACCAGAACCGCCCTTGGCGCCACGCGCTGGCGAATCCTCTATCAGGTTCTGATCGAAAACCTGGTTCTGTTTCTGGTTGGAGGCGGCCTTGGCCTGCTGCTCGCGCTCGCTTGCGTGAAATGGCTAAACTTGACCGACTATCTCAACGTGGCGCAGCTAGGCGGTGTGAAACTCGACTTGCGTGTTCTGGTTTTCGCGGCGGTGGTCAGTCTTTCGACCGGACTGCTCTTCGGCCTGGTGCCGGCTTTGAAGGCCTCGCAATCGAACTTCAATGACGCATTGAAGGCGGGTGGCCGGGATGCGATGGGTAGCCGTCATCGCACGCGCATTCGCAGCCTTCTCGTGATAACCGAGATTGCGTTTTCGCTGGTGTTGCTCACCGGGGCGGGACTCATGATTGGCAGCCTTCGAAACCTGCTCGGAGTCAATCTCGGCTTTAATCCCGGGAACGTTATCACGATGCGGCTCTCTCTTCCTGAAGCTCGCTATTCGATCGTCCGGACTGCTGCCTTTTACCACCAGTTGCAGGACCGCGTGCGGAGTCTGCCTGGAGTGGAGGCTGTCGCCATCGTGAACCAGCTGCCCATGACCGACGTCACGGCAAATGCTTCGTTCGATGTCGAGGGCAGGCCGTCGAATACCGATATCAACGTGGCGGATACGCAGATCATCAGCCCCGATTATTTTCGCGCAATGGGGATCTTGTTAATGCGGGGCCGATTCTTGAATGACGAAGAGGCCAAACTTCCTCCTGCTGCCGTTATTGTCAATCAAACTCTAGCCTGCAAAGTCTGGGCGGGGACAGATCCCATCGGCAAGCGAATCAGGCTTGGCCCGGATTATCCCTGGCTTGCGGTTGTCGGGGTCGTGGCCGATATCAAGAACCACGGCCCAAATGTCTCCACCAAGCCCGAGATGTATTTCTTGCTTAGTGACCAGCCGTTCCAGATATGGGTCGATCTACGCGCAATGACGCTTGTTGTCCGCACGAGTTCAGAACCCGAGCAAATGGTGAGCGCAATTCGCAGGCAGCTCAAACAACTCGACCCGGAGCTGCCAATCTACAAGGTCTCAACGTTGAAGGCGCTTGTCTCATCGTCCATTTCGCAAACCAGGTTTCCTGCGCTCACGCTGTCGCTGTTCGCGTGCGCTGCGCTCATCCTCGCTGCAATCGGAGTTTATGGAGTTCTCGCGTACACGGTTGCGCAAAGAAGGCATGAAATCGGCGTACGGATGGCGCTCGGCGCTCAGCGAGGCCAGATTTTGAGATTCTTTCTTGGCCGGGGAGTGAAGTGGGCAGCGTTCGGCGGAGGTGTGGGGTTCATGGCGGCTTTAATGCTCGTCCGGTTCATGCGCAGCATGCTGTTTCAGATTGGCCCTTACGATTCCAAGATATTTTTTACCGGAATGGCTGTTCTTTCGGCCGTGGTGCTGGCGGCCTGCTTCATCCCTGCCCTGCGAGCTACGAGAGTGGACCCGTCGGCAGCTATTCGAGGCGAGTAGAAACGTGGTCTTGAATCGGTAACCATGTGCAAGGATAATTGGCCTTGGCAGCCGAAGGTTCGCTCTGGAAGCGAATTGTTGAACCAGTAGCACCAGCGATGTGCCTCGCAGTCGGGGAGAACCGAGATGAAATGGTGGCGAATCAGGAAGAGAGATGCAGACCTGGAGCGGGAGTTGCGCTCAGACATGGAACTGGAAGAAGAAGAGCAATGGGAAGGCGGCATTTCAGCAGAAGAGGCTCACTATGCAGCCTTGCGCGCCTTTGGCAATACTGCTCTTATTCGCGAACAGACTCGCGCTACATGGTCCCGGACCTGGCTTGAATCCCTTGCACGCGATCTGCGCTTCAGTCTGCGCGCGCTTCGTCGCACCCCCGGCTTTACCATCATCGCCATCCTGGTAATGGCGCTGGGCATTGGCGCCAACGTCGCGCTGTTCACGGTGGTACGCGGCGTTTTGCTCAAGCCATTGCCCTTCCAGGATCCGGACCGCCTCGTCATGCTTTACGAGTCGGGCCTTCACGAAGACGAGACGCCTGTCTATAACGTGGTCGCGGGGGGCATCTATGCCGAGTGGAAGAAGCAGAACCAGAGTTTCAGCAATATCGCGCTCGTGCGGGAAAGCCGCGTCGGGCTCTCCGGTTCGGGAGGGCAACTGCCGGAGAAGCTCGATAGCGCCGAGATCTCATGGGGCTTGCTCCGCACGTTGGGCGCGCAGCCGGCGATGGGCCGCGACTTTGCCCAAGCCGATGACAGCGGCGCAGCGAATGGCACAGTGTTGTTGAGCTGGGGCCTGTGGAAGCGGCGCTTCGGCGGTGATCGCTCCATTCTGAGCCAGACGATCTACATCGATGCCATGCCGTACGCCGTGATCGGCATCATGCCCGCCAGGTTCGATTTTCCCGAGCCGGTCACGCAGCTTTGGACACCGGTCTGCCACGACACACCCCCGGAAATAATGGCAGCGCTCGACGATCACATGTTTCGAGTGGTGGGGCGGCTCAAGCCGGGAGTGAGCACGGCACAAGGCGTGGCCGATCTGAGCGTAATCTCGCGGCGCCTTCACAATGCGAATCTCAACGATCCGTTCGTTCACAGCGCTGCCAACGGCCGGCCGCTGCTGGAGCACATGGTGGGCGACATCAAGAAGCCGCTTTATTTGCTGCTGGAGGCGACCTTCTGCCTGCTGCTGATTGCCTGTCTCAATGTGGCCAATCTACTGGTGGCGCGCGCGGCGTCGCGGCGCAAGGAGTTGGCCATTCGCACCGCGCTGGGCGGCGGCTGGCTGCGCCTGATGCGCGAGCGGCTGATGGAGAGCCTGCTGCTTTCGGCTGCGGGCGGCGCACTGGGCCTGGTACTTGCCTCAGCGGCGCTCGCGTGGCTGAGGCATACCCGGGGGGACATGAGCCGAGTGGAGTCAATTCACATCGACGGCGTGGTGGCGGCTTTCACCGTTGCCATCGTCGTGCTTTGCGCGCTGTTTGCGGGATCGATTGCAGCATTCAGCGTGGGCGACAAACGCGTACTGAGCGCATTGCATGAGGCATCGCGCTCAGTGAGCGGCGGCGGTGCGCGGGCTACGCTACGCAAGGTTTTGCTCATCCTCGAAGTCGGGCTGACCGTGATACTGCTCATCGGCGCCGGGCTGTTGCTCAAGAGCTACGAGCGGCTGCGCTCCGCCGATATGGGCTGCATTAGCCAGGGAGTGCTCACCATGCACCTCGGCCTTCCAGACGCCCGCTATGCCACGCCGGCCCAGCGCGCCAATTTTTTCGATACACTGCTGCAACGGGTGCGCGCCCTTCCCGGCGTGGACGCAGCGGGCTTTGTGACAGCTGCTCCTGGTCAGGGATACGAAGGCGATTGGGGGTTCACCATCGTCGAACATCCGCCCTTGCCGCAAGGGAAAGGTGTCTTTGCCATCAACCGTTGGGCCGATGCGAAGTATTTCGCCGCGATGGGCATTCCGATCCTGCACGGGCGTACATTCGACGACGGCAAGCGACTAGATGCAGCCAATGAAGTGATTATCAGCCAGTCGTTCGCCAATCGGTACTTTCCCGGCGAGGACCCGATCGGCAAACACGTGCACGTCGAAATTAAGCATCGCACTTCGGTTGTTGTAGGCGTCGTTGGAGATACCCGTTTCGACGTCGGAGAAAAGCCGGCGCCGATGCAGTATTACCCGCTCAATGCCGGCGTCGAGACCGTCGGCACGCTTGTGATTCGCTCCGGTCATGATGTGGAGCAATATGCCATGCCGGTGGAGCGCATCGTCTCTGAAATGGACCACGACCTGCCCGTCTCCGACGTGCTCACCATGAACCAGTTAGTGGGCAAGAACACCTTCGACCAGAGCTTCAATGCTACGTTGCTCACGGCGTTCGCAACGCTGTCACTGCTGCTGGCCGCGGTGGGACTGTTCGGCGTGATGTCCTACATCGCCGCGCAGCGGACAACTGAAATCGGCATTCGCATCGCGCTGGGCGCAAAGCGCGAACAGGTGATGCGGAAGATGTTGTTGGATGGAATGCGGCCCGCGGCTTTGGGTCTTGTGCTGGGGCTGGCGGCAAGCCTGGAAGCGGGCCGGCTGATGCGCGACTTGCTCTATGAAATCAAGCCGCTCGATCCCGCGGTTTTTGCCGTAGTCGCCGCAACGCTGCTCGCGGTAGCCGCGATCGCATGTACTGTTCCCGCGTGGCGTGCGTCGCGCCTCGATCCGATGCAAGCATTGAGAAGCGAATAGGCTGATATCGCGGCGGTTGTCGCGGTCCATGCAGCCGTTGGAGAACCGCCGCAGGCGGATCTACTGGAGAAGTTCCTGGACGGTGTAGACTCCCAGAGTGATCGGCGGCGTTGCGCGTGGCGCCGGAGACCTTCAGATTCAGCACGGTGTAGTAAGTCCCGTTGGGCGCACCGAAGACCGGGGCCGCTGCCGGCGGTAGAGGCACGGATTTGCGACTGGCCGGCGGAATTCCAGTTCTTGCTTTGAGGCAGGGGGCCGGGGCTGGTCGAACAGGAAGATATTGGCGGCGCGAGGATGGCCGGAGGCTGCCGCAGGGGGCAACCCATGCACTCTTAATGAACGAACTATATATTTATCAACAGCATACAGAGACCATGAAGTGGATACGAGGGCCGAACTCTCAAGCGCCTTCGCATGAAGCCACAGCTTCGGCTTCCGTCTCATAAACGCTGAAAAGGCCGAGGATTCCGCACATCTTGAAGGTTTTGGCGACGAAGTTGAAGGGCTTGACGAGTTTGGCGCTGCTGCCCTGTTTGGAGGACGACCGGAGCGCATTCACAACGGAGTCGATACCCGATGAATCCATGAAAGGCGCTGCCTCAAGATCGAGAATGAGAAAGATATGGCCGCTGGCCAGCGCGGATTGAAACGCGCCCTCAAATTGATTCACAGGCTCTCCGCTGACGAAGCGCCCTTTCAACTTGAGGGTGCAGATGTTGCCGCTTTCCCTGATGTCAAGATCCACTGAGTCCCAATCGCTTACGGAGAATTTGCTTTACTTCGAGAAGATGGCTTGTTAATCTCCAGCTCCTTCAGAATCGCTACCGCGTAAGACCTTGTCAAGCAAGGTTTTCCTGAACGACCTTGTTGCCCATGCTGGCTCCTCTCAATGATGCTGCTGCCGAGGTCGGCGCACTACTGCTGGCCTCAACCGATAGCGCCCTGCGCGCATCCACCATTGCGTCTGCGATTGTGGACCTGCTTCCGGACTCCGCTTGCGTGGTTCATCGCTTTGTCGTGGCCGATGGGGAAGGCGAATGGGGGCCATCGGCGTAGTGGGCGACGTATCTGTCGACGAGACCTCGCTGAATGGCGGACGCCCATTGATTTTGCCGCTCCTTTCCGAGGAGCCGGAACTCGCGATCTATGCCGGAATTGAAATTCGGCGGGAGGACTACTCTCACCTGCACGTTAACCGTTCCGTTGCCTCGATCGCCTATGTGTCGCTGGTGCGCGAAGACCAGCTGGTCGGGGCCCTTGAGATTCTCGTCTTTTCCGATGTCCTCGATCCCGACCAACTGGAAGAGATTGCTCCAATCATCCAACTGGCAGTTCCTGCCATTCTGGCTGCGGAAGATGTAGAACAGTCGCGCCAGAACCTGCTCGACTCGCTGCATCGCATTTCGCAGTTCTACGACCTGGAAAAATCGCTCAACGCGACTCTCGAACTGAGTGCGGTGACGGCCTCGATCCCTGTGAAGGCCATGGCCATGTTGCCTTGCCAGGCCATTCACCTGTGGATGTTTGAAGGAGACGCATTGCGGTTGATGGGCAGCCATGGCGAAGATGCGACGGTCGAGAAGGGGATGACGCAGGCTCCGGGCCAAGGCTACGTGGCGGACATGGCGGAGGAAGGCGAGCGGCTGCTGATCGACGATCGACGATCCTGAGGATGAGCGGCTTGCCCTGCGCAACGCCAACCTCGATGAGAGCGGCGAAGTTCCGCCGGTGACGAACGCGCTGCTGGTGCCGCTGATTCAGGACGAAGCGGAGATTGGCTGTTCCCGAATCCATTTGAAGCGAACGCAATGTGTAAGTATCAAATAGATGATGAATTCATCGGATGCATCCCCGATCGCAGCGCCTGCGATTTCCGCCAAGGAAGGCGACTCCGTCCGCTTCGGCTTTGAAAACACCTATGCGCGGTTGCCGGGGCGCTTCTTCTCGCGACTGGCGCCGACACCGGTTGCGGCGCCGCGCCTGGTAAAGGTGAATGTGGAACTCGCCCGCACCCTGGGGCTTGATCCAGTCGCGCTGGCAAGCGCTCGGGGCGTTGAGATTCTGGCTGGGAACCACGTGGCCGAGGGAGCCGAGCCGCTGGCGATGGCATACGCGGGCCACCAGTTCGGGCATTTCGTTCCTCAGCTTGGAGACGGGCGCACCAACCTGCTGGGAGAGGTGGTGGGACTCGATGGCGTGCGGTACGACATCCAGCTCAAAGGGTCGGGTCCGACTCCTTTTTCGCGCGGCGGCGACGGCCGGGCGGCGCTTGGGCCGGTGTTGCGCGAGTACATTGTGAGCGAGGCGATGGCTGCTCTGGGCGTGCCGACTACGCGTGCTCTGGCAGCAGTGACGACGGGAGAGCGAGTGCTGCGGGAGACGGCCTTGCCGGGCGCGGTGCTGACCCGCGTGGCGGCGAGCCACCTGCGCGTGGGCACGTTTCAATACTTCGCTGTGAGGCGCGACACGGAGGGGATTCGCCTGCTTGCGGATTATGCGATTGCGCGGCACTATCCCGAAGCTGCGCAGGCCGAGCAGCCATATCGGGCTCTGCTGGAGGGCGTGATCGCGCGCCAGGCGCGCCTGGTGGCGCAGTGGATGCTTCTCGGCTTCGTTCATGGAGTGATGAACACCGATAACACTTCGATATCGGGCGAGACGATTGATTATGGTCCCTGCGCATTCATGGAGGCGTACGACCCGGTCACGGTCTTCAGCTCGATTGACGCCCAGGGACGCTATGCGTATGGGAACCAGCCGCGCGCCATGCTGTGGAACCTGACGCGCCTTGCCGAAGCGTTGCTGCCCGTTCTGGTTGAGGAGGCGGGAAGCGAAGAGGCTGCGCTGGCTGCGGCCAATGACGCCCTTGCGGGCTTCGCCCCGCAGTTCGAGACGGCTCGCAGCGCGGGTCTGCGCCGCAAGCTTGGCTTGTTCACCGAGCGCGAGGGAGATACGGAACTGATAGAAGACTTGCTTGAACGCATGGCTGCTCAAAGGGCCGACTTTACGCTGACCTTCCGCCGGCTGGGCGATGCCGCGCCCGGGCCGGAAGGTGACGGGGGAGTGCGCGCCCTTTTCTCCGACCCCGGCGCTTACGACGCGTGGGCTTCTCGATGGCGCGTGCGTCTGAAGGAAGAACCGAGTTCCGATGAGGCGCGTGATATGGCAATGCGCGCGGTGAATCCGGCGTTCATTCCGCGCAACCACATGGTGGAAGCGGCGCTCGAAGCTGCGGTGTGGCGGCAGGACTTTAAGCCGTTCGGGGAGTTGCTGGAGGTTGTGTCGCGTCCGCACGAGGACAGGCCCGGCCTGGAGCGGTACGCCGCGCCGGCGCGCCCGGAGGAGGGCGTCAGCCGGACCTTTTGCGGGACATGAACTGCGGGATATGAGCGCTTGCAGGCTTGCAATTACGCTTTCAGCAGTTTGTCCAGAGTGATAGGGAAGTCGCGGACGCGTTTGCCTGTGGCGTGATAGATTGCATTGCCGACTGCGGCCGCCGTGCCGGTGATGCCGATCTCACCGATGCCGCGTGCGCCGAGCGGGTTGAACTTTGTGTCGGGGATATTCAACACGGTGACGTCGAGCGTGCCGATATCCGCATTGACGGGGACGTGGTATTCGGCGAGGTTGGCGTTTACGTAGCGGCCATAGGTTTCGTCGAGATGCGACTCTTCATGGAGCGCGAAGCTGACTCCCCAGACGATGCCGCCTTCGAGTTGATTGATGCCGGTGGTGTCGTTCATCAGCGTGCCGATGTCGTAGGTGGCGACGATGCGGCGCACCTGGACCATGAAGGTATCCGTGTCCACTGCGACCTCAGCGAAGACGGCGCCGAAGGAGTGCGTGCTCATTGCGGTTTGATCTTGCCCCGGCTCGGCGGAGCCTGTTGCTTCGACAGGCTGATTACCATTGCGGCTGAGGATGTCTGCATAGGAATCCGACTTGTCGGGAGCGCTGCTGAGGAAGAGCTTGCCGCCGTTGGAAGAGATGTCTGCGACTACGGCGCCGTGGAGAGGAGACTTGGGGTCGTTGATGGCCATCTGCGCTACTTTGAGCTTGGCCTCCATGGCTGCGGCTGCGATGGCGGGGCCGATGCTGGCCGCGGACTGCGAACCGCCTGAGACCGGAGCCTTGGGCAGCGCGGAGTCGCCCAGCTTTGCTTCCACCAGAGTTGGATCGATGCCGAGAGCGTCTCCGGCCGTTTGAGCCATGATGGTGTAGGTGCCGGTGCCAAGATCCTGCGAGCCGCACGCAACGAATGCATGGCCATTGGGAAGAATGCGCACCATCGCTTGGGCAGCGGAGCGGTTCGCCGGATAGGTCGCAGTGGCCATGCCCCAGCCGATGAGCTTATTGCCTTCACGCGTCGAGGCGGGCTGCGGATTGCGCTTCGACCATCCGAAACGCGAAGCGGCCAGTCCGTAACATTCGCGCAGATGCTTACTGGACCATGGCTTGTCGCTGCCGAGATCTTTCTCCGCGTAATTCACCAACCGCAACTGCACGGGATCCATTTTCAGAGCGACGGCAAGTTCGTCCATGGCGGTTTCCAGCGCGGCGGTGCCCGTGGATTCACCGGGCGCGCGCATATAGGTGGCCACGCCGAGATTCATGTCCACCAGCTTGTGCGATGTCTCGCAGGCTTCGCTCGCGTATAACATGCGGGTCTGGCTGGCCGACGGTTCGAGAAAATCTTCCATCGCGGAGGTGTGGACGATGACGTTGTGCTCGACGCCGGTTATCTTTCCATCCTGCGTTGCGGCCAGCTTGATGTGTTGGACAGTGGTTGGGCGGCCGCCGACAGGGCCCCACATCTGAGGACGCTCGAGCACGAGCTTCACCGGTTTTTGGACCACCTTCGTGGCCATGGCGGCGAGAATCACATGAGACCAGGTGGAGCCTTTGCAGCCGAATCCGCCGCCGGTGTAGGGGCATTCGAGATGAACATTGTCGGTGGGAATGCCGAGCATGCGGGCGATGGTCATGCGATCGCCGGTGATGTATTGCGTGCTGTCGTGCACGACGAGTTTGTCGCCCTCCCACCATGCCAGCGTGGCGTGCGGCTCCATGGGATTGTGGTGCTGGTAGGGCGTGGTGTAGGTCTGCTCGACGGTCACTGTTGCTTTGGACATGGCGGCGGTCAGGTCTCCGCGCGTTTGCGTGGCCGGTTCGCGGCCGGGGGACTTGGGCTGCCGCGCTTCACTCAAGCGGTCTTTGAACTTGAGCTTGGCGGGCGATTGCCGATACGCGATGTGCAGCAGAGTCGCAGCCTGCATGGCTTCCGGGAGCGAGCGCGCAACGACTACGGCAATGGGCTGGCCATTGTAGAAGACATCGCGTTCCTGGAGCACGGTGATATGCCGGCGCACGGGCGGCTGTGGGCTTGCAACAGGCAGCTTGGGGGCATTGAAGGGGGTGATGACTGCGAGCACACCGGATGACTTTTCCGCGGCCGCCTGATCGATGGATGCGAGGCGGCCGTTGGGAATTGTGCTTTGCACGATGAATGCGTAAACGGCGTCAGTGGGCGCTTTGAATTCGGCTGAATACTTCGCGGCGCCTGTCACTTTGGCGCGCGCGTCATAACGCGTGCGCAGCTGCGCTGGTGCTGGCCTGGCGGCATCGGACGCGATGCTGGGAGCCTTCTGCTGTTCGGATAGAGGCGAGGCGACGGGCGTCATGCTTCCACTCCTGCAGTTGTGCCACGCGCTGCCGATGTAAGTGCGCGCAGGATGCTTTGTTTGGCGAGTTGGATCTTGAAGGCGTTGTGCTCGTAGCCTTTTGCGCCGTTGAGCGCGAGGCCGGCGGCCTTCTCGAAAGACTGCCTGTTGGCCGGTGCGCCGGCAAGGGACTGCTCGGCTTCAAGCGATCTCCATGGCTTGTGAGCGACGCCGCCGAGGGCCAGGCCGGCGGACTTGACGGTATCGCCGTCCATTTCAAGACCGGCGGCAACTGAGACGAGCGCGAAGGCGTAGCTCTGACGATCGCGGACCTTGAGATACCAGGAATGTTTCTGGAAGACGGGAGCGGGGAGTTCGACGGCAGTGATCAGTTCGTCAGGTTTCAGATTGGTGTCGAGTTGCGGCGTTGAACCGGGAAGACGATGAAATGCAGAGATGGGCATGGCATGCTTGCCTTTGGCGTTTTGAATGTGCACAGTTGCACCGAGGGCTGCGAGGGCGACGTTCATGTCCGATGGATTGGTGGCAATACAGGTCTCGCCATTGGTGGGTCCATGATCGCTTTGCCCGAGTATGGCGTGGATTCGATTGAAGCCTTGAATAGCCGCGCATCCACTGCCTGGTTCGCGCTTATTGCATGCTGAAAATGCGGTGTCGTTGAAGTAATAGCATCGCGTGCGTTGCAGCAGGTTTCCGCCAGTGGTGGCCATGTTGCGAAGCTGCGGTGATGCGCCACTGAGCAGAGCTTGCGATAGCAACGGATATCGCTCGACTACTTGCGGATGGTTGGCGAGATCGCTGTTACGGACGAGGGCGCCAATCATCAGACCGCCATTCGCGGTTGGCTCGACCTTGGCAAGGTCAAGCTTCGTGATGTCGATTAGCATGGCGGGATGCTCGACGCCGAGCTTCATCAGGTCGATGAGATTGGTTCCACCGCCGAGAAACTTCGCGCCGCGTGCGCCGATGTGTCGAATGGCTTCTTCGGATGAGGATGCTCTTTGATAATCGAACGGGTTCATGCGGAAGCCCCCTTGCCGAGCGCGGTGCGAACAGCTGCGACAATGTTGGGGTAGGCACCGCAACGGCAAATGTTGCCGCTCATGCGCTCGCGAATTTCATCGTCGGTGATTTCGGGGTGTGCGGTCTTGCCGGAACGCCAGGAGACCTGGCTCAATTGGCCCTTGCCGGCCTCTTCAATCAATGCGGTGGCCGAACAGATCTGGCCAGGGGTGCAATAGCCGCACTGGAATCCGTCGTGATCCATGAATGCCTGCTGAACGCGACTCAGGTCGTCCCCTTTGGCGAGGCCCTCCACGGTGACGATCTCTGCGCCGGCGGCTGCGACGGCCAGCGTGAGGCAACTGTTGACGCGGCGGCCATCAAGCATGACGGTGCATGCGCCGCACTGGCCATGGTCGCATCCCTTTTTGCTGCCGGTCAGGTCCATGTACTCGCGCAATGCGTCCAGGAGCGTGGTGCGCGTATCCAGATTGAGCTGTTGGGTTTTGCCGTTGACGTTCAACTGTACGTCGAGGAGCTTTGCGGCACTGGCTGCGGCTCGATGCGCGGCCTGCGCGGCAGCAAGCCGGGGAAGACCTGCCGCCATGCCGACGCCGAGCGCTCCGGCGGATTGAACAAATTTCCGCCTGGAGACGCCTTGCTTGCTTGCCGCGGGTGCCTCGCTCTGGACCGGATCGAATGGCGGCTCGTCGGGCTCAATCTCTGAACACGGTGGATGTTTCATTTTCAACCTCATGACTGCTGATTTTGTGGAGGCGCACAGATCTCTTCCCTTGGATGGTATAGATGGCAGTCCGGGGCATTGAGATGCACCAGTGTTCCGAGTTGTCATCGATGTTGGCCGGATGCGATTCGGGCTTTCATAATTGTTTGGGTGCGAACTGCATACTGGACGACGCATGGGCTTGAGCTGTGTGTTATTCTGCGCGTGTGGCAACCGCCAGCCCCCTTCTTAGAACGCGAACTTCCCGTCACTCCGCATTGGTGCGCGTGACGCACTGGATCACGGTCATCGCTTTTTTTGCGCTGCTCATCAGCGGCGGGGAAATTGTGATCTCGCACCCGCGTTTTTATTGGGGCGAAACCGGCAATGTAGCGATGCATCCGTTGTTCACCATTCCCATTCCCTCGTCGAGAGGCACGGTTCCGACCGGTTACAGCTTCGAGATGCCGGATGCGAATGGCTGGAGCCGGTATCTGCACTTTCAGGCTGCATGGGTGTTGGTGCTGACAGGACTGGTGTATGGAATTGCAAGTTTGTGGACCGGACACTTCAGGATGAATCTCTTCCCGGCAAAGGCAGATAGAACATGGCGGGCGTTTCGGGATGTAATTACGAAGTATCTGCGTCGCGCTGCGCTGGGTGAAGCTGAATCTCACTCGTACAACGCTGTGCAGCGGTTCGCTTACGTCGCGGTGATCTTCGTCTTGTTTCCGCTGGTGATCTGGACAGGGCTGGCACTGTCTCCGGCATTCGATTCCGCGTTTCCCATTGCGGTCGACGCGCTGGGAGGCCGGCAATCCGCGCGCACATTGCATTTCTTCGTCACCGGATTTCTGGTGTTGTTCCTGGTGGTGCACGTTGCGATGGTTTATCTTTCAGGATTCAAGAGCCGCATGCGGGCGATGATTACCGGCCGCGATGGGGCGCCAGGGGAGAATCTATGAGCTACTTCTCTCGCCGCAAGCTGGTTACTACAGGCCTTGCTGTTGCCGCAGGCGCAGGGGGACTTGCCGTGGCCGATCGCGTGGCGCGCCGCTACGGATTGATCCCGCCCGATCATGGTGGCTTCTACGGGCCGGGCGAGACGCTGGACTATGCGGCGCAGAGGATTCTGACCAGGCACTCGCTGGCGCGCGAGTTTCCTCGCACCATGATTTCGCAGACGCCCTTTGCCAACGCGATTGCGCCTCCGAGCGATGCGTTCAAGCGGCTGCAGGCCGGCGGGTTCTCGGACTGGCGGCTGGCAGTGGACGGCATGGTCGCCCGGCCAGGATCGTTTTCGCTCTCCGATCTGAGGAGTCTGCCCGTCCACAGCCAGATCACGGAAGTGGTGTGCGAAGAGGGCTGGTCGTATATCGCGGAGTGGATCGGAACGCCTCTGCATGAGGTATTGAAGGAAGTGGGGACGTTGCCGCAGGCGCGCTATGTGGCGTACTTCTCGATCGAACGCGACTGGTGGGACAGCATCGACATGGCCGACGCGCTGCACCCGCAGACATTTCTGACCATGGGCATGAACGACGGCGATCTGCCGGTGGGGTTCGGCGGACCGCTGCGCCTCCGCGTGCCTCGGCAACTGGGCTACAAGAGCGTGAAGTACGTTGCCCGCCTGACGGTGACCGATTCTGTGAAACGCTTCGGCAAAGGACTGGGATCGGCGGCGCCGGAAGGTGGTTATGCGTGGTATGCCGGGATTTGAGTTGCAGGCTGGCCGCACAAACATTCTTGTTCGTGAAGCTTACGAGTGTTGCACTCCAGAATCAAGCTGCGCAGATATCGAAAATGCCTATTTTCAACTTGAGAGTGTCGAGCCGTGATTCACTTTGTACCATTTTGGCGCGTACCAATCAGGGGCTTAACTACGACTCCCGACCAAACCATTCCCCGGGAGCCGAAACGACTTCCGGGATTTTTTTGATTGGTGCGAGCGATGTCGCGGGATGGTCGTCGAGCTGATGAGAGAAGAGCTAACCCGGACTCAGGGCTCCCGGCTCAGGATTCTGAAGCGGGAATTGGAGAGGCGCGCCATCCAACACACTCTGGATTCTGCTCAGCAGATCTGCCGGGTGCACTGGCTTTGAGAGCAGTTCGAAGTCGTACCCGCGGTCTTGAGCGGACTTGAGCAGGGACGAAGAGATGGTGTGCCCAGAAAACAGAAGGACTTTGCAATTCCGGCAGCGGTCAAGAACCTGAATCGCCAGTTCGATCCCGGATAGCTGGGGCATGACCACGTCTGTAATCAGAAGATCGGGAGACTCAAATTCAGCGGCCCGCAAGGCCTCGCGCGGATCGGTGAACGACGTGGCGTGAAAGCCGCCCAGGAACTGCAGAATCATCGTCAGGCTGGAAGCGATGACATCGTGATCGTCCACGACAAAAACGCGGAGTTGGCTGCTGGATTGAACCATGGGGTTCCTCTCCTGAAGAGCTCCGGAGTGATGTGGTGTCGCCGGTTACTTCAGCGGCGAGATACTTTTTCCTGAATCGTCCAGTCTGATGCGAGGTTTTCCGTTGCGGTTGCCACGGGATACGGAATAATTTTTGAGGCGGGTTGTCCGGAGTGCCGGCGCGGTTGATATAAGAAGTCAGCATCCGCTTCCCCGATCCAGGGCCTTTGGGCGAAGCTCTATTTGAAGCCATTTGGCGGGCGATGGAGCATCCGCGATTTTGACTTTGTGGAGGGGCGCAATTGAACATCCTGGTGCTGAACCCCGGCAGTAACTCATTGAAGGTCGAGATTGTCGACTGCGATGCTGGACAGGGGCATGCGTATGACGGAAAGAAACTGGTCAGCGTGAGTGCGGAGGGGATCGGGAGGGACGCGAGTTTTCTTCGCTACGAGGGCAAGAAGGTGGCATACCGCGAACCAATGGAGGCTGGCGATTATGGGCGGGCGCTTGATGGTATCCTTTCACGGCTCGGCGGGCGGGATTCGGATGGTGGTGTTGATCTTAAGTCGATTGCCTGCGTGGGGCTGAGGGTGGTGCATGGCGGTCCGGAGCTGACCACTCCCACGGAGATCAATGCGCAGGTAGAGCGGGAGATTGCCGCGCTGGAGAAGCTAGCTCCGCTGCACAATAAGAGATCCATTGAGGTCCTGAATCCTGTTCGAAAGCACTTTGGGCATGTACCCATCTATGGAGTGTTCGATACCGCCTTTCATCGAACCATTCCCGAATATGCGTTCCGGTATGCGATCCCCCTCGACTTGGCAGACAGACACCGCATCCGGCGCTACGGGTTCCACGGCATCTCGCACCGGTACATGCTGGAGCGGTACGCGCACCTGGCTGCGAAGCCGGTTCAAGAATGCAATCTTGTTTCGATGCATCTGGAAAGCGGCTGCTCGGTCACTGCGATTCGCGGCGGTAAGTCGATCGACAACACCATGGGGATGACGCCGCTCGAAGGCCTGATGATGGGCACGCGCTGCGGGGATATCGATCCTTCCGTCGCCGCATTGCTTGTGCATGCAGAGGGTATGACGCTGGATGAGGTGATGATCTTGTTCAACAAAAAGTCCGGGTTGATGGGAGTGTCAGAGCTTTCGCTCGATACGCGCATCCTGATGCAGCACTACCATACGAATCCGAAGGTGAAGCTGGCCATGGACATGTTCTCGTACCGGGTGCTGAAGGCCGTGGGGGCGTGCCTTGCCGCTGTCGGCGAGCCGGAAGCGGTGATTTTTGGCGGGGGAATTGCCGAGAACACAAGGCTGGTGCGCGAGGTGATTGGCAACGGGTTGCGGTGGTGCGGGCTTCGCCTGGATGAGGACGCCAACGAGCGGCTGATCGATATTGAAGGAAGATTGTCGAATGCGGACTCGCCATTGCAGGCGTGGGTCATTCCTGTGGAAGAGGGGCTCCAGATTGCGCACGAGTGCTGCCGGGTTGCGGCTTGTCGTTGAATTCTCCGACTTGAATGAAGGATGAGATTGGGGTTGCAGCGGATCGATTGAAGCTGCAGCGGCGTCCCATGTCGATCCGGGGATTGAAGCTGCTCAAAATCCGGCTCCGTTTTTCAGTGCGATAATGGAGCTAAACCAGCGGCGCTTCCCTCGTGTTGCGCGCAAACCGCATGAATTTGCCCAACTCCATCACGATGAGCCGGATCGCCATGATCCCGCTGTTTCTGTGGATTCTGTCGGCGCATTTTCCCTGGCGCGCGGCGGGTGAACAGGAGATTCTGGCCTCCGTCCTGTTTGTGCTGGCGTCCATCACCGACGGGCTGGACGGCTACCTGGCGCGCAAGCGGGCGCAGATCACCACGCTGGGCATGCTGCTTGACCCGCTGGCCGACAAGATCATGGTGACTGGCGCGCTGATCGCCCTGGTGGCCTACAACGGTCATGTGGTCAAGGTGTGGATCGCGGTGGTGATCATTGGCCGCGAGTTCCTGATTTCCGGCCTTCGGTCGATTGCTTCTTCAGAAGGATTCACCATCCAGGCCAGCGATCTGGGCAAGCTGAAAACGGTCACGCAGATCGTCGCCGTAGTTGCGGCCATCCTGGCACATCACTGGTACCAGTGGAAGTTTGGTGTAGTGATCATTCCGGTGGAGTGGATCGCGATTGGGGCCATCTATTTCACGGTGCTGGTCTCGACGATTTCCGCAATCGACTATTTTGTGGGGTTCTGGAAGCAGATCGACCACGCGTCGAATGACCGGCGAAAGGCGTTTGTGCTGGGACGGCGGAAGAGCCCGAGCATCTCCTGATCGCCATTGCGCTGGAAATTCTGGAGCATGCGCCAACCGGTGACTTCCGGAAAACCCGCGATGAACGAGTCCGCCCGCCGGAACTCGCCCAGCCTTGAGGCGTGCCGCACGTAGCGCTCACAAAAGGGCCTTTCACTCGCTCGCGTGGATCACCGTGCTCAACGGCGCGAGATCGACCTCCTGAATCGCCCTCGCCGTCTGGTGCAACTGGCGCGAGAGGTTGCGAATCCGCCAGGTTCTTTCGGAGTTTCCACTTTTGCAATCATTCTGTAATCTGGATGACACCAATGAAAACACAATCTTCAAGAATTGTTCTAGCCGGAGCGGTTTTGCTTCTTGCCCTTATGGCTCTCCTTGCGGACGGGGCTGCGCGACGTGAATCCGTCACCTTCGATGAAATGGCGCACATCGGGGCGGGTGTGAGCTATCTGCAGAAACTGGACATGCGGATGAACGAGGAACACCCCCCGCTGGCAAAGGTGCTTGCCGCGCTGCCGCTAGTGGTTCGCGGTGTGCATGCCGACTACTCCCACCTTTCCTGGGAGTTCAGCGGTAGTGGATTCTTCAAGCAGTATCTCGGCGAATGGATCTTCGGCCACTGGCTGATCACTCGGTGGAACGACCCTATCACAACGGTCTTCTGGGCGCGGCAGCCCATGCTGTTCTTGACACTTGTTCTGGGGATCGTTCTCTTTGTCTATGGCTCTCGCCTCGGCGATCCGTGGGGAGGACTACTCTGCCTTTGCGCTTACACCACCATGCCTGTCGTGCTCGCGTTCGGCCCTTTGGTCCTGACCGACATTGCAATCACGTTGTTCGTCGTGCTGACGTTGTGGGCCTTTGCCAGCATGTGGCGGTTGCCGTCGCGTGGGACAGTTCTGTTATTCGGTCTCGCCTTTGGAGGGGCATTGCTGTGCAAGTTTTCCGCAGGACTTCTGTTCTTCTGTTTTCCTGCATTTATTCTCAGCCTCCGCTGGCGTCCGGCGCCGCAACAGCCGGCAGACAAGGCGGAGCTTCGGGCATGGCGTCGCTTGCGCTGGCGGAGTCTCACGAAGGGCATCCTTTTCGCTGCGCTGGTCGTCTATGCCGTCTACTTTGTTCTCTCGTGGAATGAGCCAACAGACTCTCTGGGCGTTCTTGGACATAACACGGCGGCACTGCTCCTGCGCAGAGTCCTGATGCCGCCCTGGATCTACCTGCGTGGCCTGGCGCTCTTCGCGTTTACCAGCAAACCGCCCGCTTTCATCCTGGGGCACTCTTACCCGCATGGCGTATGGTTCTACTTTCCGGTCCTGTTCTTGCTGAAGTCCCCGTTAGCCTTCCTCCTCTTGCTCGTTCTAGCGCTGGTCGTTGGCCTGGTTGCAAAGATTCGTCCGGTACGCCCCGCCGTAATACCTGAAGGGCTGGCGTTTCATTGGCGGGCAGTGTGGGTTTCGCTTGTGATTTTCACTGGCGCGTGCATGTTCAGCCGATTTCAGTTCAGCATCCGCCACTTCTCTATTTCCATAGTGCTTCTCTTACTCTTGCTGGCGCCGTTGCCGCGAGCCCTGAATCAACTGCGCAGTTCAGGCTGGCCTGCCGCTCGCGCCGGCGTTTGGCTCACGGTCGCATTGGCGCTGGCATCGATTGCAACAACGGTTCGCGCCTTTCCCTACTATCTTCCATTCTTGATCTCATTGGGGGGCGGCCGTCCGGGCTACGACCTGGTGGCCGATTCCAATCTCGACTGGAACCAAGGCCTTCTCGAAGTCGAGAATATCGTGCACCAGCGCGGGCTGACCCATGTCCTGATCGATGACTACGGCTTTTCCGATCCGGTGGTGTATGTCCCTGAGGCGCAAGTCTGGAATTGTCAGGCGGCTGTGCCCGGAGATGGCGGCCAGTGGGCCATTGTCTCTGCCAACCTGATTCAGGAAAGTCACAACTGCCCCTGGCTGCTGCAGCTTCCGCATGAACCCCTGGCGGGTGGCAGCATGTATGCCTTCCAACTCCCGCGCGTGATTCCTCCGGCGGGAACTCCCGGCGGTCCACCGTTGCCGGAAAACTATCGCGATTTCGGAAACAGTTCTTATCCCGGGGATCTCCGGCTCATGTTTCTCAACTGCATCCACGATCCCCAACAGCTTCAGCCAACATGGGATCGCTTGTCGGGACAGGGGCCGGATACGCGGAAACAAGAAACCGGCTCCAAGGCCGGGGAATAGGGCGCAGTCCGCAGCCGCGGGAAATGACCCGGCGTGAACGGCGCCCATCTCCAGCGCTGGAATTCCCAGGTCCCATCAGCAGCGGCAGACGAGAACTGGGGGGCCTCGGCTCAAATTGGGCCACTGTCGCTCCGACGAGAGGCCTGGAGCAGCGCCAGAGCGCCGCCGAGGATGCCGCCGACGAGTTTCAGACCGTGGGCGACCTTATAGAGGAGCGGCTCAGGTTGGCCCCGGGCGACGAGCAGATAGACCAGTGCGGCAACGACGCCTACCAGCAGGCCATGCAGCACGAAATGAGACTCGACACGGCGATCGACCCAAATTGCAAACAGGAACGGCATCAGCAGGGATGCGGCGAGGATGGATGCCAGGAAGGCTGTTTGCCCGAAGAAATGCAGAACCGGGAAGACGATCGCGAAGACTGCCAGTTCCGCGCACACACCGCCTATCGTCAACCTTCCCCAATGCAGGCGGCGCAGGATGTGCCAGTTGATGGCGAATTCGACTGACACGCGATTCTGATTCATCCTTGAATCTCGCATTTAAACAAAAACTCCCAGCCTGAACTGGGAGTCTCTGCAAATCAAATGTGCTTAATCTCTGCTCAGGCCATTGCCGGGACAGCTTCGGTCATGCTGACCAGCGGCTGAGCAACAGGTGTTGGGGTGTGGGCTGCCATCGGCTGCGCCGGCGTGTGGGCTCCGCGGGTGAGACGATGGACGAAGTGGTAGGGCGGCCAGGGGCCGGAGACCTGCATCTGGCACTCGCGCATGATGGCGCTGGTGGAGGCGAACTTGTTCTGGTACCGCTCCACATACTTGCGGTCGATGAGATGGGCGACATCGAGCACCATTTTGCCGCTCTCTGTGAGGCGGCAGCTTACCTCTTCGTCAAGAGGCATGAACAGGCGGTGCATCTGGAAGCTGACGGCGCGGGCGCGGGTCTGGCGCTCACGGGTGCGGGAGGCGTTCTCGCGAAGGTCTCTCAGGTATTCGCGGCCCACGCCTTCTGCCGGCAGATGTTTTTCCAGCGAGTGGGCGCAGCAGTCGTCCACAAAGATCTTCAGATGCATCTCGGTTTTGCCGCGCAGCTTGTCGATGTTTCCCTGGAACTGGCGCTGGTTGGAGCGGATGGATTTGCGCAGGCTTTCGTCATCGGTGAAGACGGTGCCAAAACGGAAAGGAAGAACGGTGGAGTGCTGGAAGCAGTCGGCGATGACACGTGCATGGTCCACGCCGGACTTCTGGTTGAGGGTTTCGGCGGGGTTGTGTTCGCTGACGACGATGGCGAGGTCGCTGGCAGGGTAGAGGAAAACCTGGTTGCCGCTGACACCAAGTACGGATTCCATCGGAACGGGCTTGCGATGACGGGCTAACTCTGGAAAAGCTGTTTTTTCACCGATGCAGTAGGCATACCATGCCATGACGAAACACTCCGTCTGCGCGCGCCTGTGGACGCCGCGTGTTGGTGAAGCTCAGGTGGATTTGGGATAACTGCATTGTGGGCAGAAGGCCGGATCAATCGTCAAAGGCAGTGCAAATCCGGTTGAACAATCCGAATACTAGCCCTACAAAAAGACGACTGGCAATAACGGAGGTCACTGAGATGCCGAAAGAGAGCAGAAATCGCCAAGTTAACTTTCATATAGCGAATAAATAAATTGACCACACTGGAATCAGCTTCATTGTTCGCAGAACACGCGATTTTCAGGCAAGTTTTGGCTCATTTCGATCCTTTTGATGGAAACATCCCTGAGCAAATCTGCGGCGCCGGATGAAGGGGCGAGTTGGTTTGTTTTGGGGAATGCCCATGTCTCAGTGCAAACCGAATTTTGAGAATCTCGAGCTCAGACAAGTGAGGGTGACACCTCCTTGGAGAATTCCCACCGGGGCTAAAGCCCAGCAAATTGAGAGACACCAGGCGGCACGGCCAGAGCCAAGCCCTTTCAAGGCGGTCATTCGCGTGCAGAATCCCAGGTCCTTCAGGGCAGAACTTTCAAAATATGCAGGTAGAGAACGATGTTGATGAGGACGGAAACGGCTAGTAGTCCGAGGGCGATGAGGGCGAATACGTTGACCTTGTTGCCTACAACTTTCAGGTCTTCAAGCAATTCCTGCTGCTCAAGAGTATTGCGGTCGGTGGCTTCGCGCACCATTTCGAGCTGGTCTTCCACGCGCTTGAGCGAGGTGTTCTGCTCCACCACCTGGTCGCGGAGCTCTTTGTGCTGCGATTGCAACTCCATCAGGCCGTCTTCAATGGGTGCGAGATTGACCGGCGGCGGAGGGGGCGCGGGATGGTGATGCGGGGTGAGCATGTTGGCGATGACCGTGGCAATGTTTCCATCGAGCAGGGGCAAGATTTTCTGCACAAAGGGCAGAGCAGAACGCAGGGCGCTGACCGCGCGCTGGATCCCGGAAAGGCCTTCGATTGCGTCAGCGCCGGATGTGTTGGCAAGGGCACGGCCGGGGGGCGGAGCGCCGAATGAGCGCTGTTGATCGCCGTTGGGGCCGGGAAGAGCGCCGAGGTTCCCCGAGCCAGTCGGCAGAGGCGAGCCGACTGCGCGCGGACGGGCCTCCGGCGGGCCAGATGCCCGGCTCCCTTCGTCGGCTGGTCGGTTTGAGCCGATATTTTGCGCGTCGCCCATGCCCTTCCTTCTCCATCCACTATATAGAATTCTTCCAGTATCAGGGACTTCCGCAGTGTGGACCGCAATTGTGCGGGGCGTCAATCCCTCTTGGGTGGGGCGGGTTTCCGCGCGGATTTCGGGTTGAATGGTAGCCGCGGAGTCCGCTTTCCGCATCCCTATACTTAGTCCCAAGTGAACGTGATTTCAGGAGAAATATGTGGACCCAGTTGTAGCCCGAACTCTGCGCAGCCTGCAGCGCAACATTCTGGCCGGCATCATCACCACCGGACCGCTGCTGGTGACCTACCTGATCTTCAGCTTCCTGCTGGGCGTTTTGGCCAAGGTGGGCTTGCCCCTGGTGTGGCTGATGGCGGCAATCTTCCCCGGAGACTGGATACACGAGCCGTGGGTGCAATTTCTCCTGGCGGTGGTATTGACCCTGGCGTTTTTGTACGTGGTGGGCCGGGTGACTTCGGAGGTGGTGGGGCGGCAGGCGCTCAGGATCTTTGAGCGCTCGCTGGCGCGGCTGCCATTTGTTGCCAAAATATATAGCTCGGTGCGCAAGCTGATTGACTCCATGATGGCCAAGGACGATACTGCCCAGCGGGTGGTGCTGGTGGAGTTCCCCATGCCGGGACAACGGGCCCTGGGATTTTTGACGCGTACGCTGGTTGATTCCGCGAGCGGGCAGGTGCTTGCCGCGGTGCTGCTGCCGAACGCCATCAATCCCATGTCGGGGCTGCTGCAGATTATGCCCATAGAGCGCGTGCAGGAGACCAACCTGACCATGGAGCAGGCCATGAGCATGCTGATGACGGGCGGGGCGGTGGGGCCGGAGGAGATTCTGTTCACGCGGCCAGTGGTGGTGACCGAGGAGACGGTGGAACTGGTGTCGGATGAGCCGTTGTTTTCAGACGATGAGGGTGAGAGGTCGCCGGGATTCCCTCTTCGTGAATCGGAGATGTCGAATGCGGATGGGGTTCGGTCGTCAGCGCATTAGGAATGTATTTGTTCAGCGAGCCTACGCGGCCTTCGCCCTTGGCTTGATCTTGGACAGGGACTTATCTTTGGCAGCATGCCACATATCGTGCTTGTTCTGGAGGTTCAACCAGAATTGCGCTGAGACGCCGAAGTAGGCACTGAGGCGCATCGCAGTATCCGCCGTGATCGATCGCTTTTCGCGCACCAGATCGTTCACCCGCGGCGCGGAAACGTGCAACTCCTTTGCCAGTCGATAGCTGGAGAGCCCGAGCGGCTCCATGAACTCGGTCCTCAATATCTCGCCGGGATGAATTGAATATCCGAACGGAATCTTTGCCATGGCTTCTCCTAGTGATAATCGACGATTTCAACCTCAAAAGCGTCAGGTTCTTTCCAGACAAAACACAAACGATACTGATTGTTGATGCGAATGCTGTGCTGTCCCATTCGGTCTCTTGTCAGCGCTTCCAAATAGTTGCCGGGCGGATCGATGAGATCTCTAAATTCTTCGGCGGAGTCGAGCACCGCCAGTTTTCTCAGCGCCGTCTTGCGGATGGTTGCCGGGATGCGGCGGCTTTTGCCGGTCTCCCACAGCAGCCGCGTATCGGCGTCCGCGAAACTCTCGATCACTATCGAATGATAACGCTACTCGTTAAGAACGGCAAGGGTTAAGGCATGGCTTTCGGATCGGCTGGTTGCGCTTATGTTAGCTCTTCGCCGGCGTGCTCGCTTTCGGCGGTGATCTTGCGCAGGCTGACGTGCTCGAACTGCGCCCAGATCAGGCCTACTGGAATGATGCTGAGGAAGGTGACCAGGAGCAACGTGGCGGAGCACGCGGTGGCTGGTTCGGCGGCCACGGAGAAAAAGCCGGTCATGGCTGCCGCAATCAAGCCGATTTGCGTGAACCAGCCGACGATGGGCAGTTGGAATCCGCTGGCCACCAGGCTGGAGGCCATGAGCACCATGCAGCGAGGCAAGGTCATCGAGGCCAGTTGGGGGCTGGCTGTGAAGGCCCGCGTCGTTTCCAGGTAGGCGATTGAAATGACCACCCACATTCCCAGGGAAAGCACTACGGCAGCACCAAAGTCAGAGAACGTGCGCATGGTGTCAAGACCGGCGCGGAAGGTGCGAATCTTGTTTCCTACGGAGTTGGCCAGCGTGTGGGACACAACGCCTAGCGCCTTTTCCATGAAGGCGGCGACCGCGCTTCCGGCAAGGCGTACGGTGATAGTGAAAGCCGCAAGCACGACCGTGCCGAGAAGGCCGGTTTTGGCTACGCGCGTCAGGAGTTCGGGATGCGGCAGCGACTCGTGCGTGGTAAGCAGAATTATCGAGAAGATCAACGCCATGGAGCCTAGATCGAACATTCGCTCCACGATGTAAACGGCGATCTGGCTGCTCAGGGGAAGGCCAGTCTTTTTCGAGACCAGGTAGGGACGGACCGGGTCGGCGACGCGGCCAATCAAAGCAACGGCCGTAAAGCCGATGACCTGCGTGCCCAGCAGCGCAAAGGGCGGCACTTTCTTGCTGTGGCGGATGAGCAGCGCCCAACGCACCGAGCGGAAGATATAGCCCAAGTAGATGCATGTGGTGGCAATACCAATCTTGCCCCAGTTCGCCATGGCCAGTTGGGAGCGGAAGGCACCGAAATCGAAATGCATGCGGTCGCGTCCCCAGATGAAGAGCGCGGCGACGAGCGCCAAGAACAACAGGCCCAGGATCAAATTTCTTTTCAAGCGTTCTCCGGTCCGCGAGTGAAAATTGAGCGGCTCTCTCGATTCTATGGGTTTGGAGGCGGATGGTTGGGCATTGTGGAGGTGCGAGAGAGAACCAACGGTGCACTTTTCTAGCGGGTTCCGTTGGCGGCCATCTCGGCGGCGGACGCGACGGTCTGCCTCGCCAGCACTTCGCGGGCGAGCACGCGGCGGTTGAACTCGTGAATGACGCGCGCCACATAGGCCCGCGTTTCACGATAGGGTGGGATGCCGCGGTATCTGTCGACTGCGGCTGGGCCGGCGTTGTAGGCGGCCAGCGCCAGCGCCAACTTGTCGTGGTAGCGGGTCAGAAGCGCGTCCAGATAGGCCGAGCCGCCGCGCACGTTCTGGTCGGGCTTGAAACTGTCTTGAACGCCCAGTTCGGTTGCGGTTCCGGGCATGAGCTGCA
>Ga0302319_10001022_pt1 | contig 62856 bp, 56 predicted proteins | sample Bog_T0_2_FD_203319 | JGI IMG/M metagenome (GOLD analysis project Ga0302319, IMG submission 203319) | Peat permafrost microbial communities from Stordalen Mire near Abisko, Sweden - Bog_T0_2 | ecosystem: Environmental > Terrestrial > Soil > Wetlands > Peat | place: Sweden: Abisko, Stordalen Mire...
AAAAGTCACCTCTACTTAATACCGTCGGGAGTGGGACAAATGGCGGAACGCGGCCGCCTTTGCACCACCCGGTTTAATATTGAGAACAATCGCCAATCTGTCCGCCGTGATTTCACTTAATGCAATGAAGAAAGACCAAAAGCCGCCAGCAGGAAAAAATCCCGACCTTCGCGAAGGTCGTGGGCTGATTGGCAGCCATCCCGGACATTATAATATGAACCTTGTTCGAAAGTCAGCCATCCGGCCTGCCCGTCCATTCTGCGGCGCGGGGTTCACCTTGATCGAACTGTTGGTGGTGATTGCCATCATTGCCATTCTCGCGGCGATGCTTTTGCCTGCCCTTAGTGCGGCCAAGAAGAAAGCCCAGGCCACCTATTGCATGAACAACACCAAGCAACTGGCACTGGGCTGGATCATGTATTCGGACGACAGTAACAGCAAACTGGCACCCAATGTGGCGCAAGGCACAGGTCCTGGCGGTCCGGCGACACTATTTCCCATCAACAATCAACAATGCTGGGTGGCCGGCGTCATGGAACTGCCCTCGGTCGGTTCCAGCACGGAAAATACCAATATCGCCATGCTGGTCGATCACGATCGCTATCCTAATGGCGCTTTTCTTGGTTCTTACATCAACAAGACCGCGAGCATCTTCAAATGTCCGGCGGACAATTCACTCGCCCTAATCTATGGCCTTAAAACGCCTCGCTGTCGCAGCGTCTCGATGAATAACTTCGTCGGCAACCCGGCGGTGGCGACGGATAACGGAAGCGCCGGCAAATATCCCACCTATGCGAAAATGACCACCATTCCGGGACCCTCCATGACCTTTGTCACGCTGGACGAGCGCGAGGACAGCATTAACGACGGCTCATTTTTCACCAGCGTAAACGACCTTAGCCATATCACTGATGTTCCCGCCAGCTATCATAACGGTGCGGCCGGCTTCTGTTTTGCCGATGGCCACTCCGAAATTCACCACTGGCTTTCCGCCGCCCTGCGGGCACCCGTGCAGGGAACCGTCATCAATAATATGGTGGTAAATGCCGCCAATCAGGCGGACGCTTATTGGCTGTGCCAGCACGCCGTCGGTTTAAGCAGCTTTCCTTGAGCGTGCAATATTTTGATATTGAGCGTTGGCACACTGGCAAAGTTGACCGGCCGGGTTTGAATCTTGTTTACCGGGGAGTTTCAGGTTGCTAGGTTGAAAACATTTGAAGCCAAAAAAGAATGTTCGCAAAATAACGCGTCCAGTCCGTAGAAAAAGTCCGCCGACTTCAAAATCTCCTTCCCCAATTTCGATTCCGGCCAGCCGCCTCTGGTGGTTTCGGTTTTGCGCGGCCATTTTGCTCCCTCTGGCAATCCTTGGTGCACTGGAGCTTGGTTTGCGCCTGTGCGGCTATGGCTATCCCACGAGTTTTTTTCTGCTGACCAAAATCAACGGGCAGGATTATTTTGTCCCCAACGACAAGTTCGCCTACCGGTTTTTTCCGCCCGCCCTGGCCCGTACGCCGGCACCCCAGCGCCTGGCCGCAAAAAAGCCGCCCCACACCTTCCGCATTTTTGTGTTTGGCGAATCGGCCGCGATGGGCGATCCCGATCCCAGTTACGGCGCCTGGCGCTATCTGCAATGCCTGTTGCGCGACCGCTTTCCCGGAACAGATTTTGAAGTGGTTTGCGTGGCCATGACCGCCATTAATTCACACGCCATCCTGCCCATCGCGCGTGAGTGCGCCCGGCGGGACGGTGACTTGTGGATCATCTACATGGGCAATAATGAAATGGTCGGACCGCTCGGCACGGGCACCGGCTTGAACTCTCGCGCCCCGTCAACGGGTCTGGTGCGGACGGAATTGGCCCTCAAGACCACCCGGGTGGGGCAGTTGTTGGATGGACTGGCGCAGCGATGGGGCAGGGATCCAGCCACTCCAAAAACCTGGGGTGGCTTGAACATGTTCGATCAGCACCAGCTTCAGTATGACGATCCAAACCGTCTGCGCGCCTTCGGGAATTTCAAGGCAAACCTCCTGGATATTTTGCGCGCGGCACACGCAGCCGGGGTGCCCGTGGTCTTAAGCACCGTCGGCAGTAATTTGAAGGATTGCGCCCCGTTCGCTTCGTTGCACTCGGCCGGCTTAAGCGAAACTCAAGAGGCAAAATGGGAGGCAGCTTATCAGGATGGCATCGCTCTCGAATCTGCGGGTGATTATCAGGGGGCTCTGGCTCAATTTGCCGGGGCGGTGGCCATCGATCCTCAATACGCCGAGTTGCAATTCCGCCTGGGAAGTTGTCACCTCGCGCTGACCAATTCGGTCCAAGCCCTGACCGAATTTAAACTGGCCCGGGATTATGACGCGCTCCCCTTCCGGGCGGACACCCGCATCAATCAAGTGATAAAAGAGGCGGCGGACGATTACGCCGGCAAGGGAGTTTATTTTTTGGATGCTGACCGGATGCTGGCGGAGCATTCGCCTGAAAAAATCCCCGGCCATGAATTGTTTTATGAGCATGTGCATTTGAACTTTGACGGAAATTATTTGCTGGCACGCGCATTCGCCGAACAAACGGCAAAGCTTCTCCCGGAATCCATCCTGACCCGCCACCACGGTGGATGGTCGGCATCAGAAGTGTGCGACCGCGAGCTGGCAGTTTCGTCCTGGGACCGCACACGCCTCTGGCAGGCAGTTCTCGGCCGCGTGTCCGAGCCACTCTACACCAGGCAGCTTACCCATGACGCCACCGTGAAACTGTGCGAGGACAAAATTGGAGAACTGAGCACCCGGATGGAATCAGAGGCGCCGGGCCAGACGCAGCAACTCTACCAGCAGGCGCTGGCACAGGCCCCGGCGGACAATTTTTTACATCAAAACTTTGCTCAATACCTGGGAGCCAGGGGAGCCCTTGCGCAGGCCACCGAAGAGGCTCAAAAGGTTTGCGAACTGCTGCCGCAGAGACCTGCGCAGTACTACGACATTGGCAACTTGTTGATTATTCAGGGGAGAATTGACGAGGCCGAGGAAAGTTTCAAGCGTGCCCTGGCTCTTCAGCCTGATTTTGCCGATGCACTGAACGCGTTGGGGCTGGTCCGGGAGTGCCAGCAGAATATCAAGGAGGCGGTCACCTGTTTTAAACGGGCGCTCCGGGCGAATCCCTCCGACCCGGAAACCTATCTTAATTTGGGCTTCCTGGAGCAGAGCCGGGGAAATTTGAGCCAGTCTTCCGTTTATTATCAGGCTGCGGCCCGCCTTCAGCCACAGGGCATGGCTGACATTTTCAGCCAGGCGATGGAGTTTAGAACATCAGGCTCGGAAGCGCAGGCGATGGAGGCTTTTGAATCGGTCATTCAACTCAAGCCGGAATGCTGGCAAGCACACTACCTGCTCGGTTTGGACCTGGCGGCCCGGGAAAATATTGAGGAAGCCCGCGTCCAATTGCTGGCCGCCACCCGTTATCGTCCAGATTTTGCGCCAGCACATTTGAATCTTGGTCTCATGCTTGTGAAGCTTCACAGGTTGGACCAGGCGCTGGCTGAGTTTGGCATAACCTTGCAGATTGATCCCACTAACCAGGTGGCGCAGGAGTATATCGGAACCTTTCACGCGTCGAAATAGAACCAGCGTTTGGGTAATAGACTGATTGACTGGTTAAAGAAATATTCTTCATAGCCAGGCATCCTTTCGCTTAGGTGGAATATGTTTGCTTACCTAATAATACCACCTAGGTGGCACTTTCGGTAGGATCTGGAGGACAGTTTGATGCGATGTCAAAATGTTAAATTAAGTCTTCCAAGAGAATGCGTTAGAGTCTGTCTGAACACTTTTATTTTCAGGGCGTGCGCGATTTTTGCATTGGAATTCAACCGGGATCTCGAATTATTCGCTTGCTGGTTGCAAGGAAAAGGCAATGTTACAATTGTGTTGCAATTTAAATGTAAATACTTTTGCATTTTATAACCAATTGTAAATAATATGGATGCAAATTAATATTGGTGTCCGATAAGAGGATTCGAATGTCCGAAAAACAAGCGACAGGAATCACGCCATGGCGATAATCGACCCATCTCAACAATGGTAACGGCGTGTAGCGCGTCAATCCAATCATAGCAACCAGAGACCAGCAATAAACTCATAACCCGGAAATTCAGGTTGAACCAATAAACATCATGAACACCATCAACAAATTCGGAATCGCTAGTTTGGCCTGTGCCTTATCCATGGGCACAGCTCAAGCCACTCTAATCACCTTTGACGATCAAGGCTTTACCGCCCTCCAGGATGTAACCACCCAGTATGCCTCCGAAGGCGTGACTTTTTCCGGGGTTACTGATGGCGGAACGACTGTTAATATTGAAGCTGCCAATAACGGTTTGTTTGGCGATGTGAACCCCTATTCACCGCCCATTTCTTTGTCCAATTTTTACGGCGGCAGTGCTGGAAATCGAGCTCATATCATGCAGATTGATTTTACGAGTGCGGCCAGCGACGTCAGTTTTTATTATAACCCGGCTGGATCTTCCGGCGTCAATACGGTGTTTAATGTTTACGACACGGCGCACAACCTTTTGAGCAGTACCTCGGATCCTAACGCGAGCGGCGACGGAGTCTGGTACCTCGAGACTTTTAACGATGCAAACATTGGCGAAGTCGATATTGTCAGTCCAATACCGGGCTGGGGCCACTACATCGACAATCTCCAATTCACCTCCGCTGCTGTTCCCGAAGCGTCCACCACGAGTGCCGGCATCGCCGGGTTGGGTTTGGCCGGGTTTGCACTGTTGCGCCGTCGCCCGCCGGTTGCAGGCAAGAGGTAAGAGTCTCAAATATAGTACAAACCCGCCTCCCCAAGGATGCGGGTTTTTTTTCTGCCCTCGATCGGTTAAGGCCATTGGCCAACCTCGGTTCAAGCCGAAGGGTCGCCCTGTTTGGTCATGCCAAAACTTGACCATGACGCGAAAAAAGGATTTGATTTACGGCGATCGTATCATGAACCAACCCAATTCTCCGCTGGATGGCTTGCGCATTCAGCGCAAGCCCGCGCCGGAGTCGAAACCGTTCCTCTGGCGTTTCATTGTGGCGGCGCTGATTCTGCTGTTTTCGGCTGCGTTGGCCTGGTGGTATTTTCTTCCCGGAACAGTTGAAGTTCAAACCGCGGAGGCGCGGGAAGCCGCGAGTAGTGCCGCCGGGCAAACCGTGTTGAACGCCTCCGGCTACGTCACGGCGCGCCGGGAGGCCACCGTTTCTTCCAAAGTCACCGGCAAGGTTGATGAGGTGCTCATTGAAGAAGGCATGAAAGTCAAAGCGGGCCAGGTTCTCGCGCGACTGGACGACACCAACGTCAAAGCCAGTCTGGACGTCGCGGAAGCTCAATGGGATTCCGCCAAGGCCTCGCTGGAAGAAACCCGCGCGGAGATCAAGCAGGCAGACCAGGAGTTTCAGCGCATCAGCGAACTGGCCAGGCAAAAGATCGCCTCGCAGTCGGATTACGACGTGGCCGAGTCGAATGCCAGGTCCCTCGAAGCGCGCCTGACCCGGCAGGAAGTGGATGCCGTGGTCGCCGAACGCCAGGTGGCGATGTGGCAGCAGCAAATGGATGATTTGGTCATTCGCTCGCCTTTTGATGGTGTGGTCACGACGAAGGATTCCCAGCCCGGTGAAATGATCTCGCCAGTCTCGGCCGGCGGCGGCTTTACCCGCACCGGTATCGGCACGGTGGTGGATATGTCTTCGCTCGAAATCCAAATTGATGTGAATGAAAGCTACATCAACCGGGTCCAGCCCGGCCAGCCGGTCGAGGCTACCCTGGACGCTTACCCGGATTGGAAGATTCCCGGCAAGGTAATCGCCATCATCCCCACCGCCGACCGCGATAAATCCACCGTCAAGGTGCGCGTTGGCTTTGACAAACTGGACCCTCGCATTTTGCCTGAGATGTCCATCAAAGTGGCCTTTCAAGAAGCGAGTGGCGGGGCGCAGGCGGCAATTCATGAAGTGGTTTTGCCAAAAGATGCAGTGTCTAGCCAGGACGGACGTGATGTAGTATATGTGGTCCAAAATGGCCGCGCCGAGCGCCGCGCGGTCACCGTCAGCCGCACCGACAATGACGACGCGGTCCTCAGCGCGGGGGTATCTGACGGCGAAACCGTGATTGTGGATGCGCCGCCAGAATTAAAGGACGGAATGGCAGTGAAGGAGAAAAAACTATGAGCCTGGATAAACCCAAAAATGGCGCGCTGGTCCGCGTCGAAGGCGTCGAAAAAGTCTTCCACCGGGGCTCGGAAGACATTCATGTGCTGGCCAACGTCAATTTGCAAGTCGCCGCCGGTGAGTTCCTCAGTATGATGGGACCCTCGGGATCGGGCAAAAGCACTTTGCTAAACTTGATCGGCGGCCTGGACCGTCCCACCAATGGCATGGTCATCGTCGGTGATGACCGGATTGACCAATTGCCGGACCGGATTCTGGCCGGCTGGCGGGCGCGTCATATCGGTTTTGTATTTCAGCTGTATAACCTGATGCCGATGCTCACGGCGGAGCGAAACGTGGAATTGCCCCTCTTGTTGACGCACTTGACCCGCGCCGAACGCAAAAAACACGTTGAAATCGCGCTGGAGATGGTCGGGCTGTCCCATCGCGCCCGCCATTATCCCCGTACCCTCTCCGGAGGCGAACAGCAGCGCGTCGGTATTGCCCGCGGCATCGTGACGGATCCGACCTTGCTGCTCTGCGATGAGCCGACCGGTGACCTCGACCGCAAGTCCGGTGACGAAATTCTGGATTTGTTGCAGGCGTTGAATCGCGAACACGGCAAAGCCATCATCATGGTGACGCACGACCCGCACGCCTCTGCGCGGGCGGCGCGCACCGTCTATCTCAACAAGGGCGAACTCTCCCTTGAACCGGTGAAATGAAATACCTGCATCTAGTCTGGAGCGGCTTGTGCCGGAAAAAACTCCGCACGTCCCTGACTTTGCTGTCGATCGTCGTGGCTTTCGTCCTGTTCGGATTTCTCGCCGCCGTGCAGGAGGCGCTGGTCGGCGGCGTGGCACTGGCGGGTGCCGATCGGTTGATCGTCCGCGAGAAGGTCTCCATCATCAACCTGCTCCCGATCAGTTACGAGGAGCGGATGGAGCGAATTCCCGGCGTGGATTTTGCGACTCACCAAACCTGGTTTGGCGGTATTTACCAGGACCCGAAAAATTTCTTCATGCAAAATCCCGTTGAACCGGAAAAATTCCTCAAGATGCATCCGGAATTTATTTTGCCGCCGGATCAGTTGAAAGCCTGGCTGGAAACGCGGACGGGCGCCATCGTCGGGCGTCGGACCGCGGACCGGTTCCACTGGAAAGTCGGCGACAAAGTACCGATCCAATCAAGCATCTGGTCTAATCGCGACGGCAGTCGCCATTGGGATTTCGACATCGTCGGCATTTTTGACGGCAAAGAGAAGGGGACGGACACCACCCCGATGTTTTTCCGCTATGATTATTTTGACGAGGGCAGGCAAGGTTTCGGCCAGGGCGAGGTTGGCTGGTATACCATTCGCATCAAAGATCCCTCGCAGGCGGCGGAGGTTGCCAAGCGGGTGGATGCGGAATTTGAGAATTCGTCGGCGGAAACCAAGACCGAGCCTGAAGGCGCCTTCATCCAGGCTTGGGCCAGCCAGATCGGCAACATCGTTTTCATTGTCGCCGCCATTTTAAGCGCTGTCTTTTTCACCATCCTGCTCGTGACCGGCAACACCATGGCGCAGGCGGTGCGCGAACGGACCGGCGAAATCGGCGTGCTCAAGGCCATTGGCTTCACCAACCGCCAGGTCCTTTTCCTCGTGCTCGCGGAATCCTGCCTGCTCACCGTCATCGGCGGCGTCGTGGGTTTGGGGTTGGCACGCGCGGTTACCCCGGTCATGGCGGCCCAACTTTCCGGCCTGCTCCCGCTGTTCTTTTTTCCAGCCAGCGCCTTGTTGCTGGGCTTCGGACTGAGTTTCCTGCTCGGTCTTGTCACCGGCATTTTTCCCGCGATTTCGGCCATGCGACTGAGTGTCGCCGACTCATTGAGACGAATGTGATTTATGCGCCAAACCTCAACTCCCCCAAAGTGCTTGGGCCATCCTGCCCCAAGATAGCTATTAACCCCAGCTAACCACCATGTCCGGCCTTTTTAATTGGTTTTTGCAAATTGGTTCCATCACCAAATTCGGGTTGATGAGCCTCCCGCAACGGCGCGGCTCGGCCGCCGCCACGATCATTGGCATCGCCGGCGTGGTGGCTGTCCTGGTCGGGGTGCTTTCGATCGCGGCCGGATTCAAACAGGCGATGACGGTCTCCGGCTCGCCCGATGGCGCCATTATCCTGCGCAGCGGCGCGGACAGCGAGATGGTCAGCGGTTTGGGCCGGGACGAAACGCGCATTATCGCCGATACTCCCGGTATTGCGCGCAACGACCAGGGCCCGCTCGCTTCCGCCGAATTGTTCGTCATCATCGATCTGCCCAAGATCAGCACCGGCACCGACGCCAATGTGCCGCTGCGCGGGGTTGAAGCCGGCGCCTTTCAAGTCCGCGACAATTTGAAAATCATCGAGGGCCGGAAGTTTGACTGGGGCAAAAATGAAGTCATTGTCGGTCGCGGCGCGGCGCGGGAATTCGCCGGGTTGCAAGTGGGTTCGAATATCAAGGTCGGCCGCTACGAATGGCCGGTGGTGGGCATCTTCTCCGCTGATGGGGGCGCGGCGGAATCAGAAATCTGGACGGACGCCCGGGTGCTTCAGGCTGCCTACAATCGTGGCGACTCGTTTCAGTCGGTCTCGGTAAAGCTCAATTCCCCGGGGGCGTTTCAGGCCTTCAAGGATGCCTTGACCTCCAATCCCCAATTGAACGTGCAGGTCATCCGGCAAACCGATTATTACACCCAGCAATCGCAAGCCATCACGCGCCTCGTCACCACACTCGGTTTTGCCATCGCGTTCCTGATGGCGGTGGGGGCGGTCTTCGGCGCTTTGAACACCATGTATAGTGCGGTCGCCGTGCGCTCGCGGGAAATCGGCACCTTGCGGGCGCTGGGATTCGGCGGCGGCGCCGTGGTCGTCTCCCTCCTGCTGGAATCCCTGCTGCTGGCGTTGGTGGGGGGACTCATCGGCGGGGGACTGGCCTATGCCGCTTTTAATAATTTTCATACCTCAACCATGAATTTCCAAAGCTTTAGCCAGCTCACCTTTGCCTTCCGGGTCACCCCGGCGTTGTTGGTGCGTGGCATCACCTGGGCCGCGGTGATTGGACTGATCGGCGGTTTGTTCCCGGCCATCCGTGCGGCCCGGCTGCCAATCACCGTCGCCCTGCGCGAGTTGTGATTTGTCATCGGCCTGGTTGGCCTGGCGGCCCTCCGATCCGCGCCAACCGTCGTGCTGAAGGCACAACCGGAAATCAGCCAGACACGAAGTGTCTGGTTGCCTTCGAAGCGGAGTTCCGTCCTGAAGGGACGGCGGAACTCGCGTCCCTTCGCAATGCTGATGGCCTGCGACGCCGCCGTTCGATCGGCCCCGGCTCGTTGTGATTTGCTGCTCAAGCATGATGAAAAACGCTCGATTTTCGTCACGAATCAGCCACGTTGGACCCATGGCAACCGGCGCAGGTATTCGCCTCCAGCTTTCAGCCACGCTCGCGGTCACAGCGGCTCTTTTGGTGTTGATCGAAACACCCTTCTTCGCGTCGTTGCGACCGGACTACAGCCACATCACCAACACCATCAGTGAGCTTGGGGAAACCGGTGCCTCGTGCGCTCGCCAGGTGGCTTTTGCCTTTTTTCTTCCCGTGGGATTGCTGGTCTGGCTGGCTTTATGGCTTGTTCACCGGGAGATAAAAGACAGGCAGGCCTCGCTCATATTGGTTGCGATGTCATGCCTTGGCACCGGCTACGTTATGGCGGCGGTTTTCCCCTGCGACCGGGGAGCGCCCTTGTGGGGCAGTTGGCACACCCAAGTGCATAATGTTTTCGGGTGCATTGATTACGAAGGCACGGGAATTGGATTCCTGCTCATGTCACGTTATTGCGCGAGGCGGAACGCGACCATTCGAGCCGGGGCCTTTTTAATTGCGGGGACGCTGGTGCTCGTTGGCTTGGTGCTAATCGCGCTCCCCGCGACCTTTCACATCCGTGGCGCAGCCCAGCGCATCACCGAAGTCATCCAATTCACCGGCCAGTATTTTGTCTGCACCTTTTTGCCGTCAAAGAGTCGTCGAGCAGTCGGCGGGGTCGGTTCTTGATATTGTAATATTAACATCGGTGGCGTCGAGAGTTGAGGGTTGAGAGTTGTTCGGCCGGGGCCGACGTTCGGCACACTTTGCGTCCCTTCGCAGTTAATCCCGTTAATGCTGACTCTTCTTTTCGTAGAGTTCGACTTTGTGCCCCTCAAAATCCTTAACCACCGCTCGACGGCCAAATGGCGTATCTGATGGCTCGACCAACACGGTTGCTTCGAGGCCGCGCAAATGCCCGAGCGCGTTGGCCAATGACGGAACCGAGAAACCCAACCGCGTGGAAACAGTGCTCTCGTTGACATCTTTGGCCGGATAAATTTCAAATACCGTCTCGCCGATGGTGCTGCTCAAATGTTCTGGCCCATTGCCGTGCCGATGCTTGGTAAAATGGAAACCCAAGGCTGTGTAAAATCTGGCCAGCCTTTTTACGTTTTGTGCTCGAATGACAATCAGGCTCAACATGATTGATTTATTTTTTCGACGCCACCAATGAAATTGGAATGTCCGCATCGGGAAAATGCACTCGCACTTCCAGTTTCCCGCCGAGTGCTTTGACCGTGGCCGCGAGCGTGCTCAACTTCACCTCGCCGCGGTTTTCGAAGCGGGAAATAGCTGGTTGCTTCACACCGACCTTTTTCGCGAGGGTGACTTGTGATTGACCATACAATTCGCGGAGGTCTTTCATACTTAGACGGCTTGCTTTGATGCCGGAAGCGCCGAGCAATTGCTCCAGCCGCTGGGTGGCGCGTTCAGGAGTCCGGTAAACTTCCGCCGGTCCCTCACCGTATCCGGCGTCCTCATGAAACAGACCAAAGCCTTTTCCAGGTCGAAATTCCAGTGTTTGACACTTTTTGCCCAAGCGCACGTCCACCCAATAGTTCCCTCCCGCATTTGCAGGATCATCCACTTTGACGTGGCTGCCAGGCAGTCGCTCAACCACCAGCTTGATCAGTCTGTCTATCATCGCTTCCATATTACGCAGAAAGAATATACTTCGGATGGAATACCTGTCAACCAACGCACTGGCTCGCGGCGGATGCTCCAGAAGGCGATTCAAACATCAAGCTCGTGGGTCGTTCGGCCGTCTTGCCCGGGTTTGTCGAGGAGGATTTCCCCTTCCTTGGTTTCGACGCGAATTGAACCATTTAAACCGAAATAGCTGTAGTGGCTCTTGCTGCGGTATTTCTTCAAGGAAGGCCGATCCAGGCATTTCACTTGTGAATCCTCTTTGGGTGGATACATGCGGCCGTCAGATTGCCAGTTTTTAGGTCGGCATGGTACATCGGAATACTCATCTTCCACGGCACTCAGGACGCTGGAGAGCAGATCGATAGCCGTTTCCATTGCATTTGCAGGGGGCGCCTTTTGCAAACGCTTGATAAATTCCTTCAACCTTTTCTCCTTCGTTCCTTTTTGTTCGAGTCTGGGAGGTGGCCTGCGGCGGCTTCCGATAATGGGCCGTGCGGCCTCGCACCTGTGGCAAAAAAAATCGGAAAAAGTGAGCTAAAACGAGACGGTCCCGTTTTCTTCCCTTCGGATCCCGCTAAAGTCGCCTCCTATGCAAACCATTGATAAGGCAGCAAAAGGTACGACAACCACAAATCCAACCAGCGCCCCGTCAACATCAGAGCAGGGCGGAGACAACCTCATTCCGTTACTGGACCGGGAAGCGCGCCGGCTGGCCAAAATGCGGGCCCGGGGCAAAAACAACGACCAAATCATCGATTGGCTCCGTAATCGCGGCGTGAACGCCACCGTCACCGGCCTCCACGCCTACTGGCAGCACCTCGCGGAACAGCAGGCAAAGCAAAAACAACAATGGACCCAGGCAAACCCCCAGCGCGCGAACGCAGGCGGACAAAATAGGGAATTGGAACCGCCAACCGTTGATGACGAATGCGACCTTGCGCATCGCTCCGGTTCCACCACGGTCCGCGAATCTGCCGCTGATGGTTATCCAATGGCCGGCGGTCACACCGCCGCCGCTCGACAAAATAAGGAAGTGGCGAATCCCCGCGGTGGCCGCCCTCCACAAGAAGAGCCGACGACGGAAGAAATCATGGCGAAATATCGTCGATTGTTAATGAAAATGCTGGATCAAGGCGAAACCAGCCCGGAAACCGTGAAACTTATCAACCACATGATCCGCAATGTGATCAGTTACGAACGCAGCCAAATCCAAGCAAAGGAACGCGAACTGAAGTCAAAGCATAAAGCTGAACCCAAGGACAAAGCCAAAATGAAAGAACCTGCGAAACAGGAGGACGCTGCCGTTGAGAGTGAAGCCAATGAATTGAAGACGGATCCGAATGTCCGGGAGATTGCCCGGTGCATCGCGGCGCTGCCATTGACCATGGAAGAAAAAATTGCCAAATTCCGCAAGGAATTCTTCGGGCGCGCGCTTGTGCAAGAATCGGAAGAAACCGACGAAGCAAAAAAAACGCTCAAAAGGTAAAACACAAATCTCCCGGGCCTGTCTATCAGGGGCGCATCCTGACTCCGCCCCGTCAAAAAAGCCTGTCGCGCTGCACCTCTAATGTACCGCGGGTTTCCAAACCCGCCTGCCTCCCGCCGCTCAAACGCCCCCTGATATCTGCGCGCCGCCGATTGGGACATCGGCGATACAGCCGGTTTGGAAACCGGCGGTACTTTCGCCCCCGAACAAACCTATCCCTTAATCCATCCTATTGCCATGCCCGCAGCTTTTTGGCGGTGGGGCAAGAGTCTCTGGAGCCCTGACTTGCCGCCCAATAATTTCGTCTTGCTTCAAGTCATTCCGCTGGTAGCCTGCGGACTGGCATTCCCCCGCATTTCGCGGTGGAATTTGTTTTTTAAGCGAACCCATTCATTTTATCTGTGAAAGTTTTCTCCGGCACCGCGAACGAGCCCCTGGCCCGCGCCATCTGCAAATACATCGGTTGCGAACTCGGCAAATGCAAAATCACCCCATTCCCTGACGGTGAGACTTTTGTGAAAGTTGAGGAAAATGTCCGCGGTGAGGATATTTTCATCATTCAACCAACGTCGCCCCCCACCAACCATAATCTGATGGAATTGTTCATCATGATTGATGCGTTGCGCCGGGCAAGCGCCATGCGCATCACGGCGGTCATGCCCTTTTATGGTTATGCCCGGCAGGATCGCAAGGACCAGCCCCGGGTACCCATCACCGCCAAGCTCGTGGCCAATTTGTTGGTGGCGGCCGGCGTCAATCGGGTGCTGACCATGGATCTTCATGCCCAGCAAATCCAGGGCTTTTTCGATATCCCGGTCGATCATCTGTATGCCGCGCCGGTCATGTATGAATATCTCAAGGGCAAGAAGTTAAACAATTTGGTGGTGGTGAGTCCGGATGCCGGTGGCATCAAAATGGCCCATGCCTATTCCCAGACCCTCGAAGCTGAGCTGGCGATTGTGGCCAAGCGCCGTAAAAGCGCCACGGAAGTCGAAAGCATGGCGGTGATTGGCGAAATCGACGGCAAAAATGTCCTGCTGGTTGATGATCTCACGGAAACCGCCGGAACCCTGACCTCGGCGGCGGCCGTTCTGAAGACGAAAGGAGCCAGACAGGTTATCGCTTGCGTCTCTCACGCCCTCCTGAACGATACCGCCATACAAAGATTGCGGAATTCAAGTATTGACGAATTAATTACAACTGATACAGTCCAACGCTCGGCGATTGACGGGTTGAAGATCACGACGCTATCGGTGTCGAGTCTTTTGGGCGAAGCCATCAAACGAATTCATAGTAATTCATCGGTGAATTCACTATTTGAATTCAAGGGCGGACGCACCAGTTGAGGGCCGGTTAATATCATTTAAGAACATGAAATCAGTAGCATTAAAAGCTTATCCGCGAACCAAAGTGCAGCGGGCGGAAGTGACCAAACTCCGTCATCAAGGCCGGGTGCCCGCGACCATTTACGGTCGCAAGGCCGCGCCGCAAAACCTGGAAGTCGACTCGCGCGAGTTCTCGGACCTGCTCCATCACTCGGTTTCGGAAAACCTCCTGGTTGACCTGGCGGTCGACAGCGATGCCCGCGCCCAGCGCCTCGCCTTGGTGCAGGACGTCCAGCATCATCCGCTCAGCGGCAAGGTGCTCCACGTTGATTTCCACGAAATTTCCCCGGACGAAAATGTCACCGTGCTGGTTCCCGTTGAAACCACCGGCGAAGCCGCGGGGGTGAAGAACGGCGGCGGTGTTTTGGAACACATCCTTCACAAAGTCAAAGTCCGTTGTTTGCCGAAGAATTTGCCCGAACAGATTCTGGTGGACGTCAGCAGCCTCGAAATCGGCAAATCGATTCACCTCGGCGAGCTTAAGGCGCCGGAAGGCGTCGAAATCATGGGCGACAAGCATATTTCTGTGCTGGCCGTGGCCGCGCCTCGCGCCGAAGAAGAAGTCGTCGCTCCGACGGCCGCCGCTGGCGAAGTCGAAATGACCAAGGAAAAGAAGGTCGAAGGCGAGGAAGCTGCCGCCCCGGCCAAGGCCGACGCGAAAGCCGGCGACAAGAAGGCCGAAGCCAAGCCCGAGGCCAAGGCCGAGAAGAAGAAGTAATTTTGACGGGGTTGGCCGCTCCGCCCGCGCATGGAGTCAACGTATCTCATCGTGGGATTGGGCAACCCGGGCGCGGAATACGCCCAGACCAGGCACAATGCCGGCTTTTTGCTGGTGGAAAAATTGGCGGTGCGGTGGCGGATGGATTGGACGGTCGAGCGCAAGTTTTCCGCGCGCCTCGCTCGCGGCGAAGCCAGGGGCAAACGTGTTTTGCTCTGCGAGCCGCAAACGTTCATGAATTTGAGCGGCGAGTCGGTCGGTGAAATCATTGGTTTTTACCAATTGCCGCTCGCCCAGTTGGTCGTGGCAGTGGATGATGCGGATTTGCCTTTTGGCGAAATCCGGCTGCGCCCCGGTGGCAGCAGCGGTGGACATCACGGGCTGGAGTCCATTGAGCAGCATTTGACCTCCCGGGAATTTGCCCGGTTGCGGATCGGGATCGGACGCCGGGATGGTGCCCGCCAGATTACCGGCCATGTGCTGGGTAAGTTTGACCCGGCGGAAAGCGGGCTGCTGGAAATAATTTTGGAACGGGCGGCCAACCAGTTGGAATGCTGGCTGGACGCGGGATTGCAAAAAGCGATGAGCCAGTTTAATGGCCTCGCAGACATTCAAAAATAATAATAAAGTGAAACGATACGAAGGGCTGTTCATCCTGAACATATCAGGCAAAGAAGAGGGCATCAAAGAGACGCTCGACAAGGTCTCGGCCGAAATCACCGCGGCGGGCGGCAAGGTTGAGACGGTTCAGAAAATGGACAAGAAAAGTTTTGCCCGCATCGCGGACAAGAAGTTCACGTCCGGCTTTTATGCCAACGTGATTTTCGACGGCACGCCGGAAGTGGTCGCGGTGTTGCAGAACAAATTTGCGTTGAACGACGAGGTGTTTCGCGTTCTGTTCACGCACGCGCCGGAACCGGCGACGGCCAAATAATTTAATTTCCTTATGGCCAGCTTCAACAAGGTCATCCTGATGGGCAATCTGACGCGCGATCCCGAATTGCGCTACACGCCTAAGGGCACCGCCATCGCCAAGGTCGGCCTCGCGGTCAACCGGGTCTGGACCAATGAAGCCGGCGAAAAGAAGGAAGAAGTCACTTTTGTGGATGTCGATATTTTCGGCCGCACGGCTGAAAACGTCGGCCAATATATGCGCAAAGGCCGCCCGATGCTGGTGGAAGGGCGCCTGAAGCTCGACCAATGGGACGATAAACAAACCGGCCAGAAAAAGAGCCGGCTTGGCGTGGTGGCGGAAACGGTTCAATTTCTCGGTGGTGCACCCGGCGCCGGCGAAGGCGGCGGTGCCGCTCCCGCGCCGCGCGTTTCGCGTCCTACCCCCGCTGCCTCTGCCCCCGCGGCCGAACCCGTGGAAGGCGATGGCCCTCCGGAAAGCGATGACGTTCCCTTTTGATTGGCAAACCTGATTACTGACAATATTTTCTTGTATGGCAAAAACTGAAGTTATCCTCACTCACAATATCGTTGGCCTCGGCGGTGAATCCGACCAGGTCAAGGTTGCGTCCGGTTACGCGCGCAATTATCTCTTCCCGCAAGGGTTCGCAATTCCCGTGACCGGGGCGAACAAGCGCCGCCTGGAAGCCCTCAAGCAGCGCCGCGCCGAACGCGAAGCTCATGAGTTCAATGCCATGACCGAACTTGGCAAGAGCATTTCCAAGCTGATCTGCGTCGTCAAGGTCAAGACCGGCGAAGATGGCAAGCTGTTCGGTACCGTCACCGCCGGCATGATCGCCGAAGAGCTGAAGCATCAATTCGACATCACCCTCGACAAAAAGAAAATTCATTTGGAAAGTCCCATCAAGTCGCTGGGCGAACAAGAAGTTGAACTTCGCTTGCATGCCGAGGTGAAGAGCAGCCTCAAGGTGCGCGTCGAAAGCACGACTTCGATTGCCGCTCCGGTTGAAGCCACCGTCGATAACAAGGCTCACTCCGAAAAACGCGGCAAGCGCGTGGAGAAAGAAGTCGTGGCCGAAGCCAAGCCGGCCAAGGCCGCCAAGGCTGAGAAACCGGCCAAGAAAGCCAAAGCGGAATAATTCGTTCCGTAAATTATTTCATCCGGCCGCGGGAATCCTTTTCCGCGGCCTTTTTGTTTCCCACACCGTTTTTCGTGGTGGGGCGAGAGTCTCTTGAGCCATAAAATTTTAATGTTTAATGGGTTACTTCAGATATGGCGGTTGAAATAAATCTAAAGGCTGAAGGCTAAATCTGGAATAATGGGACCTGGTTAGGGCTCGAGTCGATGATCGACGGCAGGAGTTTCGCCCCACCGACTTAGAGTCTTGTCCCACCGCATTCAAGCCGTCACTCGTAACGCAGCGAATCAATCGGATCCAGATGGGCAGCTTTCCAGGCGGGATAAGTTCCGAAGATGATTCCCACCATCGAACACATCACCAGTCCGATGACGACCCAGTCAATGGGAATGGCGGGCGGCAGTTTCAGCACCACGGCCAGCAAGTTGCCGCCTACAATGCCGAATATCACTCCCAGTGCCCCTCCCAATTCACAAAGCGCGACGGCTTCCATGATGAATTGCACCATGATGTTCCGTCGCTTGGCGCCGATCGCGCGGCGGATGCCGATTTCCCGCGTCCGCTCCGTGACTGAGACCAGCATGATATTCATGATGCCCACTCCCGATGCCAGCAGCGCAATGGAACTCACCACCAGCACCCCGATGCGTACGGAGCGGGTGAAATCCTTGAATTGCTTGATGATGGAATCGTTGGATTCGATCTCAAAATCATCGTCCTTGCCCGGTGGCACTTTTCGGATCACGCGTAACGCGCCACGAACCTCCTCCACCGTTGCGTCATAGCTGGCCCGATCCCGCGCCTGGACCAGGATCGAGAGACTGCGGTTCCACCGGCCGTACCGGTTCAGGACCGTGGTCAGCGGCACGACGGCAAAATTATCCTGGTCACCCCCCATGGCGGTGCCTTTCGCCGCCAGCACGCCCACCACGGTATAACTGATGCCGTCAATTTTTACCTGCTCGCCGATCGCAGAGCTGTTCGGGAAAATGTTGGTCGCCAGACCGTGTGCCAATACGCAAATGTTGCGCGCGCTGTCGAGGTCCGCATCGATCAACAACCGGCCTTCGCCCGGATCCCAATTGTGCGAGGGAAAACTTCCGGGCGTTTCACCATAAAGTTCCACGGTGGGGGCGCTGGTTTTATAACGGGTTTTGATTCCCCCCGACCAGAATTGCGACTCCATGCCGATGTTGAGGGGCAGGGTGGTTTTGTCCTCCAGTTTTCGGGTGGTCGTCATGGTGATGTCTTTCCGGCGCCAATATTTCTCGAGGTCCCCCGAGAATCCGAAGTAATTGTTCGGCCACTTTTTGACAATGAAGGTTTCGCTGCCGAGCTCGCTCAATTCGCGCTCGATATTGCTTTGCAGCACCCGCATGGCGGTCATCACCAGGATGATCGAGAACACTCCGACCAGCACTCCCAGCAGGGTCAGTGCCGAGCGCAGTTTGTGGGCCGTGACCGCCCCGAGTGCCATGTAAAGGCTCTCCCGCAGCTCGCTCAGGATTGAAATTTCAATTTTCATTTCAATCCCATCAAATCAAGGTGGGGCAAGACTCTGTGGAGCCCTGACTTCAGCCAGGTCACAGTTTTGCAATAAAGCATGGTAAAAAGAACCCCATGGGCCGGATTGTGCCGGCCGGTTTTGGGTTGGTGATTGGCGTTCATTTTAGATCAGGGCTCGACGGAGTCTCGCCCCACCTTTTTAGCTCAGGTTTTCAGATGGTTTTTATTCATTCCTCAAGGCATCGACCGGGTTCATCTGCGCCGCGCGCCACGCTGGAAACAGTCCGGATAAAATTCCGGTCAACGCCGAAACCGCCAGCGCGATGGCCACGATCTCCGGTGACATGGTCGCCGGCATCGCTTTGCGCAACAACAGTGTGGCTGGCCAGGCGATCAACAGTGCGATCACCCCGCCGATCAGGCAGATGCAGGCCGCCTCAATCAAAAACTGGAGCATGATGGTTCGCCGCTTGGCGCCGATGGCCTTGCGCACGCCAATTTCGCGCGTTCGTTCGGCAACCGAGACAAACATGATATTCATGATCCCGATGCCGCCCACGAACAACGCCAGGCCTGTGATGAACAGGCCCATGGTCCCGATGGTTCCGGCTACCCGGTGGAAGAGGGTCAGGAATTCGTCCTGCTGGTTGATCGCAAAATTATCCGGATCGTCCGGCGCAATGTGGCGGTAGCGACGCAGCACCTGGCGCAATTCCTCGCGCGCATCATCCAGTTGGTCGAGGTTTCTTACCTTGATCTGGATGTCGTAATCCGGATTCCGGTCGAAGGTGTAAATGAATTGTTCAAGCGGAATGATCACGGAGTTGTCCGCGCCGGCAAATCCGCCCTGCTTGGCGAGCACTCCGACGACTTCGAATTCATGTTTGGCAATCAGGATTCTCTCTCCCAAGGGCGAGTTGTTTTGAAACAGGTTGGTGGCGATATCGGAGCCGAGCACGCAGGCGGGGCGGCCGCTTTCGCACTCGGCGGCGGAGAGGAAGCGTCCCTGATCCAGGGTGGCCGCGCTGGTGAACTGGTATTGCTCGGTGGTGCCGATGACCGGCACGCTGCCGGAACCTTGCCGACGGAAATGAACCGGCTCCGAGTCCGACACCATGGGCGCGATCGCGGAGGCCAGCGTCATGGATCGTTGCAACGCGGCCAGGTCATAGGGGGAAACTTGAGGACTTTTCTGTGCGTTGATCCAGTCCTGGTAGGAGTCAATGAACCAGCTAAATCGGTCCACATAAAGCACGTCGGTGCCGATGGACGAAATACTCTTGAGAAACGCCCGGTTTAACCCCTCGATCGCCGTGCCCATCATGGTCACCGTGAAAATGCCGATGACGATACCCAGGGTAGTCAGTACTGAACGCATCTTGTTCGCGCGGATGGCGCTCCAGGAAATGCTCAAACCCTCGCTTAGTTCGGTCAAAAAATTCATGCTGGCCTGGTGACCAACTCGTCACTCGCCACGCCGCCGTCACGGATGCGGATAATCCGGCGCGCGTGCCGGGCCACGGCTTCTTCGTGGGTGACAACGATGATCGTGTTGCCCGTCCGGGAGAGTTCCTCAAACAAGCCCAGGATTTCGACCCCGGTTTTTGAATCCAAGTTACCCGTCGGTTCATCGGCCAGAAGAATCGCCGGTTTATTCACCAGTGCGCGGGCCACTGCCACGCGCTGGCGCTGTCCGCCGGAAAGTTCGTTCGGCTTGTGGTGCACCCGGTCGGCCAAGCCGACGCTCGCCAGCTTCTCGAGCGCGATTCTCCTCCGCTCCGCCGACTTCACGCCGGCGTAAACCAGGGGGAGTTCCACATTTCGCAAGGCATCGGAACGCGGCAGCAGGTTGAAGGTCTGAAAAATAAAGCCGATTTCTCGGTTGCGGATTTCCGCAAGTTGATTGTCGTCCATTTCGCTCACATACTGGCCATTGAGCTCGTAGGTGCCTCCGGTCGGTGTGTCGAGGCAGCCCACCAGGTTCATCAAGGTCGATTTGCCGGACCCCGAAGGTCCCATGATGGCGACGTATTCGCCGCGTTCGATGGTGACGGATACTTCGCGCAGTGCATGGACGGTCTCTGCGCCCATCTGGTAGCGTCGCGAAATATTCTGGAGTCGGATCAGGCTCACGACGCGGGCTTGGGAATTTCGGCAACGGCGGGACCTTTCGTTATTTTTTTGCCATCGTCCAGCCCGTGACTGATGGCCTCATAACCCCCGGTGACAATTTCCTGTCCCTCCTTGAGCCCGTCGGTGATTTCCCAGAAATTATCATCGCTGATCCCGATTTTTACCGGCACTGTTTTAACCTGGTCACCCTGGACAATAAACACAACGTCCACCGGCTTGGTATTTTCATCCGGCTTTTTGGCACCCTTTAGCGCGTTGGTTTCTGATCCTGCAGCGAGGGCAGGTGTGTTGGTGGCGACATTATTGGTCCCGGCCAATCCACCGTTTTTGCCTTGGGCCGGCTTGACCACGCGGGTGGTCACACTGGCAATGGGTACTGCGAGTACATTCGTCCGCGTCCGCGTCTCGATGGTGGCGGTCACCGACATGCCGGGACGGAATGCCGCCAGCTCAGTGAAAAGGATTCGCACCTGAAACTGGGTGGCTGATTGACCGGTGGAACCCGAGCCGCCGCCCAAACCGCCCAAACCCGAGGAGGAATCGAAGCCTTCGGAAGAATTTCCCACTGCCGTGACCAGACCTTTGAACTTTTTGTCTTTAAATGAATCCACCTCCAATTCGGCGGTCTGGTTCGTTTGCAAAAGAACGATGTCCATTTCCCCGATATCCACTCGCGCTTCCATTGAACTCAAATCGGAAATGATCATGATATCGGTCCCTTCATTTTGGACCGTGCCAAGAACGCGCTCGCCCAACTGGGAATTCAAAGTCGTGATCGTGCCATCCATGGGTGCCACGATCGTTGTTTTACTCAGGTTGTCTTGCGCACTGTCCACCGAGGCTTGCGACACCGCCATCTCGTCATCCGCACTTTCGACATTGGCCTTGGCCACATCGCGCGCCACTTTGAAACCGACGTAGTCCGATTCATCCAGCAATTTGCTTTTGAATAATTCCTCATTCCGGCGGAAGTCGGCCTCCGCTTTTTCCAGGTTGGCCAGGGCCGTGGTTTTTGCCGCCACGGAAGATTCGTAACCGGCTTTTGCCTGGCTGAGCGCGGCGATGTAAACATCCGGGTTGATCTTCAGCAACAAGTCGCCCTTGTGGACAAACTGTCCCTCCTTCACCGGCAGGGCGATGATTTCTCCGCTGACTTCCGGGCTGATATGTACCTCTTTGACGGGATAAATCTTGCCGTTGGCGATGACGGTTTCCGTGATGGTATGCCGCAACACTTTTTCCGTTTGCACGACCACCGCCGAAGATTTCTGGCGCAAGCCGAAATACATGGCCAGTGCCAGCCCGATCAGGAGGATGACCGCGAAGATGATGAGTTTGCCATGTCCCTTGCGCTTTCGCTGGGGAGTTGCCGCCGCCGGTCTGAGAAGGGGAGGTGGTTCCACGAAATCAGGCTGCGTAATGTTTCAGGAATTGTCCAGACCGGATATTGCTTTTTGAAGGCCAACCGGTGCAACCCGCGAGCGTATTCGCCGGTGTAATTTATAATTGTCAACCGGCACCCCGAGCATTTTGAAGACACGCCCGGGAGCAGTTTGACAAAAACCATATCCACTCGGAGCGAAGCCTCAATTAAGCTGGTGGGGTGAGACTCCTGCCGTCGATCATTGACGCGAGCCCCCTCTGAAGCAACCCAATTAGCGTGAAAAATTTAGGTCCCCGACTCTTGCCCCACCACGAAAAACGAGCATGCCCGGCAGGTGCAATAATAGCAAACCAGCGAAACCTCAACACCTCAACGGCTACCATATTTCTTGAACCGCTCGTCTGGTGAGTCAGTGATTTCTTGGTAATTAGGACGCAGGCTATCGCCTGCTAGACGCCGCAGCGCAGCGTTCCTGGCTGCTGCCCGTGGCCAAGCCACATTGGCAATTTTATAAGGTGCTTCCGATTCGGGAGACTAGGCAACAAAGTTGTAATCGTACGGGGCACGCATTTGGCGGCGCAAGTGGTGGTTGGCCTCGCTGGCACCTTCCCCGACGAATACTTCCTTTTCAGGATTCCACTCCAGCTTAAGGCCGGTTCGCAACGCGATGATGATGAGATGCCCGATACAGGCGGAGCGGTGGCCCGTTTCCACCTTCGCCACGGGGTCCTGACGCGAGCGGATGCAGTCAAAGAAATTTCCCATGTGATCATTGCTGACTTCCAGCTTGATCGAGTCCGCTGCCAGCGGTGTATTCAGCAGTTCCTTGTCGTTCGCTTTGATTTCCTCCCGGTTGACCCAAATCCAGCCTTCGGTACCGATGAATTTGATTCCGTTTCGCTGGCCTTTCTCGTTGAGGACGGCACCAAAGGGGCTGTCATCGGTGGTGGTGCGCACAAATTGCGTGATGCCCTTCGCCCAGGTGAGGGTTGCTTCAAATTCCGAAGGGGTGGTGTAGCCATTGGGCAGCGGCGGAGTAATGACCCGAGCTTCCACTCCGATCGGACCGTCCTGGCCAATGCCCCAGCGGGCAATATCGTTGTGGTGTGCTCCCCAATCAGTGACCGGCCCCCCGGCGTAATCAAACCACCAACGGAAAGTCGAATGGCAGCGTTCCGTGTAATACGGGGCAGCGGGCGCCTGTCCGAGCCAGAAATTATAATCAAAGCCGGCCGGCACGGGAACATTCTGGAACGGTCCGCCAAGAATTCCTGCCGGAACAAAAACGTGCACTTCCTTCAAGGTGCCGATACGACCGTTGCGCACCAGTTCGCAGGCGAGCCGGAACCATTTGCTGCTGCGCTGCTGCGTGCCGGTCTGGAAGACGATTTTGTTTTCACGCACGGCTTTGATCACGTGCCGGCCCTCGTCAACCGTGAGCGTCAATGGTTTCTCGCCGTAGACATCTTTCTTGGCCCGGGCAGCCGCGATGTTAATGAGAGTATGCCAATGATCAGGGGTTGCCTGTAGCACGGCATGAATATCCCCGCGCGCAAGTAACTCCCTGAAATCACGGTGTTTCGCCGGTGCCTTGCCAGCTTTCGTGAAGTGATCCGCCGCCTCGTCCAAATACTTTTGATCCACGTCACAAACGGCGACGATATCGCCAAACCGCGAGGCGTTCTCCGCGTCAGCGTGGCCCATGGCGCCACAGCCGATCAGGCCCAGGCCGGGGCGATCGTTTGGACTCGTGATCGCAGGCGTTACTTCGGCGGCCGCCAATTCGCGTTGCACGAACCAAAGCGGCAAACCGGTGGCGGCAGCGGCCAATGAACACCTTTGTAAAAAGGAGCGACGGGAAATATGAAAAGGCTTGGTCATGGGATTAATGTTGAAGGGCTTAGATTATGGTGTGGCCGACGGCTTGTCCATCCCCCCTGTTCGTCACGAGAATTAGGGCTTGACGAACGGATGCCCTTTGTTAAAATCTTTCTTCGATGTTGAAAAGTGTATCTCAAGCTGTCCTTCTGGTAGTCGTGGTAGTGCACGACGCCGTTGGTGCTTGTTGAACTGATAAATTTAACAAACCCACGGCTGGCAACGGCTGTGGGTTTTTTGTTACCCTGGCCGGGCCGCCAAAAATAGACCTATGAGCAAAGCAACGCAAACCAGCAAAGCCAAAACTAAATCCAAATCCGCTGCCAGCGCCAAACCGCGCGCCGAGATCGGTGCCGCCATGTTCGGCCGGGACCTGTTCGTCGAAGCCCTCGAGCGCGAGGGTGTTGAGGTTATCTTCGCCTATCCCGGCGGTGCCAGCATGGAAATCCATCAGGCGCTGACCAAGTCCAAGATTCGCACCATTCTGCCGCGACACGAGCAGGGTGGCAGTTTCGCCGCCGAGGGTTACGCCCGCGCCACCGGCAAGGCCGGCGTTTGCATGGGTACCAGCGGACCCGGTGCGACCAATCTCGTTACCGCCATCGCCGACGCCTACATGGATTCATGTCCGCTGGTCGCCATTACTGGCCAGGTCAGCCAAAACATGATCGGCCGCGGCGCTTTCCAGGAGACTGACATGATCGGTGTCACGCTGCCGATCGTGAAACACAGTTATCTGGTCACCGATATCAATGATATCCCCCGCATTGTCAAAGAGGCGTTTTATATCGCCCAATCCGGCCGGCCCGGTCCGGTCGTCATCGATTTCCCGAAAAACATTCAACAGCAAAAAGCCCAGCCCGTCTGGCCGACGCTCGACGAAATCAAAAAGGGCCTTCGCGGTTACACCCAACCGGATTTGAAGGCCGACGATATTGCCTTGAACGAAATCATCGGGCTGATCGAAAAGGCGGAGCGGCCCGTGCTCTATTGTGGCGGGGGGATCATCACCAGCGGCGCGGCCGCGGAGTTGAAGAAATTTGCCGAAGCCACGAATATTCCCGTCACCACCACTCTCATGGGCATCGGCGGCTTCCCGGAGACTCATCCGTTGTCGCTGCGCTGGCTGGGCATGCACGGCGCCGCCTTTGCCAACTGGGCGGTAAACGGCGAATATGAATACCGCAAGAATCCAGCTGATCCCATGGTCAAAATCAAGGATGGCGCCGATTTGCTGCTCGCTTTTGGCGTCCGTTTTGACGATCGCGTCACGGGTAAATTTGAGGAATTCTGCAAGCATGGAACCATTGTTCACATCGATATCGACGCCTCCGAGTTGAACAAGAACCGCAAGGCGCATCTGCCTGTGGTGGGAGACATCAAGGACGCGCTCACCCGCTTGAACGCGCTGGTGGCCAAGCGGCCCATTACCAATAAGCACGGTCCATGGCTCGCCCAGATCGACGAGTGGAAAAAGAAGGGTCCGTTCGCCTACCGTATCACGCCTGAAATTGCCAATAGCGACCATATGGTCGACCACATGCAAGGCAAGGAAGACCAGGTCATCTTGCAGCAGATGGTTGTTGAGGAGCTTTACGAACTCACCAAGGGAGAAGCCTATATCACCACCGGGGTCGGTCAGCACCAGATGTGGGCTGGCCAATGGTATAAGTATAAATATCCCCGCCAGTTCATCACGAGTGCCGGCCTCGGCTCCATGGGGTACGGCTATCCCGCCGCTCTCGGCGTCAAGGTTGCCCTGCCGGACAAACAGGTGATTGACATCGACGGCGACGGGTCATTCCTCATGAACATCCAGGAACTGGCCACGGCGCACGTGGAAAAAATCGCCGCCAAGGCAATTATCCTCAACAACCAGCACCTCGGCATGGTTGTGCAATGGGAAGACAATTTTTACGCCGGCAACCGCGGCCATACCTACCTCGGCGACCCCGACCATCGTCCCGAGATTTACCCGGATTACGTTCGCGTCTGTAATTCGTTCGGGGTGAAATGCGAGCGCGTCATGTTCAAGCGTGACTTGCGCGCCGCCTTGCAGCGTATGTTGGATGCCGACGAACCCTATGTCCTGGACGTTGTCACCCCGTACTCCACCCACGTCATTCCTTTCATCCCAGCGGGCAAAACCGTTGCGGAAATGATCTGGAAACCATAAGCAAGGTTTTTGAAAAGTAATCAACGGGAACGGTTTGCGCCGTTCCCGTTTTGCTTTTGCCAAGTGACCTCAGAAGCCCGAAGGGTTGATGGCTAGTTCCAAACGCCGAAGATCGTCAAGGTCTTCCGGAGAATAGGCAGGGGCGAAGGAACCATTATAAATCTTGGCTGCTTTCCAGCTCCAATGTTCAATGTGGCCATCGGCGAAGGACAAATTCGCACCGCGGCCATGCCGGTCGGCGGCCAGGTCCAGCCAATAATCCGCGTAGCGGCTGGTCGGAGTAAAAATGCCATAGGTTGCGTCGAAAATGTCCTCCTCCTGAGTGTCAATCAGGACAAAAGTGCCGGCCGGGGAAGGTTGCAATATCTGCGTAAATTTTTGGTAAGGATTCAGGGCATCCGGACAGTTCAGGCAGATATCCATGCAATAACTCCGCGTTCGCGCAAGGCTCGGAAACTCGTCCACCGTGGACAGATCGGCCGGGCAATGGTAAATGCCGGGGGAATTATTATACAGAAAAATCAAACCGCTTTCCAAATTAGTTGGGCTCTTGTCGTAAGGTGCCAGCCCGGGGCACCAGGACTGCGAATTGACCGCTGATTCCGGTGCATTGGTGTCGGAGTTTTGGGTGGAAACAAATCCGCCGGCTTGGTTGGGTACGAGAAAATCCTGGTTGTCCAGAGTGTAAAGATGACACGATAGCTCCAGTTGCCTGAGATTGCTCAGGCACGCGACGCTTTTGGCCTGCTGCTTCGCCCGAACCAAGGCTGGCAACAGCAACGCGGCCAGCAGGCCGATGATGGCAATCACCACCAATAATTCCACGAGCGTGAACGCTGTGCGACTTTGTCGCACTGGCGGCTTTTCAAATTCCTTTTTTGAAACCCGGCACATGGCGTACGATAATCCACCATACGCCGGCTTAAAAAATCTGCAATCAAGATCTTGAACACTCCCGCCTGTGTTCAATAGGTCAGCAATTCCAGTTCCCGCAAACCCTCATTCCCCAATTGCCAGCGACTCCCGCGTTTCACCACCAGATGGCGGCACGGATTGGCCCGTTCCTCCGCTTCATTTACTGACAAAAGCTGAAATTTCCCGCGGCCCTTGATTTCCGACTCTGCCCGCGGCATCAAAGCAAAAGCCACTCCGTTGTAGTTCAAAGCGACTTCATAGCCCGCGATACCTTGCTTATCCGCCACCGGGTTGCTCAGGACAAGCTGGGGATAGCGCCTCAGGTAGGGGAAATTGGTGGCGCGTACCAGCACGCGGCAGACTTCCGTCTGGCTGCGCAGAAAATTCAGCAGGCTGAATTTCGGGCCTTCCGCCTGTTCACCCAGCAGAATCAGCCGCGGATCAAGTCCGTTCAAATTCTGGCCGTTCCATTCGCCATGGTCATTGCGTTCCCCGGGCGAACTCTGCCGGAACCAGGCGGGAAACCGGTCGTTAACAAAAACATTCAATTCAAAATGCAGATGCGCCCGCCATTTGCCGATGGCTTCCACACTGGAGGTGCGCCCCATAGTTGCCACCACCTCGCCGGCGCGCACGGTGTCGCCCACCTTCAATCCTGGCCGGATCGCGCTCAAATGAGCGTAGAGCGAGTAGATTTCCAAGCCCTCAACCAAGTGGCGAATCACCAGATAATTGCCATAATTCGACAAGCCGGGGTGGGTGCTGAAATACATCACCGTTCCGTCAGCCGTCGCCATGACCGGATCGGTTGGTTCTCCGCGGCGGTCCGTTTGCAGGTGCAGGATGTCGATACCCTCGTGCATGCGCTGGCTGTTATCCCGCACACAGCCAAAACCGCCGCTGACCCAGGAACGGCCGGGGGTTGTCGGCGCGAAAAAGCTTAACTCCTGGCCCGGCTCAAAAAGAGCGTGGTTGGCGGTGGGAAATTGAAAGGGCGTTTGCGGCCGGGCCGCCGAAGCCGCGAGCACCAGCACTGCGGTCAGTGCCGGGGAAAAAAACGTGCGAATCATTTGCCGGTCTGGAGTTTTTTGGCCGTGTTATTTAATCCTTCCACCCATTGTTGCGCTTCGGCGAGGCTCATGTCCGGTGTGAATGAAAGTTTTCCGCTGGCATTGCGCCCGGAGATAATTGGCGCCGCCAACCAGCGACCGTCTTTTAATTTTTCGCCCCATTGACCAAAAATCACCAGATGCTTGCCCCCATAAGCACTGGAATATTGTTCCAATGTCAGGGCTCCCGTCTCATCGAATTGAAGTTCCACGAAAAACCCGCCGACATTCTGGACCAGCACCGCCTTTAGCAGATCCGCTTCGGTCAGTATGGCATCCTTCGTGATTGTCACCATCACCGGGTCGGCGCGCAGAACGGAAACCGGCTGGCTGTTCGCATCCGCACTGGAAGCGCTTTCCACGTGCACCCGGACCGCACCCTCCGGACCTTTTTTCTTCTTGTGAAACATCGCACAACTGGTTGATGCCAGTGCCAGCATCATCAGCAACATTAAATAAACATTGAATCGTCTCGCGTAAAAATTCATAGTGCTCCCACACAAAATCGCAACCCGCGAACAAAGTAAAGACACTTATGGGCAAACAACATAACAAAGACGAACATAAAAAACGCCGCAAGGCCTACATCAAACGCAAAAAAGCCACCGTCAAAACCAAAAAGACCACGGCCAAGAAATAAGCCCCGCTCGGCGACTTCGTAACGCCGGTCAACCTCTTGACCGGCGGTTTCTCTCTCCAATCAGAGTTTGCGAATGGCTCCGTCAATTCCCATGACGGCAACCAGATTGAAATGATCCCATTGCCGGCAGAAGGCGACGTCCTGCTGCAGTTCCGGGATGGTACGCAACCGCCGTGCGTTTTGTGTATTGTCAAACACGGCTGAAAAGTCCGGCTGCGCCTGTAAATAGGTGCGTCGGGCGACCTCGGTTGCGTCCGGGAGCGGGGAAATGGTGACTCCCCGGGTGACCAGCAAATCCGCCAATGCGCCCGCTGCCAGGATATCTTCCAGGGCCGCATTTTGCCCCGTGCCCGCGCAGACCAGCAACACTGCTGGAAATCCTTTGCCTTGCAGAAAATCGGCCGTCGCTTTCAGGTTCAGTAATGAGGCCACCAGCACGATTTTTGCTTTCGAACAGGAGCGCAACGCTCGCGTGCCATTGGTGGTCGTGCTGACTATTGTGCGGCCCTGGATTTTGTCCCGGGTGAACTCCCGCGGTGAATTCCCCAGGTCAAAATCAATTCCCCCCGATTGCCCTGCGTTGATTTTCACGCCGTCTCGTTCGCCCGCCAGCAGAATGTCTGGTCGCCGTGTTTGAAACACCACCGCCTCCGGAATCTCACGCACGGCAACGATCTCCCTGGCCCCGTTGTGCAGCGCGGTCACAAACGAGCTTGTGGCGCGCAGAATGTCCAGCACCACGCACGCTGTCTCCTGCAAATCTGAATTCGCAATCGCACTAAACTCAGACGGCGTCAGTGTTGTCTCAATGTTCATTTGCATGTGATTTGGAGTTCATATTCGGGTTTTAATCTGATCCAGAACCGGGTGTCGGCCCCCGACCGGGCCCCTTTTCCGCATCAAGTCATCCACTCAACTTGTCCTCACTCCTGATTCACCATTGGCGCCTTCAATCTGCGTAAATCCAGCGTTTCCGCCGGCTCATCCTGTGCTGCCACTCTTAGCCGCACATGCGAGGCTCCGATGTGATGCAACTGCTCCGCCATGACGTGTTCGGCCAATTCCGGCTTGTTGCACTCCCGACTCAAGTGTGCAAGGTAAAGGTGCCGCAATCCGGCAGACATGATCTGCGCCACCGCTTCGGCCGCGGCAGGGTTCGACAAATGACCGTGCCGGCCCAAAATTCGCTGCTTCAAACTCCATGAACGGCGGGGACATTCCTGCAACATCTTTACATCGTGGTTTGATTCCAGCACCAGCACATTCGCAGTGCGGATTCTTTCCAGCACTAATTTGGTCGTATGACCCAGGTCCGTCGCAAATCCGATATTGCCCTCTGTCGTGCGCAAAATAAATCCCACCGGATCCTGCGCATCGTGCGGGATGGCAAAAGTCTGGACCTCCAGATCTGCCAGATCAATGGTGTCGCCTGTCTGGAATAGTCGCCAGTCGATGCGCGCTTTCAGATTGGCGGCGCTCTCCGCTTCGTCCCGTGTCTCCGCCGTCTTTTTTCGGTTGGTCACCTTGTTTTTCAGCGCCCAGATCGTCGCGTCCTGTGTGTCGCGGTTGCAATAGACGGGAATTTGCATTTGTCCGGCCAGGCCCAGTAATCCCGCGATATGGTCACTATGTTCGTGGGTGAGCAGAATCGCGGTCAGGTTTTCGGGGGTGCGCCCGAGACTAGCTAGACGCTGCCGGATCTGGCGTGGCGAAAACCCGGCATCCACCAGCACCCGCGCCTCAGCAGTCTCCACGTAGGCGGAGTTTCCTGCCGACCCGCTGCCTAAGATCGTGATTTTTACGGACACAAATTGAAATTAGTGGTCCGCCCTCTCGCCTGCAACCGTTTTTGGTAAGGGTGATCCCACACATTTCGTTGAAATTGACTTCTAAGGAAGTTGAATTAAATTTGCCAAGATCTGCAATTGGCTGGAATGGCAAGTGCTCAGTAGGGTTGGCGGTTTGAGCGAGTTAAATGATCTTGAGCCCACTCATATTATATTAAAAATGAACCGCTTGTGCAGTTTGTACGTCTGCTTTTTAGCCGCTGCCATTTCAGAATTGTGTCCTGTTTTTGGATCGAGTTGGAAGGTTCTTTCAGGTCACGCATCTTTCGTTGCCTCGATGCTGGTTTCAAAAGGGACCTCGCCGGTCGCGAATCAACTGCAACTAACCCTCGGTCTACCTTTGCGTCCTCAGTCTGGATTACGCAACTTCCGAACTCTGCTTTACGATCCGGCCAGCTCCAATTATCGGAAATTCCTCTCGCCCGACTTATTACCTCCAGATTTGGCCCGTGCGGTTCTCGCGCTTGGAGGTTTCACCTTGATGAATATCCCGATTTTCCAGGGCGGCACATTTTTGTTGATTCAGCAGATTTTATCCCGGAAGCCGGGGTTGATGGGGTTCAAGCGCGGTTCAACTGCACAACGCGATTTGGCTCCACAACTCCGGTTTTCGGGATTACGATTCACGAATTACCCTAAACGGTCGATTACATGACTGGCTTGGATAAATTCGGATTCAATGTACTAGCCTGCCTTCTCGTCGGCTTTTGTCTGGTTTTCGCTCAGTCCGGCGAGTGCGCAAATCCTGGATTCAAGGAATTGCCGTCGTTTCTACCTCGCGAACTCCCCAAGTTGGTTCCCCAAGGCGACTTTGCGGCGACCAATCAGTTGCAGCTATCCCTAGGCCTGCCTCTGCATCATCGTGATCAACTGAATGAACTCATTACAGAGCTTTACGATCCGCACAGCACCAACTTTCACAAGTTTTTGGCGCCGGAGGGTTTTGCCAGGCGCTTCGGCCCCACCGAACAAGAGTATCAATCCGTCATCCAGTTCGCCGAGGCCCATGGCCTCACCGTGGTGGGGCGACATCCCAACCGACTGGTTCTTGATGTCGCCGGGAATGCCATCGAGGTCGGGAATACGTTTCAAGTTCATTTCCACTCTTACCTTCATCCTACCGAACATCGCTATTTCTTCGCCCCTGATGCCAACCCATCAGTCCCGACTAATTTGCCGGTGGCCGACCTTTGGGGGATGAGCGATTATGCCCGGCCCGAACCTCAAGCCGTCCTCACCGCTGCCTCCCATGTTTCGCCGCAGAGCTATAATGGTTCCGGTCCGGGAGGCAGCTATCGCAGTCAGGATTTTCGAAACGCTTACGCGTTCGGCTCATCATTGAATGGTGCCGGCCAGGTGGTCGCCTTGGTAGAGTTCGACGGTTATTATCCCGTGGATATTTCCAATTATGAGGCGCAATGCAGTTTATCCCCTGTGCCCCTTCAGAACGTCTACGAAGACTTTGTGGATGGTACGCCTGGCTTCAGTGGCATTGGTAACGCGGTGCTCGAGGTGTCTTTGGATATCGAAATGGCCATCGCCATGGCCCCGGCTTTGTCCGAGGTCCTTGTTTATGAGGGACGCTCACCGTATGACATTTATAATGCGATTGCCACTGACAACAAGGCGAGGCAAGTCGGTTCATCCTGGACCATTAACACCGGTCCAAACACTGACTGGACGGGGTCGGGTGGCACGCTCGATTCCATCCTCAGCGAAATGGCGGTTCAGGGGCAGGCTTTCTTTCAGGCCGCGGGCGATTCCGATGCGTACACCGGCAGCCAGACCATTAATGAATCGACGGGGCCAGTTCCCGTGGATAGCATTTATGTCACGAGTGTCGGCGGAACTTCTTTAACCATGAATGGCGTCGGCGCGTCTTACGGCTCCGAAGCTGTTTGGAACTGGGGTGCCAACACCGGGACAGGAGGCGGCATCAGCACCAACTATTTGATCCCTTCCTGGCAAGCCCCGGTCAATATGACCACCAATGGCGGCTCAACCGCGTATCGGAATATTCCTGACGTAGCCATGCCGGCCGAAGCCGTTTATGTCATCTATAACAACGGCAGCGCCAATGTCATTGGCGGCACCAGTTGTGCCGCGCCATTGTGGGCGGGGTTTTGCGCGTTGATTAACCAGCAGGCGGTCGGAACCACCCCGGGTGGGGCGGGGGCGGGATTCTTGAACCCCGCGCTTTATGCCATTGGCAACAGCTCCAACTACGCCAGCTGTTTCAACGATATTACCTCTGGAAATAATGTCGGCGCCAACACACCCGGACTTTACAATGCGGTTCCCGGCTATGACCTCTGCACCGGTTGGGGGAGTCCTGCTGGAACCAACCTAATTAACACACTTTCTCCCCTGAAGCTCCCATTTTTTATAACTGAACCCATCGGCGGGGTTACGGTCTCCGGCAGCAATGTCATCCTCGCCGCAACGGTTTCCGGCGCCGCCCCCCTAGGCTTTCAATGGCAGTTCGCAGGCACCAATTTGGTCGATGGCGGCACTTTCTATGGATCTGCTTCAAACTTATTAGTCATTGATGGTGTAACCACCAATGAGTCAGGTATTTATGTGCTTATTCTTACGAATGTTTACGGTTCGGTCACCAGTAGCCTCGCCATTTTGCAAGTCGGGATTCCTCCCACCATCACCACGCAGCCAACCAACGCCACCGTTCAATTCGCTGGTAGTGCGGTTTATGATTCCCTTGCTTCAGGTTCAGCTCCGCTTGCCTACCTGTGGCAAAAGAACGGGAGCAATTTTTCTCGTTACCAAGAGACTTCAGGCATCAACAGCAATCTGCTCACGTTGTATTCAGTTGGCGCCAATGATGACGGCGGTTATACGTTGGTGGTGACCAATCTGTTTGGAGCGATCACCAGCAGTGTTGCCTCGCTTTTTGTCTATCAACCCCCGGCAATCTTGGCTTCCTCGGTAACCAACCGTACCGTTGAGTGCGGCTCGAACCAAATATCATTCGCCGTCACCGTTTCCGGTATTCCGCCGCCAAGCGTCCAATGGAGCGTCGATGGTTTCCCGCTGCCTCTCGCCACCAACGATTCCCTGGCGTTTGGTAGCCTGCAAATGCCCAGCCACGTCGTCGCGGTCGTCATCACTAACGCTTACGGCGGCGCCACCAATAGCGCCGTGATTAACGTCCGAGACACACTGCCGCCCATCCTTACGCTTGGTGGCGCCAATCCTCTGTATGTCGAACTGGGCAGCAGCTTTGTCGATCCCGGTGCCAGCGCCACTGACTTGTGCGCAGGAGCGGTTTCCGTTGTCGTCAGCGGTTCAGTGAACGCGAACGTTGTGGGCACCAATTTGCTTTCTTATTCCGCCGCCGATCCCAACAGTAACACCGCCACGGCCACTCGCTGGGTGATCGTGCATGATACTACTCCGCCAGACATCCTGTTTAGTTTTACCAACCTGGCTATTGCCGCCGGAACAAATTGCGTCGGCATCATGCCAAATGTCACCGGAACGAATTTTGTTTTTGCCACGGATTTATCCCCGCCCCTCGCCGTCACCCAGTTTCCAACCAATAATAGCAACCTGCCGATTGGCTCCAACACGGTTGTGATCGCCGTGGCTGATGCCTATGAAAACACTGCTTATTCGACAAATGTCATCGTGGTGCAGGACCAAACTCCGCCGCTAATTTTGTTGTCGCCCGTTAGCCTGACTAACGTCATCGGCGCCACCGTTAACCTGAGTGTTGCCGCGACCGCCTGTACGCCCGAGAGTTATCAATGGGCTTTCCATGGCGCTCCCCTTGGCGGTGCGACGAACAGCTCCCTTGTGTTGTCCAATCTCAACCTGACCCTGGCTGGAAATTATGACGTGCTTGTGACCGCTTCCGGTGGTGTTGCCACGAGTGCCGTCGCCACCGTTACGGTGAATTTGATTCAGGCCACTGGGACGCTTGTTGCCTCGAAAAACCCCTCTGGCTTCAAGGATAATGTGACCTTTACTGCCAGCGTCATCCCCCCTGGAGCGAGCGGTAATTTTCAATTTTATACCAACGGTGCGGCGTTAAACCTCGTCGCCGTGGTGTCCGCTCAAGCCTCGATTACCAACGTTTCCGGTCTGCCGCGTGGGACCAACCTCATCATCGCCATTTACTCCGGTGATACCAATGACCTGGCGTTTACCAATACCCTCCTGCAAGTGGTCACCAATCATCCACCAACCGCTGCCGCGGCATATTTTAACCGCGCCGCCGGCGTTAATCTCCTGATTCCGGTGGCGAACCTCGCCTCGAATTGGACCGATGTAGACGGTGATGCCATTTCGTTCGCCGGCATCAGCCCGAGCACCAACGGCGTGATTTTGGGTAATAACGGGACCGGCTTGTTGACTTACTCTAATTTCAACAACGTGGCCGACCAATTCACCTGCAGCATTACTGACGGTTATGGCGGCACCAATTATCAAACGGTTAACATCGCCATTGTGTTTCCCGGCATCAGCTTCGTCCCCGGCCCAGATTCGGGCGGCGGGATTACCCTGAATTTGACGGGCGTCCCTGGGCAGAATTATGTTTTGGAAACCACCACCAACATAACCCAGCCGGTCATTTGGTTGCCGGTTGCTACCAATATTTTAGGCATCAACGGCGTCTGGCAATACACCGACCCGCAATACACTAATTTCTTGCAACGGTTCTACCGCCTCGAAAACGGCCATTAATTGATTGGCTGGGCCTGCTTAAAAACACCCTTCCTTTGGCGCCTGGCGATCACACCGACCGAGTAAAAATTCGGTGCAGTTAAACCGTAAAAAACGCATCATCCCACTGTGAGCGACGACCTCCTTCAGCGCACGGCGACTGCCATCCGGCAACATCAGCTATTTGCACCCGGCCAAAAAATCATGGTCGCTGTCTCCGGTGGCGCCGATTCGATGGTTCTCCTTCATTTGTTAAACTCGCTAGCCCCGAAGAACAATTGGCGCCTTTCCGTCGCGCACTTCAACCATCAACTTCGCGGCCGCGCCAGCAAAGCCGATGAGCACCTTGTCCGCCGCACTGCGAAAAAGCTGCACCTGCCATTTTTCGTTGGTCGCGCCGACGTCATGAGTGTTGCCACCAGGTCCAAAATTTCAATCGAAATGGCGGCGCGCCATTTGCGGCACGCCTTTTTTGCCCGGGCCGCCCGGCGCCATAAAATTCGCACCCTCGCCCTTGCGCACCATGCTGATGACCAGGTTGAACTGTTCTTTTTACGCTTGTTGCGCGGCACCGGCGGCACTGGAATTGCGGGCATGGTTTCGTTGGGAACATCTGCCGCCGATTCCAACCTGAGCCTCGCCCGCCCCCTCCTGGGATTTGGTAAATCCGATCTGGTTGGTTTCGCAGAGTCCGTTGGCATCACCTTTCGCGAAGACAAAAGTAATCGATCCAGCGATCATCTGCGCAACCGGATCCGAAACGAGCTCATGCCTTTGCTGAAAGAGCATTATCAACCCGGTTTGAATGCCGCGCTCCTGCGATTAATGGAAATCATCGGTGCGGAATCGGCTGTGGCGGAGGATTTAGCCCGGAAATGGCTCGAAAATAATCGTGCGCTAGGCCGAACGCGGTCGGCGAAAAGATTCAGCAGTTTGAACATCGCCGTTCAGCGGAAGGTATTGCAACAACAATTGATTAAGCTTGGCATCATCCCGGATTTTGGACTCGTCGAGGCCTTGCGCGAGTCTGTGGAGAAGTGGACCTCTGTCAGCTTGGGGCTTTCCATTGCCCGCGACCTGACCGGCATGCTCAGCCTGCGCCGTTCCAATCCTCTCCATTTTAAAGCGAATGAGCTGAAACTGACACTGTCCAACAGGGCTGGAGGAGCCACATTTGCTGGCAGAAAGTTTCGCTGGTCGATCAAGAAATCCCTCGGCTTTAAAGGGTTTTTGCCACCGCAATCCATGACCGAGTTTTTTGATGCCGACAAAATTGGCAGTAAGATCATCCTGCGCCATTGGCGGGCAGGGGACCGTTTCCAACCCATCGGCATGCCTTCACCCGTCAAACTGCAGGATTTGTTTGTAAATTTGAAAATTCCCGCTGCCCGACGTCGTGAGCTGGTTCTGGCCACCAACCAAAAAGGCGACATCTTTTGGGTGGAAAGTCTGCGCATTGCCGACCCTTTCAAGTTAACCCCTGGGACCCGCCGCCAACTTTCCTGGCAGTGGTCCTCAGTTGCTTAAGCTGATTCAAGCTTATTTGCGGGACGAATTCCTCGCCTCCTTTACTTGCGACCTAATTGCGGTAATATTGGTCCCCATGAGCGACTTTAAAAATTATTCCATTCCTTTCGTCATCGAGCGTGACGGGCGCGGCAACGAACGCAGTTTCGACCTTTACTCCCGGCTGCTGGTTGACCGGATCATTTTCATCGGCACCCCCATTGACGATCAGGTTTCCAATGTCGTCGTGGCCCAACTTTTGTTCATGCAGATGACTGATCCCAAGAAGGACATCCACATCTACATCAATTCTCCCGGTGGGAGCGTCACCTCCGGCCTGGCCATTTACGACACCATTCAGTACCTTACCTGCGATGTGAACACCTATTGCGTTGGCCAGGCGGCGAGCATGGGTGCCGTGTTGCTGGCGGCAGGAACCAAGGGAAAACGTTACGCCCTTCCCAACGCCAACATCATGATTCACCAAGTCCTTGGCGGTGCGGAAGGTCAGGCCAGCGACGTCGAAATTCGCGTCAAACACATGCTCAAGCTCAAGCAAACTTTGAACGCCATTCTCTCCAAGCACACGGGCAAACCCGTGGAACAAGTGGAACGCGATTGCGATCGGGACAATTTTATGAGCGCCGAGGAAGCCAAAAATTACGGCCTCGTCGACCAGGTGGTCGTCTCCCGCAAGGAAATCGCTGACACGGAAAAAGCTTCAATCCAGAGCATCTTATGAAGTTGTGGCGCGGCGTCTGTAAACGCGCTGCGAGGTCCCTGTCAAACTGCTGCCGGCATCTTGCCGGCAGTTCTAATTTTCTTTAGGCGCATTGTTTAGCGCGAAACAAACGGGTTGCCCTTGATATAAAACCGCAAATGGCGGCGAGCCCAATGACGTGCGTACTCCACCCCGATTCGCGGGCTCTTGGCAATTACCAACTTCCCAGCCGCTTCCGGTTCAGCAATGAACAAGTCCTTGCTGAGCAAATCGTGGCCATTGAAGCGCTTGTTGATCTGAAGCGCCCGGCAGAGCAGGGCGGGACCGCAGGTCCGGCCGCCCAGGTTTTCCACTGGTTCGAGCGCCCGCAACAAAACCGCTGAAGCGTGACCGGCTGGTTCGGTGACCACGTTCAGGCAGAAATGCATGCCGTAAACGAAGTAAACATAGGCATGGCCCGGAGGGCCGAACATGATTTCCGTGCGGGCCGTCCGCCCCTTGGCAGAATGCGCCGCCAGGTCATGTTCTCCCAGGTACGCCTCCGTTTCCACGATCTTCCCAACCCGCCGGATGCCATTGTCGTCGCGGACCAGCCATTTTCCCAGGAGTTCCCGGGCGACCAGTGCGGTGTGGCGGTCATAAAATGAGCGCGGCAGTTTTATCATGCGCCATGCTGGGATAAATTCCCGGTTTGACACCAGCCAAAATGTCCGCACAATTACAGACCGTTTCGGTGACCTGCCAGCGTAGCTCAGTTGGTTAGAGCGTGGGACTCATAAGCCCGAGGTCAGTGGTTCGATTCCACTCGCTGGCACCACTCGAAATCGAAGTAAAATCCGATTAAAATATAACGCTTCATCGGTTTTCGGCTTCTCGATCCCAATCGGAAGCAATTTTGCACGAAGAAAAACTTCCAAACCGCTTGCTGGACATTGCGGTATGATTGACGCTGGTAGTTTTTTTGTTATCTTGTCAGGCCATTTATGAACTCGAATCCGCATGTTGCCGTCGTCGGCGCCACTGGCGCTGTGGGCATCGAAATGATCAAGACGCTGGAAAAAAGAAATTTTCCCGTCGGCAAACTCACTTTGCTCGCCTCGGCGCGCTCAGCCGGCAAGTATTTAAAATTCAAGGGCCAGGACGTCGTGATCAAGGAATTGACCAAGGATTCGTTTGCGGGCATCGACATCGCTTTGTTTAGCGCAGGTGGTTCTATTTCCCGCGAATATGCCCCGATTGCAGCCAAGGCTGGTTGTGTGGTGGTGGACAACTCCAGCGCGTTCCGCCAGGACGATCAGGTGCCGCTTGTCATTCCCGAAATCAATCCGGGAGACGTCAAGCATCACCATAATATCATCGCGAATCCCAATTGCACCACGGCCATTACTCTGATGGCGTTGTATCCTCTACATCAGGCATTTGGGGTGAAACGCATTTTTGCCTCGAGCTACCAGGCTGTCTCCGGCACCGGTGCCAAGGCGATCGAGGAACTCGAGCGTCAGGTCGGCCAGATTGTGAAAGGCCAGCCAGTAACCAAGGAGGTTTATCCGCATCAAATCGCCTTCAACGTCTTGCCGCAGGTGGATTCCTTCCTGCCCACGGGTTATACAAAGGAAGAGATGAAGATGGAGAATGAAGGTCGCAAGATCATGCATCATCCTAAGTTTAAAGCTAGCGTGACCTGTGTGCGCGTGCCGGTGTACCGTTCGCATTCCGTGGCGGTGAGCGCCGAATTTGAAAAGCCGATAAGTGTGGCCGCCGCCCGTGAAGTACTAAAAAAGGCTCCCGGCCTCGATTTGGTCGACGATCCCGCCAATCAAAAGTACCCGATGCCGTTATTCACCTCGGAAGCATATAATTGCCAGGTGGGCCGTATCCGTATGGATTGCGCAATGGAAAATGGCCTGGCCTTCTGGGTCGCCGGCGATCAATTGCTCAAAGGCGCCGCCTTAAACGCGGTCCAAATTGCGGAAGAACTATTGAAATAGCTGCCGCGAACATCTTTTAAAGTGCTCAGGGCATACTGCCCACAGATCAAAACTAATAAACTTTCCAGTTTGATCTGCCGGCAGCACTTTTCAGGGCTTTCCTGCTTCCTTGGTGAACGCACTCAGGATCTTGATGTGCGCCGCGCTGGCGGCGTCCATCACTGCGACGATCTTGCCCCAAGGGGCGTTTTTATCAGCACGAACCGCCAGTTTAAGGTTGGGGTTCTTTTCCGCCTCGCTGCGCAAATGTTCGTTCAACTGATCCGGGGTGACCGGCAGACCGTCCGGGCCCAGGCGAAGCAAACCTTGCGCATCAATGCTCACAATTAACGGTGGATTTTCGTTCTGGCCTGATTTAAGGGCCTGGGTGGATTCGGGCAGGGTAAGTCGCAGGGCTGGCGGCTGTTTGAACGTCGTGGTCACCAGCAGGAAAATCACGAGCACGATTAGCACGTCGATCAACGCCACAATAATTACTGCCGGGGCGGCCCGCTTTTTGCGAATGAAAAAACGCATGATGATTTGCGAAAAAGCGGTTAGTCCTTCTCGTGGCGATATTGCCGGCGAATGAATTCATCGCACAAGGTTTCCATCTCGACAGCGAGCACCTCGACCTTTTTGTTGAAATAGCTCCAGGCAACCAGGGAGGGAATGGAAATCAACAAACCGATCAGCGTGGTCCGTAGGATCAGGCTGATACCCTGGGCCAGTTTCGAGGCGTCGTTCATGGTGTTCAACCCCGTCTGACCGATGTCGCCAAACACTGTGATCATGCCGAAAATTGTGCCGACGAGCCCGAGGAGCGGCGCAATCCCGACAATGATCTCCAATACCACCAAGCCGCGCTCCAGTTTGACGATTTCATGGCGGGCCGCTGTTTCGAGTGACCCCATGTTTTCTGCCTTGGACCAGTCCAGATGATTGATGGCGGTCAGCAACAATCGGCCAGCGGGCGAAGGCTGTGCTTCGCATAAATGTTTCACCGTTGGCACTTCATTGCGCGTGCGGCATTCGGTCACCGCCCCGACAATGAGCGGCGGCACGACCTTGTTCCAGCGCAATGACCAACCGCGCCAAATAATGACGGCCAGCGCCGCCACTGAAGTCAGTCCCAATAATAAATAAACAGCGATATCCATAAAAATTCGGATCAATAATAGTCAAACGTAAACTTGATTTCCCGATAATTCGCACCAATTTCCTGGCGCATGTCATCCGGCCATTTCCCAAAAGGTGCGGCGTTTTCAATCGCCGCCTGACACACATAGCTCATCACTTCGCCCACATTATTATCAATCACTTCCACGTCGCGAACTGTTCCGTCGTATTCCAATTTGAATTGAACAACGACGCGGCCCGTCCGGTCCTGGGCGAAATTTTGCTGATCCAGCAAGCTGTACCAGCGCTCGGTGACCGCATAAATGATGGCACGATCGTAATCACCAAAGGGCGTGGCCTTGGCGTCAAAGGCTGCGGTCAATCGATGATGCGCGCCGCCGTCCTGCTGCATTTGGAGGCCCGGCAAATGCAGTTGTTCGGTCGCTTCTTTCAAGGTCCGGGGCCGCTGCTGTTGCTGTTGTGCGGGGGTCTGCTGGGCGGGCTTTTTCATGGCCAACTGCTTCAGTTTTTCGTCGCCAAGATTCATCGGTGAGGATTCATCGGCCGGCTCTGCCGAGGGTTCGGGCGATGGTTGCAATGGTTTTGGCTGTGGGGCAGGGGGCTGGGCCTTGGATAAACGGGCGGTATCCTCGACCTTCGGGACATCCGTCTGTTTGCCGTTCAGCTTCGGCTGGTTGGAATTCTTGTCCTCGTCAGGATTTGCCGCGTGGGAATTCTTGTCCGAGTAATACATCGTGTTCTTGGGCGGCGTTGCCTCAGGATCGGTGACGTCGACAAAGATGGTTGGCTGGGTATCTTGCTGCGCCAGTGGAGGCGGTGGCTGGATTTTTTTCACCACATTGTGTCGCCATGAGGCCATTTGTAAACGGTGCCACCAGCCGTATTTTTTGCCGATTTCAAAGCCAGTCCAGATCAGGAGATGAATCAACAAGGACACCACGAGCGCCACGAGCAGCCGTTCCTGATCGGAACGGCTGAAGCGCAATGAATCCTGTCTGACATCAACCATGAACGTTAATTTTGCCGCACCCGCGCTTCCCCGGCAACTGCTAGATTTTGAAGCAACTGGCTCGCCAAACTTTGGAGCCTAAGGGTAGTGGATTTACCACAGAAATCGCTGACTTTTAATGTGTTTTCTCAAAGAGTATCGGATTTCCCCGCTTGCGATTTGGCCGCGATTTGATTTCATCGGTTCATGCCAAGTGCAAACGCTTCCCTTTTCGCCATCGTCAAATATTGCGATAGCACCCTGCGCACCAGGGAGGTCAACGATTACGGCAAGGCAGTCAACGGGTTACAGGTCCAAAACTCAGGCAGGGTCAACAAAATCGCGGCTGCCGTCGACGCCAGTCTTGCGACGGTCCGCCTGGCAATTGCGGCCAAAGCCGATTTGTTGATCGTCCATCACGGACTGTTCTGGAGTTCCCGGCAGCCGTGGACTGGGAAAAATCATGAGCTGATTCGCTTGCTCGTGCAACATGATTTGGCCGTTTACAGTTCACACTTGCCTTTGGATTTACATCCCAAACTGGGTAACAACGCACAGTTGTGCGCCGCGCTGGGCCTTAAGAACTTAAAGCCCTTTTTCGCCAGCCACGGCCAGATGATTGGGATGCAGACATGGCACCGGATTTCCCGGGCTGAACTTGCCAAAAACCTCGGCCAGGTCATCGGCGCGGTGCCGAACTGTCTCCCCGGTGGACCCGAAAATTGTGACCGCATCGGAATCGTCACCGGCGGTGCGGGTGCTGAATTGGGTGTCGCCGCCAGCGAAGGCGTAGATACATTCATCACCGGCGAAGGTCCTCACTGGACCTATGCGCTGGCGGAAGAGTTGGGGCTTAACGTGTTTTATGGGGGCCATTACGCGACCGAGACGTTCGGCGTGAAAGCGCTGGCGGCAGATCTCTCCAGGAAATTTAAAATGCCTTGGGAATTTTTGGATCATCCCACAGGATTGTGAAATGCATTCAGTTGCCAGGCGCCATGTCCTCTTAAAAAGGCTAAGCGTAGAATTTGGCAAACCCGTCCCAAGCCATTGATTCGCTCCATCCGGGAACAAGTTTTGCGGCCGGTTCGGTGTTTGTGCGGCTCATGGGTTCGCTGAAATCCTCCTGTTTTGTGAGTTTTAGTTCGCAAGACCAGCCCAGTCTGGATTTTGCCTCACGCGCGACGCGCTGGGCAAATTCGCCTTGTTTTTCAGCATAACCGCTGGGATTAATCCGAAGCAGCGATTCCTTTGTCGCGGCGACTTTTTGGGCAAACTGCACATATGCGGCTGTGAGCAGATCAACCGGGATGTTGTCGCGCATATAATCCGGCGTTTTCACCTCCACCGGCTTGCCGGCCTTCCAGTTTTTCATCAGAAAGGCGGTGAACCGGGGTTCCTCAAACGGGCCGAAAGGATTGGGAATGACAAATTTTCCGAGTGGCAACCGCGCTTCAAGGCAATAATAACGAAAACACTGGAAGGTCAACCCCTTGGACAGGCCGTAGGGCGAGAAAGCCCGCCTTGGTTCGTCCCCGACTCCCTCATCATTCTCGAAGACACTGCCGGTGAGCAGTGTTGGACATTGCAAAACTTTAAGGACACTGCTGAGCTGATTTGCGTTGTTTTGCAGCGCCCGCGGGGCGTCAAAATCAGCACTCCTGTAATTCGTCACGTCCGCTGCATGGTGACAGAGCAAATCGAATTTTTCAGCCCCGGCGAGCTTGAGAAAAGCTTCCGAGCCGAATGGTGATCGAGGCACAAATCGGCAGATCGGTTTTAATGTTTCCACCCGAGTCCGCCGGGCGTCCGTGTAATTTTCCAATTCGCCCGTCACCGGACAAACCACTTCATGTCCGGCTTGCGCCAGGCTTTTGACAAACCAAAAACCGGTGAACGAGCTGGCGCCGGTGAAAAGAATTTTCATGCCCGATTATTTCAAATGAATTTCGGCATTAAAGTCCGGCTGGTTCTTGTCCTTGTCCGATATGACGACCGGTTCCAGCGGCCACTGAATGCCAAAGCGCGGGTCGTTATACCGCAGACCGCGCTCGCGGTCGGGAGCATAATACTCGGTCACGAGATAAAACGCCTCAGTATCCGGCTCCAGCGTGATGAAACCGTGCGCAAAGCCTTTGGGCACGTAAAGCATCGTGCGGTTTTCCGCCGTGAGCTCGATCGTGAAATGTTGCAAAAAAGTTGGCGAATCCTGCCGCAAATCAATGATCGCATCAAACAACGCGCCACGCAGGCAGCGGACAATCTTGTCCTCGGCTTTGGGTGCAAGCTGGTAATGCATGCCGCGCAAGGTGCCCTTGTATTTGCTGGCGGAGGTGTTCGCCTGGACGATTTGATGGTCCAGGTTATGTTGCTGATATTCTTTTTCGCAAAAAAACCGGGCAAACCAGCCGCGGTCGTCACCGCGTTTCTCGAGATCGATCACGTAGGCCCCTTTGAGCGGGGTTTCAACAAATTTCATAAAATCATTTGGCCGTGAGCTTTTTCTTGATCGAGCGGAGCCGCACAAACTGGTCGCCCTCAAAATCTCTCAAACTGAATTTGTGCTCCTGGTATTTCTTTAAAAGTTCCTCGAGGCCGCTTTGCAAATTGTACTTCAGACGGAAATCCGGAAACATCGAATAGAGCTTGTCAAATTTCACGCGATAATTCCGCGGGTCAGGGCCCACCTCGCCCGTGTAGACCACCGTGGCGCTGGGCACCAATCGCTGGACGGCGTCTCCCACGTCCCGCACCTGGTAATTTTGCTTGTTGGCCCCGATGTTGACGGATTGGTTGTGAATTTTTTCCCGCGGCGCCTCGGCAAACAATAGAAACGCGCGGGCAATGTCGTGGCAATGCACCAGCGGCCGCCAGGGTGTCCCGTCGCTCATGATGCGGATATCTCCGCGAGCAATGGCGCAGGCGAGCAGGTTGTTGGCGACCAGGTCAATCCGCAAATTGGGCGAATGGCCGTAGGCGGTGGCATTGCGCAAGAAGGCCGGCGAAAAATTCTTGTCCGCCATCGGGGCGACATTTTTCTCCGTGTCCACTTTGGAAACCGCATAGGCCGAAACCGGATTGAATTTGGCGTTTTCATCCAGATCAAGGGTTTCACCTTTGCCATAAACAGAGCAGCTGCCGGAGAATAAAAACTTTGGCACACCGGCGTTTTTGGCGCGCCGGGCCAGCTCGATTGAGCCGTCGCGATTGGTGTCGTAAGTCAGCTTTTCGTCCAGGTCACCCATCGGGTCGTTGGAGATCGCCGCGAGATGGCAAACGGCGTCATAACCCTGCAAATCCTTTTCCGTAAGGGAGCGAAAATCCGCGTGGATTTCCTTGTCGGCCGGGGGCAGGGGTTCCCAGCTGCAGCCCTCGAAATATCCAATGTCCACACCGGTGACGCCATGCCCGGCATCCTTCAGCAACTTGATCAAATGGGGGCCAATGTAGCCACGATGTCCGGTTACGAGAATGTTCATTCGTTATTTTTGCCGAACTAATTTATGTGGGTCAAAACTTTTTCCGATATCTTTTGGCCGATCGCCAGCGAAGCGGTGGCGGCGGGCGACGGCGCGTTGATAACATGCAGGATTCCCCGCGACTCCTCAAAATGAAAGTCCTCGATCAATTTGCCCTCCGGCAGCATGGCTTGTGCGCGCACGCCTGCGCCGCCTGGTTCCAGGTCATCCTCCCGGATTTCCGGAACCAGTTTTTGGAGCGACCGCGTAAACTCCGCCTTGGAAAGGGACCGGTGGATTTCATAACCGCACATGCTGGGATATTTGGCCATGAATTTCCACAGGCCGGGGTAGAACAGTGATTCGGAGAGATCGCGGAGGTTGACGTTCGTCCATTTGTAACCTTCCCGCGCGAAGGCCAGCACCGCATTCGGTCCGGCTTCCACGCCGCCGAGAACCAGACGCGTAAAGTGTACGCCCAGGAAAGGAAACTTGGGGTCGGGCACCGGATAAATCAAATGCCGCACCAAATGTTGCCGCGCCTTCTTGATCTGAAAATATTCGCCCCGGAACGGCACAATTTTGGCCACCGGTTTCTGTCCGGCGGCGCGAACCAGGCGGTCAGCATGGAGCCCGCCGCAAGTAACCACAAACTTGGTCCGAAAAATTCCCGCCGGGGTCTCAATCGCCCAGCCCGTGCCATCAGCAACGATTTTTTCCGCCCGCGTTTTGAGCTTTATCTCACCTCCGGCTGAGCGGATGACCTCGCCCAGTTTTTCGCAAACCCCCGGATAATCCACGATCCCTTCCTGGGGCACGTGAATAGCCGCGATTCCAGCAGCATGGGGTTCGATCTCCTTGATTTGAGAGGGGTTGAGCTTCCGCAAGCCTTCCATGCCGTTGGCGTTGCCGCGCTCCCACAAATTGTCGAGCCGCGGCAGCTCGTTTTCTTCCGTGGCGACCACGATTTTGCCGCAAATCTCATGGGCGACGCCATGTTCCCGGCAAAACGCCACCATTTGCTTCAAACCACCCACGCTGAGCCTGGCCTTTTCCGAGCCCGGTTTATAATACAGGCCGGAATGCAGCACGCCGCTGTTATTGCCGGTTTGATGCGCGGCAAGACGGCCTTCCTTTTCCAGGAGCAGCACCTTGAATCGTGGCTGCGCCTGCAATAGGCGGTGAGCCGTGCCCAGGCCAACGATCCCGCCGCCCACGATGGTTACGTCGTAAACCATGGGGCTATTTCAACCAGGGTGGGCTGCCGGATTCGACCAGCCGGGTCAATTCCTCGCGGTCGCGCTGCGTGTCCATGCACGCCCAGTAACCCGGGTGCTTATGAATACTCAATTGGCCATCCCGTGCCAATTTCACGAGGGGATCTCGCTCCAGGACGCAGCCGGGATCCTCTGAAAGGTATTTGAGAAAATCACGTTTGAAGAAAAAATAGCCGCCGTTGATCCAATGATTTTCCAGATCCGGTTTTTCCGCAAACTCGATTACCCGGTGGCCCTCAATTTTGATCTCCCCGAACCGCGACGGCGGGTTGACACCCAAAACGGTCCCGGTTTTTCCACCTTCGAGATGATGTTGAAATTCCTTGGTCAAATCGGCGTCCGTCAAACCATCCCCATAGGTTACCGCAAAGTGCTTGGCCTTACCCAGATATTTCCGGGCGGCTTGGGCGATGCGGCTGCCGGTCATGTTCTTTTCGCCAGTGTAAGCCAGGGTTACTTCCCAATCCAGTTCCACGCGTGACTCGTGCACCGAAATACGGTTCGATTTCAAATCGATGGTGCAATCGTTGTTATGCAGGTGGAAATTGCTGAAATAATCCTTTACCGCATCAGCCTTGAATCCCAGGCAAAGAATGAACCGTCGGAAGCCGTGCCGGGCATAAATCCGCATCACGTGCCAGAGAATCGGATGTTCACCAATGGGCACCATGGGTTTGGGCCGAAACTCGGTTTCTTCCTTGATGCGAGTCCCAAGCCCGCCGCACAAAATCAGGACGGGAATATCTGAGGTTTTCACCACCGGATTTTACGAAAAGTGAGCTTCAAAGAAAGGCTGAAATTCTGGTTCGAAAGCCCTCGTCTGCACGTGATTTTTGCGCGGCTTACACCTATACTCACCACGCTTGAGCGCCAAAATCACCACCACCATCCCCGTTTGCAACGGGGAGAAATACATTGTTCAGACCCTCGAATCCATTGCCCGCCAAACCTTGCGACCCGATCGGGTGGTGGTCATCGACAATTGTTCAACGGACCGGACGGAGGAACTGGTGAAGAGTTTTTCCGGCTTCCCCTGTGAGTTCACGCGCAATCCCACGAACCTCGGTTTGTTCCAGAATTTTAATCGTTGTCTGGATTTTGCCCCGGAAACGGAGTTCCTCCACATTCTGCACGCCGACGACACCATCAAGCCGGAATTTTACCAGGTCATGACCGCCGCGCTCGCCAGTTGCCAGGGCCGCGGCCAGGCTTGGTGCATCGACGAGCGGATGGACGAAAACAGCGATCACCTGAGTTTTTCCGGCAAGGAGGATGGAGCGGTGGAGTCCCTGACGCGCGACCAGTTTCTCCAGCTCAAGGCGGAGATTGGCAATCAGGCCTTCTGCGCCACGTTGCTCCGGACAAATTACCAGCCAGCGCCGTGCCGCTTTCCCCTCGATTACCCGATTTTGGGGGACATGATCTTTTGGGCCGGTTTCGGAGCCCACTGCGAGAAAATCGTCCATGTCCATCGCGCCCTCGCCAACTACCGTTGGCATGGATCCACGGAAACGGTTTCTCGCGCCCCATCCATCCAATCCCTGATTTATGACGAATGGCGCACCATGGAGACAAATGAGGCCCTCCGCGGATGTGGTTGGAGTACTTTCCGCAAAACGAAACTGAAAGGCCTATTGGCCGTACGTTCCGGTATCAAAGCCAAACGGGTGCGCCAAAACGGCGATCCCAAATATTCCAAGGAAATAGTAAAGGCAGCGACCAGCATCACCGGCCAACCGCTATGGCTGGCTGGCCAGGTACTGGTGGAGCTTCGCGATTTTTACCTCTTCAAAATCCACCGCCGTAAGCGGCATCCCAAGAACATTTACGGCTGATAAGCCGCCACCGGCTTTGCCATTGAAAAAGAGATTGGAAAACTCCTGATCAAACTTTTTCCGGTTGAACTTTGGAGTTTCGCCAACTGTGGAAAGCCAATATTGCCGCGAGCAACAAGCCGAAACCAAATGACGACAAAATATACAGTAGCCCCATGGGAACCCGGAAGCGAAACGACACGGTGTGCTCGCCAGGCGGCACGCAAACGCCACGCATGATGAAGTTGCATTTTAATAGTTCGGCCGCTTTGCCATCCACGGTCACGGTCCAATGAGCATCATATTTGTCATTTAGTAGCAAAATAGAGGGGGAGGCGGCATTTGCTTTTAGCACAATATCGTCCGGCCCGTAACTTTGATATTCCACTGAACCGCTATTGGCATTGGTTGCCGTTGCGGGCCAGTCTTTTGGTTGCGTCGCCACCAGCACCGTTTGTGCGGGATCGAAACTTTCATCCGCCAGCCTTTTTAAGGCTGCTTGATCATTGGTATTGACCTGCCAGTTTGAGTACAGTTTTGCCCGGGGCAGGGCACCCGTAAACTCGAATAGGGCCAGGTCACCGTCCGGGTTCGTCGCGGCCGTCAGGTCTTCCAGCTTGGTCGGCTTGGTCACGCCTTCCTTGGCAACAATGTCGAAACGTTGAGCAAACCGGAAACGCTCCCGGCCCGGATCGAGCTGCGTATTCAGCACGTTCAAAAATCCCGCCGGGCCCAGCAGATAACGCGTGTTGGTAAGCTCCCAAAGACGTCTAAAGCGGGGCAACTCAGCCATCGAATGCGGTGACAAGGCATCGAGATATTCCTTCAAATCTTCCGGCATGCGCGGCATCTGGATGATGTCCAACGATTGGATATTGTAATAAGGAAAGTGATGCTGAGCCCATTCAATCCTATAGAGCCCCAAGCCGCCAAAACTGCCATCAAATTCGCGTAACTGGGTTTGCGCTTGAAACGGCGGATCAGGCAGGATCGCCACCCGATGCTCGTAAGATTTGTCCCGCAAAAAGGTTTCAACCGGATTCAGGGATCCGACTTCGTATTTGTAGGCATAATTCCAATGAATGATGTATGGCAGATCTGCTAGGACGAAATCAAATAGCAGCAAGGCGCTCAGCAAAGCAATGCCGATTTTGGTGCGCAATCCGTTAAAAAAGCCACCGATCAGCAAGACCACCAAAACAATGGTGGCAGCCAGCAAACCGACAAACCAGCCCGCTTCGCCAATGCTAAAGGCGGCGATTTGCGTTGCCAGATCCTCGTCTGAAAACCCCACCTTTTCCAGGTATTGAATCAGCGCCGGTTTTTCATGCGAATAAATCAGCCAGCCCGCCAGACTAACCACAAATAGTCCTGCGCAGACAAATGTCCAGTTCCTGTCAAAGGAGGTGGATCGTTTCCACCAACCGCCCAGAGACGCGGCTTTACCCGTCGGAACAAGCTGGGTCCGGTTCAGCGCGTTCACGCCGTATGCGAACAGGATGGCCAATGCCCACGATAGAAAAATAATGAATTTCGTCGGGTTCCGGATATTTTTGAAAAAGGTCGAGAAATAGGGTATGGGCAAATGGTAAACTAACGCATAAAACGGTGCAAAACGGCCCCACGCCAGCAGAAGCGAAACGAATAAGACCGCCGACCAAAACCAGATCATTCGTTTTTCCGCGGGAGAAAAGACCGAGTTTTTCCGGCGGAACGATTGTGCGATGGTCCACGCCCCGATCAGAACCACAACAACGCCGCAATAATTCCCGTTGCCTGTCTGCCGCATCCATTGTGGATCAGGCAATGGTCCCTGACCGCCGCTATCCAAAAAACGATCATTCACGGGGTCGCGCCCCATGCCCCCCCAGTAAAGTCCTCCCTGATAAACATCCTGCAAGCTGGGCGGCATTTCGTTCGGGGTATCCATCTTGAACCCGAATAAACCGGGGACAATTAGACTAAGAGTCTCTGTTTTTGGCAGGCTCCATTGCGTGGCATAGTCCCAGCGTGCGGCTTTGGCTGAGGCATCCTGCTCCGTCCCAGCCACGCCCGTGATAGCTACGCTGACTACCGATATAACGGATTGATATGCAAGAAAGCCCGCGAACACTGCTACCACCGCTACTCGAATCGCACCCCACCCCATTTTATTCAGGATCGCTCCGTCCTCTTCAGCAAGCGCTTTGAAGAATACGAAAAATGCCACAAAAATGCTCGCCAGTCCCCCGACATCCGGCGATTCCATCACATTTATGCCCACGCACATCCCTGCCAGGGCAAAACGAACCCAACGGATCATCCAGGGCGTATTAGAATCGTTGGCACTCACTAACGCCATGGCGAAAAAATTGAAACCAATGGCGATTTCCAAGCTGGCAATCCCCCAGCACGCACCGCCGAAAAACGTTGAACTGAAGATCACTGCAAGCGAACCAAGAAATGCCGCTAAAGGTGTAAATTTTAGCTGCTTAAAGAAAACTAATGCGCCGAGGCCAAGAATAAACAGGGCTATTGGCGTGTACGAGTTGGCGAAACCAAGTGGTCCGAATGGCGGATTCAAGAGCCCCTCCCACAAATATTTTATCAAGCTGCTGACATTAACGGACGCAGATCCGCCATTGTAACCAATTGTATTCAGATCGATCCATTGTCCGAAAAATCCTTGGGGCAACAAAACTTGCTTGGCGACGTATTCGCCGAGCGGCGAATCGTTTGAAAAAGCCACCATCCCTGACTTAAAACTTTCCCGGAAGAGCAGCGCCAAAATCAAGATCAGCAATCCGGCCGAAACAAGGAAGGCTTTGGTTTTCCTTGCTTGATTGGGACGAGTAGCGGGGCCGGGCATAATCAGTAAAAATTCTAGGTTGGCGGACTATAATGGTGCTTGGGGAATCCCTCAAGGTAATTTAGTATCACAACTTCCATTTGCTTGCACTGGTTCCTTGACTCACAAAACCGGATCGTCATAAGCTAACCAAATTTTTACAAAAGCCTTTTGACTATGGAAGTTCGCACGGTTCAACGCCCTAGGTGTCCGGTTTGCTCCGGACAGGGCGACATATTATATCGCGATCAGGAAGACAGTCTGTTTGGTGCGCCGGGAAAATGGAACCTGAGAAAATGCCTCAATAGTCAATGTGCTGAACTCTGCTGGCTGGATCCCATTCCGATCGAGGCAGACATGATTTATCTTTATCAGGATTACCCCACGCACGGGCGAAAATCTGCACTGCCGGGATTGAAGTCCAAGGTCCGGGATGTCTTGGTAAAGATTTATGACACCGCCAAGTTATTGCCCTTGAGTGTTTTGGGGGTGGCTGCAGAGAGACAACAGTTTTCCAATATGTTTCTTTCGGACTTGCCTCCTGGTCGAGTTCTGGATGTCGGCTGTGGTGATGGTGGATTTTTATATCGGATGTATCTCAAGGGTTGGTCAGTAGTGGGACTTGATTTTGATAAGGACGCAATTGAGGCTGCTAGAGAACAATACGGAGAATTCGGCTTGGAGTTTTTGCAAACAGACCTGACCTCTGCTAGATTTTCAGACAATTCATTCGACGCGGTCACGATGAACCATGTCATCGAACACGTATCACAACCAACCGAATTACTTGCTGAAGTGAGGCGGGTTTTAAAACCAGGTGGGCGCCTGGTATCCATCACTCCCAATATTCAGAGTTGGGCTCATTCCCTCTTCAAGGAATGCTGGCGGGGGCTTGAAATTCCGCGTCATCTCCAGATTTTTTCGCTTCCTGCCTTGGAGGTTTGCGCCCGGAAAGCATCCTTTTCCAAAGTCGACGTGAAAAGTTCCGCCGCCCATGCTGACGTGATCTTTGGTGCTTCTATCGCAATCAAAGAGGCGCATCAGTCGGGTTCCAAATTGACAGTTGGCAGTGAAATCGATTTCCTTCGGGCTATCCGCAGCAGCATTCTGCAATACCGCGAAGCCATCCGCTGTCGTTCCCATCCCGAAAGTGGCCAAGAGGCGATTTTAATTTGTCACAAGTAGTTTTTTTGGCTCCAGCACTTGAATCGTCGACTTGACTTTTTACTTGGGAAAGATTTAACTCCCACAGCTTTAAATTTGCCTACCTCCCTCATGGATATTCGCACGGTTCAACATCCTATCTGTCCGGTATGCTCCAGTAGGGGAGAAGTACTTTATAGCGATCAGGAGGATAGTTTGTTTGGCGCCCCGGGTAAATGGTCCCTCAGAAAATGCCTCGGCTCGAATTGTGGTTTGTGCTGGCTCGATCCCGTGGCAAGCGAAGAGGACATCCATTTTCTTTACGAGGATTATTACACTCACGGACAAAAATTTACCGGGTCAGGATTTAAATCCTGGCTTCGATCGGTTCTTGTTAGTCTTTACGAATCAATCAAATTATTGCCTTTGGGTGTTTTGGGATTAACCGCTGAGAAACGGCAGTTCTCCACGATGTTTCTTGCTGATCTTTCGCCCGGACGCGTATTGGATGTCGGCTGCGGTGATGGTCGATTTTTGTATCGCATGCATCAAAGGGGCTGGTCCGTTGCCGGACTCGATTTTGACCTCAATGCGATCGAGGCTGCCAAGGAGAAGTATGCCAAGTTTGGTTTCGAGTTGTTGCAAACTGACCTATTCAGCGCCCGCTTCCCGGATAATTCATTCGACGCCGTTACAATGAACCACGTCATCGAGCATGTACCTGATCCGGTCGCCTTACTCACCGAGGTGAGGCGAATTCTGAAACCGGGCGGGCGTTTGGTCTCCATTACGCCCAATATCCAGAGTTGGGGGCATTCCCACTTTGGGGAATATTGGCGGGGATTGGAAATTCCACGTCACCTCCAAATTTTCTCACTCCCGGCTTTGGCCCTTTGCGCTCGAAGAGCTGCATTCACAAACATTCAGGTCAAAAGTTCAGCGGCGAGAGCGGACATGATAATCGGCGGCTCGTTTGCCATTAAAAAAGCGCGGCAGTCCGGTTCCAAGTTGCGCGGCAGCCGTGAAATTGCCCTCTTTCGAGCCTTTCGCAGTTGCATCCTGCAATACCGTGAGGCCATTCGTTGGCGCTCACATCCTGAATGTGGAGAAGAGGCGCTTTTAATCTGCCGTAAATAGGCGATCTTTTTGGTTTTTTGGTTTTCGGTTTATTTCACGGAGTGCGTTTTACCAAGATTAATATGCTTGTTCCGTGTCCTTTTAAATTCGTCGACACGCTTGCAAGCTTAAATTTGGCCTCGACTTAAGCATGCGGGTTTTAAATAGTGTTTAACTATGGCATCAATAGCGGCTGTTGTCGTCACTTACCACCCCGGGTCGGTGGTTTTGGAGAATATGCGCCGCCTTTCTGAACAGATTGATCAGATTTTCGTCGTAGACAACTATTCTGCCGGTGCTTCCGCGCAAGTGGTTGAGGCTGTGGAAAAACTGCCTGGAATCAAAGTCATTCGCAATGCCTCGAACCTCGGCATCGCCAGCGGGCTTAACATCGGAATTCGTGAGGCCCTCAAAACTGGCGTGGATTGGATTGCCAATTTCGACCAGGACAGCGCCATCACTGCTGATTACTTCAAAAACTTGCTTCACGCTTATGAACTGTGCCCGGAGGCAAAATGTGTGGGGATGGTCGTGCCGCTCGGATGGTCAGCTCCGATTGCCAAAGTCATGCGGATTGGAGCCCCGGTTTGGTCATTCGTTATGGGGGCCAACACCTCGGGCAGCTTGATCAAAAGTGAAGTCATCCGGAAGGTTGGCTTGTATGATGACGAGCTTTTTATCGATTTCGTGGACATGGATTATTGTTTACGGATGAAAAAGCATGGCTTCAAGGTCTTAAAGGCCATGCAGGTCGTCCTGCATCACGAATTGGGCTCGAAGCAGACCCGGAAGGTACTTGGGGTTAAGATTTCGTTCCGCGACCACACCGCCTGGCGCTATTACTACATGATGCGCAACCGGCTTTTGATGTATCGCCGCTTCTTTACGGTCTCCCCCCTTTGGATTTGTGCCGATATCGGTTGGTTTTTCTACGGTATGGCCCAATTATGCATCGAACCCGATCGCTGGAAAAAAATTCAAGCCATGCGGAGCGGCTTTTTTGATGCTTTACGCAACCGCAGCGGCCGTCACCCGCAATTTCCACCGCCGGTGAAGTGAATTGTCCCGCAGCGTGTCTCCACCGCTTGATTTGGGCACTTCAAGAAGAAGTGTAGCCAAAGGAAGTGTTGGGGGCCAAATGGGTTTGATGGCACCACGACTGGCTTTAAAGCTTCTATTCGATGGTGGGACGAGGTTCCTGACCTCAATAATCGACTCGAGTTCTAAATTCCTCACGGTTATTGAGCTATATCAGTTAGGGCTCGACGGAGTCTCGCCCCACCCACTTAACGTGGCTTCGCTGGAAGTGGCTGCGGTATTTCGAAATGCTCTAATCCCGAAACGCCACGATCTTTGGTTCCGGAATCGGCACGATGAATCGTCCCCCACGTTTCTGAAACTCCGTTTCCCGCTTGATGATTTCCGGAGCAAAATTCCAGGCTAGCAACAGGGCGTAATCCGGTTGGTCGGCCAATAGTTGTTCCGGTGGACGGACCGGGATGCATGAACCAGGCGCGATCTTGCCTTGTTTGAAAGGGGTATTATCGATGATATAGTCCAGCTCACTGGCGGTGATGCCGCAGGTGTTTAAAAGCGTATTGCCCTTGGCCGAGGCACCGTAGCCTATGATTCGTTTTCCGGAGGCCTTTAATTTGCGCAGTAACGCTGGCAGTTCGGTACGGATATGGTTCACCCGCGTCGCGAAGGCTTCCCACGTGGCGGGTTCGCCCAACCGCAATTGCTTTTCTTTCTCAATGGCCTGAGCGACGCTCGCGTGCGGTGTGGCTTTTGAGGAACGATGGCGCAAATGAAATAAAATCGACCCGCCGTGAATCGGGTAATGATCAATGCGCGCCAGCATCAAGGGAGTGTTGCGCACCAGCGCCTCGACGGAACGCGCCGCAATGTAAGAGAGATGCTCGTGATAAACCGTGTCGTATTCCGTGTGCTCAAAAAAGTCCACCACATACGGCACTTCAAATGCGATCAACGTTTCTTCATGGGAAACTTCCGCCAGTCCCGCCACCAGATCTTTGAGCTGATCAATATGTGCGAAAACATGCCGTCCCAGAATCAAGTCAGCCGTCCCCCATTCAGACTTCAATTTCCTGGCCGTGGCGGAGTTGAAAAACTCCTTGCGGGTGGGGATCGCCGTGGCCAAAGCCACATCGGCAATGTTTTCGGCCGGCTCCACGCCGAGAACTTCACAACCCTGCTCCTTGAACTTCTTGAGAAAAACACCGGTGTTGGAGGCAATCTCCAAAACTTTCGACCCGGCGCCGAGACGGGCGGTCGAGAGCAAATGTGTCATCATCTTGTTCAAATGCGTGTCCATCGTCTTTGATGTCGAAGTCACGTACGCATAATGCGAGTAAAGTATCTTCGGATTGACCGTGTCCCCGAGTTGCACCAGTGAGCAGTCCGTGCACAAAACCACCCGCAAGGGCAGGGAAATCTTATAATCAGCCACTTCGTTTGGCTCGAGGAAATCGTTGGCCAGGGCGGTCTTGCCGAGGTCGAGGATCAGCTTCAGGTTTGGTGAGCCGCAGGTGCGGCAATGCGTGCGTTCTTGGATCATGTTGGGGGAATTTTATAAGGTGAGTCAGGATTTAATTCATGGCGGATTTCGTCGACGGGTTCGCGCCGGCCCTCGCCTTTGAACAACAGGCTTGTAACCGTGACGACCAGCCCCGACGTTGTTCCGGAGTTGCGATAAGCATGAACCACCCCGCGCGGTACATGAATGCGCGATGGTGCCCGCCCGCCGGTCTCAATGAGCCAACCCTTGGCAGCACCCGCTGCACCCGGGCGATCGTCCCATAAATAAACAGTAAAATCAGAGGGGCCGGCGAAGGTGAAATAATCATCCTGACCCACATGTTGGTGCGGACCCCGCGATATGCCGGCGTGCGTCCAGGAAGTACAGGCCATCAAAGGTTGAAAACCGACCGGGACTTCATCCACCCGAAACAGTTCGTGCAAACTTCCCCGGGGATCCTTGTAAACCGGGAGAGCCTCAACGCGAACGCCGGGCAGGCCGGCAATTTCTGAAACTCCGCGAACTTCGATGGTTTGCCAAATCGTGGACATGGAAACGCAAAACTAACCAAAATCACTTCATGTGCGCGAGCATTTTTCTCAGCCCCGACCGCCATGAACCCAAGGCACGACCCAGTTCACCAGACAATTTCCGGTTGCACAGGACCGTATAGTCCGGCCGCCGCATGCTGGAGTTAAAAAATGCACTTAAGACCGGCTGGACCGGCGGTACCGCAGGGATTATTTGCTGACTGGCCGCTTCCTCAAGAATGACCTTCGTCCAATCATAACGGCTTATTCCCTCGTCGTTGACGGCGTGAAACAGTCCTCCGGCACGTCGTTGGATCAATTCCAGAGTCCAACCAGCGAGGTCCGAGGCAAATGTGGGCACCGAGATTTGGTCCGTGGTGGATTTCAGTTCCCGGCCCTCCCGGGCAGCATTGCAAATCGTATGCACAAATGTTTTGGTTTGGGTTGGGTGCCAGTCAAAGACCCAACTTGTGCGGAGCACCAGATTGCGCGCTGAGGCCTGCAGGACGGCCACTTCGCCAGCCAGTTTGCCGGCTGCATAATGATTCAGGGGATCCGGCGCATCCGTTTCCAAGTAAGGCGCTTTTTTTGCCCCGTCAAAGACATAATCCGTTCCAAAATGAACCAAAGGGATATCTCGCGCCGCGCAGATTTTTGCCAGCGCCGCAGGCCCGGAGGCATTGGCTGCCCATGATAAATCACGCTCAATTTCGCACCGGTCCACCAGATTGTAGGCGGCTGTGTTGATGACCGTTTGGGGCCAAAAACGGCCTATTTGCAACTCCATTTGGGCCGGATTGGTCAGGTCGAAATCCGCGCGGGAAACAAAAACCAGCTCGTTATTGCCAAGCGGCAGCCGACCTAGCGCATGCGCGAGCAGTCCATCGCCGCCGGTCACCAGGATTTTAAAGGCAGAATTCAAACGTCAGCGTGGTATTTAGTGGAAGTAGCGTTCCGGACCCCTTGCTTAATGATAATCCAGCTGGAATCAACCAGTTAATTGCCTGTCGAAGGCTGGGTCGTATTGGCCGGCAGGGTGGATTTGTCGATGACTATTTTCCACTTCAAGAAGCGCTTGATGTCGCCCCAATGGCCAAAACCGAAGCGGAAAAATCTTCGCGTAATCCACCAATCTCCCCGCCGACGGTAACCGCGAATAAAGCGCCGCTGTTCCATTAGGTAACCACGCAACCGCCAGCAATCCGCGAGTGGTTTGAAGAGCGACATGCGAATGAAAGAAAAGTTCCGGGCCAGCACAGCGCCCGCCATCGCCTCCAAAGTGATCAAGAAGACATGGTTGAAGGCCAGCACCAACAGCGGACCGTTGGAATTCTTTACGATGGTTATGATTTGGTTTCGGTTTGCGTAAAAGCGGCGGAACTCGCTTGTCCGGCCGCTGGTGTCTGTGCACCCGGCCGCCGCATGATGCACCCGGGCGGCTCTTACCAACTCGATGGATTCCCCCGCGATGCGCGCCCGCCAGGACAAATCCATTTCTTCACCATAAACAAAGAATTCCTGGTCAAACCCGCCGATCTTTTGGAAAAGTTCCCGCTCAATGAAGAAAAAACTGCCAATCGCGAAAAGTTGATCGAGATTTTCCTTGGGCGAGGGTGCCGTTGTGCAGCCAAAAACATCAAATCCAGGGGCTCCCTGGCCATGGCTGCCCGGCATGAATTTTTCATCCGTGTAGCCTAACTCCACCGCCGAGAAAACCTTCGCCTGCGACTTTTCGGCATGGTTTACCAGCGCTTCCAGGCAATTGCGTTCCAGCCAGATGTCCGGATTCAAAAAGAAAAGGTATTTTCCGCGCGCCTGACGGGCTCCAAAGTTGCAACCGCCCCCAAACCCGTAATTGCCACCCGTCGGCAAAAAACGACCGTTGGGCCATGATTTCATTGCCTGCTCGCAAATCTCTGCGGACCCATCCTTCGAGGAATTATCCACCATGAGCACTTCACACCGGTCGAAAATGGTCTGTTCCTTGATTGACTCAAAAAAACGCTCGAACCAACGCTTGCAGTTGTAACTCACCACCACCAGTGTGACGCTTGGCTCCATGATTTAATAATAGGTTATTTTCAAGGTAAGTTTTAAACCGTTTTTCGTCAATAAGACAATCCATGCTGCTTCAGCTACTTCTGATTTCAAAATGGTTCAAACAGATAACGATAAAGCCGCTTTGGTTTTCCCCGCAAGTTGCAGCTCGATTAAAGTAACTTAGTCACGGTCCTGTAAACCTCCTCGACCTTGACGGACTCCATGATCCGGATCAATTCATCCCGGGTGCCTTTGATGTCACCGCCGTCATACCGGTAAAAATCCAATCCCCGTCCCTTGACCAGGGGATTGGGAATGATGTGTGTTGAGTTTCCGTGCGGCCAGTTGGTCACGTTGAGGGTCGGGGCTTCGATGACCATTTGGTTGGGTGCTTTCATGGCTGCGGCGACGTGCATCAAGGCCGTATCCACACTCAAGAAGGCCGAACATCGTTCAATCAAGGCGGCGGCCAGCCGCAAGTTCGGTGTTTTGACTTCCCGGGTAAGAATACGATCGGCCCGGGCCAAAATGATTTGATGATCTTTGGCTTCCTCAGGGCCGCCAAAAAGCAGCACCTGGATGTCCCGTCGTTCCCGGTTGAGGGTTTGAACCAGCTCCGAGTAATAATTTATTGGCCAGCGCTTTAGCGGCAGATTCTTCGTGCCGCCGGATCCGACGTGTATGCCCAGCAGCTTACCCCCGCTCAATTGTTTCTCCACGAGGAACTCTTCCGCCCATTTTTCCTCCTCGGGCTTCAGAAAAACCTCCATGTCGTGCTCTGGCAGACAACGATGCGCACCGATCAGTGGCAGCACATCCAGATTATTCTCGATGGAGTGACGCGTGTAGTCCTGTGGCAAAATCCGGTTGCTCAGTTTTCGGTCCAGCCAACGGAAACATTCGTACTCGTGGCTGATCCGCGTCCTTGCTCCGATTACTCGCGCAACTGCCCGATAAACCATGCGGCTTTGCGGGTGCGTGTTGACGGACAGGTCGTAACGATTCTTCCGCAATGACCAAAGAAACCCAAACGCCTCCGCCTGGCTGCAGCGCATCAGGTTTTTATAGTAAACCTGGTTGAGATGGGGGTTGTTTTCGAGCAAATCCCTGGCACCCGATTCCTTTGTCAGGACGTCGATCGTGGCGGAGGGAAAGTTGGCACGCAATTCGTGAATCAGCGGCGTTGCCAGCAGCGTGTCGCCGATGCCGGCCAGGGAAATGACCAGGATTTTCACAGCCGGGAGATTTTTTCCAGCAGGCCGGTCGTGGATTTGCCGGGAACAAATGGCACCAGGATAATCTTTCCACCTGCGTTCTCAACTGCGCGACGTTCGTCCTGGTTCAGAGTCTCCAGTGTGTAATCCCCGCCTTTGACGTAAATGTCCGGTTGGGCCGCCGTGAGAAAGCCAGTGGCGCTTGTTTCGGGGAAAAGGCTCACCCCATCCACGCTTTCCAACGCCGCGAGAACCGACATCCGGTCCACTTCAGAATTCACCGGACGGCCCGGCCCCTTCAAGCCGCTCACCGCTGCGTCGCTGTTGACTCCGATCAGCAAGGCGTCGCCGAAATTCCTCGCGGTTTCCAGGTAAGTGACGTGTCCCAAATGGAGGATGTCAAAACAGCCGTTGGTCACGACCAATTTCTTGCCGCTTTGACGCATCTTTTTTCGCCAGTCGGTCAGTTGATTTGCCTGAATGATTTTATCGCGGAAATTCACCGCGCTAGTTTGCCGTTGCAAGCGCCCTTCGCCAACTCGAAAAGCAAGCCGACCCTTCTTCGCAGGATATTATCTGAAAAACTGAATCTAATCAGCCTGATGGGCAGTCGGTTTTTTGAGATTTCCAAACCGTCTGTTTGTGATTACGTTGCCGGAGAATAAATTTATGCCCGAACCGATTCCTTATCTTGACCTGAAAGCCCAGATCAAACCCCTGCGCGCGGAAATCGATGCCGCCATCGCCCGGACGATTGACAACTGCACTTTCTGCCTTGGGCCCGATATAGCCCAGTTCGAGCAGGATTTCGCCAAATATTGCGGCGCGCAGCATGCCGTTGGCTTCAACAGCGGCACTTCGGCCCTCCATGTTGCTTTGCTCCTTCTGAATCTTAAGCCGGGTGACGAGGTCATCACCACGCCATACACCTTTGTCGCAACGAGTTGGGCTATTTCCTACGTCGGCGCCAAGCCGGTTTATGTGGATATTGATGACGCTACATTCAACATTGACGTCAAACTGATCGAAAAAGCCATCACTCCGCGCACGAAAGCGATAATGCCGGTCCATCTTTATGGCCAGCCGGTTGACTTGGATCCCATTCTGGAAATTTGCCGGAAGCATCAATTGCCCTTGATCGAAGATGCGGCCCAATCGCATGGTGCCAAGTACAAGGGCAGGGTGGTCGGGACATTTGGGGAGGTATCTGGCTTTAGTTTTTACCCCGGGAAGAATCTCGGAGCCTTCGGTGAAGGCGGCGCTCTGGTTACCAACAACCCTGATTTTGCCCGTCGCGCCAAGGCGTTGCGCGAGCACGGCTCCACCGTGCGCTATTACCATGATGAAGTCGGCTATAATTACCGGATGGAGGGTATTCAGGGAGCGGTGCTTGGCATCAAGCTGAAACATCTCGAAAAATGGACCCGTGCCCGCCAGCGAATTGCCGCTCAATACCACCGACTTCTGGGTGGCACACCGCTTCAGTTGCCGGTTCAGGCGGATTTTGCAGAAAGCGTCTGGCATCTTTACGTGGTCCGGCATCCTCGACGGGATGAACTGAAGGCTTATCTGGAAGCTAACCAGGTCGGTTGCGCCTTGCACTATCCTCTCCCCCTGCATTTGCAAAAATGCTACGCCCGACTCGACTATCAACCTGGTGATTTTCCCGTTGCAGAAAAAGCCGCGCGCGAATGTCTTAGCCTGCCGATCTATCCAGAGATGAGTGACCTACAAATCCAGCGCGTGGCGGATGTCTGCAACGAATTCTTCAATAAATAAGCTTTGGTTTTGAACTCTTTAGGAAAGTTTTGTTGTATTTTTTTGGGGGGGCTCGACCGCGCATTCTTTGATTAAGGTTTGGGATTCCATAGCTTAGCGATTCAGTTAGTCTTTTTCTTGTGCTCTAAGCAGCAAAAACCAGTCGATTTGTACTAGCAGTTATTTTGTGCATTTTTTGCCAGATTTCTATTGACCTTTGTCGTGTAAATTGCTTATATATTATCACTTACTTCTTAATACAAAAAGGAACAATGAAGACCCTGAAATATGTATTAGCGCTTTTTGCTGTTGTATGCCTTCATTCAAGCTCCTCTGCGCAAAGCTTGCCGACGAACGGACTGGAGGCTTACTACCCATTCAATGGAAGCGCAGTTGATGCGAGTGGAAATGGTGATAATGGGACTTTGGTTGGCAACGCCAAATATGGCTCGGGAATCAGCGGGCAAGGCCTTGTGCTGGACGGTAACGGCTCCGGGGTTCAATTGGGTAACCCGACCAATTTACAGCTTCAAACGTTTTCTATTTTAACCTGGGTGAAGCGGGCCAGTGCGACTGTGGCGTCTTACGGAACCGGCGGGGCGGGAACGCTCGTTGGAGACTCTCCTGGGGGCTATTATCTGTATATGGACGGTGCAGGGGACTTGGTCTTCTCTCAGTTGGGTAATTATAGCTACCTTGAGGGGCCGTCGATCACGGATACGAACTGGCACCTGTTGACATTTACAATTACAAATGGCACAGCGGTGTTTTATGTTGATGGGGTGGCTAAATCCTCGCAAACTTACAATGTCACGTTCACTTTTGGTGGTAGTTTGGGAATTGGGTATCGGCCCGATAATGGGGACAACGGTTTTTACGGGACTTTGGATGATGTGAGTATATATAACCGCGCGTTGTCACCAAATGAGGTGGCGCAGCTTTACGCTGACACGAATAATGTGGTTGATCCTCAGATCACTTCGCAGCCGGTGAGTGTCACGGTGGGATTAGGTGGCACGGCCTCCTTTAACGTGGGGGCTACGGGCTTGTCACAATTGAATTTTCAATGGCAAAAGAATGACATCACTCTGGTCAATGCCACCAACGCAACGCTGATACTAAGCAATGTTCAACCCGCTCTTGTCGGTAGCTATGCCGTCGCGGTTTCCGATGCCAATGGCTCCGTGACCAGCGCCCCAGCCAGTTTAAACATTTCAAATATAAATTCCGGATTGTTGCCGGGCTTGGCGGCCTATTACCCGTTCGAGGGGAGTGCGGTTGATGCGAGTGGAAATGGTGATAACGGGACCTTGGTCGGCAAAGCCCAATATGGTCCTGGAATTGGTGGGGAAGGTCTAGTGCTGGATGGCAATGGGTCCGGGGTACAATTGGGCAATCCGACCAATTTGTGGCTGCAAAACTTTTCAATTTCGTCGTGGGTCAAGCGGGCAAGTACTTCTGTGGCCTCTTACGGGACTGGCGGGGGTGGAGTCATTGTTGGAGACTCGCCCGGCGGGTACTTTTTCTATATGAATAGTGATGGGAGTCTGGTCTTCTCTCAATTAAGCAACTACAGTTATTTAGAGGGCCCGTCGATCACGGATACGAACTGGCACCTGTTGACATTTACAATTACAAATGGCACAGCGGTGTTTTATGTTGATGGGGTGGCTAAATCCTCGCAAACT
>Ga0302319_10001023_pt1 | contig 62848 bp, 49 predicted proteins | sample Bog_T0_2_FD_203319 | JGI IMG/M metagenome (GOLD analysis project Ga0302319, IMG submission 203319) | Peat permafrost microbial communities from Stordalen Mire near Abisko, Sweden - Bog_T0_2 | ecosystem: Environmental > Terrestrial > Soil > Wetlands > Peat | place: Sweden: Abisko, Stordalen Mire...
TCGCTGCCATCGAGACGAACGTTTTCGGCACTTGGAACGTTGCGCTTGCGGCCATCGAGCACGGAGTCGATGATTTTGTCATGATTTCCACCGATAAGGCGGTTCGGCCGACCAGCATGATGGGCGCAACGAAGCGCACGGCGGAGGTGCTGATTCGCGCGCTCCAGATGGAGGGCGGCACCAAGTTTGTTGCAGTGCGCTTCGGGAATGTGCTTGGAAGTAACGGAAGCGTTGTTCCAATCTTCAAGGAACAAATTGCCGCCGGCGGTCCGGTAACAGTCACCCACCCGGAAATGACTCGCTATTTTATGACCATTCCTGAAGCGGCCCAGCTGGTTTTGCAAGCCTTCTCTATCGGCAAGGGCGGAGAAGTATTCGTCCTCGAGATGGGCGAGCCCCTTCGGATCGCGGATCTGGCCAAGAACCTGATTTTGCTTTCGGGGTTCCAGCCTGGACGAGAGATCGAGATTCAATACACTGGTCTTCGCCCGGGGGAAAAGATGTTCGAAGAATTGCATCTTCAGGATGAACATCTAATTCCAACCTCGCACGCAAAGATCAGAAGCTATGTCGGCAATCTCAATCGGGATATAAAGCAAATCAAAACGTTCTTGTTACGCCTGCAAAACATCGCAGAAAAACAAGACGTCGCCAACCTCGTTCTGCTGCTCAAAGAATTGATTCCCGATTACAATCCAGGGGCCGAACTCTTGAAGACTGCCTTGTTTACCAAGACAGATCATGTTGTTTGGGCTAAGGCTCCGGTTCTTTCAGTGCAGTCCGAGGCCCCAGCGGGACCGAAGCTGACGCCGGCTTCCCTTTTGAATTAGGCCGCTCACAAAGCAGTTGTTAAAAAAACGGGTGCGAAGGATCTGAATGCGGTGAGATCGCCCCGTACTATTTGTTGATGCGGGAATCTGTATTCGCGAGCTATGTTCTTATTCGCGACTTTTGTCATCAGTTTCGAATGACTTCGAATTTGAGGCGTAATTTCTTTATGATCAGAAAGCTATCATCTGTCGTCTTGCTGTCCTGCACACTCTGCGCGGGGCAGTCTACTGTCGCTACTCCATGCACCTCGACTCAGTCTTTGCCCACTACGACTGGAGAGGATTGCTCGACACAATTATCTCCGGCCGTTCCCAGAGTGCAAAACGGGATTGCTTCGAGGTCGAAAAGCTCCGTCGCTACCAAAACGGAAAAGGAGGAGGATGCCGCTGATACAGCTCCGGCGTCCACGAGGCAGGCCGGTCCCATAACCGTCCGGTCAGATTTCGACAGATTCGCGGAAGATACGGTCGGTTTTTTGCTTCCGGTGTATGGGAGACAGCTTTTCGACGAAGTTCCTTCGACATTTGCTCCCGTGGATCATATTCCAGTCCCTGCCAATTATGCGATCGGTCCGGGCGACGAACTGCTGATCAGGATTTGGGGAAAGATCGACTTCTATATCAACGCCACGGTGGACAGGAACGGACAAATCTCCATTCCGAAGGTTGGGATCTTAAATGTCGTAGGCTTGCGCTATGAGCAACTGGACAGCTATCTGCGGGCGGCTGTTGGCACAATCTATAAAGGATTTGAACTGAATGTCACGCTGGGCCATCTCCGCTCCATCCAGGTTTTTGTGCTGGGGAGTACTCGGCAACCAGGCGCGTACACCGTCAGTTCCCTTAGCACGTTGATTGACGCGCTCTTCGCTTCTGGAGGCCCATCGGCAACCGGCACCATGCGGCGGATTCAGCTGCGCCGCGGAGATCGCCAGCTCGTCGACCTTGATCTGTACGATGTGCTGCGCAGGGGAGATAAGTCGCACGATGTTCAGCTCCTTCCTGGAGATGTGATCTATATTCCTCCAGTCGGTCCCCAGGTGGCGATTGCCGAGAACGTCAATGAACCGGGCATTTATGAATTGAAAGGCGAAACGACCCTCGCATCCGCATTGGAGAGTGCGGGCGGCCTGACCAATCTGGCGGGGGTTGATCGTGCCCTTCTGGAGCGGATTGAGAACCGTCGGAGTCGGCGTGTCGATGAGTTCGCACTCGATGCATCCGGCCTGCAACGAACACTCAAGGACGGGGACCTGCTGCGCATCTTTCCTATTTCTCCGCGGTTCGATAACGCGGTTACGCTTCGCGGCAATGTCGCCGCGCCTGGACGCTTCGTCTGGCATGAAGGGATGCGAGTCACGGATTTGATCCCATTTCGCGATTCGCTGATCACGAACGGCCATTGGATTCAGGAGAACCATCAGACCGAGAAACAGCACCCTGAACCGACTGAGATAGAACACGCCGATATAATGACCGACCTTGATCGGGGCAACGCGGAAATCAACTGGGACTATGCAGCGATTGAGAGGCTCGACCAGCATGATTTGAGCACGCAACTTATCGCCTTCAATCTTGGCAACGCCATCGACAACCCGGCGTCTTCCGACAACCAGCTCTTGATAGTTGGTGATGTCATCACTGTGTTCTCGCGAAAAGACATTCCTTTGCCCATAGAAAAGCACTCGACCTTCGTCCGTGTTGGCGGCGAGGTTAATGCTCCAGGCGTGTATCGTGTGAATCCCGGCGACACCTTGCGGAAAGTGGTGGAGAGCGCGGGCGGATTGACTTCGCACTCCTACCTCTACGCCTCACAGTTGACGCGCATTTCAACCCGAAAGGTACAGGAAGAACAACTCAAGCTGTCGATCGACCGGATGCAGAAGGAACTCCTCTCGGCTTATGCGAACACACAAAACGCCGATGCTTCCCAGGCCACAAGTGGAAAAGCCGCGGATCAACAGGCTCAGTTCGCAATGCAGAGGGTTCTCATCGACAGGCTTTCTGCAGTACAGCCGACAGGCCGTGTTGTTCTCGGAATCAAGCTCGATGCAAAAGTGGGAGAAGACATTCCGGATTGCCCTTTGGAAGATGGGGACAGTTTTTACATTCCACCCCGGCTCGGCACTGTTCAAGTTACCGGGGAGGTCTACAATGAAAACGCATTACGCTATCAGGTCAACAAGCGACTCTCTGCCTATCTGAACGATGCAGGCGGTCCAACTCGGACAGCGGATGTCAAACGCATTTTCCTGATTCGCGCGGATGGGACGGTAGTGAGCAGGCAAAGCCGGGGCAATCATTGGGCAGGAAATTTTGAGAATATAGCCTTGATGCCTGGAGACGCGATCATCGTTCCACCTAAGGTCAGAACGCCAGGAGGCTTCATGGAGAAATTGCCCCTGATCACCCAGATAATCTCCCAAACCGCAATGACCGGCGCCGTACTTAGCTTGATCCCATAGTCGGGGCGCACCATTCGCAGGGTCAACGCAAGCGCGGGCAGGGGTTGGCTCGCGTCACAGGTTCTACGAGCCATTTCGGCGTCTCAAACCACCCGGAGTCCGAATTGCTTCGGCGTTTGCACCTGCCTCTTCCACGCAAGCGCAACATAATCTTTGCCGGGATATGGCTTTTCCGCGCCGAGAACGCCGTCAACCCCTTGCGGATTCCCCGATCAGGCTTACTTCAACTGCCTGCAAGAATCCATGACAGCGTAATACAACAACAAGAGCCCGCACCCAAGAACTTAGAGAATCTGTCCGAACAGCCGGAGCCATCACAGATCTCTGGCGGGGCAACGTGGTGAAGATGCCCTGTTGCCGGGAGACACACTCTTCTTGCAAACAAGACTCAGATCCCCTCTGAATCTCCTCCAAGATCTGCCGTATGGGAAGCATATGCTCTCGCAAGCTTCCTTTAGTTGTGCCTTGATTGGCGCGTTGCCGTAATTCAGGCGAGCAAAATGAGCGAACAGATGATTCATAGCGAATGGGGGGAGATGGCGATGGGAATTGAATCTCCTGCGGAGGGTAACGAGGCAATGGTTCGAATTGCGGCGATAAAGGCCCTCACTCTCCTTGCGGAGCATAAACAGTTGGTAGTGGGCCTTGCCGGCGGGGCCATGATTCTAGGCGTGCTCTACAGTTTATTACTTCCGACCGAGTATACATCTGCCGCCAAGATCATGCCGCCGCGGCAGACTCAGTCAACGACCTCTTTGTTGAACAACATGCCAGGTGGTGGCTCGCTGGCGGATGTGGCGTCGGGAGGGTTGGGCCTCAGAGATCCTAATGCGATCTACATTGGTCTGCTGAAGTCCCGGCCTATCGCAGATGCCATCATCAATCAGCTTCACCTGCAAGCGGTCTATGGAGTCAAAGATATGACGAGCGCCCGCATCGCCCTGGATAAGGCGACGGACGTGGCGTCGGAGAGAAGCGGCCTTATCTCCATATCGGCTACGGACCGCGACAAGAACCGCGCCGCAGAAATCGCCAATGCCTATGTTGCGCAGCTGCGCGTCCTCACCAAGAGCATCTCGGTTACGGAAGCATCCAAGCGACGGCTCTTCTTTGAAGAGCAGTTGAAACAAGCCAACGAGGATCTGGTGGCCTCGGAAGTCGCCTTTCAGCAGCTTCAACAGACCAAGGGACTGATTCGCCTTGATGCGCAGGCGGGGACAGTTGTTGGAGACATCGCCAGCATTCGTGGCCAGACAGCTGCCAAGGAAGTTGAATTGCAGGTGCTGCTTTCGTACTCGACTGAACGGAATTCGGATGTGCAATTACTAGAACGGGAACTCTCCGCACTTCAGGCCAAGGCCGCGCAATTGGAGCATAGCGCGAGTGCATCCGATTTCTCGGAAATGGGTCTGAAAGATCTTCCCAAGGCCGGTTTGGACTTTGTTCGGGCGCAGCGAGATATGCAGTACAGGCAGGCATTCTACGATCTCTTGCTCAAGCAATTCGAGGCCGCCAAACTGGATGAAGGCAAAGAAGCCGCGGTCATTCAAGTGGTGGAGCCGGCAATCTCCGCGGATACCAGATCTTCACCGCATCGAGGTTTGATTGTGCAAGGGTTTACGGTGGCGGGATTCCTGATTGCCTGCATCTTCTTGTATCTTCGCAATTTTATCGAGACAGATCCCAAGATAGCCCGACTTCTGGCTGAGTTCAAATCCGCGCTTTTGCGGATTTGAATGGTTACGGCTCATAATCCGCGCCTTCATCGCGATGTGTCTGCTCAGATCCAATCCGCGATGTGGGCGATAGGGTATTCTCTGTGCCGGTATGCGGTCGAGTCAAGAAGATCGAATCGCGATGCCGAACCAATCACCGATTAACCAAAGGAAAGTGCTCATGATTGTCGAAGCCTCTTGCGCTCATCTGGAAAAACTTCTCCATAAAATTCAAACAAGGAGTCTTACGGCCGGAGTAGTCGGACTCGGCTATGTCGGTCTCCCTCTTGCCCAACTCTTCACGAGTCGGGGATTCAAAGTCCTCGGCCTGGACATCGATCATTTGAAGGTCGAGAAGTTAATGCGCGGGGAAAGTTATATCGGCCACATTCCCTCCTCGATCATCCAGGAGATGCGCCAGGATGACTGCTTGCGGGTCACTTCGGATTTCAGTTGCGTAGCCGAGGCCGATACGTTGAGTATTTGCGTGCCCACGCCCCTCGACAAGGCCCGGCAGCCCGACCTCACCGCGGTGCGCAGAACGGTGGAGTCCATTGTGCCGCATCTTCGCAGGGGTCAGTTGGTGATTCTGGAAAGCACCACGTACCCTGGAACCACCACGGAAGTGGTGCTCCCTATCCTGCAGCAGTCCGGGCTGGTCATTGGCGAAGAGTTATTTCTCGGCTACTCTCCCGAGCGAGAGGATCCCGCCAATCCGCACTTCACCGCGCGTTCCATTCCCAAGGTTGTCGGGGCAAATGATCCATCATCGCGCCAAGCTCTTGAAGAGTTCTATGCTGCTGCCTTCGATCATATCGTTCCCGTGTCTTCTTGCGAGGCGGCAGAGATGTCCAAGATCCTTGAGAATATCTATCGTTGCGTCAATATTGCTTTGGTCAACGAACTCAAGCTTCTCTGCCAGCGTATGGGACTTAATATCTGGGAGATCGTGGATGCTGCGAAGACCAAGCCCTTCGGCTTCCAGGCTTTCTATCCCGGACCGGGTCTCGGCGGACATTGTATTCCTATAGATCCGTTCTACCTGTCCTGGAAGGCGCGCGAATACGACTTTTCCACGCGCTTCATTGAACTGGCCGGCGAGGTCAACACCAACATGCCCTATGAGGTGGTCGCTCGTGTTATTGAGCACCTGAACAGCAAGGGCATCTCTTCGAGTAGCGCACGTCTACTGGTGCTGGGATTGGCTTATAAAAAGAACATCGACGATTGCCGCGAGTCGCCCTCGGTCAAGGTGCTCAAACTTCTAGAGGATCGTGGCTTCGCGCTTTCCTACTTTGACCCCCATGTGAGCGGCTATGTCTCTCATCGATACGGAAGCCTGCCAGGAGTCGAGTTAACTGAATTGTCGGACGATGCAATCCTCGCTTCCGACGCGACGCTCATCCTGACCGATCACGATGCCTTCGACTATGACCACATCGTACGGCTATCCAATACGGTGATCGACACTCGAAACGCAACTCGAAACGTCACCGCCAACAGGGAAAAGATCATTCTCGCTTGAAATGGAGGCGATATGCCACAGAATGTTGCTGTAGTCGGAAATGGATATTGGGGCAAGAATCTTGTCAGGAACTTCTTCGATCTCGGCGGGTTGCATACGGTTTGCGATGGCAATCCAGCTGTTGAAACGAGTTTTCGCGCCAAGTACGCAAATGTCACGTTCCGCGGCGATTTTTCCCTCGTCCTATCGGATAGCAACATCCGGGGAGTTGTTCTGGCGACGCCGGCGGCGCTCCACTTCGATATGGCGAAGAGGGCTTTGCAGGCCGGCAAGGATGTCTTTGTTGAAAAACCTCTGGCGCTGAATGTCGCCGAGGGCGAGGAATTAGTCGACTTTGCTGAAAAGCATGGTCGCATCCTGATGGTTGGGCATATCCTGCGATATCATCCAGCGGTCATAAAGCTGAAGGAACTGATTGGCGACGGCTCCCTGGGGCGGGTTCAATATGTCTACTCGAACAGGCTTAACATGGGCAAAATCCGCGCCGAGGAAAACATCCTCTGGAGCTTTGCACCCCACGATATTAGCGTGTTACTAAGCCTGCTCGATGAGGAACCACAATCGGTGTCATGCGAAGGTGGCTATTATCTCAACAACGAAGTAGCTGATGTCACGCTCAGTCAGTTGGTCTTTGCCAACGGTGTCCGTGGCCACATCTTCGTCAGTTGGCTTCATCCGTTCAAGGAGCAGCGTCTGGTGGTGGTCGGCTCCGAGAAGATGGCAGTGTTTGACGACACAGCGGCAGAGAAACTGGTGCTGTATTCCCATCGCGTTGAATGGAGGAACCGCATTCCGAATGCGGTCAAGGCAGAGGCCGAACCCGTTCCGCTGAATTTCGAGGAACCGCTGCGAAGGGAGTGCAACGAATTCCTTGATTGCATCGAATCCCGGCGAACGCCACTTACGGACGGCCACGAGGGGCTTCGTGTGCTGCGCGTGCTGAATATGTGTCAGCAGGCACTCAATAGCCGCAAGACAATATTTCTGGCAGAGGCTGTGCAGTCGTCGGTCGCGAAGCGAAACTTCTTCGCGCACCCGACCGCTTCGATCGATGAGCCTTGCGAGATCGGCGCGGGAACCAAGATATGGCACTATTCCCACGTCCTCAAGAACGCGAAGATTGGCGAAGGCTGCGTCATAGGACAGAACTGCCAGGTGGCCGAAAAGGTAGTGATCGGCGCCAACGTCAAAATTCAGAACAACGTCTCCATTTATACCGGGACGGAGATTGAAGACGACGTGTTCCTTGGCCCGTCCTGTGTGCTCACCAATGTAACCAATCCCCGCTCGCAGGTGAGCCGCCACTCCTTATACGAAAGAACACTGATTCGACGTGGCGCGTCCGTGGGGGCAAACGCGACGATCGTCTGCGGAATCGAGGTTGGCCGCTATTGCCTCATCGGCGCTGGCGCGGTTGTCACCAAAGATATCCCCGACTATGCCCTGGTGGTGGGGAATCCTGGGCGCCAGATTGGATGGATCAGCCGGCACGGCCATCGGCTCGATTATCCCGATGAGGATGGGACCATGATCTGCCCGGAAAGTGGTTTTCGTTATCAGGAAGTCGAGCCGGGAATGTTGCGCTGTCTCGATCTGGATGAAGAGTCGCCCTTGCCCAAGGAACTCAGCGTGGGCACAAAAACGTACGATGAACTCAAGATTCAACGGGCCTCACAGGAAGTCTTCTCATGAAAGTACCACTGCTTGATTTAAAAATGCAGTTTGCTTCCCTCCGCACGGAAATACTAGCGGCTGTGACCGAGGTGCTCGACTCGCAAGTTTGCATTGGCGGGCCAAAGGTCTCTGAAATCGAGCAGAAGATAGCCTTGATGAGCGGCTGCAGATTCGCAGTCGGCGTTTCCAGCGGTACCGATGCGCTTTTGTGCAGCCTGATGGCTCTGGGGATTGGTCCTGGAGATGAGGTCATCACCACTCCGTTTACCTTCTTCGCGACCGCAGGATGTATCGCGCGCACCGGAGCCACGCCGGTATTCACGGATATTGATCCACGCACCTACAACATGGACCCGGCATTGATTGAGACGGCTATAACCCACCGTACCAAGGCGATCATGCCGGTTCATCTCTTTGGTCAGGTCTGCGATATGGACGCGATCATGGCGATCGCGAGCCACCATGGGCTGCATGTGATTGAAGACGCCGCGCAGTCAATCACCGCGACGTATAAAGGCCGCAAGGCCGGCAGCATCGGAACCTGCGGATGTTTCAGTTTCTTTCCCAGCAAGAATCTGGGTGCAGCCGGAGACGGCGGAATGATCGTCACGAACGACGAATCGCTCTACCAGCGCATGTTCCTCATGCGCAATCATGGCGCCCGACCGAAGTACTTCCACAAGTTCGTTGGCGGCAACTTCCGGCTGGACCCGATCCAGGCAGCGGTGCTTCTGGCGAAGCTTCCACATCTCGCAGATTGGTCAGAGTCGCGGCGCCAGAATGCCGCTTACTACAATGAGCAATTCTCGGGTACGGCGGTAAGCACTCCCGTTGTTCGTCACGATTGTGAGAGCATCTACAATCAGTATGTAATTCGCGTGCAGAATCGCGATGGACTGATCGATCATCTCAAGGCGTGCGATATTGGATGCGAGATCTACTACCCACTGCCCCTGCATGAGCAGGAATGCTTCGCCAGCCTCGGCTACAAGCCATCCGACTGCCCATTGGCCAGCGCGGCGGCGCGCGAAGTCGTGGCGATACCAGTTTATCCTGAGCTAACCTGCGGAGATCGCGAATACGTCGCCCAATCCATCCAGGCCTATTCTTGTTGAATCGAGTTCTGTCTTGCTGAAATGTCTACGTTCGATTGTCAAAAGAGCAGCCATCGCTCTTCTCAGTGTTTTCGCCAGGTTCTTATATCCGCGCGAGAATATGAGGGGACGCTGGTTCGAGCAACACACGATTGGCTGGCGGTGGGTATGGCAATCCATCCTGTGGCAAAAAGTGCTGGGTTTTAACCGGCACTGCCGGTGGCCCGTCAACCCTTTTAACATTGTAGGTCCGGTGGAGAATATCAGCTTCGACATTGACGATCTTAATAATTTTCATATGTTCGGATGCTATTTTCAGTGTTTTGACGCCCGAATTGTTATCGGCTCCGGAACGTACATCGCGCCCAATGTAGGCCTGATCACCTCGAACCACAACCCCATGAATCCGCACGAACACCGACCCGGTCAGGACATCATTATCGGCAAGTCGTGTTGGATCGGCATGAATTCTGTGGTGCTCCCTGGTGTTCATTTGGGCGATCACACTGTGGTTGGCGCGGGCAGCGTAGTTACCAGGAGTTTTCCGGAGGGTAACTGCATTCTTGCCGGGGCGCCGGCGCGGTTGATAAAAGACATGGCAATCGTCAATGCCGGTGTTGTCGGCAACGCAACGGCAGCGGATGATTCCGCCTCGCCCGTTCAAGTTCCGGTGATCCACTGATGCGACCGTCATCTGCCGCATTTTGCACGGTGTCAGCCCGCGTGGTGGTTCAAGGAATCCGACTGGCTAGCGCCGCCGTTATGTCCCGCTTGCTCGGCCCATCCGAGTTTGGCTTAGTTGCACTAGCTATGGCGTTTGCCGGCTTTGCAACCATTTTGACCGACGTGGGTTTGCGTGCGGCCGTGGTCCAATACCGAGATCTTAACCGTGCCGGACTGTCTACCGTGTTTTGGCTCAGTGCCGGTGTCGGTGCAGTTCTTGCCTTAGCGCTCTCTATCAGTTCACGCCTTATCGCAAACTTCGCGCACCTGCCGGCACTCTCGTCGGTGCTTGTCGCGATCTCGTGCGGGTTGTTCTTTTCCTCGATTTGCGCCGTTCCTCTCGGACTCATGAATCTGAAAATGGAGTTCCGGAAAACCGCGATCGTAGAAATGGTTTCTGAATGCGGCGCCGGGTGTGCGGCAATTGGCCTGGCATTGCACGGCTTTGGGTACTGGGCGCTTGTCGGTCAAAATCTAACCGCTACTGCGACGGCCTGCCTGCTTTATTACGTGGTGTCAGGGTGGCGTCCGTCCCTTGATTTCGACTCTGCTCAGGTCCGCCGTATCGCCTTGTTTTCTACCAACATGCTGGGATTCAATGCCCTCAATTACTGGGCGAGAAGCCTGGACGCGCTTCTTATAGGGCGCTATTGGGGAAGCGGACAACTTGGGTACTACAACCGGGCGTACTCATTGATGATGTACCCCTATTCGATGCTGCATACCGCTGTTACGCCCGTTCTGCACTCCGCCCTTTCCACAATGCAGCATGACTTGGCGCGCATGCGGCAGACCTACCTCAAGCTGGCAAAGATATCTCTTATGATATCTTTTTCCACGGCGGCCACGTTTGCCGTGCTGGCAGAGCCCCTGGTTGTGACTATTTGGGGGACCCAGTGGCTGCCATCCGTTCCCGCCTTTCGCCTGTTATGCGTGGTCGCTGCGATCCAGCCGATCCTGGCCGCATCTGGCAGTGTCTATATCGCGAGAAACAGGGCAGATCTTCTCTTCAAATTGGGCGCAGTCTACATTGCGGCCGTGTGCGCCGGGTTTGTTTTGGGCCTGCATTGGGGAATCCTCGGAGTTGCGGCCGGGTACGCCGTTGCCAATCTGCTAGTCATTCCGCCCACGTTGAGTTTCATCGTGCTCCGGTTGCTCGAAGGCAAATTCTCCGATTTGCTTCGCCAAGCGTACACACCTGTGCTTTGCGCGTTAGCCGGTGCGACCTGCGCGACAGCGGGCAATTCGCTTACCGGCGCGGTTCAGCCGGTGCCCGTCCGGCTCTTTCTTGGATTGCTAGGCGGCGTGGCGGGCGTGGTTGCAACGGCGTGTGTTCTTGATTTGAGTTTCGTCAAGGCCTGCCTTGACATGCTTCCAGCACGGATGAGGAGTTTTTTGCCCTGCTATGAAAACCGCCAAGATTGTGCCGTTGACCCAACCCTCTGAGCGATCTCCCGAACTGCAAGGCAAGCGCGTGTTGTTTCTTTCCCCTACCTCCGCTCTGTCGCCGCTGCTGCAGTCGCAAGGAATACCTCATATGCGGGAACTCTCTGCACGCTTCGGGGTTGAGTTTACACTTCTCACGATTGAGCCCGCGGACGGAGAACTGCTTTCCCAGGAAGCTCGGCAGTTGCGGGAAAAGCTCTGTGCCTGGGGAATCACTTGGCTGACGATGCCCAATGGACGGGTTCCACTACTTCCCAATAGCACCTCAGACCTGCTGCGCGGTATTCCCAAGGTGGCACGAATCATCCGCTCCAACAAGATCGATCTTGTTCACTGTCGCAGCTACGTTCCCGCGTACATCATGCTGATGCTAAAAAAACTCGCACCGACCCCGTTTATCTTCGACATGCGCGGTTTTTATCCGGATGAGTACGTGCGATACGGCCATTGGACGAGAGAGGATTGGCAGTACCGCTGCTCGAAATGGCTAGAACTACGCTGCATTCAGGCGGCCGATTGGATCATCTTGACAAGCGAGGGCATGCATCGTGAGTTGATGGCGGTAATCGGAGAGAGTGCCGGCGGTGCCATCGATAAGAAGACCTCGATCATTCCAAACTGCGTTGACATGAGCCGCTTCATTGTGGATGCTTCAACGCGAGATACAATGCGCACCAAATACGGTCTCTCGAATTCGATCGTGTTTCTTTGGCTGGTAGCAGGCATCACCAAACCCCATTTGCCGGAAGAGATATGCTCGTTTGTCCGGGTGGCTCAGAAGCGCCTTGGATCGTCGCGGCTCCTTGTTCTGACCCACACACCCGGCGTAGAAGATATATTGCAAGGTTATGGTTTGACTTCGCAGGACTACATCATTGCCAGTGTGCCACCCAGCGAGGTGCCGAAATATACAGCCATGGCCGACGCCGGACTGAACTTCTGCGATTCTGCACACTCTGGATCGGCGATCAAGATTGCCGAGTATCTGGCATCCGGGGTTCCCCTGGTGATCTCAAGTACCGTTGAGCGGGCCGAGGAACTGACTGCGGAGGCCAGGACGGGCGTAGTCGTGAGGTCATTTTCGCCGCAATCCTATGCGGATGCAGCAGTGCGTCTCGCCGGGCTGTTAACCGACCGGGTATTGGTTGCCAAGCGGTGCCAAGGGTTTGCCAAAGAGCGATTATCCATCGACTATGCCGTCAACCGTTACGCGGATGTCTATCGAAGGGTGATCCAGAGCAGTTAGACGAATTGTTTTTCTTGGCAAGCAGGCTCACGGATTCTAACGTGACTGTGCGTCCTTGTGCAGGGTCAAGCCAACTCTTTGCAAATCTTTAACTTGAACCCGGGCGGCGCCCCGAACCGAACACTGGCGGATAAGAAATCGAGGTCCTAGTATGATACAAAGCAGCCGCAAGGTGCTCGTAGTTGCTCCTCACACCGATGATGCAGAACTCGGATGCGGTGGGACAATGGCACGGCTTCTCGAACAGGATACACGTGTCTACGTTGCCGTGTTTTCTACTGCCGAGGACTCGCTCCCCGCCGGTGTGCCGAAGGGGACGTTGAAGCGTGAGTTTCTCTCCGCAATGAGCTTTCTGGGGCTTCCAGAGGAACAGTGCCGAGTTTTCGATTTTTCCGTTCGCCGCTTGTCATATAGCCGTCAGGACGTTCTTGAGAAGTTAATCGACCTTCGAAAAGAGATCGACCCGGACCTGGTATTCATACCTTCTGCGCAGGATCTGCATCAAGATCACCAGGTGGTATATGCGGAGGGTGTGAGGGCGTTCAAGGATTGCTCTTTGCTGGGCTACGAATTTCCATGGAATCATTTGACATTCTCCTCGCAAGCCTTTGTGAAACTCGAGGCGCGTCACATGGAAATGAAATGGAATGTCCTGCAACGCTACGAAAGCCAAATCGCCTTAAATCGCTCCTATTTTACCAGGGAGTTCATAGAATCCCTGGCGCGTGTGAGAGGCGTACAGGTCAAGACTGATTATGCCGAGTGCTTCGAGGTGATTCGCATCAAATGCTAAGCCCCGGCTCCTTGGATATCGGCCCGCTGACCCGAACCTATGCCGAGTGTCACGCGCAGGAACTGCTGGCGCTGGGGGTGGATAACGACTGGGAAAACTGGACCGTCGACAATCTGCTTGCCGAACGACCAGGGAAATGGGAGTTGAGCCAAGTGGCGCGCGTTGGGGCGGTCGCTGCCGGTTATGCGATTTGCTCCAGACGAGCGGAAGGGCTGCACCTGCATCATTTCATCGTGGGTCCAGCGTTCCGGAATGGGGGAATTGGGATACACCTATTGGAGCAATTATCCCGAAATGCGCTCGGTTGTGGCTTGTCCGCCATCACACTCAAAGTGCATTTGAAGAATAGTAGAGCTATCCGATTCTACGAAAGATCAGGCTTCAAGTCTGGAATCTCTGAAGGTGGCTTGCTTTGGATGTTGGCTGAGTCAGCAGCGATTCTTCGCAACATCAACCTTGGCAAATTCAGCGCGGCTTCTAGAGTGACTTTTGATTGAATGTCGTATTCGAGAGAGCTATGATCGTTGCCATTCACCAACCCAATTACGTTCCCTGGTGCGGATATTTCGCGAAAATCAAACACGCCGACGCCTTCATCTTTCTCGACGACGCTCAGATGCCGCGAAAGCAGAGTTATGTATACCGGTCGGAGGTTTGTACCCATGAAGGCGTGAGACAGTGGCTGTCGGTTCCGACACACTCTGCATACGGCGATCCTATTCGAGATGTCGCGCTGGTCCCCAATAATTGGCACGTTAAACACCTCAAAACCCTGATCGGCTTGTACGGGCGCTGCGCTAAATTTCGAGAAGTCATCGAGGTATTGACGCCTATATATGAGACACCTGGTCCCACTCTCGCAGATTTCAATATTCGTCTCATTTTCGCGGTTGCGAACTACCTTGGCCTGCAAACCAATCTTTACCGTTCCAGCGATCTGCACGCCCAGGGAACCAGTGACGACCGCTTGATCTCCCTCGTTCAAATCGCGGGCGGAAAGACGTATTTGTCTGGTCCTGGCGGTCAAAACTATCAATCGGAGGAGAAGTTCTCTTTGGCAGGATTGGCCCTCAAGGTGAGGCAGTACCGGCCGATTGCTTATCCGCAGCGGGGAACATGCTTCACCCCTGGCCTGAGCGTTCTGGATGCCCTATTCAATGTAGGCAAAGAAGCCGTGCATTTGCTTGATTACGCGGAACCGCTGACGGCAGAGCCGAAGATTTGAGCGCATCTTTTGTGAACCCTGCAAGCTCCACAGTTTCGCCGGAGATCCAACGTTCTTCGTCCATTCCCCGTTTGAGCATTGAAGCCATGCTGATATGCGGCGTGCTCTGCTCGCTGCTGCTGGGTCCGGTGCCGATCAAGGTTGGCGGTCGCGAACCGAACGTTTTCTTTGGCGATGTGGCGATCTGTATGGCTACTCTCTACGCCTTCATCGGGTGCCGGCCGCACCATATGAGTGACCGGCTGATCCGAGCGACTGTGGCTTGGATGGGACTTTATAGTGTCGTGATGTTGGCTACGCTGCCGCACGCCGCCGATATCTTGCGCAGTATCGCGGATGCAAAACTTTACATCATGCCGCTGATCGCCTTCATCACCGCTGCCCGGTGTTTCCGCTCGAAGGTTGACCTGCAGCGCGTCCTGATGATGTGCTCGGTCGTTGGAATTGGGCTTTCCGTTGGCGCACTCTACAACTGGTCGCGCTTTCAATCTGGAGCAATCGAGTTGGAAGGCGGCCTGGCCGCAAAGGATATGGTTCAGATGGCCGGATTACGCAGCAATGCCGTGGGTGGGACTGCGGCCATGCTGCTGCCGGGCGCAATGTATGCGCTTTGGCATGCAAATCGTCGCTGGCGGTTGATCGGACTTGTCTCTCTGCTGGGGCTCTGCGCCACTATCATCTTTTCCATGTCCCGTGGATCCATGATTGCTGCAATGATCGGGGTCGGTGTGTCGCTGATCTTGCGCGTATGTGGCCGGTCCAAGGGAAGCAATCGAAAGGCAATATGGACCTTGGTGGCAATAGCCATGGCCGTGTTCCTGGGTTGGCGGTTGTTTCCTGCCCAACTAAAGCTGACATTACTAACACAGATCGAAATCGCCAATATGCAGGTTTCCACGTCAGGCGAGACCAATGCTCGTTTTACAAGATGGGAGATTCTGGTTCACAGAAGCATGAAGAATCCCCAGGGAGTAGGCGTAGGCAATTATGAGAGTCTCTCCGCGGTCCAGGATGCAAGATTGGGAGGTTCGGCCCACAACCTCTATCTGGAAACCCTCGAAGAAGAAGGCTGGATGGGTCTGGCCACATTGCTCCTTGGGTTGGCGTATGCCTGGCGGGCAGGCCGAAGGATACTCTCCGCGCGGGAAGCAATGATAGACGAGTGGACAGCGGTGAACATGGCCTGGCTCGTCTTTCTGGTCAACGTTGCTGTCGAGCCAAACTATTTTTCAGTTCAATTCACTTACATTTTCTGGATCATTGTTGGAACCTCCGCTGCTGCCGGGTCGGCAGGCGGCGGACTGGAACTTGGTGAAGCGGGATCATCCGGTAGAGTGTTGGCGAAAGCATGCTGATTGCGCGTGTCTCCAGCCGAGCCGCGGGAACGAACAACAGATGGGATTTGAAATGGGCAGAGCAGGAGCCGGAAATGAAGTCTACGGAACTGGAAGTGAAGTTGCGATGAAGATTCCCAAGCTGACTATCATTATCGTCACCTACAACTCCAGCGACGAGATTGAAGCCTGCCTTCAATCGCTTCGCGATACGATCAAAACGCTATCGTTTGAACTCATTCTCGTGGACAATGCTTCGCGAGACGATAGCCTGGTTCGATCGCGCCGCTGCTTTCCCGAGGCGATCATAGTTGCCAACAAGGATAATGCCGGCTTTCCCGCGGCAAACAACCAGGCAATGCGCCTTGCTCGGGGTGAGTATGTACTGTTGCTCAATCCGGATACCGTGCCGCACGAAGGCGCCATCGAACGGCTTGTGGCGACTCTCGAGGAGCATCCGGGAGTGGGAATCTGCGGAGCGAATCTGCCGGACGGCGAGGGGGTGCAAGCGCATGATCTGCGTCAACCCACTTTTGCCCGGATCATGATCGAGATGTGCGGTCTGGGAAGATTCTCTTCGAAGTTTTTTCCGCCCGAGCGTCAGGAGGCTGTTTCCGGGGCGGCCATGATCTTCCGCCGGAGCTTGACGAGCGAGATAGGCTTGCTTGACGAGAGGATGTTCTGGGGCGAAGACGGCGATTATTGTTTGCGCGCCTCACAGGCGGGGTATGCAATATGGAGAGTAGAGACTGCGGTCATTACCCACTATGTCGGGCGGAGTACGACAGGTAATCTTGCTGTCTACCTGAAAAAGCAATACACCACCCGGATGCGATATGTCAGGAAACATGGCCGGCCCTTTGAGTTCTGGTCCATGATCCCGGTTTTCTATTTGAGTCTGATCATGCGCGCCTCCAAGTGGTATCTCTATGCGGTGATCAGCCCGTCGGCGGAGGCTATCGAAAGGATCCGAGCCTATCACAGCCTCATGCTTCACATGCCCTCGCTGTTTGCCGAGGAAGCGCGGCGAGACTGAAACCGGCGTCCTGCAAAGCGGAGTCTGGAGCGAACGTTACCGGACGCGAATTGGAAGAATCATGGGGGATCGATTGGGTTATGGGGAACTTGTTGCCTGAACTGTTTGTGCGCTTGCATCGGGCCGCCTATTTCGCACGCGGCTCGTTCTTGAGCGTGCTGATCCGGGCGGGTGGAGGACGCGTGGGACGGAGACTGCGCGTTGAAGGGGGCGTGATCTTTCGTCAGGCTCCTCACGCCGGTTATGAATTGGGCGACGACATATTTGTCGGCCAATGTTCTTGCTTTGATATTGACGCAGGAGCGCGATTTGAGATGGGAAGCGGAGTCACGCTGGCCAAGAATGTTTTTATCTCTGCCATCGCCGCAGTACGCCTCGGAGATTACGTGCAAGTTGGCGAGAATTCCTCGATTCGCGATGCGGACCACGGCATGGTGGCTGACTCCGGGCCGATATGCGAGCAGGCAATGTCCGGTCGGCCGGTCGATATTGGATCCGACGTATGGATCGGCCGCGGGGTGGCGGTGTTGGCCGGTTCGATGATCGGGGAAGGGAGCGTGATAGGTGCTAACTCCGTGGTTCGGGGCCGACTGGGAGCGCGTTGCATCGCGGTAGGCGCTCCTGCGGTAGCAATACGCCAAAGGTAGCCAGGTGCGGATGACAGAACCGCATGTACCGCCATCGCCGAGCTTGGTCGAGATGGTTTGACATAGCATCCAGATACAGTCCTGGCATAGGTATTTACAGCAATGACGCAAGTTCATAAGAGCTCCAGATACACGGCACGTGCAGCAGCGGCTGCGAAGGGAATTGTGTGAGAATTGCGCATCTCTCTGTAGGCGACGTTTTTAGCGCGAAGTGGACCGCTTCCCAGGCGCAGGATGGTCACGAAGTACACTTGATTACGCAGGAAGAACCATTGGAACAGCCGGGACCATTGGTAACCTGCCATCGACTGCCGTTTCCTCGGCCCTTCGGGTACTATTTGAACGCCTGGAGCCTGAAGAGCCTGCTCAAACGAATTCAGCCGGACCTGTTGCATGTGCACTATGCGACAGGCTTCGGGACTCTGGGACGGCTAAGCGGCTTCCGGCCGTGCGTATTGTCGGCATGGGGAAGTGATGTCCTGAGTGCACCAAGTCAGTCGCGTATTATGCGGATGACAGTGAATCATAACCTGAAACACTATGACTGTGTGTGTGTCACAAGCCAAGTCATGGAGAAAAGCGTTCGGAGTCTGGTGCCGACGCTGCTCAGTATCATTACCCCGATTGGAGTCGACACTAGACTGTTCACCCCCCACCATCATTCCACGGACGCGCATCTCACGGTAGGCACCGTAAAGACCATGGATCCGATCTATGGAATCGACTATTTATTGCAGGCATTCGCGGTCGTGAGAAAACGGTTAAGGGACGCGCAAGACGAGCGGGCCGGGGATTTGCGGCTCTCGATCGTCGGGGGTGGGCCTTTCCTGGAGGAGTACAGAGAGCTCGCCGTCATTCTGGGAATTGCTGAAGTGACAACCTTTCATGGGCAGTTGCCCAATGCCATGGTGCCCGACTTATTGGCCGGAATCGATATCTTTGTGGCACTTAGCCGTTCTGAGAGTTTTGGTGTGGCGGTCATTGAAGCGTCATCTTGTGGCATTCCCATAGTGGCTTCCGACGTCGGCGGGTTGCCAGAGGTGGTCAAGGACAGTGAAACGGGCTTTGTTGTACCTGCGGGGAATATTGAAAAAGCCGCAGATGCGCTCGATAAATTGATTTGCGACCGGGAGTTGCGCCTTAACTTAGGAGCGCAGGGCCGAGCTTTTGTGCAACAGAATTTCGAGTGGGCAAAGTGTCATGAGATGATGTACGGCGTCTATCGTCAGGCGCTGGAGCGCTCTGGAAGAACAAGGATGCAAATCCGAGTTAAGTGATTTCGGATTCCGAGAGGCTATGGGAACCATCGCAATCGTTGATTACGGCGTAGGCAATTCGGGCTCCATCCGGAACATGTTCACACGTCTTGGTATCGAGGCGCAGATCACCTCGGATCCGGTTGCGATTAGCCAGGCTGACCGGCTCATTCTGCCTGGCGTGGGAGCATTTGACAACGCGATGCGGAACCTTGCTTCGCGCGGTTTGACCGATGTGCTGACGGAAGTGGCCGTGGTCAAGCAGAAGCCGGTGCTGGGTATCTGCTTGGGGATGCAGATCATGACGCGTTCCAGCGAGGAAGGTTCTTTGCCCGGTCTGGGCTGGATTGCCGCGCGCACCAGGCGCTTTTGCTTTGTTCAGGACAAGAATCCGCTACGCGTACCGCACATGGGATGGAACGTCGCCATGCCTCGCAAAATCATTCCTCTTTGGAAGGGTATGGAAGATTGCTCCAGATTCTACTTTGTACATAGTTATCATGTCTGTTGCGAAACAGCGTCCGATGTCGCTACGACTACGGATTATGGCGGAGATTTTACCTCCGCATTTGCGCACGAGAATCTCTACGGGGTTCAGTTTCATCCGGAAAAAAGTCACCGTTTTGGCATGGCTCTGCTGAGGAACTTTGCGGAGATCTCTTGAAGTTTGTCCGAAAAAACTCCGGCGCTTTCGGACTGTTTGCGGCCCAGCCTCCGGTCCGGCCAGGATGGATCCAATTGTGAGCAGCCAATGACCACCGATGCTGACAATGTACCTCGCAATTGCAGTGCATCTACCTTGGCGCGACTGGTGCCTTGCCTGCTGCTACAAGACAGGAAGTTGGTTAAAACCGTGCGCTTTGCGCGCCCGGCATACGTCGGCGATCCCATCAACGCAGTGCGGATCTTCAACGAGCGCGAGGTCGATGAACTGGCGATCTTGGATATCAATGCTACGCCGCAAGCCAAATCCCCCAACTTCGAACTGATCGAGACGATCGTATCCGAGGCATTTATGCCAGTGGCATACGGAGGAGGCATCCGCAGCGTGGATGACATCAGCCGGTTGTTTTCGATCGGCGTGGAGAAAGCCGTCCTCGCCACCGCCGCCATTGAGAATGGCCATCTGCTGGCCGAAGCGGTTCAGATGTTTGGCAGCCAAAGCATCGTGGCCTGTCTCGATATTCGCAAGAACCTGTTCGGCAAGTACGAAGCGTATACACGATGCGGGACGCATAAGCAATCCGCTTCCCCGATGGAGATTGTTGCTCGCTTTGTCGGCAGCGGTGCCGGAGAAGTCCTCATCAATTCCATTGATCGCGATGGCACAATGACCGGTTACGATCTCAAGATCATCGCGGAGATCGCGGCCCGAGTTTCTGTTCCGGTGATGGCCTGTGGCGGCGCCGGAACGCTTGCGGACGCCCGAGAAGCGATTCGGGCTGGCGCCTCGTCCGCCGCCGCAGGCAGCATGTTTGTCTATCACGGGAAACACCGCGCGGTACTGATCAACTATCCAACCTCGGAACACCGGCAAGAAGCCTTTGAAGGGAAATCATGAACAGTGCGGCAAAATATCGGATCTGTACCCGCTGCATCATGGATACATCCGATCCAGAGATTACTTTTGACGGACAGGGTCGATGCAATCATTGCACCGCTGCGATTGAGCGCATGTCTCGTGAACTGCTGCCGCCTGCCGCGCGCCGGGAAGCGATGGAGCGCCTCGCGGAGGTCGTCCGGGCCGAGGGGCGGGGCAAGGAATATGACTGCATCATTGGCGTCAGCGGCGGCGTGGACAGCACTACGACGGCTTACTACACGAAACAACTCGGACTGCGTCCGCTGGCCGTGCACTTCGACAACGGCTGGGATTCGGAACTGGCGGTTGACAATATTCGCCGGACACTGAACGCTCTGGGCATTGATCTGTTCACGCACGTTGTGGATTGGGAGGAGTTCCGCGATCTTCAATTATGCTTCCTGAAGGCTTCGGTCGCCAACGCCGAAGCGCCCACCGATCACGGCATCACAGCGACGCTGTTTCGCGCCGCCCACAGGCAGAATGTGCGCTTTATTCTAAGCGGGAGCAATCTGGCCACCGAGGCGATCATGCCGCATGCCTGGGGTCATTACAATCAGGATCTGCGCCTGCTCAAGGCGTTGCACCGGCGCTTCGGCACGCGCCCGCTACGCACCATGCCAATGATCGGGATTTCAAATTATCTTGTCTCTGTTTTTCTGCTCGGCATCCGGCAGATCCCGTTCTTGAACTACATCGAGTACGACAAGCAAGAGGCCAAGGATATGCTTGCCCGTGAAATCGGCTGGCGAGATTACGGCGGCAAGCACTACGAGTCCATATGGACCCGATTCTTTCAGGGCTATTACCTGCCCGTTAAATTCGGGTTTGATAAGCGGAAGCCGCATCTTTCCTCTCTCATTTGCTCGGGACAGATGACGCGCGAACATGCGCTTGAGGAGATCGAGAAGCCGGTTTATCCGCCAGAACTGTTGCGACAGGACATGCAGTTCGTGATGAAAAAGCTCGAGCTTGACCAGGCGCAGTTCGATGCCATCCTAGGCGCACCATTGCGACAGGCCAGTCAGTATCCCAGCAACCATTTTCTCTTTCACGAGATGGGCCGCTACAAGAATGTGTTCAGGCACATCGCCACTGCCGCACGATAGACAATGCTGTCCAGGGTATATCCAAGAAAATGAATGTTTGGCTGGTTACGATCGGCGAACCACTCCCACTGGCGCTCTCGAAAGACGACCGCCTGCACCGGACTGGTCAGTTTGCCCACTTTCTTGCTTCGCGCGGACACCATGTCGTATGGTGGACCTCGGCATTTGATCATTTTCGCAAACGGCATCATTTCGAACAGGACACCGTAGTTCCGGTCGCTTCTAACCTCATCGTGTGCGCGTTAAAGGGGTGCGGCTATGCGCGCAACATCTCCCTGAGCCGATTCAAGGATCACACCCAGATAGCGCGCAAGTTCGCCGCCACTGCAAGCCAATACGATCCTCCGGACGTCATTGTTGCCGCGCTGCCAACGATTGAATTATGCCAGGCGAGCGTGGAATACGGCAGATGCCATGGCGTCCCGGTGGTGCTTGACATGCGCGACATGTGGCCAGACGTTATTGTCGATGCCGTGCCGAAGGCAGTCCGTTTGCTCGGGCGGATGATGCTTAGTCCCTTGTACAGGCAAGCGCGTCATGCCTTTGGGGCGGCGACCGCCATCATAGGGATCACCGAGGAGTTCGTGGATTGGGGGCTTCGCCGCGGAGGACGCCGTCGTGGGCCGCTCGATCGCGCTTTTTTCTTCGCCTACGAAGTTTCCGCGCCATCCGCCGACAAACTCGCCGCCGCCGAAGCTTTCTGGGACGGGCTGGGTGTATCCAAGCGTGAGGACAGTCTGACTATTTGCTACTTTGGCAATGTGAGCGCGCAGTTGGACCTGACCCACATTATTGAGGCAGCGCGTCAATTGCATCAGCGCCAGCGCCCTGTTCGCTTTATTCTGTGCGGTAGTGGCGAGCGTCTCGATGAATACCGCCAGCGGTCCCAGGGCCTTCCCAATCTTCTGCTGCCAGGGTGGGTAGACGGCGCGCAGATATGGTCGCTGATGCGCCGTTCGAACGCGGGTCTGGACCCTTTGCCTGACCGGTACGATTTTCTGGCCACCATCAACAACAAGGCGGTCGAATATCTGAGCGCCGGCCTGCCCGTCATCTCCAGCCCACGCGAAGGCGTTCTCTGCGACTTATTGAAAGAAGGGGCCTGCGGATTGAGCTATTCCTCCGGATCGACCGAAGAACTGGTTGGCGTCATGGAAAAACTTCTTGCCGATCGTGCTGCGCTGGCCGCGATGTCGGCACAGGCTGCGGAAGTCTTTGCGCGACATTTCAAGGCCACGGCTGCTCATGAACGCATGGAAGAATTTCTGACCGAGGTCACCAATAGCAGCGCCCTTCAACGGGCGGAGTCCAAGGTGCAATAGGTGCGTATGAAGAGACGGTTTTCGGCTTACAGTTGCCTGGATGCGCCGGAGGTTAACCCCTGCCTCCCCGACGGATTGTCTTTTCAGGTCTGGACACCCACCATGCGGCACCCGTTCCCTTCGACCCTTGGCTGGATGCATGGGGTTGCGGCCTTGTGTCAGTTGAGTGGGATCATGCCGCACTTGGGTTACAGTGTCGTTTACGTATGCCAGGGTGCACGCATCATTCATCGCTCCTGTACATTCTCCCGTTGCTTTCGCTGGATGTTCATGGGCGAATCGGATGTGCAGATCAGCTCCACATGGACCGACCCGGAGTTTCGCAATCAGGGAATCGCCTCCGCCACCTTGGCCTTTATCATGCGCACGATTGCGACAGGTTGCCGTCGCTTTTGGTATATCTGCCTCGACGATAACGAGGCTTCACAGCGGACATGCAGGCGTGTCGGATTCAAGTTTGCTTTTCATGTGAAGCGCAGTTCTCTATGTGGTATCTCGGGAACGGGATGGTACTCCGTCAAGGATAGAGAACGGGAAAGTCAACAGGCTGAACGCTGGAATTCCGCCGTTTCGGACGAGCATCGAATCTGGTACGGGAACTATTATGCGCGCAAGGGGGCAATCCGCAACGATCTGCGGTTAAACCGCGAGGTCTTGTTTCAGACTCTTGCTTCGGAACGCTCGGTGGTTCGCGCCTTTCAGAATATTCATATGGACTATGCCGGCGCCAAACTGCTGGATGTTGGCTGCGGTCATGGGGGTACGTGGTTCCAGTTCTTTCGCCTGGGGGTTCAAGTGGCCAACATGACGGGCATTGACATCCAGGAAGAGCGGCTGAAGAGCGCCCGTGAGTTATACCCCAAGGCGACGGTGGTTTCTGGCGATGCTACGAAGATGCCGTTCGCGACCGCATCGTTTGATCTGGTAAGTGAATCAACCATGTTTGCCACGATTGTCGACGTGAGCGTTCGGGAGCGCATTGCTGCCGAGATGCTGCGAGTATGCAAGCCGAATGGCTATCTGATGCTGGTTGACTGGAGGACTCCGACCTTGGAGATGAAGTTCTATAAGGCGTTAACCCGCAACGACCTGCGCAGCATCTTCGGGCTCGGCAAGAGCACCGATCTGATCGGCGTTTCCAAAGGCGCCCTGGTCCCGCCCCTGGGCCGATTTCTGTCAAAACACGCCGAGATGCTCTATTTTCCGATTGCCTTGACCTGTCCGTTTCTTGTCGGACAAGTCGTCTATGTATTGCAAAAGAAAACGCAACCGTATACCTAGGACCCAAGTCCCCTCGGATCAACCCAACCCGCAGAAGTCGGTCATTGAGGCGGAAATGAATAGTCTTACCACTCCTACCACACTCGAATCCTAGTTGACGCTCAACCGAAAACGGAGCAGGCTGATGACCACTCTTGCAACACTACGTGCCGTTCCTTTCTTCAACTACTCCGGCATTTTCACCTCGCAGCGGGAAGACCTGGTTCGGATCTTTATCGAGGTGTCTAACCGGGGCTCCTTCATCATGCAGGAGGAACTGAGTGCCTTTGAAGCCCATCTGGCGGAATTTACCGAAGCAAAATATGCGCTCGGCGTAGGCAATGCCACGGACGGACTGCATATGGCAGTGCGCGCCGTGGCCATTGGTCCGGGCGATGAGGTCATCATCAGTTCCCACACGATGATCGCCACCGCAGCCGCCGTTCATTTTGCCGGCGCCACGCCGGTGCCGGTTGAATGCGGGCCGGATCACCTGATCGACGCGGCCGCCGCTGAAGCGGCCATCACCTCGCGAACACGCGCCATCATGCCGACTCAATTGAATGGGCGCACGTGCAACATGGACGCCCTTCAGGCGATTGCCGACCGGCACGGGCTGATCTTGCTTGAAGACGCCGCGCAGGGGCTGGGGTCGAAATTTAAAGGGCGGTGCGCCGGCACATTCGGCGCGGCCGCGGCCATCAGTTTTTACCCCGCGAAGGTGCTGGGATGTCTGGGTGACGGAGGCGCCGTCATCATGAACAGCCGCGAGATCCACGAGCGCATCTATCAGATGCGGGACCACGGGCGCGGCACGACCGGCGAGATTGTTTCCTGGGGGTTGAACTCCCGGTTGGATAACTTGCAGGCGGCCTTTCTTGACTATCAGTTAAAAGAATACGACCGCGTCATCAAGCGCCGTCGTCATCTGGCTTCTCTCTATACAGAGCGCCTCGGCGAGGTCGCCGAGGTTGTGCTTCCCCCCGCTCCCGACTCCGACCCTGACCATTTCGATATTTATCAGAACTTCGAGATTGAAGCGGAACGCCGCGATCTGCTCAAAACCCATTTGAAGGAGTGTGGCATTGGAACGCTAATTCAGTGGGGAGGACAAGCTGTCCACCAATTGAGGGCCCTCGGGTTTACCGAGAGCCTGCCCAACACCGACCGGCTTTTCACTCGCATGTTGATGGTGCCCATGAATATGTCCCTGACTGACGATGACGTTCAGTATGTCTGTGACAATATCCGCGGGTTTTATGGGTACCCGGCATGAACACGGCCATGATGCTCGATTCCCATGTCCTTGCCAAGCGTATCCGTTTGCACGCACTGCGCATGACAAGCGCAGGTGGCGGGTCGCACATCGGGGCCATCCTTTCCTGTGCGGATATCCTGGCCGTCCTCTATGGCGGAGTGATCAACGTGGATTCGAAGGCGCCGGAAAGCCCCAGCCGGGATCGCTTTATTCTGAGCAAGGGCCACGCCGGGGGCGGTTTGTATGCCGCGCTTGCCGAGCGCGGTTTTTTCCCTGTCGAGAAGCTCCAAACACATTATCAGGACGGGTCGGAGTTGAGCGGACATGTCTCGCACAAACTGCCCGGCATCGACGTCTCCACCGGAGCATTGGGGCATGGTTTATCGATCGCCGCGGGGATGGCCTATGCGGGGAAACTCCGGGAAGCCCGGCACCGGGTTTACTGCCTTCTGAGCGATGGAGAGTGCGATGAGGGGTCAACTTGGGAAGCGGCTCTGTTTGCCTCCCATCACCGGCTGACGAATCTCGTGGCTATTGTGGACTACAACCGGATTCAGGGGATCGCTCCGGTGGCAGAGGTCCTCGAACTCGAGCCTTTTGCCGACAAATGGATCTCCTTCGGCTGGGCCGTCCGCGAGGTGGACGGACATGACCATGAAGCCCTTCAGCGAACGCTAGAGGCGGCTCCTCTGGCCGCCGGCAAGCCATCCTGCATCATTGCGCACACTACCAAGGGCAAAGGGGTCAGCTTCATGGAGAATAGTGTTCTCTGGCACTACCGCATTCCGCGGGGCGCGGAATTCGATGCAGCGCTTGTCGAATTGGAGGCCCGGTCGTGAGAGACTCTTTTGTCGCTGTGTTGACCGAACTTGCTTCGCAGCACCCTGAGCTCATGTTGCTCACGGGCGATCTCGGCTTTGGTGTGCTGAACAGCTATGCGGCTGGTTTTCCGCGGCAGTTTTTGAATGCAGGTGTTGCGGAGCAGAACATGTCGGGCCTTGCCGCCGGCTTGGCGCTCGAAGGCCATTGCGTCTTCACTTATTCCATAGGCAACTTTCCCACGCTTCGCTGCCTGGAGCAGATTCGCAATGACATTTGCTACCATGGCGCCAACGTCAAGATCGTCTGCATCGGCGGCGGGATGAGTTATGGACCGGTAGGCTTTTCGCATCACGCAACCGAAGATCTGTCCATCCTTCGCTCCCTTCCGGGCATGCTGGTCTTGTCGCCCAGCGATCTGTGGGAAGCCGCTGAGGCTACGCGCTATCTCGTCACGCATCGCGGTCCTGCCTATTTGCGCCTCGATAAGTCAGCTGCGCCAGTCGATCTGCGATTTGGCGAGAGCTTTCGGCCGGGTACCATCAGGACCGTTCGCGAAGGATCGGACGTGACCCTTGCTGCGACTGGCGGAATTCTCGAAGAAGCTCTTTTGGCCGCGGATACGCTGTCCGAGCAGGGCATCTTCTGTCGCGTTCTCAGCGTCCACACGATCAAGCCTCTTGACACCGAAACGCTCGCGGCAGCCGCGTCTGAGACAGGTGGAATCATCAGCATCGAGGAGCACGCCGTCGATGGCGGCTTGGGCGGTGCAATTGCCGAATCGCTCATGGAAGCTGGAGTCTTTCCCGGTTTCTTCGTGCGAATGGGACTCCGCAACACTTTCTCCTCCGTCATTGGCAGTCAAAAGTATTTACGGACGGTCTATTCCCTGGATGCCGCGTCAATTTATCGAACCGTGTCCGCGAAGATGGGCTTTCCCGCCGAGGTTCTCTCATGATGATCAAACGCGCATTCGATATTTTGGCCGCGTCGCTTGGCCTGCTTCTATGCTCGCCGCTACTGATTGCCGTCATGTTCGCCATATGGATTCAGGACCGGCGTTCGCCATTCTACATTGCCCCTCGGGCCGCTCGCGGAGGGGGAATCTTCCGCATGGTCAAGTTTCGCTCCATGGTCGTCAACGCGGACAGAATTGGTGGCTCGTCGACCGCGGCTACGGATCGCCGCATTACCCCAGTCGGCCAGTTCGTACGTTCTTACAAGCTGGATGAACTGATTCAACTCTGGAATGTCTTGAAGGGTGAAATGAGCCTTGTCGGGCCGCGGCCCCAGGTGCTGAGCGACGCCGCGCTTTACACGAGCGCGGAGAAGCGCATGCTTTCCGTCCCGCCTGGAGTTACAGATCCCGCGTCTATTGTCTTCTCCGACGAAGGCGAAATCCTGAAGGGCAGCACCAATCCCGATCTCCGTTACAGCCAGATTATTCGCCCCTGGAAAAGCAGACTTGCGCTGGCCTACATCGACCACCGAAGCTTCTGGATTGATCTTCAGTTGATCGTTCTCACGGTGGTCGCCATCATTTCCAAGCCCATGGCTCTGCGTGCGCTTGGATCGCTCCTGAACGGGTGGAGACTCGACCCGCTCGTCCTCCGCATGGCCGCGCGCCAGGAGCCACTCTTGGCCTATCCGCCGCCGGGCGCCGAAGTTGCCGCTCATCACTTCGAGTGAGGATAAGAATGTGAGCAGACGTAGATCCATATTTTCTATTGTCCAATCGGCAATCGTCTTGATAGGACTCTTCCTGATGAATGCCACCCTCATCGCGGCTGAGCAGCCTGCCGCGTCTGAGGAAACTGGGCAGTCGGGCCGCGATTCCAGCCGTTCGGCGACAGTTTGCGGGCGTTCAACGCTGGGTTCGCCGTATATCCCTGTTGATAGCTGGGTCTATCCGGCCGCGCTGCGACTTTATTCGATGGGATACATCGATCATGTCTATCTAGGAATGCGCCCCTGGACGCGTGCCAGCCTGAGCAACATGCTTGAAGACATCGACACCCAGATTCAGGATGCGAATTCTTATGGGGTTTCAACCGCAGACGAGGCGCAGGATATCTACGCGGATTTGATTTATTTCTTGCACTACGACGCCGGAATGCAATGCCTGACGCATCAGGGAAACGCCCATGTCGAGTCGGTCTACACGGTTGCCCGCGGTATAAGCGGCACGCCTCTGAGAGACAGCTACCATCTCGGGTCAACCGTTATTAACGACTACGGCCGTCCTTACGAAAACGGAATCAACAACTACTCCGGCGCCAGTGGCTATGCCGCCGCCGGCCGCTTCGTCGTCTACGCGCGCGGTGAATTCGAGGCCGCGCCCTCGGCCACCGGCTACTCCCAGGCGCTGGCCAATGCTCTCAGCACAATTGATGGAACGACCTTTTGCGAAGATGGAACCGTGTGGACCCCTCAGAAGCTCTGCGGATCGTCAACCCCCTCCAACCAGGCCACGATTCCGATGGGACCGATCGCCACCACCACCAATGGGCGATTCATCGAGGCCTTCGTTTCCGCGCACCTCCTCAACCACGAGATCTCCTTCGGCAAGCAGGACGACTGGCTCGGGCCCGGATTGGGCGGCGGCATGGCCTACTCCAACAACGCAGAGAATATCTATTCCTTTCGCATCAACCGCATAGAGCCGCTCTACATTCCGCTACTCTCAAAGATCCTGGGCCACTTCCGTTACGATTTCATGGTTGGGCCGGTCTCCGGACATACCTATATGCCCAATCCCGCGTTTCTCGCCAACCCCTCTCCGACTTTACCCAACGTTATCAATCCCGGCAATCCCTGGGTGCATGTCGAGAAAGTCAGCTTCAAGCCAACGCGTAACCTCGAGTTCGGCTTTGAGCGCACCGTCATCTGGGGAGGACACGGTCACGAGCCGATCACCCTTCACTCTTTCCTGCGCAGCTTCTTGAGCTTGGACTCCGTTACTGACCCTATAAAATACACCGCTCAGGACCCCGGTGCCCGATTCGGCGCATTCGATTTCGCCTACCGCCTTCCGTTCGTACCTAATTGGCTGACGCTCTACACCGATTCCGAGGCGCACGACACAGTCAGCCCGCTTTTCAAACCACTGCATGGCTGCTTCAGGCCAGGCCTTTATCTCACCCATGTTCCCGGAATCCCTAAGCTTGATTTGCGCATCGAGGCCGTGGATACGGATTCCTCCTATCCGTCCAGCGTTGGCGGCCGTTATCAATACTGGGAACTTATTCAGAGACAGGGCTACACCAACCATGGCCAACTCTTCGGTGACTGGATTGGGCGGGAGGACAAGGGCGGCCAGGGTTGGATCACTTATTATCTGAGCGGTAACGAATGGCTCCAAGTGAGTGTTCGCAATCAGAAAGCCGCCAAGGACTTCATTCCCGGTGGCACGACCTTGAACGATATAAACGTTCAAGCGGTCAAGCGGATTGGAAGGGATTTCGAGGTGAAGGGCAACTTCTCCCTGGAACATTGGAAAGCTCCCATCTACCTTACCGGACAGCAGACGGTGACTACTACCAGCATCCAGCTCACCTGGTTTCCGGAGAGGAAGGTTAACTTCTAAAACTGTGCCGGAAAGGCCGCGAAAGAGGGCTTGGGAAGCGGAATCTTTTCGACATTCGAGTGCAAACTCATGTAGGAACAAAGGGCCTTGGTAGGGGCTGTCCGTGCGGACAGCCCCTACCAAGGCCCTTTGTTCGATAAGCGCTACGTGAATCACAGTCGCGAGCGCTCACGGCAACGGCGATGCCGTAACGCTCAGCGTTTGTGCTCGTGGAAGACAACCGCGGTGAAGGCGAAGATATCCGTATCCTCATCCTTCCAGCAGCCGGCGGCCATCCCTGCCTTCCGGCAGGTCTGCTCAAGGAAGGTCTGCCGGTCCCATTTCTGTTCCACCGGAACCTGCGGCAGCAGGAGGCCTTCGGAGTTGCCGTTCTTCATCAGTAGTCCGTGCTCGCCAATCCTGATTTGTTGAATGTCCGTAACGTGGCGCAGCGGCGAGAGCACAGAGATTTCATATTCAAGTTGCGGCAACTCGGAGGCCGAGACCGCCTGAAAGCGTGGATCGTGCAAAGCGGCGTGTGTAGCTGTATCCCGCACAGTCATATAGAGCGGCTTGACCGCGGAGGTGTAGCCAATGCATCCACGCAGATCTCCGGAATTGGTTAGAGTCACGAAGGCGCCGCGCTCCTGATTCAGCGTTGCGCTTTCGCTCGCAGGCGGCTCATACAACTCATTCTTTTGAACTACATACTCGACCGACTTGCGAGCCAGCGCGAGCAGTTCGCTCTTCTCCTGCTCGCTCAACGAGAACGGAGTTTCGGCGACCTTTCCGGCAGGAGCCTTCACAAAAACATCGGCACTGTATCCGACCACGCGCGAATGATCGCCCGTAACGTCGCCTGAGTTTTCGTACTTCAAGACACGGGCCTGGTTGGCTCCCATGCGTTCGGCGTAGATCATCGTGGCCACGATGGGCGCGCCGCCACAGGCCTCCCACACTCGCGACTGGAAGTTGCGCGACATGCTGAAGTAGTCCCACGCATTCAGCGCATTGAGCGTCTTGTGATCGATCTTTTCGGCATCGTCGTAAGGATGAAAATGAGAGAGATCGGAGCTGGCGAGGACGAGCGTGTCGCCTTCCTTGCCTTCACTCTTGATTAGCTTTGCCAGCGCCACGCCCAGTGCGCGGCTGCTCTCGTAGCTCTGATCTCCCATGACGATGGGCACGAGTTCAAAGTCGCCCAGCACCGTTTGCAGCCATGGCAACTCGACCTCAATCGCATGTTCGCCGCCTGCCGATGTGGGGTCATGTCCCTGGGCCGAAAGCTGCATTGTCGAGCTCATCTTGACTAACTGACGCGCAAATGCCTTGTCCACCGGCACATTTCCCAGCGGCGTCGCATAGGCATCGCCTTCATAAATAGATGTGAAATCGAAGCCTACATGATGGGAGGGCGCGATGACGACAACCCGGGAGAACTTGCGTCCCTTCAATGCGGCATAAGTGTATGCGGCCACAGAGCCGGAGTACTCATAGCCCGCGTGCGGCGCGACCACGGCCAGAATCTGATCGGTGACCGGCGGTCCGGAGACACGTGCCAGCAGATCGTCGATCATGGCTGAAAGCGCCTTCGGATCGGATGGATAGAAGCTGCCGGCGACGGCCGCCTCCCGCACCTTTTGCGAGTCATCCGCACTCACGTGCTTGAGCGGCGTCAAGACCAGCAGAGCAACAAGCGGCGCCGACAGCCAATAGGCGCTTGGGGTCATGGCGATAATCATCGGCGAATCCTCCGTGCTTTTTATGCGTGCCAAATACCGGCAATCGGCTGATGGCAGAATGGGCAACAGTTCTTCTCGATCAGCATCTGGCTGGCCGTAAACCCCACGCGCTCGACGAGCATCTTGCGGCACTTGGGGCAATAAGTGTTTTGCGCCGGATGTCCCGGTACATTGCCAATATAGACGTAGTGCAGTCCTTCAGCGTCTGCAATGGCCTTGGCGCGTTCGAGAGTGGGCACCGGCGTGATGGGAAGATTCTTCAACAGATACTCGGGATGAAACTGCGTAAAATGCAGAGGCACATCCTCGCCGAGGTTCGCCTTGACCCATTGCGCCAGCCCTCGGAACTCCTGATCGCTGTCTTTGAGCGTGGGCAAGACAAGGTAGACAATCTCCGTCCACTTGCCTAGCTTGCGCAGAGTGACGAGAGAATCCAGCACCGGTTTCAACTGACCATTGACGACCTGGCGGTAGTAGGACTCGGAGAAGGATTTGAGATCGATTTTGACCGCGTCCATCTTTCCGTACGCCGTCTTCAATGCGTCTTGTTGCATATAACCGTTTGAGACCACAATGCTGCGGATGCCGGCCTCATGGCCCGCATCGGCGGCATCCATCAGGAATTCGCTGAAGACGACAGGCTCGCTGTAGGTGAAGGCAATCGTGGGACAGCTATATTGTCGGGCGAGTTCGGCCACGCGCTGCGGAGGAGCGTACTGGGCGGGAACCTGCTCTGGGCGCGACTGGGAGATCTCCCAGTTCTGGCAGAATTTGCAATTGACGTTGCACCCGGCCGTGCCCAGCGAGAAGGCAGTCGTTCCAGGAAGATAGTGGAAGAGCGGCTTCTTTTCGACGGGGTCGACATGCGCGGCGGCAACCCGCGAGTGGACGAGCGTGTAGTATGTTCCGCCGCGATTCTCGCGCACGCCGCAGTAGCCGCGCTCCATGTCTCCCACGGTGCATTCGCGCGGACACAGCTTGCACTTGATCTTGCGATTATTGAGTTTCTGATAGAACTTCGCTTCGACGATGTAGCGCGAGTCGTCTTCACTCGCTGAAGTCGCGCCCGACTGAGTCGCGGCGGCAGGCCGCACGGCAGAGGTCATCCCAAGCGCCGCTCCCGACACCAGAGCGCACTTCAGAGACGAGCGGCCATCCAGCGAATTCTGGCCTCTTATGGCACCCTCGACATCCAGATTACAGAACATATTGAACCTCTCTGCAACACTCTCCGCGACGCAGGCAGCCACACCTCGGCGAACGAGATCTATTTGAGCTGTGTAGAGTGCTCATTCGCATACTCCGCTGGCCCAGCGGCTCGCCGCAGGCATCAGCTCATGGAGGGGAACGGCTTCGGCGGCTGCGATCAAGCTGCTCAAAAGCGTGGCGGAGATCCTCGGAAGCTGGCCCATCATCCGGCTTCCGGGCGTACCATCGCCTCAGTTAACGCTTACGGCAGACGGCGGAGCTTTGCTGTGATGGCCGGCACTTGACACGGAAAACGGCCGGGTGCCGGCTTTGCCCGGCCAGCCCGCGCAGACCAACTCTGCCGGAAGGATAAACTAATCCCGTGACGGCGAACGCCGATCCCGCGAGTCAGAGCTTATGCGCAAGTTCAATCCGGCCGAAGTGAAGCTCCCGTTGACTGAGGGCTGCTGGAGCTTGCGCGATCTTGTTGCAGCGGCCACTTTTTTTCTGGCCGGCGCAGCCGTGACTCTTTGGCAGAACGCGCATCTCACCATCCTCTGGGATTCAAGCTACACCCTGGAGACGAGCGCTCGCATCGCTCTGGGGCAGATGCCGTATCGCGATTTCCCGCTGGCTCACGCGCCGCTGACGTTCTTGATTCAGGCCGCCATCATTCGCCTCGCTGGGCGAGTCTTCTTCCACCACGTTCTCTACGCCGCAATCGTGGGCGGACTGGGCACCGTTCTGGCCTGGCGGATCGCACTCGACAGATTGCGAGGCCGGCTGCCCGGTTACTGGACTGTTTCTCTTCTGCTGGCCGCGCCGCTCACTGTGCTGGGCATCTACAGCATCCTGCCGTTTCCCTCCTACGACTGCGACTGCGTCTTCTCCATTCTCCTCGTGATTTTGCTTTTGCAGCGGCTGCCAGCGAAGTCCAGTGGAGGGCAACCGAGCGCTGCCAGGGCGCTTCTGAGGCCCTTTGTCGCCGGCGCGGCGATTCCGCTGCCGCTCTTCTTCAAGCAGAACATCGGCCTTCCCCTTCTGGTGGCTGCGTTCGCGCTTATTCTTTTGCTCTTGATTGCGAGGCGGATGCGCCGTCGGCCGAGTGCGCAGGGCGGCGCAGAGTTGGTCGCGGTTCTTGGCGGCGCGGTGGCAACGCTGCTTGCCGCAGCCCTGCTTTTGCACTTTACCTGCGGTCTGGGCAACTACTTCCATTGGACCATTCAGTTTGCGGCTCAACGCCGGCTGCCGGGTTTTGGGGATATGCTCGGAGTCTATGCGGAGCCTTCGCTGCTCTGGTGGATTCCGGCCGTGGCGGCGGCTCTTGTGCTGTTACAGAGCCGTCTCGCCCAGGCTCTGTGGGTGCGCCTGGTCGCGCTGGGCCTGCTGGCCTCGCCGTTTGTCTGGACGCTGGCCGGACTTCTTCTCTCGGTAGACGCCGATGACCGCACCAGCGGCCTGCTTGCCCTGTGGCCGCTGCTGCTGGTTCTCAGCGGGGCGCTCACGCTGTTCAATCTGTGGCGCGATCTGGGCCGCAATCCTGGGAGCGATGTGGGCTTGCGCGCAATCTTACCCGCGATGCTGCTGATCACCATCAATGGGACACTGTTCTCGCAGCAGTTGTGGGGATCGACCTATGCCATCTGGCCGCTGCTTGCGCTTCTCGTCGCTGAGATGATCGCTTTCCTGGCTTCGATCGAAGCTGCCGGCAATGCCGCGAAAACAGCACCTCGAATTCCGTTCGTCGCGCCCGTTCTGACAGCGGTCATCTCGGCAACACTCGCCGTATGCGGCGGCCTTTACGTGGCCAGCGAAGAGCGGCTCTCCTATGCCAACCTTGAGGGCCCGGTCGCGCATTCGACGGAGCCCGCGCTGCGGGGCATGACTGTCTCCGGCCCCTTCCTGCCTCAGTTTGAGGAACTGCTGCGCTTCGCCACCAGCGAAATCCCTCTCTCGGACGGGCTCATCCTCATTCCCGGCGAAGACCCGTTCTACTTTGCCACCGGCCGAGTCCCGCAATTCCCCGTCCAGCTCTTTGACAACGCCACCGACCCGCTTTCGCCCGCACAGCTTGTTGAAGAGGCGCGCGGCCGCAAGATTCGCTGGCTGATCGTAAAGCGCGATCTGCAGATCAAGGAAGACCCAACCCCGCAGCGCGAAGCCGCGCTCGAAGCGCTTCAGCGGGTCTTTCTGCCGTACCGAAAACTGGGTGGCTACGATGTTTACCGCCGCCCATAGAGCCGCTTTCGATGAGGCGAAACAAAGGCTATAATCGGCCCTATGGCGGCAAATTCACACGCGTATTTACAGCAAGCTGAGAATTTGGAGGTTGCATCCAAGCTGCACGCTCTGGAGGTGCGCCTCGAACAGTTGGCCAGCCTGTTGGTGGCTTACTCGGGCGGCGTGGACTCCGCATTTCTGGCGGCCACAGCGCATCGCGTTCTGGGCAGCCGCATGCTCGCCGTGCTGGCCGACTCACCCAGCCTGGCCCGCCGCGACTTTGAGCAGGCCTGCGCCTTTGCGCGGGACCAGGAGATGCCGCTGCACATCGTCGAGACCGAGGAAATGGAGCGGCCCGAGTACCAGCGCAACGACGCCAATCGCTGCTTCCATTGCAAGGACACGCTCTTTGCGGCCATGGAGACGCTGGGACCGAAACTGGGCTTCGAGCGCATCGCCTATGGCATGAACGCGGACGATACAAGGGACTTCCGTCCGGGGCAGCGGGCGGCTGAGGAGCACGCCGTTTTGGCGCCGCTGGCCGAGGCCGGGCTCACCAAGAATGAGATTCGCGCGCTGGCCAAAGCCGCCGGCTATCCGCTGTGGGATCGTCCGGCGGCGCCTTGCCTCTCCTCGCGCGTCGAGTATGGCCGTGCGGTGACGCGCGAGGTTCTCGATCAGGTAGAAAAGGCCGAGGAAAGCCTGCGCCAGTTGGGTTTTCGCGAGTTGCGCGTTCGCCATCACGGTGAGTTGGCCCGCGTGGAGATTGCACGCGCTGAGTTGCCGCGCGCCCTCACAATGGAGATGCTGGGCGCGATCACCGCCGCGCTCAAGCTGGCTGGCTTCCAATATGTGACGCTCGATTGCTCGGGCTTTCGCTCCGGTTCGTTGAATGACCTCCTGCCTGCCGATGTCCTGGCTAAACGCGGCGCATAGAGCAAAACCAGGAATGTACTTCCCTACTAACCTCGTTGAGGGCGCCGCTCTCTGTTGGTCGCGTCGACTTGAGTGAATCGGTTTCGTTATACACCTTCCCTGGTTTTGCTGGTCGCCGACGGTTTAGAATCACAATGCGATGCGTATCGGTTATCTGGAGTGCTTTTCCGGCATCAGCGGCGACATGCTGCTGGGCGCCCTGGTAGATGCGGGTGTTCCCTTCGCTTGTCTTGAGGAAACGGCGGCTGCGTTGAATGTGGGCGCGCGCCTTGAGATGCGCAAGGTAAGCCGCGGTGGCCTGGCCGCAACCAAGGTGGATGTGATCGCGCCCGACCAGCCGGCTCGCGAGGCGGAGCATTCTCACGGCTCGCACGTAGATGAGTCTCATTCACACCCGGGCAAATCGTATGAGCATTCTCACTCGCACGAAGATTCTCACGCACACACTCATGCCGCGCATCGATCGCTTTCGGCGATTCTCGAAATCATCCGCTCTGCGCCGCTCACAGAGAGCGTGAAGCAGCGCTCGATACGCGCCTTTGAACTGCTGGGCGAAGTCGAAGCGGCGATTCATTCCGTTCCCGTCGAAGAGGTGCACTTCCACGAGGTGGGCGCGGTCGATACGATCGTCGATATTGTCTGCGCAGCCGCGGGCGCTGAGGCGCTGGGCGTGCAGTGCTGGCTTGCGTCGCCGCTCAACGTCGGCAGCGGAACTGTTGTCTGCCAGCACGGAACCCTGCCCGTTCCCGCGCCGGCAACGCTGGCGCTGCTGGGCAATGCTCCGGTCTACGCCGCCGGGCCGGCGATGGAGCGCGTGACACCGACCGGCGCAGCCGTGTTGCGAATGCTCGACGTGCGTTATGCGCCGCTTCCCGCTGTGCGCATCTTGCAAACCGGCTACGGCGCTGGCGGACGCGAGACGCCGGGCCAGCCAAATCTTCTACGTCTGCTCGTGGGCGAGGAGGAAGCTGTCGAGACTGCCGCTGTCCAGCAGATTGCAGTGATCGAAACTGTGATCGACGACTCCAGCCCGCAGTTGCTCGCCTACGTAAGCGAGAAGCTGCTTGAGGCCGGTGCATGGGACATTTTTCGCGTTGCGGTCCAGATGAAGAAAGGGCGCACAGGTGTGCAAATGACCGTGCTCTGCCGTCCCGATCTCGTGCCCGCGTTGCGTGATCTGCTCTTCCGCGAGACCACTACGATAGGCTTGCACTGGCGGCTGGAGAACAAGGTTGCGCTGGCGCGTGAGTTCGTCGAGGTCGAGACCGCGTGGGGAAAGGTTCGCATCAAGGTTGCCCGCTTGTCAGACGGCACGATCGCAAACGCCGCGCCGGAGTATGAGGATTGCCGGCAGCTTGCGACGCATCACTCGGTCCCTCTCAAACGAGTGATGGAAGAAGCCATGCGGGCCTACGCGGCCATGAAGGAGAACCGCTGATGGATCGCGCTCTGATCGAGGCTCTGCTGAACGATGTCCGCGACGGCCGGACCGAGGTGAATGATGCTCTTGAGCGGCTCAAGGGTATGCCCTTCGAGGAGTTGGGCTTCGCCAAGCTCGACCATCACCGCGCGCTGCGCACCGGGATGCCCGAGGTTATCTTTTCCGCCGGCAAGACCGCCGCGCAGGTAGCGCAGATCTTCGCGCGCATGGCACATGCCGGAGGCAATGTGCTGGCCACGCGGGCCACGCTTGAAATGTTCGACGCAGTCCTGAATGAGGAACCGCGCGCCGAGTTTCACGAAGTCGCTCGCATGATCGAACTCACCCAGAACCCCAACGTCCCTCAAGGCAAAGGAACCATCGCCGTAGTCTGCGCGGGGACCAGCGATTTGCCGGTTGCTGAGGAGGCCGTGGTCACGGCGCGGCTGATGGGCAATACCGTCGAATTGATTGCCGACGTCGGGGTGGCCGGCATACACCGCCTGCTGGCGCAGAAAAACTCATTGCAATCGGCGCGCGTGCTCATCGTCTGCGCCGGCATGGAGGGCGCGCTGCCCACAGTCGTCGGCGGCCTGGTGAGCGCGCCGGTCATCGCTGTGCCAACCAGCGTCGGTTATGGCGCCTCCTTCGGCGGCGTGGCCGCGCTGCTGGGCATGTTGAACACCTGCTCGCCCAACGTCTCTGTGGTCAATATCGACAACGGATTCGGCGCGGCGTGCATTGCTTCGCTCATCAATCACCTTTAGGAGAGCGCCGATCACCGCTACGATCGAGCAGATTTCAGGACAGGTCGATGCGGCTGCGGAGGCCGTACCGCAAGATCTTTCGCCCACTGGAAACGCATTCTCGATTCTGCCGGTATCCTGCTGATGGCACACGAGGTTCGGTCCAGGTTACCCCCAAGGGATTTTGGGATGAGTGCTGGTTCCGAAACGGGCGGCAACGCAAAGGGTTGAAAGGCTTTACCTTTTATTACAAGGGCATTACATGTTTTTACCGCCATTCGTTCGGAATTGTGTCACAGTGAATTCATAACTGTTGACGCTTCGGGGGCGGCAGCGCGGGGGACAGTTACATTTCAACTCAGGGAGCAAAGCGCGCTACCCACGCGGTGCTTTGAAACGGGGAAAGGGGCAGAGGTTGGGAAGGTCCATTCTGCTTCCTGTGGCTGCGGAGAAGGCCGAGGCATAGTTCGCTGGCATCTGCAAGTTTGAAACCGTCAAAGCCTCCGGAGAAGCCGCAGTATGTTCTGCCTCATCTGGCAGTACACTTCGCCCTGCAAGCGCTAAAGATTCTCGCGAAACTCGTGGCTTGATTGGCGAGACTCTGATCGCAGCCGATCAGGCACATCAATCTGGCGAAACGGACTGGAATGGAGCAAGCACATGAGCCGAATCGAAGTGCACAAAACCAATGCCGAAATAAGCGATCTCCGTAGTCTCATGCGACGGCGGCCGGGGGTTTCCGAGGAAGCGTTAGAAGAGTTGTTTGAACTCTTGGAAGAATATGCTCCCGTGTGGTACACGGAGGAGCACCATAATCACGCAGTGCATGCGCTGCTGGAAATGAAATACGGTGACCAAAGCACCTGCCGTTTTCCCCTTTAGCCGCAGCGCGCTCTGAGACTCACATGTCAATCGAGCAATCGGCGAGACAATTCTGGATTCGGGGCATATTTCTCTCCCAAACACGCCGCACCGATCGCTTGGCGGTGCGGCGTGTCCCCCGTAGTGACTCGAGGCAAACGGACGCCCTAAACTCATATCTTCAGTGTGGACTTATTTGACTATAATGTCGCATTTTCGGCACGCGCGACCGTGACGCAAACAAGACCTGCTTTTAGGTACACAACCCGCAAAGCACGGCTCTGATGCTGTGAGGCTGAAGCACGCATTGATTTTGCCGGCATCATGCAGAGTTTGATTCCTCAGTCTCCCTCACGATCGAACTCCTCCGCACCATCTAAAGTCCCACCCCATCGACGAAAACTTGTTGATGGTGACTCCGGCGAAGTCTCGCGCCCCGACACAAACTTGATTTGCGAAGAGGTTTTCTGGCAGTCACGTCGTTCTGCAAACCCGACGCCGCAAGTCGCCAACTGGTGACGCTGATCACTGTTGAACCTTGGCCTGACCGCGAATCATTAGTCCTGTACGGTGAGCGTCGGCGCCTTCGGAGGCGATTTTTGAACCGGTCCAGATTGCCGCTGTTGCGCAGGATCTCGCAGATATTCTTTCTGCTGCTCTTTCTTTGGCTGCTGCTCTTCACTTCGCTGAACCTTTTCATCGGCGGGGCTACGGAGATTCAACTGCGCGCGCCGGTGCGGTTGTTTTTTGAATGGGACCCGCTGGTGGCCGTGGTCAATGCGCTGGCTGGCCATGCTCTTTATCGCGGACTGATCTGGAGCCTGGTGATTCTGGTGCCTGCGCTCTTTCTGGGCCGCTTCTTCTGCGGCTGGATCTGCCCGATGGGTACGTTGCAACACTTCGTGGGCAACATGCCCTCGGAGGCAAAAAGGGGCAAGCAGCGGATTGAGTCGAATCGAAATAAACGTTGGCAAACCGTTAAATATGTTGTGCTGATCGCCGGGCTGGTTGCCGCCTGCTTTGGCTCGGCTGCGATCGGCTGGATTGATCCGTTCAGTCTGCTGGTTCGCTCGTTTGGTCTTTCGATCTTACCGGCCTTCAACGCTGCCGCGCGCGCCGCGCTCACCCCGCTCGAAACCAGTCACTTTGGGGCGATCAAGGCGACAGGGCAGGCGCTGCATACGATTCTGCACTATACGGTGCTCGATCTGCGCCAGCCGCATTATGCGCAAGGCTTGATTCTGGGCATTCTGTTTATTGCGATACTTGCGTTGAGTCTGCGCATCACGCGGTTCTGGTGCCGCGCGATCTGTCCGCTGGGCGCATTGCTGGGCGCGGTTTCTCGCTGGTCGATTCTGGGGCTGAGCAAGGACGCAGCCGCGTGCGACAAGTGCAATCGCTGCCTGCTCGACTGCCAGGGCGGCGACGACCCGATCGGCGGCGTGCCGTGGCGCAAGTCGGAATGCCTGATGTGCATGAACTGCGTGGGCAGTTGCCCGCACGACAGCCTCAAATTCAAGTTCTTCCGGCCCAAACTTGGGAGGGACGCCGAGGTCGCTTCGCCGAATCTTGGCCGGCGGAGAGCACTCACAGGTCTTGCGGCCGGCGCGGCGATCGTTCCACTGATGCGCGCCAATCCGGGGCTGGGCAAGGGTCGTCACGAACGACTGCTGCGTCCACCGGGTTCTCTTGATGAACAGGAATTTCTCTCGCGCTGCATCCGCTGTGGCGAGTGCATGAAGGTCTGCCCCAACACGGCGCTGCATCCCACCTTGGAAGAGGCCGGACTGGAGGGACTGTGGTCGCCGACACTGGTGCCGCGCATCGGCTACTGCGAGCCGAGTTGCGTGCTCTGTTCGGAGGTCTGCCCAACCGGCGCCATCTGGGAGATCACGCCGAAGGAAAAGGGCTGGGTGGTGGGTGTGGGCCAGCAGAGCCAGCCGATCCGCCTGGGGACGGCATTCTATGACCGGGGCCGCTGCCTGCCGTGGGCCATGGCTACCGAGTGCATCGTCTGCGAAGAGTGGTGCCCGGTTTCGCCCAAAGCTATTTATGTCGAAGAGGCGCAGGTCATCGACTCCGCCGGCAATGTCAAGACACTCAAGCAGCCGCGCGTCGATCCAAGCCGTTGCGTGGGTTGCGGCGCGTGCGAGTATGCCTGCCCGTTGCAGGAGCATCCGGCTGTTTACGTTACCAGCATTGGCGAGAGCCGTTCGCCGGGGAGTCAGATTCTGCTGAACAGGAAATGAAAAGGGAGAAGGTTCTAGTGAAATATCGATTGAATTGGAAGTGGGCCGTCGTGGCAATGATGATTGTTGCCGCGGCCGCTGGGACAGGTTGCAAGAAGAAGGCTTCAAATCCTTTCCCCGCGACGAACGCGATTGCGGGCTGGGAAAAGACGAGTGAAACGCGCGTCTTCGCGGCGAAAGATCTGTGGCAATACATCGACGGCGATGCCGAGCAGTACATTTCGGCCGGCGTCGTCTCCACGTTGACATCCGACTACAAATATCAAGGCCAGTTGGAGGCAACAGTGGACGTTTACACGATGGGGGATGCGGCCGGTGCGCGCAAGATTCTCGAAACCGGGCAGACCAAGGACGCAAAGACGGTCCAACTGGGCGATGCGGGCATTGCTTATGCGCAGAGCATCATCTTCCGCAAAGGCGCGGCACTGGTGCGCATCGTTGCTTATGAGTCCACTCCGGATGCGCCACAGGCATTGCTTGCACTGGCAAGCGGCGTGGAAGCGAAGCTCTAACAGGAAACTGAAGTTGAATAGCTCGGATGGTATGAAGGGTACGGGCTTTAGCCCGTACAACAAGGGCAGAAGTAGACCGGGCTTTAGCCCCTGAGGGTAATGTTATAGGGCAGTCTGATTTCCCTCAGTGGCTAAAGCCACAGACCAATGTTGGTATTCAACGGACGGGCTGAAGCCCGTCCCCTTCAAAGCACACATGCGAGGAGCGAGATGAAGAATCGCCGTGATTTTCTTAAAGGCGCTGCAACCGGCGCTCTGGTGCTGGGCACGCAGAGCAAGCTGGGGCTGGCCGGAATGCTGGACAAGAAGGTCGAAGCAGCCAAGTCCAAAGTCGTGGTAGCTCGCGATGCGGCGCTGCATGGAAGCGACGGGCAGTTGGACGAGAAGCGCGTGCAGGCTCTGCTTGACCGTGCCATCGCCTCGTACACCGGCCATGACAAACCTATCGACGCGTGGAAGCGGATCGTGCCTGTGGGCAAGGTGATCGGCCTCAAGGTGAACGGCCTGGGAGGGAAAGGAATCTCGACCCACGCGGCGCTGGTGATGGCTGTTTGCGAGCGGCTGCAGCAGGCTGGCGTCAAGCCCGGCGAGATCATCGTCTGGGACCGTAATGCTCGCGATCTTGAGGCATGCGGCCTGACCATCTCAACCGATCCCAGCCGCATTCGGGTCTACGGCAGCGACGTTGCGGGTTTCGAGGAGCAGCAGGAATCGTGGGGCGCGGCGAAGGTCCGGTTCTCGAAGATACTTACGCGCGACTGCGCCATGGTGATCGGTCTGCCCATCCTCAAAGATCACAGCGGAGCCGGCGTAACCTTTGCGATGAAGAATATGTTTGGCGTGGTCAACAACCCCGGAGATTTGCACCCTGGGGGCTGCAACCCCGGCGTGGCCGATCTGAATTGCATTCCCGCGGTCCGCGAGAAGGTGCGCTTCACCATTGGCGACGCCATGAGCTCTGTTTATGACGGAGGACCGGGTTTCCATCCCGAACGCCTGTGGCAGCCCAACGCGCTCATCGTGGGCGAAGATCGCGTGGCCGTCGATCATACGGCATGGCAGTTGCTCGAACGCAAGCGCGCTGAAGTGGGCGTGCCGACGCTGGAGGCCGCCAATCGTCCGCCGCGCTACATCGCCACGGCCGCCGATCAGGCTCACAACCTGGGCGTCAACGATCCACAACGCATTCACTTAATGGAAGTCTAGTGAACTTCGGGTGCCCCATCCTCGGCGCGCTTTTATTTTTTTGCGCCTAGGGTGGGAGACCTCGAACTTAAGCCGGGGAGAATCATCATGGCCGGGGAAACGGATCAGGAGACAAAAGGCGGCGCGCAGAGCATGACGCGGCGTGAGGCCATGCTGCAACTGCTACGCGTGGGCGGCCTGGCGGCGGGCGCAGCGGGCGCGGCCTTCTGGCTGAGTGAGCGCAGCTTCCGGCCCGTTCCGGCACGTGGCGAGCAGGCGCGGCGCGATCATCGCACGGCAGCCAATGCACAACTGCCGGCGATGACAGTAGTTCAAGGTGGGGAACCGCGGGCGCTGGTTCAAAAAGCTCTGGAAAATCTGGGTGGGATTGGACGCTTTGTCAGCCGTCAGGATGTGGTGGTGATCAAGCCCAACATCGCCTGGGACCGCACTCCGGAGCAGGCCGCCAACACCAATCCCGAAGCCGTCGCCGAGGTTGTGCGCCAGTGCTGGCAGGCCGGCGCCAAACGCGTGATTGTCACCGACGTCAGCTGCAATGAGCCGCGCCGCTGCTTCGCGCGCTCCGGCATTCAGGCGGCGGCACACGCCGAAGGAGCCGAGGTGATCTTGCCCGATCCGGAGCTCTTTCGCGAGGTGGAATTGGGCGGCGTAGTGCTGAAAACATGGCCGGTTTTCACGCCGTTTCTCGAAGCCGACAAGATCATCAACATGCCCATCGCCAAGCATCACGTCCTCACCGGCGCAACGCTGGGCATGAAGAACTGGTACGGGATTCTCGGGGGCGAGCGCAACCGGCTGCACCAGCAGATTCACCAGAGTCTTGTTGATCTGGCGAACTTCATGCTGCCGACGGTCACGCTCATCGACTGCTATCGGGTACTGTTGCGTAACGGGCCGACCGGCGGCAACCTCGAAGACGTCGCGACCAAGAAGACCATGGTCGCCGGCACCGATCCGGTGGCTCTTGATGCATATGTCGCCAAGGCATATTGGAATCTCGACCCCGCGCAGATGCCCTATCTGCAGATGGCCGCAGCCCGCGGGCTGGGCATCGTGGACTTCGAGAAGTTACAGGTAAAGGTCAGCCAGTTGGGATAGCATGGAGGGCCAAGTAGCCCGTTGACGGGCCTCGGGTGCTTTCTGTGCAAGAACCCTCCGCGCGAGCATTGAAGGCTGGAATACAATAGCTCGAATGACAAAACTCTACGACAACCGCTGGCGCTACATTAGAAATGTCGGGTCCGGCGGTCAGGGATCCGTCATGCTGGTTACGGACGAAAGCGGAGTAATTCCCGGCGAGGTCGCGCTCAAACGACTTACCAATGCTGACAGCCCGAGGAGGCGTGCGCGCTTCGAGCGCGAGACTGAAGCACTTGAGGCCTTGGATCATCCCAATATTTTGAAGATTCTCCACAAACAACTAGATCCCCCTTCAGGAGAGAAACCGTTTTTCGTTTCCGAATACTGCTCAGGTGGCTCCCTGGAGGAGCGCGCAACGGGATCTTTCAGAGACAACGTTGCTGATGCTGCCGTCGTCCTCCTTCCCATCGTCCAGGCACTTCAGGCCGCACACAGACAGGATATTTATCATCGGGACTGTAAGCCCGCCAATATCCTTTTTCGAGCCGATGGGACACCGGTTCTTGGCGACTTCGGTATCTGCCATTTAGAGGATGGGAAGTTAGTAACCCTCTCCGACGAGGGTGTGGGTTCGAAAAACTTCATAGCACCAGAAATGGAGTCTGGTGCGACGGGCGAGGTGTCAGATGTCACTGACGCATACAGTCTGGCCAAGGTCATGTACTGGATGATCTCGGGAGGAAGGGTATTCTCCCGCGAGAACCATCGTGCGGGAGCGAATAACCTCGCCTCTTCAGTCGAGCGGCAGCGTTTTGAACATGTGCATATGTTCCTGGACAGATTCCTGCAACCAGAACCACACAAGAGAAGCCGAGGAGGATTGGGCGATTTTCGTCGCGGTTTGGAGGAATTGGTCATGTTGGTCAGCGGAAATTTCGTACCTCTTGTACCTAATCGCGACATCAAATGCAGATTTTGTGGATTAGGGACCTATCAGCGCAGCAATAATAAGTCAGGGTTTTCTGTTCCTCAAGCCGGTCTTAGCGTAACTTCGGAGTACTACGTGGTCGCGATGTGGTGTGATCACTGCGGGCACATTGAAAGCTTTAATCTCAAGGCAAGCGGCTATCGCGAATGGTGGAACGGCAAGAACGAATTGTGAGCCGAATGTCCCATTCTTGCGCCTTTTCCTGATGCAAGAATGGGAGATCCGATTTGTAAACTCACTTCAGCCGCACCGCAGGTGTTATGGCCGGTCGTAGAAGCGGAAGAAGAGCGAGGGTTTGGAGACGGGCTCGGCGCGCGCTACCAAACCGGCTGACTGGCTGTCGCTCAGCGGCGTAAACTCGCGCGCCAGTTGCACGTTTTCTTCCAACTGGGCGATCGTGTCGCAGCCGATGATCACCGTACTGACTGGGCGCGACAAGGTGTAATACATCGCCTCGCGCATGGTGATGGTGCCCGGCGTGGGCGCTAAAACCATGCCCTCCCAGGAGTGCTTCTGCTGCTCGATCGGCGGCGGCGTCCAGGTGGAGAGAATTCTTCCGCGGGCCGGCACCTTCATGCCGATGATGCCCATCTGCTTTTCGACGGCCAGCGGCAAAAGATCCTGATTGAAGCTGAAGTGGTGCGGGTCGGCGGCGTTCATCGCCATCAGGACCGTGTCGAAGGGATGGCGCTTGATGCACTCGATCAACGCGTCGGGCCGGTAGTGGCCGGTGATGCCGAGGTAGCGCACGACCTTCTGCTGCTGCATATCGAGCAGCGCTTCCATGGCGCCGCCCTTGGCGAAGACTTCGTTCACGTCCGTTAGGGTGCCGATGTCGTGCAACTGCCAGAGGTCCACATGATCGGTTTGGAGTAGCTGGAGAGATTTGTCAATCATGCGCATGGAGTCGTCGCGCGTGCGCTCTTTGGTCTTCGTGGCGACGAAGGCTTCGCTGCGCCGGTGCGCCATGACCTTGCCCACGTACTGCTCGCTCCAGCGCTCCGGGCCGCCATAGATCGACGAGGTGTCGATGTAGTTCACCCCCAGGTCGAGCGCGCGCTCGATGATGGGCACGGCTGCGTCGAAGTTGTTCGGGTGCTCCAGCGCCGCCTGGCCGCCCAGCGAAAAGATGCCTACGCGATAGCCGGTCCTGCCCAGGTTGCGCGTGGGCATGGCCGCCAGCGTTTTGGGATTCGACGGAAGGCTGGGGAGGGCCTTGGGTGTGTCGGCCAGCGCGGCCGAGGGCGCCAGTAGTGCGGCGGTGATCGCGCCGCCTGCCTTCAGGAATTCACGGCGGCCTTGCTTGCGTACCGATGTCGATTGATCTTTGTTCATGACGACCTCCTTGGGAGTGCGCGTCGGGCGGGACCGAATCACTGCATGGAGCTGACTTCAACTGCTAGCAAAGCGCCGCGAGTTCCGCGATGACCCATCATAAACCTGCGCGGCTGCGGGCGGGAACAGAAAGAGGCGCGAAACACCACAGTTTCACAGATTCGCAGCGTGTATGCTGCTGTGGAGGTGGCTTGTGGATCTCCTTTTTAATGAGTGGGTTGGAAGGGTATCCGCAGTTCCGCAGATTTTGTGTGTGCGTGGCTCTGTGAACCCGGTTCCTGGATCTCTTTTGTTTTGAGCTGGTTGGGAGCGGCTCCGCAGGATCACAGTCAAAAACAGCATGTTTTTTTATTGATCTGGTGAGTTAGCGGCGTAGAAGGGTCTGGGGCCGGCCGGTTTCGCGGCCTTGAGGGGAAAGCCGCGGGCCGCACGTCTGGAACCGGGCAATGTCTGGAGGAGATGCTGCACGACGGCAGAGATGGAAGTATCGCGCTCGGCTGCCCAGACGCGTGCCTGGCAGTAGGTTTCGTCGTGGATGGATACGGTGATGTTGCGCATGGCTTCTCCGACGTCAGTGAACAGTCCCGATGGATGACCGTCCAGCGTTTTCAGGTTTCCTCTATCTACCAGTGTGCGCCAACAGGGGGAAATTATCTGCAACCACCTGCGGTGGGGAAGAGGGCGCTTTCGCGCCATGGGGTTTGTGGTTTCCCAGGTCCCCAAATGCGAGGGACCTGGGGCACCCAGAAGTTGTGGTGGATTTACTCCCCCGAGACCCGAGCCACCCGCCAAGCGTAAACGCACAAAGGCCGTTCCCGAGGGAACGGCCTTTGCGCATTGTGAACCAAGGCAAGTGAATCAGTCTCCGGCGACGAGTTCGGATTCTTTCTTCTCGACCGGTTTGGCGGGAGCGATGGAGCCTAGAGTTACTAGACCTTCAACCGGTTTCTCGCCGAGGACGTGTTCGCGGTAGAGCTGGGCCATGCGTGCATTTTCGGTGGCGTCGAGCTGCTTGCCGTCGCGGGCGCGAATCTTTTCTTCGCGGGCATTTTTGGCTATGCCCAGAGTGTCGAGGGTGTGATTGGCTTCGGAGTTGACGTGCTCCATGTTGAGCGTGAGGTCGTGACCAACCTGGCTCATGGCCACCTTCTTGCCGCCGGCGAAGATCTCGTGGCGGCCGTGCTCCTCATACCACTTGGTGAGCGTCGCCGTCATGTGCATCTTCTCGATGATGTTTCTCCAGCCGACGCCCGTGTTATAGGCGCAGAAGCTGATCTCGCCCTCTTGCGTGGCGTAGGGGATGATGCACTGTTCCGTCCGGCGGAAGTCATAGTTGAACAGGTCCTGGAACCACATGCCGGCGATAAAGAGGAAGTTCCAGCGGTCGGTGCGGCGCAGCTTGATGTCCTCGATGGTGCGGTCGCCCTTGACGCTGCCGTAGTTTTTGCCGGTCGCGTTAAAGGTCTTGTCCATCTTCTTCATCATGTCGGTGATCTTGAAGTGGGTGGGCGACTGGAAGGGATCGTAGTTGCGCAAGAGCGACAATCCGAAGCCGATCAGCGAGAGCGTTTTTCCGCGAGCCGCGTCGTTGATCTTGGCCAGATCCTTGGCCACTCTGCCCATGTTGAGGAAGGCAGTGACGGGCGCGGATTCCTTGGTCTCCTTGTCGATCATCACGGCCATGCCGATGCCGCAGTTGGGGTGGCAGCCGCAACTGAGCTGGCCCCATTCGGCGGTGGGCCCGTGAATCAGGTCGGCCCAATCGGAGAAGGTGGACATGAATGAGATAGGGAACCAGTCGCGCTCCGGCTCGCCGATGCCGCACTGCTTTTTGACGTCGTGCGCCATGTGCGAGAGCGTGTAGCGCTGCGCGATGCGGCGCTCGTCGCTGATGTCCTCGTCGCGGCCGGTGAAGCTGACCGGCTGGAACGAGAGGAAGCTGATCTTTCTTGGGTTGTCGAGGGCGAACTGAATGATGCGGCCGACTTGTTCGTTATTGATGCCGTTGATGATCGTGGTGACGGGGACGATTTCGACGCCGGCCTCATGCAGATTGTTGATGGCCTGCAGCTTTACGTCGAAGAGGTTGCCGACCTTGCGGTGCGAGTTGGCTGCGTTGCCGATGCCGTCGAACTGAAGATAAACATATCTCAATCCAGCTTCAGCAGCGGCGCGGCAAAGCTCTTTGCTCTTGGCGAACTCAATCCCGTTGGAAGCCGCCTGCACCGAGTTATAGCCGACCTTGCGGCAGTAGGCCACCGCATCGAGGAAGTAAGGCGAGAGCGTCGGCTCGCCGCCAGAGAACTGAACGCTCATCTGCCGCTTGGGCTTGAGGGTGATGGCGTTGTCGAGCATGGTCTTGATCTCGTCCCATGTGAGCTCGTGGACGAAGCCAACCTGATTGGCGTCCATGAAGCAGGGATCGCACATCATGTTGCAGCGGTTGGTCAGATCGATGGTGAGCACAGCGCCGCGGCCGTGGGTCATGGTCGATGTGCCGTGGTTGTGCAGGCGCTTGTCGTTGTGCGAACGGACATCGCGGCCGGGGAAGCTCTCTTCGAGATGCTTGAAGAAGGCCGTGTCCATCGACATCACGTCTTCGAAGTGGCCATGCTTGGGGCAGTCCTTGACCATCAGGATCTGGCCGTCGCGCTCGATGATCTGGGCCTTGATCTCGCCGACTTTTTCGTTCAGCAGGATCTCGTAGGGCAGCTTGCCGTCGAGGATCTGCTTGCGAATCTCAGGTACGCACTTGGGACACAAGGAATCTGTTGTCCGGGGCCAGCCCAGCGGCGGCTTCTCTTTTTCGTAGCTCTTCATCAGCGGCTTGTCAGACCACTTCGGGGTAAAGGACGGGTTCGGGCTGATGCGGTTGAGGCGTTCAAAAACGACCCACGCGCCCTTGGCCGCGTAGACGACGGCTTTCTCGGCGTACTTGACTGCTTTGGACATAGATTGCGGTCTCCTCGAAGAAATTGGTCGGCGGCGGCGATAACCTGCTCGGCCTGATGCCTGGGCTGCCAAAAAAACGGGGGCAGCCGAGGGTCTAACAGTGCACTTTCAGGGTAAACGGCGTGGGTGGTCAACCCAAAGGCGTTGCAGCGAATGGGGATATTTGGGGGTGAATGGTTGCCGGGGTGGGGCGAACGGCTCATCCGGGTTGTCTCGGATGAGCCGTATATTGAATGGGTTGGGTCAGTTCACTGCGAGCGTGAAGGTGGTTGTGTGCGAGAGCGAACCTGAGGTGGCGGTTACGGTGATTGTGTAGTCTCCCGGCAACGTGCCACTCAAGGGAACAGCATTGCAACCTGCACCCCCGCTGCCGCCGCAAGCCGTCAGGCCTGCCGCGAAGGCAATGAAGAAAAGCGACAGAGCGAGCATCGTCCGCCAACTGCGACGCCGGGCCGGAATGCCCAGGAGCATCGCGCAGGCCAGAGCCGCGCCATCTCCGGCGTACCAAGGAACACCTTGCCGCATACGATTCTCTGCGGCGCATCCTCCATGGGATTGGGTCGCAGTGGTGGCGATGGTGAGAGTGGCCTTTTTAGCCGCGGTACCGGCCAGAGTTACAGGAGAAGTTGATCCAAAGCTGAATGTAGGGGGGGATCCGCCCGACGGGCCGGACGAGATGGCCGCAGTCAGCGTGACGTTACCGGTGAATCCTCCTATTGGCGTCAGGGTGATTGTGGATGTGTTTCCAGAGGTTGCTCCGGCCGTGACAGTGACCGGCGAGGCGCCGACGTTAAATCCGGGCGGAATGGTGTAGGTGGCGCTGGCAACGGCGCTATTGCTGAAGCCGGGAGCGACGACGATGGCCTGAATGGTCTCGGTACTGGATACCAGGATTGGGGTTCCACTGTTGAACAGAGTCGCGTTGATGCTCGGCGTAGTGACTCCGTCGGTGGTGTAGTAGATTAAGGCACCGGTGGTGGAATCGGAGAGTGACACCATTTGCGTCGACGCATAGGTGCCGCCTGCAATGGAGAAGGTTGGAGTAGCGGCTGGCGTTTCAATTGTGTAAGCGGCCGTAGCCACTGCGCTCTGTGAGTAATTGGTGGCCACGGCGATGGCCTCTATGGTTTCAGATGAACTCACGGAAATTGCACCGCCGTACTGCGGCGAGCCGGTGGTTGGAGTGCCATTGATGGCGTAATAGATGGTTGCGTTGGGCGTGGTGTCGTTGATGGTTATCGACTGGGCCGATGTGTAGGCTCCTTGCGCCACGCTGAAGGTGGGAGTAGCAGCCGGCGGAACGATGGTGTAAGTGGCGATGGATACCGCGCTTTGGTCGAAAAAAGGGTCAATCTGGATTGCCTTCAACGTTGTAGTCGAAGCTATCGTAATCGGATTGACGTAGACGGGAGAGCTTTCGTTGGGCGTGGCGCCATTGGTCGTATAGTAGATTAACTGGGTACCGGAGATACCAACTGTTAGTGGTGTGGAGTATGTTCCCGCCGGAACAGAAAAGATGATAGGATTCGCAAAAGTACTCATATCTGTAACGTCAACTATTACCTGAATGGATTGAGAGATACCGCCGCCTGTAGCGGTGACTGTGAGAGGGAAGGAATCTCCGTGTCCGTTCGGAACATCTGCACCGGTGACAGATATGGTCAGTATGGACGATCCGGCACCGGTGATGGTTGCGGGACTGAAGCTTCCTGTAATGCCAGTAATTCCTCCGGTAAGTCCTCCAGATGTGTTCAAGGAGGCGGTCAAAGTGACAGGAGAATCGAAGCCGTCGGCAACAACGAGGTTCACTGTCGTCGTACCGGTAGTAATTGCCGGAGCGTTGCTGCCAAGCGCAGGGATGTTGATTGGGTTAGGGGACGCAATCAGCTCGAAAGAAGGTGTTGGAGCAAATGGTACGGGCTGGTATACCCAAATGTCGTTGAGGTCGGTGTTAAACCATCCCCAGTCTTTGATGTAAATCGAGCTCGGTCCACCAAAGATCCAGAAATTGCCGTTATGGTCGGTCCAACTGGCAGATCCGTATCTCCCCGATGGTACGTTCACGGCTGCGGGAGTTCCCAAGACACCCCAATTCCCTGAATATCCACCGCAGGTGGTAGCTTCATTGGCCCAATCGTCGGTGTTTACGTTCATCAATGCCCACTCGTTCGCGGAGGGATTGTATTCCCAAACATCGCTGCAAGAGGAAACCAACCCGCCGCCATCGTAGCCTGTTGCGTTTTCTTGATACCCTCCAAAGAGCCAAAAATTGCCGTTAGTATCAATCCAGGTGTTGGCATTGTCGCGGCTGGCAGGAATGTTGGCGATGGATGGAGTTCCCAGAGTGCCATTGATGCCGTCCTGTCCACACCAGACCGACGAGTCAGCCATGTTGCAAATCGATGTGGTGTTTCCGCTCATCCATGCCCATTGTTGGGTGGTCGTGTTAAATTCCCAGAGATCGTATTGATCGGTTCCAGAGAATTGACGCAACGACAAATAGATCGGGCTTAAGCCACCGAAGAGCCAGAAATTGCCGTTGATGTCCGTCCAACCCAGGGCGCCAACGCGGCCTCCGGGGCCGATATTCGGCGCAGGCTGATCGAGAGCGCCGTAGACAGCGGGCCAGCCGCAGAGGGCATTGTATTCGACGGGAATCCCAACCCCACAAACGGCAGGCAAGGTAACATCTCCGCCCATCCACGTCCACTCATTGGTTGTGGAGTTGAACTTCCATAGGTCGTCCAGTTTGCCGTAGTTTCCCTTGCTGTCGAAGCCTTGGCCGCCATAGAGCCAGAATTGGCCGCCCGCGTCCACCCAGGTTGTAGGTTCCCAACGCCCCCCGGGGTTATTCCCAGAGGTAGAAACGCCAAGGTTGCCGTAAACTCCCGGTTCGCCCACGCAAAAGTAGAAAGCCCCCGAAACATCATTCCCGGTGCAGCTTCCGGATACTGTGCTGCTTCCGCTCATCCAAGCCCACACCTTGCTTGTGGGGTTGAACTCCCAGAGATCGTCGAGAGTGCCGAAAGTGCCGTTGACATCGAAACCCTCGCCCCCGAAGAGCCAGAAATTGCCGCTGGTGTCGGTCCAGGTTGCCGCGTAGTCTCGGCCTCCGGGGACATTGCCTGCAGCCGGCGTTATTAATGTTCCGTAGAGACCGGGCTGACCACAAGTTACAGTGGTGCTTCCGGCGCAGCTAGCAGGCAAGGTGCTGCTTCCGCCCATCCAGGTCCAATCGTTAGCGGATGGATTGAACTCCCAGAGGTCGTTCAAATCGCCAAAGTTCGCATTGGCATCAAAGCCTTCACCGCCAAAGAGCCAGAGATTACCGCTGCTATCGGTCCAGGTCGCAGCATTATCTCGCCCACCTGGAATGTTTCCTGCAACAGGTGTTCCCAACGGCGTGCCGTAGACTCCGGGCTGTCCACAAAGAAGGGTGCTGGATAAACACCTGGTCGGCACCGTGTTGCTGCCGCCCATCCAGGTCCATTCGTTGGGGGCTGTGGTCTGGGCGGCGGCTGGGATGGAGAGAAATCCGAGGAGAAGTCCTGACAGAGAGGCGGACCGCAGAGGGTGGATTCCGATTCGCATTGGGATTTCCTTGGAATGGTGATTTTCTGGAATTGTACAGGTTTGTGTGCAACTTTGAATGTGACGAAATGTTTCACGCTGTCTCAGCAGGAGCTAAGCTGGGCTGATCCTACTTTCGTCGGATGTGCGTACAGGAATGCCGCGCCTATGATAGGGATGCAATTTGGAGGCATCGCCGTGGCGCCGAAGCTTAAGACACTCTACATTTACCCTGCTTTCATACTGGCAATCGGGGCAGGTCCGTTCAACGGTTGCGGGGGGGCAGGCGGGTCCACCTCGACGACGACGACAACAACGACGGCGGCCACACCCACCTTCTCGCCTGCCGCCGGAAGCTACACGACGGCGCAAACTGTCACCATCTCCGACTCGACCGCCGGCGCGACGATCTACTACACCACCAACGGAGCGACGCCCACCGCCAGCTCAACAAAGTACACGGCAGCCATCTCCGTCAGCTCTACAGAAACCATCGAAGCTCTCGCCGTGGCCTCGGGCGACACAAACTCCGCGATCGGATCCGCTGTTTACACGATAACCCCGACTGTGGCAACGGCCACCGTGGTCGGCGCCGACGTCGGATGGCTGACCCAACTGGAGAGCATGGGGTATGCCTGGACCGATACCACTGGCACATCCGGCAGCGCGCTGCAGATACTCAAGAATTCCGGCGTGAACACCATCCGCATCCGGACATTTGTGAATCCCACGATCACCACAGGCGTTCTGGGTGTGGGCGACCTGGACCAGGCGGGGAGCATTGCGCGGGCCAAACAGGCCGACGCGCTGGGCTTCAAGATCGTGATTGACTTCCATTACAGCGACACCTGGGCCGATCCTGGGCATCAAACCACTCCTGCCGCGTGGGCCAGCGATAGCTATGCCCAACTGCAAACCGACGTCTACAACTACACCTTTGGCTTCATGACGGCGCTGGCGGCGGAGGGAATCCATCCGGCCTATGTGCAGGTGGGCAACGAGATCAACACCGGAATGCTCTGGCCCATCGGCGCGGTTGGCGCCACAACCGTAAACGGCAACGACTTCACCCAGATCACCGGCCTGATCAACAGCGGCTACAGCGCGGTGAAGGCGGTCAGCACCACCACGCAAGTCATCATCCACATTGCCGGTATCAGTAATCTGAGCGACTTTGAGTGGTTCTATGACGGGCTGAAGGCCGGCGGCGCAAATTTCGACGTGATCGGAGCCTCCTATTACGACGGGCCGAGTAATATCACTGCGGTAGCCTCCAACCTGAATACGCTGGCCGCCCGCTATAACAAGCCGGTGTTGATCGCTGAGATCGGCTATTCGTATAGTGATCCAACCACTGCCTACACCGATGTGCAGGGAGCGATCACAGCAATGAATGCCGTGCCGAACAATATGGGGCTGGGAGTGATTTATTGGGAGCCGGAAGCTCCGGACGACGCCGCAACGGCCAATTACACGATGGGCGCTGTGACCGAAGGATCGGGGAAAGTGCTGCAATTTACGACCGCGATCACTGCTTTCTGAATTGAAGAACCGGTTCTGGAGCGGAAAAAAGAATCGGGAGTTCGGATCGGTTTCGGTTCGTGGATTCCCAGTGGTCCTTCGTCGTTCCTTACGGCTGACCGGCGCTGGCGTTCCTGGCTACCTGGTTGATGATTCTTTGGATGAGGACTACTCGGACGTGGATGTGGCTGGCCAGGTCGGGGACAAATTCGGTGATGAAGTTGTCGATGGGCGCGGTGGCGAGACCCGTCGCGTAACGCTCAGCGCTGGCCGGCAGGTTGGTCTCACGGCCGGGGACATAAAGATTACCGACCTCGTCGCCGATGGCGTAACCCGCCAGGTTGGCGTAGTTCATCATGCCCTTACCGTCGTCGCCCTGGGTCCATAGCACCTGAAGCACGGCATGACCGATGCGATGCGGAATCGAGGCGCTGGGCATGCGGTGGTAGTGCGGGTCCTGGTGAGTGAGGGAGCAGATCAAAAAAGTGCCGAAGAATTCGCCGGTCATGTCCTGGGCGTAACTGACGCCGACGGACCTTCCGAAGCCGCGCATTCCGGGGCCGTAGGGGGAGTCCGCGTCAGAGCCTACGGCGATGGCGGAGCTGCCGAGAATGGTGACGGCGTTGAAGGGGTCCACCACGTTGCGAATGGCCAGCCATCCCTTCTCTTTGGGCGTGAGGGGCTTGACCTGCGGGCCGGTGGTGAAGCGCGCGTACCAGTTGATGAGAGGCGCCAGAGGCGTCTGAGGCGGGCAGGTCTTGGGCTGAAGGACAGACTGCGGGTTGAGGCCGGCGGCGGCACCGGCGGCTCCGGCGGCCGCTCCCAGCGAAGCAGCCTGCGCCGCAGCCGTGATGGAGCGGCCAGCCTGGCAAGGTCCCGGCGTGAGAGGCTTGGGGTGCGCTGGAAGTTGCGCTTGAGGGACGTCGGGCAGTGGCAGGCCGGGCTTGGGGCTCTGCGCCTGGACGGAAGTCGCCGGAATGGCCGAAAAGAGCAGGGCCGGCAAGAGCAGGGCAGGGAGGGCGCGACACATTATTCGCACGGCGCAAGGTTTCCATGAGCCGACGGCGCATCGATTGCCGGTATTCTCTGTCGGACTGCTTTGCAAAAAAACGACGTCCTCGCTGACGGTGGAGTTGGCCGCACAGGCTTTCAAGTTAAGCCGGCCTGGCGCCTTACGTACGTACTTAGGGTAACGCGCAGCAGGAGCGCCATGACAATTGTGAGCTACCTCGGTATACGGCCAGTTTGAAAGGGCATTCCCTCAGGGGCCAAAGCCCGGAGATTTTCGTGGCGATTCTGCACGGGCTGAAGCCCGTACCCTTCAGGCTGAAGCCCGTGCCCTTCAGGCTGACCAACTACTGTCTCCTCAGTCTGACGCATTTTTTCTGTGAAAGGTCATCGGCGAGGGCGTAAATTGCAGCCTGTTCCATCGATGGGAATTCGCTTCCATATTGATCATTGCGGCACCTTCGTGCTTTCGGCGATTGACGGACCGCCCGGCGCGCCGCAGACTTGAGGTTAGGTTGCCGGCAGAGTCTGCTTGCGCGAGGTGGTCCATTATGAGTACGAATCCTCCTCCTGGTTTTGGGCCCGGTTCTGGCGGCGTTGGCAGCCGCATCGAAGAGGCTGTGGAGTTGATCGAGATGGAGCTGCGCCACGCTGTCGCCTACTTAAACGACGCTGTAGTTCCGCAGGTGCGCAAGGAATCGATCTCGGCGTTGCGCACGGTGTCGGACAAGCTGCGGGAGCTGGCCGACCGCTTTGAGAAGGACAGGGGTCCGCGGCCTTGAGGAGCAGCCTGTTTGGGGTTCGCGGTCTCCCAGGTCTCAAGATCGAGACCTTGGGCAGCCAAGTCTTGGTATGCGTCCGGCACGGGGTATGGGTGATCCTCGTGCTTGCGATCCCGTCAATGTTGCTTTTTTCCGGCTGCGGACATAAGCAAGCACGTGCTCCGCTGCCTTCGCCGCAGGCGGCTCCGCCACCGGTTCAGGGTCAAGCTCAGATCAATCAGCCTGCGAGCGGGAGCGTATCGACGTCGCGCATTGCGCCGACTCCGGCGCCGCCGGGCGGGGTGAGCGACGAGGACCTGGACTACATCAACACCCACAAGCCGATACTGATTGAAGAAGGCCTGGCGACCTGGTACACCGCGCCCTACAAGGGACGCAGAGCCGCCAACGGCCAGGTCTTCAGCGACCACGCGCTGACCGCCGCTCACCGCACGCTGCCCATGGGTTCGCTGGTCGTGGTGACGAATTTGACAACCGGCCAAACCAGCGCCATGCGCATTACCGATCGCGGGCCGTTTGCCGAGGACCGGATGCTCGATCTGACGATCGCATCGGCCAAGGCCACGGGCGTTTATCGTGCCGGCCTCACGCGCGTGCGGATGGAGGTTTACCGGAGCCCCAAGCCGATCGATAGCGGCGGGCGATGGTGCGTGCAGATCGGCGCATTCAAGAGCGAGCACAAGGCCAATAAGCTCAAGGCGCAACTCGTGCGCAAGTATCCCGAGGCAAATGTCATTGAGTTTCCCGGCGTAGAGAGCTACTGGGTGCGCATTCGTCCGCAGGGCGACAATCGTGAGCAGGCCAGGCTGATCGCGCGGCATCTGCGGCCGGCCGAGGGCGAGGCCTATCTGACGCGGCTGGACTGAAGCGGCCTTTGTAGAATCAACTCATGACGAGTCACATTGGAATCGTTGCCTGTTCTGCTGAGGGTGCATCTCTTTGTTACCGCACCATCTGTTCCGAAGGCGCTCAGCTACTTGGGCCTCATGATCATCCCGAAGTATCGATGCACACGCATTCCCTCGCCGAGTACATGCGATGCATCGATCGCGGCGACTGGCGAGGCGTTAGTGAACTGATGCTCTCCTCCGCCGATAAGCTGGCCAAAACCGGCGCAGATTTCCTGATCTGTCCCGACAACACGATCCACCAGGCGCTGCCTTACGTTGAACCGCAATCACAGTTGCCTTGGCTGCACATTGCCGAGGTCGTTGCTACCCAGGCCGCCGAGAAGGGGTTCCGGCGCCTCGGCCTGACTGGAACCCGCTGGCTGGTCGAAAGCGAAGTCTACCCGGAAAAGCTCGCCGCGCGCGGGCTGACCTGGATGCGCCCGGAGCAAACCGAACGCGAAGAGATCAATCGCATCATCTTCGAGGAACTGGTTTATGGCATCTTCAAGCCCGAAGCACTGGCGTACTTCCAGCGAGTCATCGGCCTCATGAAAGACGGCGGCTGCGACGCCGTCGTGCTCGGCTGCACCGAGATCCCGCTGATTGTCGACGATTCAAACTCCCCACTGCCAACGCTCGATTCCACTCGCTTGCTTGCGCGAGCTGCTCTGCGCCGCGCGGTGGAACAGCACTGACTTATTCCGGCGGGGGATAGAAGGGGAGCTTGTCGTTCTTCTCGTTGGCGCGGCGGATGGTCACGTCATCGAGCAACAGGGCCGGGGCCAGCACCGTCTCCGGGAGATCGCCGAAGTAGTTGGCGACCCACAGATCCTTGCCCGCGGCGACGACGCTGGAACGCAGAGCGCGCTGGTCCAAGTCGTCGAGCGTGGCTCCGCGCACCAGTTCGCGCTTGCCGTCGGGGCTCACGCGGTAGAGCAGGCGGGGCGATTGATTGGGGCCCATGGTGGCCACGTAATAGACGCTCTTCAGCTCGCGATCCTTGGCAAGGTCGAGCAGTTTGCGGTTCAGCTCCTCGTCCGTCAGCCCGTCTTTGGTTGTAATGCGCAGCACGCCGATGACTGGCGTAGGCGGGCCGGTGAATCCGGCTCGCGCGTGGCCGTTCGACTGAGGAAAGTCGCGCACCGGTTCGCGGCCGATCAGATAATTCTCCAGCTTGCCGGCGGCGATCAGCTTGACGGCCTGCGCCGGAACGCCCTCGTCGTCCACCTCATAGGCGCCGACCAGGCTCTTGCCGCCGTAGCTCATCAGGCCGGGATCATCGACGACTTCGAAGGTCTCAGGCAGCACACGCGCATGGTAGCTCGAGGCAAACGATCCGTTGGTGCGCGCCTCGGTGCCCAGCTTGGGCCGTGTAGCGGTGAGCGAGGAGCACAAGAGGGAGCAGAGAGTATCCGTGCCGGCGTCAGAGCTGAGCAGCAATGGCCCGTGATACTCCTCCTCGACCAGTGGAGCCTTGCGCAGATCGGTGAGCGAGGCGATCAGGCCGACCGCATTCTTCTCGAAGACCTCCGGCGCATCGAGGTCCTTCGGCGTGGTTCCGGATGTCGAGTAGGAGCGGTCCAGCCTCATGCCATCTGCCGCCTGGGCACCGACCGCGATGGACTCCTGGTAGTAGCCGGCCGACTTGCGCACGATGGTTCCTTCGCTGTTGACGAGCCGCGTGGTCGTCACCCGCGCGGTGAAGCTTGCCGAGGAGTAGTGCACCTCGCGCTGGGTGTCCTTGACGGTGGCGTCGGTCCGATAGAGTCCGGCATCGTGCGCCACGCGAGTCTCCCATGCAGCCTCGTCAACATCCAGCTTGAGCGGTTCGGTGAGAGAGACGACCGGCGTCTCGCGGCTGAAGTCGTCGGCTTGCGGCGGGGTCTCAACCTGTTTGAGAGCGGCCTGCTTCTGCGCGTAAGCCGCAAGGGCGCTCTTGTATGCCTGGTCGGTCGCGGCCCATAGAGCCGAGCGAATGGCGATCGGGTCGTCTTCAAGAGCCATCATCTCGACCGCGCCGTCGCCGCGACTTCCGGAACTGTCGGTCTTGTTGTCTCCCACGTGCACCGTGACGCGGGCCACGCGCCCGTTTCCGCGATGAGAGTCGCTGACGGCCCCAAACTCGGCCTTGATTTCAAGGTTGTCGATCTCTTCGATGCGGTATTGGATAAAGAAGGGCTTGGCGAAGTCCTTCAACTGAAGGTCGGACTTGCTGCGGTCGAGCTCCTGGAGCATGGCTTTGAGGACGGGGTCTTTTTCGGCGTCGGCGCGGGTTTGTGCGGAGGCGGTCAAGCAGACGGCCATCAGTCCGGCTCCAGCGAGCATTGCAATCGGACGAATCAGATTCATTGCGCCTCCAAGGTTCTCAACAAATCAATTGAATGTATGTGCAAGATCGATTGAGGTTCGTGGTATCCCACCCTAGCCGCAAAAACAAAAACGCGGTGAGGGTGGGGCACCAAGTCTGTTCCTTGTTCCCTGATCCCTCAGTCCCTAGTCCCTGTCACTTCGGTATCGGCAGGATCGGCGGCCTGGCCGTGCCTTGCGCCTGCTTCTGCGTCTCTATCGTGCTCATGAGCATCGCCGGGGCTACCGCGCTGACGGGAATTGTGCCCGACTCCGCGCCGCACTCGCCGTTGAAGACTTCGCGGGTGTCGCTTGTGGCCAGGATGCTCTTGAGCGCTGCCTGCGGCGTGCCGACAATGCTGACGCCGCGAACGAGCTCATCGGGCCGCCCATCCACATAGACTCGCCAAACAACCAGTGGGATGACTTGGAAGGCCTGCGGAGAGTTGCGTGTGGTGACGGCAAATCCCGAAGAGATGTCTTCGAAATAGAGGCCGTAGGGCTTGCCTTGCTTCTTCGCCTCCTCGATCAACTGCTTGCGCAGCGCGACCTCGGGCTCGGTCTTGGTGGAGGTGACAATTAAATTTCCTTGGCGCCCGGTGGGCATCTTGCCGGTTTGCGCGCGGCCGTGGCCGTTCGAGTTGGAGAAGTGGGCAATCGGCAGCCGCGACATCAGGAATGTCTTCAGCACGCCATCCTGAATCAGGGGGACACGCTGCGCTTTTTCGCCCTCGTCGTCGTATTCATAGCTGCCGCTGAGCCAGGTCTTTTCAAAGCGGGTCACGGTCGGGTCGTCGGCCACGGAGAGGAAGGTTGGCAGCACCTCCTTGCCTACGTCTTTGGTGAAGGTCTGGCCCTCTTCATCGCCGCGCTGGCGCTGGCCCTCAAGCCGGTGGCCGAGCACCTCGTGAAAGAAGACCGCCGCCGCACGGCCGGAGAGAATCGCCGGCCCATCGAAGGGCTCGGTGATGGGCGCCTTGCGCAAGGCCTCGAGGCTTTTGCCCAGTTCGCGCACGGCGGCTTCCATCTCCGGCTGCGCGGGCAGGCCCTCGACCGTCTCGGCCTCGAAGGTCTGCGCCCGGAAGAGATCCATTCCGTCGTCGGCGCGTGTCGTGGCAAAGACCACCAGCCGCGCTTGCAGGTGCGGAGCAACCACTTTTGACCCCTCGGACGAGGCAAAGTAGTCGGTCTCGTTCTGGGCCGAGAGGATCACCATGTTGCGGTAGACATCCGGATAGTCGCGGAAGAGCTGCGAAAGTGCCTTGACCCGCTTTTCCCATGCCGCGCGGTCAACCACCACGGGCGGTGCGGGCTTGCCGATGTGGACCTGCGGCGGCTCCTGGCTGAAGTCGGGTGAGTTGTCTTCTTCCTTGGCGCGGACTTCGGCCTCGGTCTTCACCCGCAAATAGTTATCGAGGGCGGTGCCGTAGCCGGTGTTAGTGGCTAGCCAGAGCGAACGCACGAGCGCCTCGCGGTCGTCATTCAGCGGCAGCGCCGTGCTGTTGACCGCCGAGCCGCGATGGGTGCCGTGGGTGTTGTCGAGCTTGGGCTCGCCGAGGCGCACCTGCACGTCGGCGACGCGCGCGTGATTTGCCGAGCTGCTCACCAGTCCCCCGTATTGAGCAGAGATCGAAACCATGCTGGCGTCGCTCACCGCGTAACTAAGGAAGTAGGGCGGCAACTGCTTGTCGGAGTCTTGACTGCCGGGGCCCTGCTTGCCGAGCGAGGTGAAGGCGCGATTGAGCTCGGTGGTCATGGCGTCGAGTAGCACCGGGGTCCCCGCGGACAGGTCTCGGTTCGCGGGGTGGTTCACCGGCGTGGCCTGCTGGGCCGCTGCGGGAAATGCTGCCGCAAGGGCGAAACCGGCAAGAGGGGTAAGGAACCAAAGCATCGGGGCGGGCCGCCCACTGGCGGTGAGAGAATGATGGGGCATAGGTTGGGAGTGCTCGTGCGAGACTACCTGCAAGCTCGATTGTCTCAGAGTGAGCTGCCAACCAGGAAGAACCCCATGTATCTGGCCCACCGATGGCTGCTGGCCGCTAGCTGCATTCTGCTGCTTGGCGCCGTAGCTCCGCGCCTTGGCCCCGGCCCGCGGACTACGACCCCGCCGCGGCGAATTCAGCAGGCGCCGGCCTCGTCAGCCCGCTCATCGGTTCCAGCACAGCCTGCTGAGCAGGCCTACTCGCTGCCGCCCGACAAGCTGGCCAAGGCCATCACTCTCAGCCAGATCGATACAGCGCTCGACATCGCCGGCTCACTCTGGGGGCTGGCGGTCCTCTGGCTGATGCTGGCCTCCCGCTGGGCCGCCGGCCTGGCCTCGTGGACCGAGCGCCTGTTGCGCCGCCGATGGATGCAGGGACTGCTCTTCTTTGGTTTGTTTTTGGTCGCAACCACGCTGGCCGGCCTGCCTCTGGATCTGATTGGCCATGTGGTCAGCCGCCACTACGGCATCAGCGTGCAGGGCTGGGGAAGCTGGTTCGGCGACCTGGGCAAGGCTCTGGGTCTCTCGTTGATTATTGGCACACCGATCCTGCTGCTCTTCAACTGGATCGTTCGCGTCTCGCCGCGCCGCTACTGGGTGTGGGCCTGGCTGATCTCGCTGCCGCTGATCGTGATTTCCGTCTTTGCGGCTCCACTGCTCGATCCCATCTTCAACAAGTTCGAGCCGCTGGCCAGGACACACTCCGCCCTGGTGGCCAGGCTGGAGAGCGTCGTCGCACGCACGGGAACCCATATCGCTCCCGACCGCATGTTCCTGATGAAGGCCAGCGCCAAGAGCAACGGCCTCAATGCCTATGTCACCGGCATCGGCGCCACCAAGCGCTTCGTCCTGTGGGACACGGCAACCGACCGGCTTCCTGACGACGAGATTCTCTTCATCTTTGGCCACGAGAGCGGCCACTACGTGCTCAACCACATTCCCAAAGGGATCGCCGTCAGTGCCGTTGCTCTCTTCTTTGTCTTCCGGGCCTGCGCCTGGTTTGCCGGATGGTTGGCGGGCCGCTTCGGCGCTCGCTGGGGGTTGGTCGGGATCGAGGCCGGCCAGAATGCCTTCGCCAGCCGCCAGGGCTTTCTTGTGCTGCTCTTCGCTCTGTCAGTCGCCGGAGTGGTGCTGCAACCGGCCAGTAATACCTACAGCCGCCACATCGAGCACGAGGCCGACATCTATGGTCAGGAGGCCATTCATGGCATCGTCGCCGACCCACGGAAGACGGCTGTCGGCGCCTTCAATCACCTCGGCGAAGCCTGGCTCGAAGACCCCGATCCCAGCCCGTTTATCGAGTTCTGGGAGTACAACCACCCCAGCGTGCAGACCCGCGCCAACTTTGCCGCACACTACGATCCGTGGGCCAATGGTGGGCGAGGAAGGTT
>Ga0302319_10001025_pt1 | contig 62727 bp, 47 predicted proteins | sample Bog_T0_2_FD_203319 | JGI IMG/M metagenome (GOLD analysis project Ga0302319, IMG submission 203319) | Peat permafrost microbial communities from Stordalen Mire near Abisko, Sweden - Bog_T0_2 | ecosystem: Environmental > Terrestrial > Soil > Wetlands > Peat | place: Sweden: Abisko, Stordalen Mire...
CGGTCTCCGGGACGAGCTTCTTGCCGCTGGTGGCGATCTGCAGGATCGTCTCGTCGGCCACGGGCGCGCTCTCCTGGGGCAGGAAGCCGAAGTCGGCGCCGCGCTCCCACTCGATCGTCCCGTCGTCGGGCGCCTCCTCGCCCAGGATCAGGTTGAAGAGGGTCGTCTTGCCGGCCCCGTTCGGCCCGACAAGCCCGTAGCGGTCCGTGCGCGCGATGAAAAGCGACACGTCCGCAAAGAGGGTGCGGGTGCCATAGGACTTCGAGACATCGGCGATCGTGAGCATGGAAACCGCCCATCAAACACACCTCCCACCGGGCACGTCAACCGTGCGGATGGGGGGTCCCTCCCGGGGCTTGGGGGGCCGAGGTTTGTATCACGATTACCCCCCCTGGGATTGCATTCGGGGCCCCGAGGCGATCGGCTGGGGGCCTAGGCATGAACGACGCAGACCAATCCCAGGGCGGGGACGAGACCCCCGGCGCCCTGCGCTGGACCTCGGCGGTGCCGGACGCCGCCGCCTTCCTGGCGGGCCTGGCGATCGCCTGGCACCTGGGATGGAGCACCCGGGACCTGGTGTGGAGCCTCTGGCTCTCGAGCCTCGTGGTCGGCTACTCGATCATCGTCTGGAAGATCTTCGGCCCCGCTGTCAGGGACTTCGTGCGGCAGGCCGGGGAGGGCGCGGGCCTCGGTTCGCGGTCCGCGCTTGCTGGCGTCCGGATCTTTGGCGGGCTCTTCCTGCTGCTCTTCTTCACGGTTCACTTCGGGATGTTCCACTACATCCATTCGATGTTCCTGAGCCAGTTCTTCCCCCTCCACGGGACCCGTGTGCGCGGGTTCCCCAAGTTCGCGGACTACCTGTTCGTCCTCGGGCAATACTGGCCCTTTGTGATCGTGGCCGCGATCGCCGAGCGGGAGGCCTTTCGCCCGTCGGCCCTCCAGGGCGCCGGGGGGGGCTTCATGGACGCGTACACGAACGTGATCCGCATGCACCTGCTGATCTTCTTTTTCTTCTTCGCCCATTTTGCCGGGCTCGAGAACTTCGCGGTGTATGCCGTGGTCTACGCGGTGTACTTCTTCCCGTGGAGGCTCGTGCGCGGCGCCAGGGCGCGCGGTGCGGGGCCCCGTGCCGCGCTGTCGCGATGATCGCCGTCGCCGTTGCCTCGGTCGTCCTTGTCATGGGGGTCGCCTTCTCCCTCTCGGGTGTGGCCCGCGAGAGGCTGGGCCTGGAGCCCGCCGAGAGCGTCGTGGCCGGGGCGGTCCTTGCCCTTGCGGGCTCCTGGTGTGTGGCGTGGGCCGTCTTTGTCTCCGGCTCCCCGCTGGGCCTCTATGGCCTCGTCCCCCTCCTGGCGGCCGCCTCGTACGCGTGGGGATGGAGGGGGACCCTCCGGCTCTCCGCCGACCCATCGGTGCGGGGGCTCGTCGCCGGCCAGGTGATCGTGACCTCCTGGTGCGTCCTGTTCCTTGCGTTCGTCCGGGAGCACACCGGCGGGCCCTGGGCGGGGGACTGGCTTGAGCACTGGGAGCGCGTGAGGTTCTTCCAGGGGTCGTGGCCCCTCGACAGGCTCTTCATCGGCGTTTACGCGCTTCCCGCGCGGCCGCCCCTCGCGAACACCCTGGAGGCCGCGTTCAGCTCGATGACCGGCGGAGGCTACGCGGCCTTCCAGGTGGTGACGACGGTCCTGTGCAGCCTCGCGTACCTGCCGGTGGCGCTCCTGGCGACCCGCTTCGGCGGCGGGCGGTCCGCGCGGATCGCGGCCGTGCTCCTCATGGCGAGCCCGCTCTTTATGGAGAACGCCACCTTCCCCTGGACCAAGCTCCAGGCGGTGTTCTTCATCCTTTCGGGCCTCTATTTCTTCCTGCGCGCATGGGACCCGGCGCGGGACCCGGTTGCGCCCGCCCTCGTCGCGGGCGCCGCGCTCGGCGCCGCGGCGGTGACGCATTATTCGGCGGGACCCTACGTGGTCGTGATCGGGGCCGCCTGGTGCGCGGCCGGCCTCCGTAGGGGATGGGACCGGCGGCGCGCGGGCGCGACGCTGGCTGCCTTGGTCGCGGGCGCGATCCCCCTGGCGCTCTGGTTCCTTTGGTCCCTCGGGCACTACGGGCCGCAGGGCACGTTCCTTTCGAACTCAAGCGTGTCCATGATGCGGGGAAACCAGGGCAGCCGGCTGGCCACCATGGCCATGAACCTCTGGTACTCGGTGGTCCCGCCCCAGGTCCGCGGCCTGGAGAGCAACCTACTCGACCAGTCGAGTCCCTGGGGCGCGCTCAGGGACCAGGCCTTCGTCCTGTACCAGATGAACCTGCTTTTCGCCTTCGGGTCCCTGGGGTGGCTTGCCATCGCGCGCGAGGCCGTGCGGCCTCCCCGGACTGCGGCCGTGTTCTGGGGCGCCCTCGTGGGAGGGATTGTCGCCGTGAGCTTCACGACCTACATGGAGCCGGGGTATTTCGGGATCGCGCAGCTGTGCCTGCAGCCGGTCGTGCTCCTGGGGCTCGCGTTCCTTGCCTCGCGCTGGGAGGGTCTGGGGCGCTCCTGGAGGGCCGTGGTCATCGCCGGCTGCGGCATAGACCTGTGCCTCGGGATCGCGCTCAACTTTGCGGTCGAGGACCTGGCCTTTGACCGCTGGCTCCATCCCTCCTTGGGCCTCCCCGAGGTGTCGCGGGGCTATTCCCTGATCGCCCAAACCAACATGGACGCAAAGGAGTCGACCCATCTCCGGTTCTTCGCCGACTTGGTGCCCCCGGGGCAGGGGGTCGTGGTGGTGCTCCTGGGGGCGATCCTCTGCCTTGCGGTCGCCCGTTCCAGGCGCAAGGTGGCGCCATAGGTATTTGCAGGATAGTGGATTGCATAAAAGCCCATTTTGGGTGGCAACAGCGTAGCACCGGGTGCACTCTGACCCTTTTAACGTCATGAGCGCCAAATCCAAGAGTCAGCTCCCTGAAACCGTGAACGCAGCGCTGGCGCGCTCCAAGGGCCCGGTCTCGCGTTTCATCGCGCGCCACTACAGGCATTTCAACTCGGCCGCGCTCCTGGACGCGGCCAAGGCCTACGAGGCGCACCTGAAGGCGGGCGGCAGGATGCTGGTCACCCTGGCCGGCGCCATGTCCACGGCGGAGCTAGGCATCTCGCTGGCCGAGATGATCCGCCGGGGAAAGGTCGACGCGATCGTCTGCACGGGCGCGAACCTCGAGGAGGACGTGTTCAACCTCGTGGCGCACGACTACTACGAGCGGGTCCCGCACTACCGCCACCTCACGGCGGGCGACGAGCAGGCGCTCCTGGACCGCCACATGAACCGCGTCACCGACACCTGCATCCCCGAGATGGAGGCCATGAGGCGCATCGAGAAGGTGATCCTCGAGGAGTGGGTGGCCGCCGACCGCGCCGGAGAGCGGTTTTTCCCGCACCAGTTCATGTACAAGATCCTCCGGGGCGGGAAGCTGAGGAAGCATTTCCAGATCGACCCGAAGAACTCCTGGCTCGTCGCGGCCTGCGAGCGCGACCTGCCGATCACGGTGCCGGGATGGGAGGACGCGACCCTGGGCAACATGTACGCGGCCCACGTCATGTCCGGCGACGTGAAGAACGTGCACACGGTGCGCACCGGCATCGAGTACATGACGGAGCTTGCGGGCTGGTACACGAGGACCGCGCGCGAGATGCGAAGCGGCGAGGGCTCCATCGGCTTCTTCCAGGTCGGGGGCGGCATCGCCGGCGACTTCCCGATCTGCGTCGTGCCGATGCTCCACCAGGACCTGCAGAGGCCCGACGTCCCGCTCTGGGGCTACTTCTGCCAGATCAGCGACTCGACGACGAGCTACGGCAGCTACTCGGGAGCCGTTCCGAACGAGAAGATCACCTGGGGCAAGCTCGCCGCCTCGACCCCCAAGTTCATCATCGAGTCGGACGCCACGATCGTCGCCCCGCTCATCTTCGCCTGGGTGCTCGGGCAGTAGGCATGCCCAACCGGCTCGCAGGCTCCGCCTCGCCCTACCTCCTCCAGCACGCCGGCAACCCGGTGGACTGGTACCCCTGGGGGCAGGAGGCGTTCGACGCCGCCCGCTCGAAGGACCGCCCCATCTTCCTGTCGATCGGCTACTCGACGTGCCACTGGTGCCACGTGATGGCGCACGAGTCGTTCGAGGACCCCGCGATCGCGGCCCTCCTGAACGAGCTCTTCGTCTCGGTGAAGCTCGACCGCGAGGAGCGCCCCGACATCGACCGCGTCTACATGTCCTACCTGCAGGGCCTGACGGGCCAGGGCGGCTGGCCGCTTTCGGTCTGGATGACCCCCGACCTGAGGCCCTTCTACGCGGGCACCTACTTCCCGCCGGTGGACCGGCAGGGCAGGGCGGGCCTGCCGACGGTCCTGAAGGCGATCGCCCGGGGGTGGCGCGAGGACAGGGCGCACCTGGTGGCCGAGTCCGCGCGCGTCGTCGAGGCGCTCAGGGGACGGGCGCTGGAGAGGACGGCCCCCGCGGAGGGCTCCGTCTCCGGCTTCGCGGAGGCCGCGGGCGCCGCCTTCGAGAAGGCCTACCAGTACTACGCCGAGAGCTTCGACCCGCGCCACGGCGGCTTTGGGGGCGCGCCCAAGTTCCCGCGGCCCGCGAACCTCGAGTTCCTGCTGCGCTGCGCGGTGCTCCAGGGGTTGGGCAGCGAGGCCGGCGTCGAGGCGACCGGGATGGTGGCCTCGACGCTCGGCGCGATGGCGCGGGGCGGGATCCACGACCAGGTCGGGGGCGGCTTCCACAGGTACTCGGTCGACGACGAGTGGTTCGTCCCGCACTTCGAGAAGATGCTCTACGACCAGGCGCAGGTCGCCGCGTGCGCGCTGGACACCTGGCGCGCGACCGGCGACGAGCGCCACGCCTGGCTTGCCGGCGACATCCTCGACTATGTGCTCAGGGACCTGACGGCGCCCGAGGGTGGGTTCTTCTCGGCCGAGGACGCGGATTCCCCGGAAGGGGACTCCGGCAAGTCGGTCGAGGGCGCCTTCTATGTCTGGACGTTGGGCGAGGTCGAGCGGGCCCTGGGCCCGGACGCCCCCTTCGCCTGCGGGCACTTCGGGATACGCGCCGAGGGCAACGTGCCCCGCGAGCGCGACCCGCACGGCGAATTCAACGGGAAGAACATCCTGGCGCAGGTCCGCCCGCTCTCCGAGTCCGCGAAGGCGCACCGGATGGACCTCCAGGCGGCGAGCGACCTCCTGGTCTCGTGCCTGGCGCGGCTTAGGGCCGCGCGCTCCGCCCGCCGCAGGCCGCACCTGGACGACAAGGTCGTCGCGGGCTGGAACGGGCTCATGATCTCGGCCCTCGCCCGGGCGGCCGTCCTCCCCGCGGAATCCCTGGGAGACCGGCGGGCGGGCTATCTCGACGCGGCCCTCAAGGCGGCGGCGTTCGCGGAGCGCGAGCTCTTCAACCTCGCCGGCGCCCTGCCGCGGCGCTCGTGGCGCCGGGGCGCGGGCTCGGGCGCCGGATTCGCGGAGGACTGCGCGTTCCTGGTCCAGGCCTGGCTCGACCTCTATGAGGCGACCTTCGAGAAGCGCTGGATCGAGCGGGCCCTGGCGCTCCAAGGGGCGATGGACGACCTCTTCTGGGATCCCGTTAAGGGCGGCTATTTCAACTCCGCGGCGGGCGCCCCCGACGTCATCGTGAGGCTGAAGGAGGACTACGACGGTGCGGAGCCGGCGGCAACCTCGACCGCGGCCCGGAATCTTTTCCGCCTGGCGGCGCTCTCGGGCGAGGACGCGCTCCGGGAAAAGGGGAGGCGGGCCATTGCCGCCTTCCGGGGACGGTGGGAGGAGGCCCCGCAGGCGCTCCCGCAATTGCTCTGCGCCTTTGAGTCCGCGCTCGAGGCCCCGCGCCACGTGGTCCTGACCGGGGTCCCGGGCTCTCCCGGGTTCCAGGCGCTCGCCTCGGTGCTGCAGGCAGGGCTTGGACCCAGGAGGGCCGTCATCGCGCTCGACGCGCCCGGCGCCCGGGAATGGTTCTCGAGGAATTCGCCGTGGCTGCGGCACATGGGGGAGAAAGACGCGGAGCCGACGGCCTACGTGTGCGAGGAGTTCACGTGCCGGGCCCCCGCAAGGACGCCCGGGGACCTGGAGCGCGCCCTGGCCGCTCCCCCGGGTGCCTGACCGCCGGAATGCCGCGATCCGGTCGGTAGCGCCTCGGTTTGGGATTCGGGTCTCGGTCCAAAGCGGCCCCGACGGGTAGGCGCAGCCCGCGGGGCGGGCCGCGCGATCAGGCAGGAACGTAGGTCAGCCTGATCACGCCCCCGGCAATCAGGTCGCTGGCCGCAAGGCGAAGCGGCGGCCGGGGGCCGGTGAAGTAGGGCTTGCCACCACCAAGCACGACGGGGTGCAGGTACATCCGGTATTCATCAATGAGGCCGGTGTCGGTCAGGGATCCCACCAGGCTTGGCCCGGCAACGTCAATCTCCCCGGCCAACTGGGCCTTCAGGCCGCGCAACACCGCCTCGACGTCATTCTCGACAAGCGTGGCATTGGGGCCGACCGATTTCAGCGAGCGCGACACCACCCACTTCCGCTTGCTCCGCCACGCCGCCGCATACTCGCGGTCCCCCGCGTCCCAATCCGCCTGGTCATTGTCCCAGTAACGCATGACCTCGTACATGCCGCGGCCGTACACCATGCCCGTCAGGCCCCTCACCTGCACCATGAAGTGATTGAAGAGCTCGGGGCGGGGCGGCCCCAATTTCTGGTGGTCGACGTAGCCGTCCAGCGACTGGTTCATTTCGAAAACGAGCTTTGCCATGCTAAGAAATCTCCAGGTTCCATTGAATAGCCTCGGCCGTCGTCGCACGGAAGCGAAATTGACGCTGCCCGCGCATCGCATCACCGGTGTGATCAATGCCCGGGGCCCGCTTTCCGCATGGGGCGGGGATCCCAAACCGGGACGCCGCACACGGTCCTGAAGGGTTGCGCCCCCTCGGGAATTCTGTAACGCTCCACACCCCCAATGAAGGTCCTAGCCGTTGAAGACGACAATGTGGCGCGCGCGGTCCTCCGGCGCACGCTCGAGCGCCTCGGCCACGAGGTGGTGGAGGCCAAGGACGGCGAGGACGCCTGGCAGGCCTGGCTCAGGGAGAAGCCCAGGGTGGCCATCTGCGACTGGCAGATGCCCAAGTTGAACGGGCTGCGGCTCTGCAAGCGGCTGCGGGCCCAGGGCGGGAGGGACTACGTCTACTTCATCCTGCTGACGGCGACGACCGACTCCGCTCAGAACCGGCGCGCCGCGGCCGAGGCCGGCGTCGACGACTTCCTCACGAAGCCGATCGACCTTTCGAGGCTCTGGGCGCGGCTCAGGGTCGCCGAGAGGATACTCAAGTACACGACCCAGGTGCACCGTCTCGAGGAGATGATGCCCATGTGCTCGTACTGCAAGAAGGTCAGGGACGACCAGAACTACTGGCAGCAGATAGAGAGCTACATCAACGAGCGCACCGGCACCGAGATCAGCCACTCGGTCTGCCCGGAATGCTACCAGCGCGTGGTGGTTCCCGAGCTCGAGCGGCTTAAGGAATCGGCCGCCAAGAGGGTGCCGTCCGTCAGAAGGAAGCGTTGAGCTCGAGCTGGGCTCCCGGCGCCACGGAGCGCTCGCCGAGCGCCGTGCATTCCGTCTCGTCGTTCTTGTAGAGCTTGAACGTGACGGCGCTCGTCGCGTCGTTCGTCTCCCAGCGCCACTTGCCGATCGAAACGAAGGAGAGGGGGACTCCCTTGTCCCAGCCGAGGCCGGGGCCCTCCCCGCGGATGAACAGGCGGTTGCCGATGCCGATGTAGGCGGTGACGATGAGGCGGGTCGCGCCGTCCGCGGAGACGGCGGGCTCGGCGATCTCCTGGACGACCGGGGCCGGCGCCTCGGGCGATTCAAGGACCAGGTCGGGCGCCGCCGGCTCGGCGGGGGCGACAGGCGCCGCGGGCGGCTTGCGCGGGCTCCGCTTCCGCGGCGCGGGCTTGGGCGCCTCGGCGGCCTCGACGGGGGCTTCCGCGACCGGGGCCTCCTCTGGCGCGGGAACCACGGCCTCGGGGGGCTCCTCGGCGGCAGGAGGGGGGACGGGGTCGTGGGCGACCACCGGGACCGGTGCCGGCTCGGGCTCGGCGACACGGGGGGGCGGGGCCGCGGGAGCCTCAAAGGGATGGTCGGAGGAGGCCACCGCGGGCCTTATCTCCACGATCTTGCTCGCAATCACCGGTGCCGGCTCGGGGATGTGCACGGGGATCGCGCTTGCCGCCTCGGCGGCCCTTGCGACGGCCGCCTCGAAATCGGACGCGGCCTTGCCGAGCTTCTTTGCGGCGGCCTCCAGCCGGCCCGCCGTCTCGCCGTCGTCCCTCTTGGCCGAGGCAAGCCGTGCATCAAGCTCCGCCACGGCCTTGGAGACGGACTCCAGCTTCACCACGGCCTCGCCGTCCCGCTTCGCCGCCAGGGCCAGCCGGGCGTCCAGCTCCGCGATCTTCTCCTGGATCCCGTGCGCAAGGCGCTCGGACTTGCTGAAATTCTCCTGGGCCGCCTCCGCGATCCCGTTGAGCCCGGTGGTGGCGATCGACACCTGCTCCGCCGCGGCCGCGACCGTGACGGAGAGCGCCTGGAGCGCCCGCTGGCGGTTGTCGAGCGCCTCCTCCTGCTTGTCGGCGTAGTCGGTCACGAAGGGGATGACCCCGATCACGCATGCAATGACGACCAGCGCCACGACCGCCCACAGGGCCGCGCCCGCCAGCGGGTGCGCCGAGGAGTCGAAGATCAGCCAGGCCGTCGCGAGGAGGGCCGCGTAGCCGACCAGGAATATCCATTTCGGCAGTCGCGGGGTATCGCTGGGGAAGTTCATTTAAGCGGGCGCGTGATTTTTGTGCGGCGCATGGGGGTTAATTTCAACACGGAAACGAGATTCGGGTGCCGGGGTCCCCGAAATGTCCGGCGATCGAGGCCGCGAGGCGCTCCCACTCGGGCGGGCTCAGGTCGCGCTTCCTTCCCGGGGAAACCTGCCGGTGGTCGGCCATGCGGCCCAGGTTCCACCCGAGGGGGACCCAGCGGGCACGGAGCCACTCCAGGGCCGAGGCGAGCTGGGGGCCGGTCAACGGGGCCCTGGCGGTGTCCCCCTCAAACGCGACGCCGAGGAGGAAGTCGTTGCAGCGGGTCCTGCCGAGGAACCGGGACTGCCCCGCGTGCCAGGCGACCCCCGAATCCTGCACGAGCGTGCAGCGCGTGCCGTCCAGCCCGATCAGGCAGTGGTAGCTGACCTGGCTCGCGGGGTCCTGCATCCGGGCGATCGTCTCGGCGAAGGCCAGCTCGCTGTGGTGGAAGAGGACGCCCAGGCGCTCGTTGGCGCCGGGGCCGAAGTTGGGCGAGGGCCGCTCGATCTCCGGGAAGGCCATCCGCGGCTCGGCTAGAGGTGGCTCCATGAGACGACCGTGAGCGGCGAGAGGACGGCCACCCGGGCGCATCCCTCGACCGTGAGCACCACCAGGATCCATTTCAGGCCGCAGTTGCGCCGGATCGAGTACCCGACCGCCGTGACCGCCATGAGCGCCAGGCCGAAGATCCGGGCATGGGGCGTCGCCAGGAGCGAGAGCACCCACAGGGCGTACACGGCGATGCCGAGGATCCAGAGGAAGGACGCCGGCTCGCTGGGGCCCATCTCGCGGGGGTCGGCCCCGCGGGCGATCTGCTTGATGCCCACGTAGCGCTCGCTCATGACCAGCTGCCCGAGCTCGAAGGCGAGGAATAGCGGCGCAAGCATCGCGAGACCGTTCACGGCCCCGATGGTGGGGTTTCGACCCCCGCTCTTCAACCTTCTTCAACCGACTTGCGCTTGCGCCCCGGCCGATGGCCCTATAGGGTCCCTGCAACGTGCCCATACGAACCGTTATCGTGGACGACGAGGTTGTATTCAGGCAGATGCTCACCTCTGCGCTGAGCCGGGTGCGCGGGCTCGTGGTTGCCGGCAGCTTCAAGGACGGGAAGACGGCGGTCGAGCACTGCCTGAAGGATCCCCCGGGCCTCCTGATCGTGGACCTCTACCTTCCCGGAATGCACGGCCTGGAGGTCGTGCGCGAGATACGGGCGAAGCTGCCCGCCACCCGGATCCTCGTCCTCACCGGGCATCCCGACGGCGACCTTCCCGCAAGGCTCATTTCCCAGGGCGTCCACGGCTTCGTGGACAAGAGCGCGCCGATCAACTACCTCATCCAGGCGATCGAGTCGGTGATCGCCGGGGGCATGTTCTTCGCGACGAACGTCCCCCCGAAGACGTCGGCCGCCGGCGCGCAGCAGCCCAAGGTCGAGCCCTCGGTGAAGGCCGGCCCGCCGGTCGCGTCCCTGGACGCGATCAAGACGCTCTCCGCCCGCGAGCTCGAGGTGATCCGGCTCGTGGCCGAGGGGCACTCCTCAAAGGAGATCGCCGACCGGCTCGACCTGAGCGTGCGCACGGTCGAGAAGCACCGCGCGAACATCATGGACAAGATCAACGTGAAGGAGGTCGCGAGCCTCGTGCGCTGGTGCATCCACGCGGGGATCGTGAAGTCCTAGCCCCCCGGGGGCCTTTTTCAGCCTCCCGCGTAGCGCCTGAGCTCCGGGGCCACCGCGTCGAAGTCGGCCACGGCGGCGGCGATCTGCCCCTCTGAGAGGGATCCCCCCGGCGCCCCGAGCGCCGCCTCGATCTCCGCCATCCGCACCGAGAGGGCCATGGCGCCCATGTGGAGCGCGCTGCTCTTCAGCCCGTGGGCCACGCGCTGCTGCTCGTCGCCCCCGCCTCCCGTGAGACGCGCGACCGAGCACGGGAAGTCCTCGAGGAAGAGGCGCACGATCTCCCGGGCCGCGTCGTCGCCAATGACCGACGCGAGCTCGCCGAGCGCTGGATTTGGTGCGGGGCCCACCGGGCAATGGCTGCGGATATCCGGGGCGACCGCAACCGCTTTCTCCGGGGCTATGGCCGCCTGCGCCTGGGCTTCGCGGGTGCGGGATCGGGGTCCTCGGCCGCCCTGAGCTCGCGCTCCGGCGGGGCGGCCGAGCCGTGCTCGGGATAAAAGTGCCATTTCCCGTCCGCCTTGTGGGCGTGGATGTCGGTCATGAAGCGGAGGTCCCACTCCGCCAGCATCTGGAAGTACTGGCTCCTGCCCACCTTCAGCTCTTTGCAGCGCGCCTCGATGCGCGTCCACATCTCGTGCGTGAAGGAGATTCCCTGCGAACGTGTGGTTTGGCCCATGCGCAAGTGTTGCGAATGGTTGAAAGCGTGTTGACGCATTTCAGCTGAAAACGATTGCGAGCCGCACGCACCCGTTTTCAACAGCCGGCCCGACGCGCAGGCCCCTAGTGGCCGCTGTCCTCGAGGTCGCCGGGCTTTAGGAGCCCGGCAAACGCGGCCTTGTTGGCGGCCTTCATGTAGGCCTCCCGTGGCTCGATGGTGCCGTCCTTCACCCGGTTCATGAGGCTCGTGTCCATGAGTACCATCCCGTCGGCCCCGCCGCTCTCGATGATCTGGCGGATGTTGGCGATCTGGCCGCTGCGGACGGTGTTGGCGAGCGCCTCGTGCTGGAGGAGGATCTCGTGGACGGCGCACCGGCCCTTGGGGACCTTGCGGCACAGGAGCTGGGCCACGATCCCCGAGAGGCAGCCCGCGAGCATCACGCGGACCTGGTTCTGGTCGTCGGAGGGGAAGGCGTTGATGATCCTGTCCACGGTCTTCGGCGCGTTGTTCGTGTGGAGCGTCCCGAAGACCAGCATGCCCATCGAGGCGCACCCGAGCGCCAGCTTGATCGTCTCCAGCTCGCGCATCTCGCCCACGAGCAGGATGTCCGGGTCGTGGCGCATCGCGCCCTTGAGCGCCGAGGCGAACGACTCGGTGTGCTCGCCGACCTCGCGGTGCACGATCACGCTCTTCTTCACCGGGTGCACGAACTCGATCGGATCCTCGATCGTGATGATGTGCTTGCAGAGGTTCGTGTTGATGTAGTCGATCATCGCCGCGAGCGTGGTCGACTTGCCGCTGCCGGTGGGGCCGGTGACGACGACTAGGCCCTCGTTCAGGTGGCAGAGCTTCTTGATGGCCTCGGGAAGCTTCAGCTCGTCGAAGGAGAGGATCTTCGCGGGGATCTGGCGGAACACGGCCGCCTGTCCCCAGTGGTTGTAGAGGAAATTGCCGCGGAAGCGCGCGAAGCCGGGGATCTCGTGCGCGAGGTCCAGGTCGTGGCGCTCCAGGTACTCGTTCCAGCGCCTCTCGGGCACGATCTCCTTGAGCAGCTTCTCGAGCGCCTGCGGCGTGAGGGGCGTGTCCCCGATCGGCGTGATCGAGCCGGAGATGCGCGCCTTGGGCGGGAGCCCCACGATCAGGTGCAGGTCGGAGCCCCCCTTGTCGACCATCGAGCGGAGCAGCGTGTCGATCTCGGCCATGGCGTCAGGTGATCTTCACGCGCAGGGCGCGGTTCGAGACGTTCTCGAGCGCGGTCTCCTTGGAGACCTTGCCGTCCTTGTAGAGCTCGTAGACCACGTTGTCCATCAGGCACATCCCCTCGCGCACCCCCGTCTCCATCGTGTTGCGCAGGCCCGTCGTCTTGCCCTCGCGGACCAGGTTCGAGATCGCCATGTTGTTGACCAGGATCTCGCACGCCATGACGAGCCCCCCAGCCGGGTTCGGGAGCAGGCGCTGGCAGACGATCCCCCGCAGGCTCTCGGCAACGCTCCCTCGGATCTGCGTCTGCTGCGCCGCGGGGAAGACGTCCAGCAGGCGGTTCAGGGTCGTGGCCGCGTCGCTCGTGTGCATGGTGCCGATCACCAGGTGCCCGGTCTCGGCGGCGCTCACCGCCATCTCGATCGTCTCCAGGTCGCGCAGCTCGCCGATCACGATAATGTCGGGATCCTCGCGGAGCGCGCCCTTGAGCGCCGTGAAGAAGGTGTTCGTGTGGTCGCCGACCTGGCGCTGGGTGACGTTGCAGCCCTTCGAGGTCTGGACCACCTCGATCGGGTCCTCGACCGTGATGATGTGGTCCTTGCGGGTCTCGTTCAGGTAGGCGACCATCGAGGCGAGGGTGGTGGTCTTCCCGGATCCCACGGGGCCCGTGATCAGCACGAGGCCGTTGTGGTAGCTTAGCATCCGCTTGAGGGTGTCGATGTGCTCGAAGAAGCCGAGCTCCGGGAGCGTCCGCACCTCCTTCGGCACCATGCGGTACGCCCCCGCGGCCCCCTCCTTGTGGAACATCAGGTTCACGCGGTAGCGCTCCGACGGGCTCACCTCGAGGGCGTAGTCGAGGTCGCGCTTCTCAAGGAAGGTCTTCCTCTGCTCCGGGGTCAGGAGGACCGTGTTGATGTTGAGCGCCTCCTCCGCGGAGAGGGGCTTCTCGCTGATGTAGGAAAGCACGCGGTCCTTGCGCACGAAGGACCGGCGGCCCGTGCACAGGTGCAGGTCGCTGGCCCCGAACCCGACCGACTTGGAGAGGAGGTCCTTGAGCGTCTTGGCGAGGCCGGCCTCGTCCTTGATGTCGATGTTGAGGACCGGCGCCGGGCCGGCCACCGCCTTCTTCTTCGGCATGATGACCACGTCCTCCACGAGGTCGTCGGGGGCCGCGAAGGGGTCGGCGCTCGGCGGGCCCTGGTCGGCGCGCTTTGTCGCCTGGCCGGCCAGCCTTTCCAGGGCCTCGACGTTTGTCACGATGTCGTCGTCGATCAGCTTCTGGGCGAAGACGAGCATCTCCAGGTTGTAGGTCGCGAGCTTCGCCTTGACCGACACGGCCTGAACCCGGGTGAAGAGGCCTTGTTCGATGCCAAGTCTAACAAACCAGAGGAGGTCGGGATTCATCAGGGCGGAATGCCAGCCAGATCATGCTGTGCGGCAACAGCCTGCCAAGCGAGAATCCAACGGCCCCCCCCGGGGGGGCACCCCGGAATGGGGGGTTGCAAAACCCGGGGAACGCAGGGATTGTGGTCCTTTCATCCAGATCATGCTAAGGAAGTTCATTGCCCGGCTTCGTGAATCGATAGCCCCAGCCCAGAAGCCGAAACCGGCTGCGCCCCACGGCGCGCCCCGCCCGCACGACGGGCCCGCGCCGCGGAAACCCGCCCACGCCGGCGGGGCGCGCCCGCAGGGCCACAACCCGCGCCCGCAGCACGCGCGCAGCCCAGGCCCCGCCCATGCCGGCCCCGCCCAGGGCAAGCCGCAGGAGCCGAGGCCCAGGCACGAGGAAAGGCGCCCCGCGGGGCGCGGCCCCGTGAGGTCGGGCCCCGGGCGCCACCCGGAGGGCCGCCGCCCCCGGCCGGCGCGCGACGACTTTGAGCATCCCGCGCAGGTCACCTACAAGCCCGTGGTGCCGGTGGACGTCCCGAAGATGGACACCCTTTTCTCGCAGCTCGGCCTCTCCGACGCCCTCGCCTACACGGTGAAGGAGAAGGGCTACACCCAGCCGACGCCGATCCAGGTCCAGGCGATACCGCTCATCCTCCAGGGCAAGGACGTGATCGGCTCGGCCCAGACGGGCACCGGAAAGACCGCCGCGTTCGCCCTGCCGATCATCCAGCGGCTGGGCAGCCACGGCGCGATGCGCTGCCTGATCCTTGAGCCGACGCGCGAGCTGGCCCTCCAGGTGGAGGAGGCCTTCCACAAGTATGCGCAATTCACGGACTTGCGCGTCACCATCGTCTACGGCGGCGTGGGCTACGGCAAGCAGACGGACGACCTGAAGCGCGGCGTGGACATCCTTGCCGCGACCCCGGGACGCCTCCTGGACCACCTGGAGCAGGGCAACTGCTCCTTGGACAAGATCGACATCCTGGTCCTGGACGAGGTCGACCGGATGCTCGACATGGGCTTCCTGCCGGATGTGAAGCGGATCGTCCAGAAGTGCGCCAAGGAGCGCCAGACGCTCTTTTTCACGGCGACCCTGCCCCCGGAGATCGAGCAGCTTGCCGGCTGGGCGCTGCGCAACCCCTCCAAGGTGGAGATCGGCCGCACGCACTCGGCGGCGGACACGATCGCGCACTGCTTCTACCCGGTCGTCGCCTCCCAGAAGTTCGACCTGCTCCAGGTCCTCCTCGAGCGCACGGAATTCAAGAGCGTCCTCATCTTCTGCCGCACCCGCATGGGCGCCGACCGCATCGCGGCGCGCCTGGTCCAGAAGGGCCACCGGGTCGGCGTCATGCACTCCGACCGCAGCCAGCGCGAGCGCGTGGAGGCGCTCTCGGATTTCAAGAGCGGCAAGAACGAGGTCCTCGTGGCGACCGACATCGCCGCGCGGGGCCTGGACATCGCCGGGGTCTCCCACGTGATCAACTACGACGTCCCGGAGAACGCCGAGGACTACGTTCACCGCATCGGCAGGACCGGCCGCGCGCAGAACACGGGCGACGCCTTCACGCTGGTGACCGAGGACGATGTCCGCGACGCCCGCAGCATCGAGCGGTTCATCGGCGCCACGGTCGAGCGCAAGAAGATCGAGGACTTCCCGTACATCTACTCGGCGCTCTTCGACCAGAAGGTCCTGGACGAGGCCACGGCCCCCAAGGCGGCCGCGGGCCGCCTCCACCGCGGTTACCGCAAGCAGTAGCCGGCCCCCCGGGCTCCCTCTAGTCGCTTCCGTTCACGAACTTGTAGGTGGAGGCAGCCGCGATGGCGCCCGCCACCTCCCCCGACACGAGGACCCAGTAGTTGCTCCACAGGGACAGCCCCATGCGGGTGATCCCCGTGGCGACCGCCGGGTTGAACGCGCCGCCGGAGACGCCGCCGACGGCGAAGGCCCCGACCATGACGGTCATGCCGATCGCCAGTCCGTAGAAGGAGTTGCCCGAGGTGCCCTTGGAGGTGGCCACGTTCAGGACGACCCAGCAGAGCGCGAACGTGAAGAGGAATTCCGCCACGAAGGCCGGCTTCCAGCTCGCAAGCGCGAGGGGCTGCGCGGCCCCGGCCATCTTGATCTTGCCGACCAGGTACGCGGCCACGAACGCGGCCAGGATCTGGGCGATCCAGTAGGGGACGACGTCCTTCGTGTCGCACTTGCCGCGGATCCAGACGGCGAGCGTCACGGCCGGGTTGAAGTGCCCCCCGGAGACGTGGCCCCCGGCGAAGACCATGACCATGAGCGAGGCGCCGATCGCCAGGGGCGCCAGGGAGCCCGCCCCGGGGGCGATCACCGTGTTGCCCACCGTGAAGACGAGGAAGAACGTGCCGATGAATTCGACGAGGTATTTTTTCATGGGGGGGTGATTGCCTGGGAGCGTAGGCGGCCCGCGTGGCCCAAACGAGCGTTTTTTGGGGTTGCGGACGACGCCGTTTCGGGCGTCGTTGCCCGCTCCGCATGAAGATCCAGATCCCAGAAGGCGACTTTGAAGGCTACATATTCGACTTGGACGGCACGCTCGTCGACACGATGCCGCTGCACTACACCGCCTGGGAGGCCGCGCTCAGGAAGGCGGGGCTCAAGGGCAGCCTGGATGAGAACCTCTTCTATGAGCTCGGAGGGGTGCCGTCCAAGAAGGTTGCCGCCCTCCTGGGCAAGCACCACGGGCTGTCGCTCGACCCCGATGCGGTCTACAGGGACAAGGAGGAGGTGTTCAAGAGCTCGCTCCAGAAGCTGGCGGTTATCGCGCCCGTGGTCGAGTTCGCCCAGCGGGTCAGCAAGACCCGCCCCGTGGCGATCGCCTCGGGCGGCACGCGCGACGTGGTCGAGAGCACGCTCGCCAAGACCGGGCTCGCCCCCCTCTTCAAGGTCGTGGTCACGGCCGATGACGTGGAGCACGGGAAACCCGCGCCCGACATGTTCCTGCTGGCGGCCCGGAGGATGGGCGTAACCCCCTCCAAGTGCCTCGTGTTCGAGGACGGCAAGCCCGGCGTCAAGGCGGCCGAGGCCGCCGGGATGAAGTGGGTCTTCGTCCCGAGCCGCCTCTAGGGCGGGGGTTCCCCGGGGGAGAAGGGGACAAGCGTGAGGGAGTCGCCCACGCCGATCCCGAGGGTCTTCGCGGCATCCGCGAAATTCCGGGAGAGGACGGTGCGCCCGTCGGCGTCCGGAAACGCGACCCACTCCCCGTTCTTCACGTCGGAGTACGTGCGCCCGTAGAGCGCCCGGTACGTCTTTCCCCTCCAGACCCCGAGCTGGAAGTAGGTCATCGGCGGGATGCCGGCGTTCTGGAAGTCCTGGGCCTGGGCCTCCAGGAGAAGGGTGCCGTAGACCTGGTCGACCTCCGCCACCCTCGTGTCGAGGCCATGGTGGTCCTCGTGGATGACCGCGGTCGAGGGTCCCGGCTCCGGGGCAACCGTGGCGTCAAAGTAGGGGGCCTGGTCCTTCGGCTTAGGCAGGGCGTCCCTGCCGCCGTCGATCCACGCGTTAAGCGCGCGGAACGCCTCGATCCGCTCGGGCTGGTTGATGTTCGTGTGGCCCTCCCTCGAAACCAGGAAGAGCGCCGGCTGGATGAGCGGCGCGGGGCGGGAGACGAGCGCCGTCAGGTAGCTCCTGGGCTCCTTCGCCTCGCGCGCGGTCGCGACGAAGAGGAGCGGGATCCTCGGCTGGAGCGAGAGGCCCACCTGCGAGTTCGACTCCTTGATGTAGAGCGTGGCGTCAAAGGCGATGGCGCCGTCGTAGAGGCCCTTGTCGCGCTCGGAGATGATCGTGGCGATCAGCCCCCCCGAGGAGTCCCCCTCGATCACGACCCGCTCGGGCTCGCCGTAGGCCGCCGCGATGTAGGCCCGGAGGGCGTCCAGGTCGGCGATCGCGTCCCCGATCACAAGCCCGTTCCTGCGGTAGCTCGTGGTGGCGACGATCCATCCCTCGTCGAGAGCGGCCTTGACCGAGGCGCGCTCGGGGTGGAGGTCCGCGATCAGGGGCGCGGACTCGGGGCGGTAGCCGTGGGCAATGAGGAGGATCCGCCTGTTCCAGGACACCGCGGGGTTCGCGATCGCGAACCGGGCTCCCTGGATCTGGCCCACCTCGACCCGAACGACATCGTCGGCAAGGGCCGCCCCGGGCGAAAAAAGGGCGAGGAGCGCCACGGCCAGGGTGGGGGTTGTCAACCGGGTCGGCATGGCCTTCATGTCTAGCTGGGCCCGGGCCCCGGTGGCGAACCCCTTTTGGCTTCATCTCGGCAGGGGCTTCGTCTCCAATGCCACCAGCCTTCCGACCGTGAGCCCCAAAGAACTGGCCAAGCCCTTCGTCCACACCTACCCGTCCTACGTGGCGGGCCGGCCCATCGAGGACGTGGCGCGCGACCTGGGCCTGGATCCCGCAGGGATCATCAAGCTCGCCTCAAACGAGAACCCGTTCGGGCCGTCGCCCCTGGCGGTTGAAGCCGCCAGGCGGGCCCTGGAGCAGGGGCAGCTCTACCCGGACGGCGGCTGCTATGCGCTCCGCGGCCGCCTGGCCGAGTTCCATGGGATCGACCCCGGGCAATTCGTGATAGGGAACGGCTCAAACGAGGTGATCGAGCTGATCGGGCACGTCTTCCTCGGCGCAGGGGACGAGGTGCTGATGGGCCTTCCCGAGTTCGTGGTCTACCGCCTGGTGGCGCTCCTCTTCGGCGCGCGCCCGGTGGAGGTCCCGCTCGTCAATTTCAGGAACGACCTCAAGGCGCTGGCGCGCGCCGTCAGCCCGAGGACCAAGGTGGTCGTGGTCTCCACTCCCAACAACCCGACGGGCGCCGCGAACTCCCCCGAGGAGCTTCTGGGCTTCCTCCGCGCCCTCCCCGAGCGGGTGATCTGCATCGTCGACGAGGCCTACACCGACTTCGCCGAGAACCCGCCGGACATCCTGCCCCTTATCCGGGAGGGGAGGAACGTGATCGGGCTGAGGACCTTCTCCAAGGTCTACGGTCTCGCGTCGCTCCGCGTGGGCTATGGGTACGCCACGGCCGAGATGGCGGCGCTCCTGGACCGCGTGCGCCAGCCGTTCAACGTGAACGCGATCGCCCAGGCGGCCGCGGTCGCCGCGCTCGACGACCAGGAATTCCGAACGGCCTGCATCCTCGGAAACCGCGCCGGCATGAGGCGCCTGGAGACGGGTTTCACCGGGCTCGGCTTGGAATGGGTGCCGAGCCAGGCAAACTTCATCCTCGTCAAGGTGGGGGACGGGGCGGGCGTGTTTGACGCCCTCCAGAAGCGCGGCGTGATCGTGCGCCCGGTCGCCAGCTACGGCCTGCCCGAGTGGCTCCGGGTGACCGTCGGCACGCCCGAGCAGAACGAGCGCCTCCTGGCTTCCCTGGCCGCGGTGCTCCGCGGGTGCTAGCGGGAGGATGCCCGGACCAGGCGGTCGAGGAGCGCCTCGCCAATCCCGCGGCCCTTGGGGCGCTCGACGTGGATCCGCCTGAACCCGCGGCCGTCCAGGTCCCGCAGGACGGAAAAAAGCCTCCGCGCGGCGCGCCTCAGGTCCCCCTGGCGGTCGAGCCAGAAGAGGTTGGGGGGGTGCGCCTTTCCTCTCGGCCTGGCCACGAAGAGCCAGGCCTCGTCCGCCGGGCCGCGCACCGCCCTCGCCCGGGTGAGGGCGGGGTGGAGCAGAACGGGGGTTCCCGGGCTGTAGTGCCGCTTCATCTGTCCCGGTGCCAGGCGTCCGCCCGCGCGCGAGCCGCGTGAGGTAGCCACGGGCCGTCCCAGGACGCGCGCGAGCTGGGCCTTCGTGATCGCCCCGGGCCTTAGGAGAGACGGACGGAGCGGATTGCGCAGGTCCACGATCGTCGACTCAAGCCCAATGGAGGACGGCCCCCCGTCCAGGATATGGCGGATCCTCCGGCCGAGGCTTTTTCTCACGTGCTCGGCCGTCGTCGGGCTCACATAGCCGAAGGGATTGGCGCTCGGGGCCGCCAGCGGGACCCCGGCAAGCCGGATGAGCCGGCGGAAAACGGGATGGGAGGGCATCCGGACGGCGACGCTCGCGAGGCCCGCCGTCGCCTCATCGGGGACGACCCCGGTCTTCGGAAGAACGATCGTGAGCGGTCCGGGCCAGAAGGCCCTTGCGAGCTTCAGGGCCGCGGGATTGGAGACCGCGATCAGGTCCAGGTCGCCGATCGAGCCGATGTGGAGGATCAGGGGATCCTCGGAGGGGCGTCCCTTGGCCTTGAAGATCCTCAGGCAGGCGGCCCGGCTCGTGCCGTCCCCGGCCAGCCCGTACACCGTCTCGGTCGGCACCGCGACCAGCCCGCCTTTCGCCAGGTGCCCCGCAAGGAACGCGAGGTTCCTCGGGGTGCCCTTGTGGATCCGTGCGGTCGGGGCCATGCGGGGTCGTGGAGCCAGTCGGGCCGTCCGGGCAGAAAAAGACCGGAGCCTTTTGAGCTCCGGCGTTTATCGGTTCGTCGCGCCTGCGCTCACTTCGTGAGCAGCATGTTGCGCGAGTGCTTGATCGTGCGCGTGACGGCGCGCTGGTGCTTCGCGCAAAGGCCGGTGTACTTGCGGGGCAGGATCTTGCCCGTGTCGGTGACGAAGCGCGTCCAGGCCTGCGGATCCGTGAAGGGAATCTCTGCGGGTGTGGGTGTCTGCTGCTTCTGTTCGGTGGTGCTCATGTCAGTAAGGGAGGGGCGATCGTGCGGGTGTTGACCGGGTTGTCAACCCGCAAAGGTCGCCACCCTGAGCCGCTGCCCATGAACCGCTTGCGCGCCTAGGCGCCGGGATGCACCCGGGCGTCGGAGACCCACTCGATCAGCTCCCTGCTCGTGCGGAACTGCTGGGCCTCCTGGGAGAGGCCCCCGAGGACGCTCGCGGCCTCGTCGAGGAGGGCCTTCCTCTTGGCCGCGCCGGGCTCGTCGTTTTCCTGCGCCCGGGCCAGCTGGTAGAGGGCGGCGCCAAAATCCTGGAGGAAGCGGGTTTCCGAGGCCCCGTTGGCCTGGCGGGACCGGTAATAGACGAGGGCGTCCAACAACGTTGACCTGGCCTCCGCCTTTTTGCCAGCGGCGACCAGTGTCTGGCCGAGGCGCACCTTGGCGTGCCCCAGGTTGGCATCGAGCGTGATCTTCTCATCCCCGGGCTGCGGGGGCCTCGGCTCTGCCAACTCCTTCGCGAGGGACATGGCCTCCTCGGGGCGTCCCGTGCGCAGGGCCGACTCCACGATCCAGGTGTGATCCTGGCGGATCGCCTCGGTGCGGACATTGCGGGAAAGCGCGTTCTTGGGCACGATCCTCTGGAGCCGGTCGTTGAGCGCGATGGCCTGGGTGTGGATCGTGTCGAAGTCTCCCTTGGACGCCAGGACGTCGAGGCGGTAGAGGTCCTCCCAGACCGCGGACGCCTCATTGAAGGCCGCGTCCGTCCCCTGGATCCTCTTGAATTGCTCGGCCGCCTGGTGCAACGCCTTGAGCGCCGTCTCGGCCGCCTCCTGGTGGCCCAGCTGGGCCTCGTAAAGGGCGATGTTCCTCCAGGCGTAGTAGATGTTGCCCCCGGAGCCCGTCACGTTGCGCGGGTCCTTGTCCAGTCCCGCCGTGACGTGCCATTGGTCGATCGCGTCCTTGACCCGGCCCTGGTCCAGGAGTGTGGTCGCAATCTTGTTGCTGCTGATCGAGCAGGACAGCCACCCGTCGCTGTCGGACGGGTTGAACAGGGTGTAGCTCCGCGCGGCCTCGAGCGACTTGCGGTGGAAGGCCTCGGCCTGCACGTAGTGCTCCCTGGCCTCCGCCACGCGGCCGAGGACGTCGGGCGACTGGAAATGGTCCTTCATGGCGCGCAGGTCTCCTGGGCGCCGCGCCAGCACCTTCTCGGCGATGTCCCCGTCGATCACGGCAAGGTGCTCCGCGTCATCGAGCCGGCCCAGGCTCATGAAGATTCGCGACTCGGTGTCGCACACGTCGGCGTAGATCGAGGCGGCGCTCAGGTCGGAAAGGTCAAGGGCCCCCGTTCCCTCGAGGACCTTGCGGGACTCCTCGCAGTCCTTCACGGCGTCGTCGTTTCTCGACCCCTCGAGGGCGGCGTATTGGAGGATGTCCCCGAGGACAAGGCGGCTTGTGCGGGATGCCTGGCCCGAGGCGACGAAGGGCCGGAGAAGGTTCGCCGCAGCGATAAAGTCGTCGACGCTCCTCCGGCCGAAGCCGGCGGTCGCGCGCGCGAAGAGCGAGAGCGCCAGGCCGAGCGAGGTCGCCTCCCCCGTGTCCCCCTGGGCGCGCAGGCCCTCGAAGATCTCCCGCGCCTTGTTCGCCGTCGCCTCGGCCTCCATCACCTTCTCGCCGGCCGCGAGCGCGCTCGACTTCCTGACGAGCGCCATGCCGCGGTAGAGCTCGGTCTGCTTCGTGATGAGCTCGGGGGGCAGGGCGTCGTAGTACGCGACCGCCTTGTCCGCCAGGTTGCCCACGATCTCGACGCGGCCCGTCGGTTGCAGCTCGTAGTAGAAATCCTCGAGCAGGAAGCCGACCAGCTTCTCCGCCTCGCTCCGCGCCTTCTCCGTTATGAGGCGCGCCGCCTGGGTCTGGGCCTCGGCCTGACGCGCACGCCTCAGGTTGATCCAGCCGAAGATGGCGCTTCCCGCGGCCACCAGCATGAGGGTCGCCGAGATGGCCGCCACGGTCCGCGCGCGGACGAGCGCCTTCTGGGTGGCGGCCTCGCGCTCCTTCTGGAGCGCCAGTTGCCGCCTTGACTCCTCGAGCGCCTCGCGCTCGTGGCGGACCCCGCGGCTCGCGCCGATCACGCTGCAGAGGACGTCGTGGGTGATCTCGACCCTGCGCAGGTCGAGGCGGTCCTCGACCCGCAGCAGGCGGCGGTTGACGAGGGTCGCAAGGGCGTCCGGCGCCGCGCCCGCGGCGGCGAAGCCCTTCCGGACCCGCTCCTCGGCAACGCTCTCGCGGAAGCCGGAGTCGGTCAGCATCTCATCCTCGATGAATTCGCGGACGCCGGGCGGCTGGTCGGCGAGGGCCCGCTCGTAGAACTCGGAAAGGATGGTGTCGCGGGAGCCCGCAAGGAGGTCGGCGGAGATCTCCGCGTGACCCTGGGCGACCCTGGCGTTGTTGAGCTCGCGGCAGATGAGGCTCAGGAGCGAGGGTTCCACCTCGGCCCGCGCGAGGTCCGCGCCGCCGGCGACGAAGCGGACGACCGCCTCGGCCACGGCCTCGCTCACCAGGTGCGGGGCGGGCGCCATGACGGCCGACACGGCCTGGGCGCCGGTCATCCGCGCAAGGCGCATCCGGTTCTGGGTGACCGAGGGCATCTGGGCCTTCAGACCCTCCAGGTGCGCCAGGTAGTCCTCGCGGAGAGAGATCAGGATCCGGTAGTCGGCCCTCGCAAAGTCAAAGCGCGCGGCGTCGGTCTCGTCGCGGTCGATCCGGCCCTCGAGCGCCGCCGGGGGGCGGTTCTCGACCAGGTCCGCGAGGTCCGCGAGGAACTCCTGGGCGCGGCGCCGGCCTGCGTCGTCCGACTGGGCGAGCGTGAAGATCTCCTCGAACTGGTCGAAGATGAGGATGGGGATGAGTGTCTTCCCGCTGGGGTCCTTCAGCACGTCGTCCCGGTGGTGGAGGAACTCCCAGAGCGTTTCGCCGGCGACGGCGGACCCGGACTGGGTCCATTTCCCGGCGGCCTCGGTCGCCGTGAACAGGGCACGCTTGATCTGGTCGGCCGGCGACGGCGACTTGGGGTCATAGTCGAGCCGCACGTAGACGGGGCAGAACCCCTCCGGCCTCAGGCGCGGGACGAGCCCGGCCTGCAGGATCGAGGTCTTCCCGAGCCCCGACTGGCCGAAGAGCACCGTGAGGACCTTGCGCTGGACGCGTCGGCCGAGCTCGGCGGCCTCCTCCTCCCGGCCGTGGAAATAGGAGCGGGTCTCCTCCGTGAAGGAAACCAGGCCCAGCCACGGGTTCTGAGAGTCGACGGTCGCGACGGGGGGTTTGCTCATGCGGATTTTGCGTTCGTCAGGTCCCTGATCCTCTGGACGAAGTCGCGCGAGGGCGCGCCGCCCTCCAGCCGCGCGAAATGGACCGCCTTGAACTTCTCGGGGGCGACCGCCTCGGCCTCCGTGGTCGCGTCGATGCAGACGGGCAGGATGAACACGGCCCCGTCGGCCATGCCCCGGGTCCGGTCCACGGCATAGCTCCACTCGCGGCGGAAATAGGCCTCGTGGCGCCTCTGCGTGGTCGCGGACACGACGGGGACGAAGAAGGAGCAGCGGGCGATGTTGCCGCGGATCTTCCGGTCGTAGTCGTCCCCGCTCTCGAGCCGGTCCAGGTCAAACCAGGTCTTGATGCCCGCCGCGTCGAGGCTCGCCTTCAGCTTCTGCACGGCCGGCAGGTCCTCCCGCGCGTAGCTGATGAACACGGCGTTCTCCGGCATCTCGCGCTCGGGCGGCAGGAAGCGCACGGGCTCCGGCTGGCCCCCCTGGGGCCCCGTTGACCTCCGCTCCTTCCACCGGCGGTGCAGCTCTGCCACGAACGCCTCTGCTCCCGAGAAAAGCCGCGTCCGGACGCTCACCTGCTGGAGGAAGGAGACCAGGCGCACGTCGCGCACGCTGTGGCTGTCGGCGAGGATCTCTCCCACGTCGCGGGGATCCGAGAGGCGGCGGCGCTTGGTCATCCGCAGGAACAGGCGGGCGAGCCAGTTCGAGAAGTCGCTCCCGATCACCAGCAGGTGGTTGTGCTCGAGGGCGTGGAAGAGCTTCTCGGGAGTCAGGTGCTCGCTCTGCAGGGCACAGACGAACTCGAGCATGTCCTCGTCGGAGATCACGTAGGTGGGCGAGGCCGAGAGGCGGCCCAGGAGGTGGTACACGACCGGCCTCTGGAGGTCCTCCCGCTCGACGGGCAGGTCGGCCACGCGATTCGGGGCGTAGGCCAGGACCTCCGTGTTCGCGGCGCCCCCAAAGCGGACCTGGTTCACGGCCAGCTCCAGGAGCGGGTCGAAGGTCGTCGAGACGTAGAGGTTAAAATCGGTGATCTCGGCCAGCTGCCTCAGGGGGAGCGGCGGAGCAAAGTTGGCCTCCCTCATGATGGACCTCAGGCGCGTGTACGCCTCCTCGCGCCGGCCGCGGCCGGCCAGGTAGCTGCAGACGACATCGTTGAGCGTGGGCGGCTTTGACAGGGGGGCCGTGTCGACGCCCAGGCGGGAGGCGAGCCGCTCCGCCAGAAGCTCCATGAGCAGGCGCGGGCCCGACTCCGTGTCCACCTTCAGGAGCTCCGGCCCCACGATCGGGATCACCCGCTTTTCCTCGATGTAGTTGAGGAGGTCGTCCCAGACGTCATCGGCCAGAAGCGTCGTCTCGTGGTCGGCTGTGGGTTCTGCGGGCATGGATCTCGTGCAGCAGGTCCTTTAAGGGCGCGTAGCAGACGGCGTTAGCGGGAGAAGGGCCATCGGCTCGCAAGACCGATACACGAAAAAATGCATTCGTCAGCAGATTTCATGTGGGGATTGGCACGATCCCCTAATGCAGGCGACATGCGCCTGGTCCTCCCCGGGGGCGCCTACTTGTGGCGGCCGTGCCGAATGATGTCCCAGATGACGTAGAAGCCGAGCAGGGCGGAGATCAGATAGCCCACGATCCCGAGCGCAGAGTACCCGAAGAGGTGGGGCTGGATGCCGGTGGTGATGATCGTCGAGGAGCCAATCACGAGCGAACCGATGATGACGCCCAGGGCGATCCGGTTGGCGGCGATCTTCAGGGCCTCGGTCTGTTCCTCGAGGCCCTTGTGAACCAGGTTTATCGTGAAGCTGTCGTTCTCGATGCGCCGGACGATGCGGCGAAGGTCAAAGGGCAGGTCCTGGAGCCCAAGGATCGCCTGGCGCAGCACGTCGCGGGTCCGCCGTGCCAGGGTCAGGGGATTGATGCGCTCCCGCACGAGCTCCCTCAGGACCGGCGATACATGGGCGCGCAGGTCGAACTCCGGGTCGAGCGCGGTTCCGACCTCCTCGATGGAGAGCACGGCCTTGGCCATGAGCGAGTAGTCCCGCGAGAGGGAGATCCCGTTCTGGCCGAAGATAAACAGGAGCCGCAGCATCGCCTTCCCGAGGGAAGCGCGGCCGATCGCGAAATTGAGCTCCTCCCTGAGCGCGAGCGTGATGTCCTTCTCCATCGCGCGGAGGTCGGGCCGTGCGTCGGCGGCCGCCAGGTCCGCGGCGATGCGGACGATGCGCTCGGTGTCCTGCTCGATCGCGGCGCTCCAGAAGTCGGCGACGGCATAGCGGAGCCTCCGGGTCAGGTTTCCCGCAAGGCCCCAGTCGAGGAAGCACAACCGGCCGTCCTCGGTGATGAAGATGTTCCCCGCGTGGGGGTCGGCGTGGAAGAACCCCGAGATGAAGATCTGGTGGGCGATCGACGTCGCGCCGTTGCCCGCGAACACCCTGCGCTGCTCCGGGGGGTAATCCCCCGCGTCGCGCACCGACTTCCCGACCACCCGGTCCATCACCAGGACATACTCGCTGGAGACGTCCCTGTAGACGCTGGGGGCGTACACCTTCTCGGGCTGCTTGTTGAGGGTGTTGAAATACTCCTGGTTGTTGGCCTCCAGGCGGAAGTCGAGCTCCCGCAACATCCATTCGCGCGCCTCCTTGACGACCGCGGGCAGGTCCATCGGCCTGAGCGCGGGCACGCGCTGGTGCAGCATCCCCGCGAGCCACGTCGCCAGGTCAAAATCGACCTCGATCTGGGCGCGGATGCCCGGCTTCTGGATCTTGACGGCCACCTGCTGCCCGCCCTCCCTCAGGCGCGCCAGGTAGACCTGGGCGAGCGAGGCGCTGGCGGTGGGCGTCTCGTCAAACTCGCTGAACACCTCCGAGGGCTCGCGTTCCAGGCCCTCGACCAGGACGGGCCGCATGACCTCGAAGGGCAGCGGAGGCACCTGGTCCTGGAGCTTCCGGAGCTCGAGCACGATGTCGTGGGGAACGACATCGGGCCTCATGGACATGAACTGGCCGAGCTTTACGAAGGTCGGCCCCAACTCCTCGGCCGCGAGCCTGATCCGCTCCGAGACCTTCCGAGGGGCGGGGTGGGGAAGCACCCGCGTCAGGAAGCTCGGGTGGAGGTCGAGCTGGTTCAGCAGCCCGTCGAAGCCGTGCCGGGCGAGGACGGCGAGGATCTGCCTCGCGCGCCCGGCCTCGTGCAGCATCTTCAGCGGCTTCACGCTTCCTTGGATTTGCCTTTCCCCGCATGTGGGTGCTCAAGGGCCTTCACCCGGGCCTCGAGCGCGTCGAGGCGCTCCTGGGTGCTTCGGCTTAGGCCGGACACCACGTCCTTCAGCTTGTCGTTGAGTTGTCCGCTCAGGGCCTCGAACTCCCTCTTCCCGTCAGCGGCTATCTTTTCGGCCATCGCGCGCGCCTCGCCGGAGCTCACCTTGCCCTGCTTCACGAAGTCCTCGAGCGCGGCCTCCACCTTGTCCTTGGTGACCACCGCGGCGCCGACTCCGGCGAGCAGGGTCTTTTTGATTGTGTCGATCATGGTGTATTGAGTCTAACCGGCTTTGGCATCTATGCCAGCCGAACGATTCGGCGCCGGACTGGCCACGGACACGGGCCTTGACCCCGCCGTCGGGGAATCGGCCCGCCCATGGCCCCCTGCTGCTGGAAAGACCTGGTGGATATAGACACCCGATCCCGGGAACGGGTCCGCGCCAGGCCCCAAAAAGGGCGATCCCTAGAACGCCCGGTCGCCCAGGACGACCTTGCCGCGGGGCTTGTCCGTCGCCTTGGCCGTGGAGTCCTCCGCGGTCACGAAAAAGCCGAGGCGCCCCGGATTGGCCGCGGCGTCGGGCGCAACCGAGAAGAAATAGAGGCCGCGGGCCTGGTCGGAGGCCGGGAGCACCCCGGCCTCGCGGATCTGGCCCGTCGAGGTGTCGAGAACCCAAAGGTGGTAGCGTTTCCCGTCCTCGGCGGTCGGGAGGTGCCGGATCGCGATGAACCCCTGGTTGGAGCCCGGGTCGAAGAGCGCGTAGCCGCGGCCACCGTGGTCCGCGGGGGCCATCTTCACGGGCAGGTCCTCGGGCCTCTCCCAGTACTGCTCGGCGAGCGACGCAAGCTGGACGAAGCGTGCGTCCGCGCTCTGCGGTTGGCCCGTGATCGGGAGCTCGGCGAGGGTGCTCTGGTGGGGTTCGAGCCCCACGATAAGCAGGGATCGGTCCGCGGGTGGGGCGGGGCGCCTCAGGTTCTGCACGGCGATGATGCTGACGGCCACGGCGATCACGGCCGCGATGCCCCAGCGGGCGATGGCGGCCCACGGCGCCGGCACGGCGCGCTCGGGCCCAGGGTCCGCACGGCGTCCTATCCGGGCCTCCACCCGGGCGAGGAGCTCCCGGGGCGCCTCGTGCTGGGGCAGCTCCCGAACCCTCTCCTCAAGGATCGATTCAAGCTCAAGCACCAGCGCGGCGAGCGGGGCGTCGTTGTCGAGGCGGGCCTCGAACGCCGCGCGCTCGCCCGGGCTCAGCTGGTCGAGGACATAGAGGCAGGCGAGTTCTTCGGTCTGGGCATTCATGGGGGTCCTTCGGTTAAAGCTTTTCTAAGGTCAATGAGGCCGCGGCGGATCCACGACTTGACGGTCCCCGCAGGCTGCTCGAGGCGCTCGGCGATCTCGGACTGGGTCAACTCCGTGAAGAGGACGAGCTCGAGCGCCCGCCGCGGGTTTCGGGGCACCTCCGAAAGGGCACCCTTCAGGCGCTCAATGTCCTCCCGGCTCTCGGCCGAGCGGCGTATGGTCTCGCCTGTGGCGAGTCCCTGCGCCAGGGCCTCCTCGGGAACGAGCGGGGTCGTGGCGGGCTGGTGCTTTCGCTTCCGAAGGTGGTCGATGCAGGTCCTCCGGGTGATCGTCACGGACCAGGTGAAGGGGCGCGACTTCCTGGGGTCGAAGGTGGATGCGTTCCTCCAGATCTTCACGAAGGTGTCCTGGACCAGTTCCTCGGCCTGCCCGAAGTCGCCCACCATGCGGACGGCGAGCGAGAACAGCGGGGCGCTGTAGCGGCTGTATAGCTCGCGGAAGGCCTCCCGGTCGCCGACGCCCATGCGCGCGATGAGGCAAGCCTCCTCGATCACGGTATCGCTGTTCGGCGCGGGCGGCACGGAGGTGCGGCGCTGCCGGTCAGGGCTTCTTCCCGGGCGCCTTTGGGAACAGAACGGCCTCGACCTTGTCGGCGGCCACCTCCGCGGCGCCGCGGAAGACGCGCTCCAGGATGATCTCCTCCTGCTGAAACGGCCGCACCTGGTACCGGTACGTCACCACGCCAAAGTCGTGCTTGTTGCCGTGTTCATAAAGGGTCATCCAGGCGTGGAAGGAGAGCTCGCCCGGGGTCTCCTCGTAGGTGCCCTTGTAAAATACCCGGAGCTGCGTTGCGTCGCTTTGGGTGTTCGACGCAAAGCGCTCAATCTTGATGTTGAGCGGCCATTTCCTGGCGGTGAACACGTCGGTGAAAACCTCGCTCATCCGGTCAAAATTGGCGAGGCGTCCCGGACCCTGTTCAAGGGACTCGACGACCACGATCGTGAGGTCGCCCTGCGGCTTGGGTTCCGTTGCCGCCGCCTCGGCCCTCATGGCCTGGGCGCCGCCAATCCCCAGTGCGAGGACAAGTGCGGCGACTGTGATGCGTTTGTTCATGGTTTTCGGTTCCCGCTGTTTTATCTGCCCATTTCTACGCAGCTTTTCTCCACGTGGATGCAATACCAGATAAGACGCTTCGCGAAGGGCAAAGGCTCGGCTTTGCGGAATGGGGGCCACAAAACGGTTTACACTGGCCCTGAAAACAACGATGTTTTGATTTGAAGCGCCTTCGGAGTTTTACTAGTCCCCGTAGCTCAACTGGATAGAGCAGCGGTTTCCTAAACCGCTTGTCCCGGTTCAAGTCCGGGCGGGGGCACCACCTTACGTATCGCGACAGGGGAGAGTCAATTTTCTGTGGGACCGGCTTTGGACCCCGCCGAACCACACACCAGGTGTTATGAGCTGCAGCAGGCTTTGGTAATTGTGAACCTAGAATCGGACTACGACACATCATTCATAAGAAAATGGCACTTAGATCGATGAGGTTCCGCAGTGTCATATTTGCAATGGCGGTCGGTGCCTTTTGTGTCACGGAAGGACTCATCGGGGGTGAAAACGATCCCATGGATGCCATTCAGGCGCTCGCTGAGAAAGTGATCAGAAATCCATATGACTTAGAGTCGTTTGAGAAAGTCCAGAATTTCACAAACAGTTCCGACTACTGGCATAGATTTTATGGCTTGGAATTCGTGGGGCAGATTGGGATCAGGCGCCCAGAATTGCGACCCAAGGTGGTCCCTATACTTGTTCGCGCCCTCAATGAGGAAACCGACCAAGCGATGCTGAGAGAGACTGTCAGCTCCATTCGCGATATTGGCCGTGTTGCGGTAGAAGCGGCATGGTCACCGCTAGTTGCCTTCGTTCAAAGGGGTGAGGAGAGGGACGTTACCTGGTTTGCAGCGCAGGCTCTAGGCAAGGTTCGTGACCGCAAATTGCTTGGGGAATCAATCCGAGTACTTGTAAGGGCGATGGCGAGACCGCCGACGATTGGCGTTCAGGTCGAGGCACCGGCGGTCAGATATGACGCTCTGGGCGCATTGGTCGAAATTGGCGAAAGTGGTGCGGCGGATGTCCTGGGTCCGATCAAGGATCGGGAAAAAACGGCGGATCCGTATTTCGAGAAAAGACTTCGCAGGGCAATTGCCCGATTGGAGGCCATGGGTGTCAGCGTAAATTGAAGGTATCATGTAAAACCATCATACTTGACATGATGACATTACATGACGATTATACGCTCCATGAGTGAAAGCACGCTTACCGAACGGGGTCAGATCTCCATCCCTTCATCTCTTCGCAAGGCCATGGGCCTTAGGGCCGGCCAACGATTGAAGTTCACGGCAATCTCCGATCACGAGTTCCGCGTCTTCAAGCAAAACGACAAACCGCCAGGGCCAATGGCGATGCTTGGGTACGCTCGCAGGTTGCGTAAAGGTCCCGCGCGGCGGACGAGCGAATGGATGCGCGAACTACGTGAAGCGGAGAAGGGGTCATAATGTGGGTTGTCGACACCTGCATCGTTCTCGATGTGCTCGAGAATGACCCGCAATTCGGCAAGGTTTCTGCGACCCTATTGGAGAAGCTGATGCCCTCCGGGCTTGCTGTGTCTCCGGTGACCATGGTCGAGCTTTCAGCGGCGTTTGATGGAGATATCGAGGAGCAGAAGCGTTTCCTGGAAGGAGCGGGTATCTCCCATTCCGAGGCATGGACTGCAGTAGACATTGAAGCTTCACACAAGACATGGAATGCCTACGTCTCAAGTCGGCGGGCGGACAAAGTCCCGAAGCGTCCCATAGCGGACATATTGATAGGAGGCTTTGCAGCGAACCGGAGTGGCTTGGTGACCAGAAATCCTTCGGATTTTCGAAGGTGGTTTCCGAAGCTGGTGATTCGAGAGCCCTGAAATTGCGGGAAACGTCCGATTTTGGAATCTGGGCCAATTCCATCCCCCATTCCGTCCAGAATCACATAAGGTTATGATGATGAACGAAAGACAGCGGTTTCCTAAACCGCTTGTCCCGGTTCAAGTCCGGGCGGGGGCACCACTCTGGAAGCAATATTTTGCATCGTCTGCAGGGGGGTGCAATGGATCACCAAATGGCAGGCAATTCCTCGAAGCACTATTTCTCGGAAGCGAGAAGCTCCGTCATGGACTGGCTTCTGAACTCTGATCCTTCGATTCGTTGGCAGGTGATGCGCGACTTGAAGGGGGAGCCCAGCGAATTGTTCGCCGCCGAACGCGCCCGGATTGCCTCTGAGGGAATGGGGGCGCGGTTGCTCGCCCTTCAGGCTGCCGACGGCCGCTGGGGTGGCAGGGCCTGGAATCGCGGATGGGACTCGACGATGCACGTCCTTACGATGCTGCGGGAACGAAACCATTCTCATTGTTGATGACGAGGAAAGCATTCGGGCAATCAACAAGCGCATCTTGGAAAAGGCTGGATATAAGGTGCTCTTGGCAAGCGACGGGGCCGAGGCGCTCATGGTCTTCACTCAGCGACGTGAGGAGATAGATGTTATTATCACGGATATCATGATGCCCGTGATGGATGGGAACACCCTTGCCAGGGTTCTTATGAAAACAGCACCGTCGCTTAAGCTCATCACATGTTCCGGATTGGACAATACGAAGCTTTCAAGTCCTCCATTCTCGAACCCCTTAGCTTCTCTTAAGAAGCCGGTCTCGCAGCGCATTCTTCTCCAAGCGATCAGGCATTCGATAGACGGGACTAGTCCGGAAAACGTCCGAATCGGGGCCCAATTGTCCGAGGAACAATTAAACCAACCTGCCAAGCTTGCAGGGGCAACAAACTGAATTTGATGAATGGCGAAGCTGCTGAAATGTAACTATTTGCTTGGTACCACTGCCTGGACTAACACAAAAGGTCTGAAGCGAAGTTAAGTCGCCGCTCAACGTAGACTGAGTTGATCGCCGATGAATTAAGATGTGCGGATATCAGCGTCCAAGCACACCGAAGAGGAGCGATAAACACTTGGTAGGGCAACCTCGCTCCATTGGGACTGGATGACTTGGGCGGCCCGACCTTCCTAAGAGCCGCTCGCCTCAACGGTAAACGGCAGTGTTCCCAAAAGGCCGGGATTCCAATCGCCGGCGATATCCAAAGGTCATGCGCGCAGGAAAGCATGCGCCTTCAACCAGTTGTTTCACCGTCCATCCGGGCAACGATGCGTCTCGTGTAATATGAATCGGCCTTTTCGTGGTAACATCGAAACCTCAGGCGTCACGATAACGAGCGGATATTTGCAACCTTCGGCTTCAACATAAAACGCACCATGAGACCTCCTCGCCCCTCGATTCTTGGGATCCTCTGTCTGGCCATGTTCCCGCTGTCCGGTGCCGCCCAAAGCATCCTGGGCACACCGGACGCCTATCTTGGACAAGACCCTCCGGGAGACGTCCCCAAGGAATTCGCGCCTGATATCCTGGCTGACAAAGGAATGATGGTTCTCGGGCGGATCGCTATCACCCATGACGGCCGGGAAATAGTCTATGACCAGGCCCCGGCTATGTACGGGACAAAGGATCTGGTCGTGAAGTCGGTTGAATTCGACGGCCGCGCCTGGGGTGCGCCGCATGTTTTGAAATTCAGCCACTACGTCCAGGACCCAACGCTAGACCTCGACGGGAAGCACCTGCTTTTCATGAATGATCACGGTGAAAGCGTGAGATCTGAGCGAACCGCGCAGGGTTGGTCTGATCCGCAGCTATTCCTCAAGGGCAAGAAATTCATGCTCTACAACCTGATGCCGGTATTGAGCGGGGACTATTACCTCGGGACAAATGGGACCTGGGGAAAGTCCGACGATTGGAATTCGGTCAGGTTTGCCAAAGCGAGCGTATCAGGCGCCGACATCCTCGTTCACGACCTCGGGTCCCCGCTCAATGAGCCGGGGTTCAACGGCGATTTCTACGTGGCTCCGGATGAATCCTACATGGTTGTGAGCGCCAATGAAACGCCGGATTTTGAATGCGAGCTTTTTATCAGCTTCAGGCATTCAGATGGCACTTGGAGCAAACCCGTGAGCCTCGGTAGTCGCATCAACGACGGCCCTGCGCATCGATGGGGGGCCTTCGTTAGTCCGGACGGTAAATACCTTTTCTACACCCGGGGAACCGAGAAGGGCGGATGCGCGATATTCTGGGTGCGGTTCGACACCCTTCTGATGGCTCTACGGCCTTCAGCCTGAAGCACTCAAGATTCATGTGAACATTCGAGGAACGCTAGGGCGCGTTTGCAAAACCGGTGGGTTATAAAGCCTGAGTGTTTCTTATTGGCCCCATTCTGGACGCCAATCCATCTGCGGTTTGATCCTAAAACCGGGCTCCGCAGCTGGGGATCTCCGCTGAGGCTTTCTTTCGTGTGAAAGGGGGTTCTTTATTGCATCCAGCTCGGGCCGCCGTTGCGTGTATTGAGAATGAAATTGGCAGACGTGCGGATTGGGCGCAGAGGCCTGGCGGTTCTCCTTCTCGCCGGCGGGATCGCGACGCGGCTCGGCGCCGCCGCCGATGTGGGGCCGCCGCCGAAAGCCTATCCGAATATCCCCCAATATTACCTGCTGGAGGCCGCCAATCCGCCGGACTTCTGGATCAGCACGGTCGATGGTGTGGCGGATTTTCTCCGGGAGCGCGTGCACAAGGGGACGGTAGTCGTGGTTGGCCGGAGTGCGGGAGGCCGGCCGATCCGGGCGGTGCTTTATGGCCGCGCCCGTGAAGGTAAGGGCACGACGACGTTTTCCGGGGCGGTCGGCGCCGGCGCCATGCGCGCGTACTTCGGGCCCGATTTTGACAGGAAGGTCTACCTGGCGATGGCGTCCGTCCACGGCGGGGAGTTTGAGGGCATCGTCGGCCTCGTGAACCTGCTGTCCGTCCTCGAGACAGGGAAGGACCTGAGGGGCCGGGCGTGGCCGGAGATCGTCGCGGCGGCGGGCCGGATCGACCGGCTCATCGTGATCCCGATCGTCAACATGGACGGCCGGGCGCGCGTGCCGCTCCGGATGGAGGCGTTTCACGGGACCGACGGCACGATCGCCCAATACATGAACACCGGCGGCTGGCTGGACGGAAAATTGATCGGCTGGCCGGAGTGCAAGGAATTCATTCCGCTGGATTTCTCCCGCACCCAGTTCCCTGGGGGCTATCCGAATGACAATGGGGTCAATATCATGCACGACGACTTCCTTGGCGAGCGCCAGCCGGAGACCCAGGCGCTGCTCGACCTCGCGGCCCGCGAGCGACCCGACCTGATCCTCAACCTGCACACGGGGGCGGGCTCGGAAGATTACTATACCCGGATGCTGAGACCGGTTGCCGAAGAAGTGCTTACGCCCGCGTTCAACGGGCTCTACAGCGCGGTTCAATCGGGCCTGGCCCGGGCGGGATTGCAGGCCTCAAGGGACCCTGCAACAGAGGCGGACCCGGCTCATGCGCCGAAGAACGTGTTCAACCTCGACACCGCGCTCGACTTCCACTGCGGCGCCCTCTCGGTCGTCGTCGAATCGCCGTCGCATGGATATGCGGGCAAGAACCAGCAGGGTGGTGAGGTCCGGCAATCGGCCGATCAGCTTCTCGACGCCCAGCTCGTTGTGCAGCAGGAGGCCATGGGGTATTTGGTGAGCGCGGGCGGCCGCGCGCGCTGGGCGGGTGGCAAATAGGCGCCCGAATGAAGCCCCCCACGAGAATCATCGTCCTCGCAGCGCTTTGGCTCGCCGGAGGGAACCTCTTCGGTGCGGATTTGGCCCCGGCGCCGGCCAATTCGTCCTTCATCCTGCCGGGAACGGTGTGCCGCGTCCTTCCGCGCACCGTTTCGGACCGAATCTACAAGCTGTATATAGGCCTCCCGGCTTCATTTGCGGATCACCCCGAGAGGAAATACCCCGTGATTTTGGTCACCGATGGCTACTGGGCGTATCCCGGACTGGCCGCCACCGTGGGCGGCCTCGCCTACGGCAAACACATCCCGGAGTCGCTCGTGGTCGGGATTTCCTACGAAGGGGAGGGCCTGGATTACGGCAAACTGAGGGCCATGGACATGTGGCACGGAACGCTCCACGGGTATTTTGAAGGCGAGGGGCATTCGGAAAGGTTCCTGGGCATGATCGAGACCCAGGTGCTTCCGCTCCTGGAAGGCGAATACCGCGCCGATCCGGGGAAGCGCTATCTCGTCGGATCCTCGGCGGGAGGGCTCTTCGCGCTCTATGCGATGCTGTCAAAGCCGCAGCTCTTCCAAGGCTACGTGGCCGACAGCCCGTCGATCACCAACCTGTGGAGCATGGAGCGGGCCTTTGCTGCCTCGGGGCGCGTCGTCGAGGGACGGGTCTTTATCACCTCCGCGGAGAATGAATGGCCCGAGTACCGCAAGTGGATCCCGATTTTTTACGAGCGGTTGAAGCAGCACGGGATTGTGAAGGGTGGGCTGGAGTATCGCGAGACGCCCGGCACCCGTCATGGAGCGGGCCTGCCGGAGTCGTACATGCGCGGCCTTATGTACGTGATGGAGCCCCTGGCTCCCGAGAAGGGCGCGGCGACGGACCGGTTTGCCGAGCCTCCCGGGAAGCGTGCATTCGTGGTAAGCTTCTGGTTTCCCGTGGCTACCGCATCTCCCGGGGCGGTTGCGTCCTCAAGGCGCGACCACGAGGCCTTCATGGCGAAGCTCATTTCGGAGAAGCGCGCGCAAATCGAGGCGCTCGACTCGGCGTATGTGCCCGACTCCGCGGGCACACTCTACATCGACGCGGCGAGCAGGTCCGAGGTCGAGGCCATGGTGTCGGAGGATCCGGCCGTGAAGGCAGGGTCGATCAAATTCGAGGTGATCGGGGAGTGAGCCGAAGACAGTTGTGGGGCACCTCCAGCTTTGGAAACCAGCTGAATAGGAGCTGGATCCGACAAAGTGACCGATGCCTTCGGCTCTTTCTGGAGATGATCGACCGGAGCCGCCGCTTGGGCGCCGCCCGCCGCAGATCACTTGACTGCGAGTTACAGTCTCATCAGGAACTCTGATAGACATGAACACCGTTGTGCCACCCCGCACGGCGTCCACACTCCAAGCCGTTGCAAGAAAGGCGGGAGTTTCCATCTCCACGGCGTCGCGCTGCCTGAGCGGCGCTGCAAAGATGGCGAATTCCACGCAGCTGCGGGTCTTCGCTGCCGCGACGGCCGTCGGCTACAAGCACAATGAGCTGGTGGGTCAGGTCATGCGGGCCACCCGCCGCGGCGAGGCGCAGAATCATCTTGGGACCATCGCATTCGTGACACCGGTCGCCGACTCTCATGAGTGGCGGGCGACTCCCACCCTCCAAAGCAATTGGGAGGCGGCGCGCGAGCGCGCCGAATCGTTCGGGTATGGGATCACGGAGTTCACGCTTTGCTCGAGCGGGATGACGGGGCAGCGGCTCGGCGGGATACTCGCGGCCCGCGGGATCACCGGCGCCCTCCTGGCGGCATTTCCGACGGAGCCGCACGAGATCTCGTTTCCATGGAACGATTTTGCGATTGTCCAGGTGGGCCACCAAATCGCGTCGCCGCGCCTCGATTGCGTCCTGAGCGACCATTCGGAGGCCGTGACCATGGCCGCCCGGTCGATCGCGCGATGCGGCTACCGCCGCATCGGCCTCGCGATTGAAAAGTACCAGGACAACATAACCGATGGCCGGTGGTCCCTCGGTTACGCGGGACTTTCGGTGACAATGCCCTCGTTGGCCCAGATCCCGCCGCTCCTGCCCGCGCAGATGACCCCCGACCTGTTCCTGGGCTGGGTCGACAAGCACAAGGTCGACTGCGTTCTGACCCTCTCGACGTTCCGCAATGAGCCCAACGTCATGGATGCCTGGCTTGCGGTCGGCGGCAGGCTTGTCCCGAAGGATGTCGGGCTCGTTTCGCTCGACGTGACCCGGGTTCATTCGGATTGGTCCGGGGTTAAGCAGCATTCCGAGGAGATCGGCCGCGCCGCGGTCGACATGCTGTTCTCGAAGCTGCAGGCCGGGGAGCGCGGGATTCCCCAGCTTCCCCGTACGCTTCAGGTTCATGGACACTGGCATGACGGGGAGACGCTGCGGCCGGCTGAGGGGGTCAAGACGGCTTGCGAGGTTTAGGTCGCGCTTGCGCGGTTTTGCGGCCGTCCGAAGAAGCGACCGCGCGAATCCCGAGGGAGAAGGTTCCCGGCGAGATCGGGCATAAGTGGCTGGCCTTCGCCGGCGGCGCCCGCCGTTTTCGACATCGGTGATGACGAAAAGAGCGCCGGCTTGATTGCGTTTCACCCAATCCGCCGTGCTTGCTGACAAGAGGCACCTCCGCGTCGCCCAAATTCTAGGAAGAGCTTGCCGACGACCTTGAATGCTCCTGTTTTGGGCAACCCGTAACCCCAATGACATCGCGACGGCATTTCTCCCCGGTCTGGATTGCATTCCTGATGGGGGCCGGCGCCATACTCATTTGGAACACCACCGCCCGAATCAATCGCCTTGGTTACCTCTCAACCATCGGGGCCCCCGCTGAGAATCGCACCTGGGGTGTCGCCGGTCCCGCTCCGGGCGATGCCGAGCTGACGCCCAACAATTCGCTGCCCATACCCGACCAACTGGACGCGAGTTACCACTGGCTCGCGCAGACCCAGCGCATGCTGAATCGCGGCGAGGCAAGGGTTCGCCACATCGATTATGAGAATGCGCCCTTCGGCCGGACGGTGCTTACGCCCTCGCCCTACCGATGGTGGCTGGGATTCCTTGCCTGGTGTGAGCACGTGGCCACCGGGGCGCCCTCCTCGGCGCTGGTCGAAAAGGCGGCCCTCCTGGCCGATCCGCTCTTGTGGGGAATCATCATATTGGGGTCGGCGATTCTCGCCGCGAAGTGCTTTGGTTCGCTTTCCGCCGCTCTCGTTTCCGTCGGCCTGGTCTCCCTTTTCCCCTTCATCACGGGATTTTGGCCGGGAGCGCCCGATGACCGGGGTCTCGCCCAGGCTCTCGCGATGGCGAGCGTGCTGCTTCTTTCCGGCGCTGCCGCGGCGGCGCCCGAAAACGAGGAAGCCAGGCGACGCTGGTTCATTCTTGCCGGCATCGCGGGCGGATTGGGGTTGTGGGTCAAGGTTTCGGTGGAGCTTCCGGTTCTGTGGGGAATCGCCGGCGGCGGTCTCCTCGTCCCCCTCCTCGCCCCGCGCGGCAAAGCCCCCGCGGACGGGCCAACGCCGCTCCTTCCCTGGCGAGCCTGGGCCTGCGCGGGGGCCGCGACCACGGTTCTGGCCTCACTTGCCGAATACTCGCCCTCCGAACTCTGGACGCGGGAGCTGTCGTTTGTCCACCCGCTCCATGGCCTGGCGTGGCTCGGCGCGGGAGAGTTACTGGCCCAGGCAAGCGCCTGGCTGCAAAACCGGACCTTCTCCCGGGCCCCCAGGAACCTCGTCCTGGTTGCGTTGTCCATCGCGGCCGCGGTCGCCGTGCCCGCCGCGCTCCTGACCCGTAATGGCGCCGATCTTTTCGTTCTCGATAGCATGGGCTCGCACCTGACCCGGCTGCGCGGCGGGATCGTGGCGCCAAGCCTGGCGGCATGGATAGTAACCCAGGGACCCTCGGTCTGGCTGTGGCTGACTCTGGCGCCGCTGGGCGCGCTGCTTCCGGCCGCCTGGGTGCTTAGGAACCGCCGGATCGCGATGCCGACCCGTGCGTCGGTTGCGATCACGCTGGGACCGGTCATGGTGGCGCTGTCCCTTGCCTGCGTTAAGCTCGCCTGGTGGCAAACCCTCGACGCATTGCTGCTGGTTACCCTGGCCGCGGTGGCGCCGGGGATTTCCTCACAGTGGATTAGCGCCAGGGCACGCCTTGGCTGGATCAGCCTCGTCGTCGTCCTGCTTGCCCCCGGGGTGATTTACGCTTTGGGCTGGGACCGGCCGGGCCGGGGCGATGTCCTTAGGCGAACCGAGCTTCAGGACCTGATTCTGCGCGATCTTGCGGGCTGGATCGGCCAGCATTCCAGTCCGGGGGCCGCTATCGTGCTTTCGCCCCCCGGCGCATCCACGGCCCTTTGTTATTACGGGGCGTTCCGTGGCCTCGGCTCGGTGAGCGACGAAAACAAGGAAGGCATAAGGGCAGCCGTTCGCCTCATGAGCGAGCGGAACGTCCAAGAGGCGAAGGAGATAGTGAATCGGCGCAGCATCACGCACATCGTCCTGCTTTCCTGGGACACGACATTCGATGACTTTGCCCGGGCCGCCGACGGCCAAATCGAGGGAACCTTCATCGACAGGCTGAATTTCGCGACTCTTCCACGCTGGTTGCGCCCCCTGGCCTACCCGCTGCCTTCTATTCCGGGTTTCGAGGACCGGTCCGTAACGGTTTTGGAGGTTGTCGATGAACAGGATGACGCGACGACCCTGGGCAATATCGCGCTGTATTTTGCCGAGATCGGCGATTTGGACCGGGCCCGGTCGGCCGCCGAGGGGCTGGCCCGATTCTCCACCGATTTCGGCGCCTGGGTCGCCCGCGCCCAGGTTGCGGAGGCCATCCACGATGACGCCGAATTGGAGAGGGTTCTCCAGGTGCTTCAGTCACGCCTGGCGCTGAGAGTTCAGCCCCTGATTTCATGGAGCCGTCGCGTCGACCTCGCGGTGGTTCTGGCCCGGGCCAAGGTCACGGTGCTCGCCAAGAAACAATTGATGCTGTGTATCAATGCCATCGATGGCGACCGCATCCGTTCACTGTCACCGGGGTCCGTCTACCGGCTGCTGGTCCTTTGCCGCGGATTGGGAGTGACCATGCCACCGGCGGATCAGGCCCTCGCGCTCAGCCTTGTGCCCCCGGCATTGCGCGTTCGACTCCACTGAAAACAGCACCATGAACCGTCGGGAAATGATCGTGCGGTCCTCTGCCGCCGCCGTGGGCTTCGGCCTGCGCGGCTTGCTTCGGGTCGCGGCTCAGGAGACCCCCCAGGCAAAGCCGGCCCCGTTCGAGACCGCACCCTTGGTGGGGCGCAGGTTGAATCCGCGCTCCGGCCCGCCCGGAAAGACCATGTTCACCCTGCTTCCGCCCGAAGCCACCGGCGTGCTGACGGAAAACCAGTACGCCGACCCGCAGATGAAGGGCGCCCTGTTCCAGCAATACAACGGAGGTTCCGTCGGGACGGGCGTGGCGATCGGGGATTTCGACAACGACGGAAGGCCGGATATATTCGTTGTCAGCAAGACGGAATCGTGCCGCCTTTTCCGCAATCTCGGAAACTTCAGGTTCGAGGACGTGACGGACAAGGCCGGCGTCGGGGACAAGGGTGACGCGGCGAAGATCTGGAAGTTCGGAGCCACCTTTGCCGATGTGAACAACGACGGCCTCCTGGACATCTACGTCTGCCGCTACAATGCCCCGAACCTGCTCTATATCAACCAGGGCGACGGCACCTTCAAGGAGATGGCCCATGCCTACGGCCTGGACGTGGTCGATTCCTCGGTGATGGCGGCGTTCAGCGACTACGACCGCGACGGGCTGCTCGACGTGTATATCGCCACGAACATGCTGGCCAACGAGGGCGATGGCGGCGGGCGGCGGGGGTACATGTTCCACAACCAGGGTGACGGGACGTTTCTGAACGTCACCGACAAGGCGGGCGTCACCCTGCGCACCCGCAGCCATTCGGCAACCTGGTGGGACTATGACAACGACGGCTGGCCGGATCTTTACGTCGCCTACGACTACGGCGTGCCGGATTCCCTTTACCATAACAACCGGGATGGGACGTTTACCGACGTTTCCGGAAGCGTGCTGCCGCACGCGCCGTTCTCCTCCATGGGCTCCGATTACGGCGACGTGAACAACGACGGGCTGATCGACTTCATCGTCGCCGACATGGCCTCCGCCACCCATGAGAAGGACCAGCGCATGATGGCCGATACCAGGGCGCGCCTCAACGAGCGGCCGGATGGCGCCACGACGGTGGCAAAGATCCCCCGGAATTCCCTGCTGATCAACACGGGGACGGGTTATTTTCAGGAAGCCGCGTTCCTCGCGGGAGTCGCCGCCACCGACTGGACTTGGTCGATCCGCCTGGTGGACCTGGACAATGACGGTCGCCTCGACCTGCACGTCACGAATGGTTTTCCATATGATCCCAGCGTTGACGTCGTGAAGCGCCAGATGAGCGCCGAAAGCGTGGCCGAGTCCATTCGTATCATGACGGGGAGTCCGATAAGGGCGGAGAAACACATTGCCATGCGCAATCTCGGGAACCTCAAGTTTGAGGACGTGAGCGCGGACTGGGGCCTCGATCAACGGGGGGTGAGTTTTGGCGCCGCCTACGGCGACCTGGATGGGGACGGCGACCTCGATATCGTCTACGGCAACTACCACGGCAGCGTCACCGTCCTGAGGAATGACTGCCAAGCGGGGCATCGGGTGATCTTTGATCTCCGCGGGGCGGCGTCGAATCGCTTTGGCATCGGGGCGACCGTTCGAATCGAAAGTGCGCTCGGGGTGCAGGTGTCCACGCTGGGCCTGGCACGGGGCTACCTCTCGAGCAGCGAGCCCATGCTCCAATTCGGCCTGGGGGAGGATACGGTGATCGAGCGCCTGGTTGTAACCTGGCCCAGCGGCCGCGTGCAGGCCTGGGAAAACGTGGCGGTGGATCAGCGCTATCTGATCGCAGAGCCCGCTGGACCCGCCGCGCCGGCTCCCGTTTCACGGCCCCGGACGTCGTTCCAGGAGGTGAGCCATGACCTGGGCCTGGTGGTGCGCATGCGGGAGGAGGCCGTCGATGAATCGCTGATGCAGCATTTGGTGCCGTTTCGCTTCAATCGCCGCGGTCCTGCCCTGGCGGTGGGAAAACTGGGCGGTGGAGAGCGGGAATCGATTGTGATCGGAGGCACCACGCAGGACTTGCCGGCAATCGCCCGCCGCATCGGTGGGGCTAACTTCGAGGTCGGTCCCCTTGCGGGGGTTTCCGCCAACCCGGTCGATAATGGGCCGATCCTGGTTTTCGATGCGAACGGCGACGGCATCGACGATGTTCTCGTCACCATGGGGGGCAATTCACTTACCGCCGGCATGTCGGAGTACCAGCCGCGTCTCTACCTGGGCGATGGCCAGGGCGGCCTGCGACCCGCAGGCGGGGACGCCCTGCCGCCGTTGTCGATCAACGCGGGGGCGGTCGCGGCCGCGGACTTCGATCGGGACGGGCGGCTGGATGTGTTTATCGGCGGCCGCATCAGCTCCGGGGAGTACCCGAACGCGCCGCAGAGCGCCCTGCTGAGGAACCGCGGCGGCACGTTTGAAGATGTCACCGACACGCTGGCTCCCGGGCTGCGAGAGGTCGGCATGGTCACATCGGCCCTCTGGAGCGACGTGGACGGGGACGGGTGGCCGGACCTGCTGCTGACCCTGGAGTGGGGCCACGTGAAGTATTTCCACAACAATCGCGGCACAGGCTTCGAGGACTGGACTGAAAAGGCGGGCTTTGCCGCGGCGGGCACCGGCTGGTGGACGTCGATCGCTTCGGCGGACTTCAACGGCGACGGCCGGCCTGACTACGTGGTGGGCAATTTGGGTCTGAATACGCAGTACCACGCGGATGCGCGGCATCCGGCCCTTATTTACACGGGTGACTTCAACGGCGACGGTTCCTCGAACCTGGTCGAAGCCTATTACGAGGGCGACCGCATTTATCCCTGGCGGGCGCGCCGCGACCTTGGCGCCGTGTTCCCGTTCATTTTGAAGCGCTTCCCCCTCAACAACGATTATGCGCGGGCCACGGTGGGGGATATTTTCGGCGAGGACAGGATTGCGAAGGCCCAGCGCTTCGCGGCCACGGAGCTGCGCAGCGGCGTGTTCCTCAGCCAGAGCGACGGAACCTACCGCTTCGAGCCGCTGCCGCGGATCGCCCAGATCGCCCCGCTGCAGGGAGTCGTCGCCGGAGATTTTTATGGCGACGGCAACGCCGGCATCTACGCGGTGCAGAATTCGTTCGCACCCATTCCCGCCGTCGGCCGCTTCGACGGCGGGCTCAGCCAGATGCTGCGCGGGGATGGCCGGGGCCACTTCACCGCGGTGCCTCCCGCCGAGAGTGGTTTGGTGGTGCCGCGTGACGCGAAGGCGCTCGTGGTGCTCGATCTCGACCACGACGGCTGGCCCGACTTTCTCGTCTCGAGAAACAACGACGATGTGCTCGCCTTTCGGAACGGCGGCGTCGCCGGCCGCAGATCCGTGAGCATCATGCTGCGAGGGTCGGCCGGTAATCCCACCGGGGTGGGCGCGAGGATCACCGTCGAACTGGCGGATGGCTCGACCAGGAACAGCGAGGTGTACGCCGGTTCCGGCTACTACAGCCAATCCACTTCGGCCTGTTTCTTCGGCTATTCGGACGCCAATCCGCCGCGCCAGGTCCGGGTTCGCTGGCCATTGGGGATGACGACGCAGCATCCTTTTCCCCCCGGATCGTCGTCGCTGATTCTCTCGCAATCGTAAGTCTGGGTTCGCTGGCCATTGGGGATGACAATGCAGCATCCTATCCCTCCCGGATCGTCTTTCCTTACGATGACTCCGCAACGTTTGCAAACGAACGGAGTCGAGTTGCCCGCGGCTTGTGGCAGATCTCTCCCGTCACCTAGCGATTGCTTTACCCCGCAAACGACCCCGTTCACCCCATCGCCTGATCGGAGATTCCGGCCCAGGCGCAGTGCAGACCTTCAACCTAGACCCCAAACTATGAAATACACACCAAGGCATTCACGGCTTGCAGCCGTATTGGTCGCCGCGATATCTGCCTGCGCGAGTATCCAGGCCCAGACAGCCCCGAGTCCCGCCCAGCCCGCCGACGCGCCGGTAGCCCCGAACGCGGTGGTTGCCTCGAAAACGACGGCCGCCCCGGAAGATGAAGTCCTCCTGCTTTCCCCGTTCGAAGTCAGCGCCACCAGCGGCAAGGAAAGCTACAATGTGGAGACCACGCTGGCCGGCAACCGACTCAGCACCGATCTGCGCGACATCGGCACCTCCGTGTCCGTGGTCACCGCGCAGCTCCTCGCGGACACCAACGCGACGGACAACACCTCGCTGCTCCAACGTATCGGCGGCGCGGAGGTGAGCGGCGTGAATGGCAACTTTGCAAGTCCCGGTCCCGGTAGCAGCAGCGCGCTCCTCACCGAGGACACGATCCATCCGAGCGAGGACACCCGTATCCGCGGTCTCGCCGCCGCAGACAACACCCGCGATTTCTTTGTCTCAGACATCCCGTGGGACTCATACAACATCGACCGCATCGATATCTCGCGCGGACCGAATGCGATCCTCTTTGGCGAAGGCAGTCCCGCAGGCATCATCAATGCCGGCAGCCGGGGCGCCGAATTCACCAATTCCGGAAACCTCGACCTGCGCTTTGGCAGCTGGGGCACCTCCCGCGAGAGCCTGGATTACAATTTCCAGGTCGTGCCCGGCCAGGTCGCGTTCCGGCTCGACGTCCTGCACGACGACGAAAAATACGAGCAGCAGCCGGCCTATTCGAAGGACCAGCGCATATCCGGCGCGCTCCGCGTCGAGCCCGCTTTCCTGAACAAGGACGGGAATCATACCGTCTTCAAGGCGAACTTCGAGTCTGGCCAGGTCGATTCCGACAATCCCCGCGCGCTTCCCCCGACGGACCACATTACCCCGTTCTTCAACCCCGCCGACACGGGAGCTTACCAGGCGGGACTGAATGGATTGAATTCTTGGGTATCCGGCCTCCCCGCTAGCTACGTCGCCAGTGCCGCCAATGGATATGCGGGTGCCGGCCGTGCCGGCAACTCGAACGACGATCCGTGGTTCACGAACGGCCAGGTCGGCAATTCCAGTTTCCCGTTAAATGTTTTCCAGAACGGCTCCACCTCCGGCTCCGCGGGCACCTACCGCTTCACCTCCCTGCCTCAGCCTGGCTTGGCCACGACCAACGGCCTCGTGTGGCCCTATGGCGCGTTTCCCGGCGCATGGCTCCACATTAACGGCGCGTCGTCCGAACCCATCTATGCGGGGCTGCCTTACGCCAACGCCGGCCTCTTCACGGACACCTCGCTGACCGATCCTTCGGCCTTCAATTTCTACAAGAATTTGATCGACGGCACCATGAAGTCGGAATGGCAGCGTTTCTGGACGGCGACGGCGGATCTCTCGCAGACCTTCCTTCACGACCAGGTTGGCTTCGACCTTGCCTACAACAAACAGCATTACGAGGACGGCCAGATCAACCCCTTCGGCGGTGCCGTCCCCTTGTACATTGACGTCATGTCGACCAACAACGACGGAACGTCACTCGCAACCGCCAGCGCGAATCCGAACTATGGCCGCCCGTACGTCATCAACAACGACAACGCCACCAATGACCAATATATCAGCGACCGCGAAGATTCGCGCGCCACGGGCTTTGCCACCCATGACTTCAGGAAGGACGGCAATGAGTGGTGGGAGAAGGTCCTTGGCATCCAAACCCTGACCGGCATGGCGGAAAATGCGAAGCAGACAACCAGCACCATGGCTTGGCAGCAATACGGTTATCTCGGCTCAAATCTCACTCTCGCCGATACACTCGACGGCGGGTACAGCGGCAGCAACTTCTCAAGCGTGAACCCGCAAGAGGTCATCTACCTGGGGCCCTCGCTGGTTGGCAAGTCGCTCTCGGGAGCCAATATTTCCAGGGTCACCGGCAACCCTACAATCGGTAGCCAACCGGTCAATTACTTCGATTTCACCCCGAACCCGGCAAACTCGTCATTGAGCCCCACCAATCCTGCGTACTACAACGGCTGGGCGGGCGAGCAGACCTTGACCGTCACCAATTCCGAAGCCGACCCTTCCGTCAACCGCAGCCTTCTGGCGACTTCCGACAGCATTACACGCTCGGTCACCACGTCCCAGGCGTTGGTCTACGAGGGCAAGTGGCTCGACGACGCGCTGGTGGGCATCTATGGCTGGCGCAAGGACATCAACACGAGCTATGCCGATCAAGCCACCCTTGGCGATGCGAACGACCCGCAAGGCATCAACTTCAATAACGTCAACTTTTCAAATGGCACGCAGGGCCGTGTAGAAGTTCAATCCCGCTCGTACAGTCTCGTGGCTCACCTCGGGGAACTCCCTGGCGTGAAAGGGATCGCCAGCAAGCTTCCATTCGATGTCAGCCTGGCCTACAGCACATCGAGCAACTTCCAGCCGGACTCAAGCCGCGTCAACATCAACGGGGATGCCGTCGCGCCTCCGGCAGGCAAGACCATCGAGCGCGGCGTACTGATCGAGACTCGTGACGGCAAGTGGGCCCTCAAGATCAATCGCTATGTGACCGGCATCACGAACGGTTCGAACCCCGACGGTACTGCCTTCGCCGCCGAGCTGGCCAATTTCGTCGGCAACTCGGCGTACTACGGCAACGTCTTCTATTACCACACGGACCAGTCCACACCGCTCCAAGCGGGACCCACGTCTGTTCAGTCCGCCAACCCGGGCATAGGCCCCGATGGGGGCACGGCTGGTCTGGCTGTTGGAGGCGAGGGCTCGGGCTGGTACTTCGATGCCAATAACTACCACACCCAGGCGATGGAGGACCTGCAGAATGCCTCGACCGCGGCCACGCGGGCATGGGAGACCCAGCTTAACACCGATTTCCCCAACTTCTTCAAGGATTGGGGCATGACTGGCCTGTCCCAAGTGCAGGCCGGCCTTGTCCCGAGGAGCCAGTTGCAGGGCACCCCGGGCGAGCAAAACTTCGCGATTACCGAAAACTCGGTGTCCCAGGGATGGGAAATTGAGCTCGACGCCAATCCCACCAAGAACTGGCGCGTTACACTCAACGCGACGGAGACGAATGCGGTCGTCACGCAGATCGGTGACGCTGCATTGACCAAGTTCATGGCGGAGACGGCGGCCTATGTTAAGGGCCCCGGCGGCTCCCAGCAGTGGTTCTGGGGGCAGGACATCGCCCCGAGCGTTCCCGACGTAGCCCAAGCCTACTACATCGCTTACAACGGCCTTCCTGCGGTGGGCGGCGCTTACGCCGAACTCCAGCAGCAGCAAGGCGTTGCGGCGTCGCAGATGGCCAAGTGGCGCTTCAACCTGACGACGAACTACGAGTTCGACCGCGGCTTCGTCAAGGGTGTCAACGTTGGCGGTGGCGTGCGTTATACCGGCCCTGAGATCCTCGGCTACCCGCCGACTGGCAACCCCGCGCTTCCGCCCCCGTACCTCCCCAACCTGTCCGCGCCGGAAATGCAGGGGAGCGAGACCTACTTCGACCTATGGGTTGGTTATCACCGCAAGATCACCAACAAGATCCTATGGAACATTCAGCTCAACGTCGAAAACGTCGGCAGGGGAAATTACCTGATTCCGGTCAGCTATCAGGCGCCGATAAACGGCGTGGCAAGCCCTGCGTTCTATCGAATCGGTCCTACGCAGCAGTTCACGGTCAAGAACGTATTCAGTTTCTGATCCCTTAGCCCTGAGGTAGGTACGACCAGGGGATAGTACCAGTCGCCAGCCAAGTCCAAAGGCTGGCGACTTTCATTAATCGGGGTCGACAGAGCATCCTCCTCGGTCGCGTGAGGCCAAACCAAACCAACATCTCAAGCCCGGCTTCGCCCGGCATCAACCCCTGGTACAACAGTGGCGTCACACCCGGAGCATATTCTTCCAAGGCCCGTGGGCGGGGTGTCGCCCATGGACGGGCCGGGGCCGCGAATTTCACCGTGAATCGCAATTCCGAGTTCGACGCGGTCATCTTTGACATGGACGGGGTGATCACGGACACCGCCTCGGTGCATGCTGCCGCTTGGAAGCAAACCTTCGACGCGTACCTCCGAAGCCGCGAATACGTGCTTCGGCAGCCTTTCAGGGAGTTTACCCCCGCTGATTATCTGGCCTATGTCGATGGGAGGCCCCGTTATAAGGGGGTGCAAGCATTCTTAAATTCTAGAGGGATAAACTTGGATTACGGGTCGCCCGGCGACATACCGGGCCGCGGAACGGTCTGCGGATTGGGAAACCAGAAAAACAGCCTTTTCAACCGGCTGCTCGAGGATGGGGTCAAAATATTTGATTCCTCAATCGCCCTGGTGCGAAACCTCCGCCGCAAAGGGATCAAGGTGGGCCTGGCAACGTCCAGCAGGAACGGGGCCGCCATCCTAAGCACCACTGGGACTGCGAACCTCTTTGACACGGTCGTGGATGGAAACGTCTCCGAGATGCTGGGGCTCAAGGGCAAGCCCGAGCCGGACATCTTTTTGGCGGCGGCCGACAATATGCGCGTGCCCTATAGGAGGAGCGTGGTTGTGGAGGACGCCACAACGGGCGTGAGGGCTGGGGCTGCGGGCGGCTTTGCGCTCGTCATAGGAATCGCCCGATCGGACAACGCCGGAGAGCTGTACGATCACGGGGCCGATGTGGTGGTGCGGGACCTGGCCGAAGCAAGCGTCGATCAAATTGACCATTGGGTCCTGACCAAGCGCAACCATGGCAGCGCTCGACCGCAGGGCGACCCGGGGCGGAAAGGAAACCCGTGAAGAGGAAGCCCCTCCTGAGTTTCTGGCAGCTCTGGAACATGAGCTTTGGCTATGTGGGCATTCAATTCGGCTTCGCGCTCCAGAATGCCAACGTAAGCCGGATCTTCGAAACGCTCGGCGCGAAGGTGGACGAGATCCCAATCCTTTGGATCGCGGGCCCCGTCTCGGGCCTGCTGGTGCAGCCCATCATAGGCTACATGAGCGACAAGACCTGGAACAGGCTGGGGCGCAGGAAGCCCTACTTCCTGGTCGGCGCGATCCTGGCGTCGCTGGCCCTGCTCGTGATGCCCAATTCGCCCGCCCTGTGGTTCGCCGCCGGCATGCTGTGGGTCATGGACGCCTCCATCAACGTCACGATGGAGCCGATGCGGGCCTTTGTGGGAGACATGCTGCCCGACGAGCAGCGCACCACGGGATTCGCCGTCCAGACATTCTTCATAGGCGCCAGCTCCGTCGTGGGGTCCGTGATGCCCTACATCCTGACGAATTGGTTCCATGTCGCCAACACGGCGGCCGAGGGGAGCCTTCCCGCGTCGGTGAAGTGGTCCTTCTACTTTGGCGGCGTGGTGTACCTTCTCGCGGTCCTCTGGACCATATTCTCGGTCAAGGAGTATTCGCCGGAGGAGCAGGAGGCCTTCCATGCGGAGACGGGCAAGAGCGACGATGCCGGGCAGACGGACTTCACGCTGGACACGAAGAGGTATTACAGCTCCGGCGCCCTCCTGCTGTTCGCAGGCCTGGCCGTAAGCCTTGCGATCCGCCTGCTGTCGTGGGACAAGGCCCTCTATATCCTATCATTTGGCGCCGCCTTCTACGGGGTCCTGCAGGTGGTGGCCGCGCGGAGATGCGCGGCCGGAAAGAAACGGGGGCTGGCCGAGCTGGTGTACGACCTCGACAACATGCCCGGGGCGATGAAGCAGCTCGCATTGGCCCAGATGTTCACGTGGTTCGCCCTCTTTGCCTTCTTCATCTACTCCACCGCGGCCGTAACAAGCTACCATTTTGGCAGCAGCGATCCCAGGAGCGAGGCCTACAACGCCGGCGCAAACTGGGTGGGGGTGCTGATGTCGGTCTACAACGGCGTGGCGGCCCTTGTTGCGTTCCTGCTGCCCGTTATGGCCAAGCGCACCAGTCGTGTGACGACCCATGTCATATGCCTGGTCATCGGTGGGATCGGGCTGGGCTCGATGTACCTCTTCAAGGCGCCCGGACTGCTCATCATATCGATGGGAGCCCTCGGAATCGCCTGGGCCAGCCTGCTGACGATGCCCTATGCGATCCTCAGCAGCGTCGTGCCCTATAAAAAGATGGGAGTCTACATGGGCATGTTCAATTTCTTCATCGTTATTCCGCAAATCCTTGCCGCAGCCCTGCTGGGCCTGCTGGTCCGGACGGTGTTTCATGGGCACGCGATCGACGCGATCGTTATGGGAGGGATCTCCATGATCCTGGCCGCGGTGCTCATGGTGCGGGTCAAGGACGAGCGGATAACGGTGTGAAACACTATGAAGGATCTCTGGTCAGTCAGCACAGCCGAGCTTGCCGGTGGCAACGAGAGCATCATGCGTCGTGGCAACGTCTATCAGATTGCCAACGGCTACATGGGCTATCGCGGAACCCTGGACGAGTTCGGCCCGCAGCAATTGGTGGGGATAACGCTCGCCGGGATTTTTGACCGGGTCGGCTCGGCGTGGCGCGAGCCGGTCAATGCACCCAACGGCGGCTACACGAGTGTCGCGATCGGCGGGGTCGAACTCTCGGCCCTGGGCAAGAAGGTCAGGCGCCACCGCCAGACCCTGCGGTTCGCCAATGCCGTTTTTGAGCGCGAGTCGGAGTTCGCGTCCAAAGGCACGCTCGTGACAGTCAGGTCGGCGCGATTTCTCAGCGCGGATACTCCCAACCTCGGCGTCATCAGGTACAGCGTCACGTGCAGCAAGGCTGCCAGGATCACGGTCCGCACCGGAATAGACTACAACATCTGGGACCTGAACGGTCCGCATCTGGTGCGAATGTTGGCGGAGGAGCGGGAATCGGTGCTGCTGGTTCAGGGTTGGACGAGCGAGACCTCAAAGAGGGTGGTTGTCGCTGAAGCCGTTGACCCCGGCTTCGGCGAGGTGTCCCACCAGGTCAAGGGGAACCGCAATCTTCGTGTGATCACCCTCAAGGCCGAGGCGGAAAAAACATATACTTTCGACAAGTACTTCGCCGTGTTCACAGACAATGACATCACGAGGGCGCCATTGCCGGAGGCGGCGATAGGGGCGGTGCAAAAGGCCAGGTCGCTTGGCTACGAGGCCTGCCTGGAGAGGCACAATGCCGAATGGCGAAAGAGGTGGGAGGAGAGCGATGTCACGATTGACGGCGACGACGATGCGCAGCTCGCCCTGCGATATAGCATTCTCCAGCTGCTGATGGTCGCCCCGGTAAAGGGCAGCGCAAACTCAATACCGGCGCGGGCGTTGTCGGGCCAGGTCTACAAGGGTGCGATCTTCTGGGACACCGAGATGTTCATGTTTCCGTTCTTCCTCCATACCCAGCCGGAGAAGGCGGTCGAATTGATGCGCTACCGGATCAGGACCCTCGACGGCGCCAGGAGGAAGGCGAAGACCGAGGGACTGGGCTACCGCGGGGCGTTCTACGCCTGGGAGAGCCAGGACACGGGTGACGACGCCTGCACCTATTTCAACATCGGGGACCCGTCCACCGGCCGGGAGCTTCGCACCTACTTCCGCGACAAGCAGGTGCATATCAGCGGTGACGTGGCCATAGCGATGTGGGATTACTTTCGGCTGACCGGCGACGACTCGCTGTTGCTTGAGGGTGGGGCCGAGGTGATCCTGGAATGCGCGCGGTTCTACTGCTCCTTGGCCTACTACAAGCAGGACAAGCGACGCTACGAGATCCTGGATGTCACCGGGCCGGATGAATACCACGAGCGGGTGAACAACAACGCCTTCACAAGCATGGTTGCCAAGGAGACTCTCAATATCGCGGGCGAGACCGTGAAACACCTGCGCCGGAAGCATCCCAGGGAGCTGCGCTTGCTGTTTCGAAAGCTCCGCATTGAAAAGGAGCTGCCCGGCTTCCGCGACGTGGCCCGCGGGCTCTTTGTCCCGGGGCCGGACCCTAAGACGGGCATCATCGAGCAATTTGACGGTTACCTGGGCCTGAGGGAATCCACCGTTGACGAGCTCAAGGCGCGAATGGTCCATCCGAATGAATACCTTGGCGCCGGGCAGGGACTGGCGGTCCCGACCAAGATCATCAAGCAGGCCGACGTGGTGATGATGCTGAATCTCTTCAGGACCCGCTTCTCCACGGGGGTCAAGAAGGCGAACTGGAATTACTACGAGCCGCGCACCGAGCATGGGTCGAGCCTAAGCGCATGCGCGTACGCCATGGTGGCGACCGAGTTCGGCAATCTCGACTTCGCGTACAAGTACTTCCTGAAGACGGCGAAGATTGACCTGGAGGCCAGGTACAAGGTGTATGTGGGAAGCGTGTTCATGGGCGGTTCGCACCCCGCTGCGAACGGGGGCGCGTGGATGACTGCGATAATGGGCTTCGGCGGCGTGGAGGCGGACGAGAACAGGGTCGCAATCAATCCGCGCCTCTGCGGAAAATGGAAGCGCCTGAAGTTTCGTCTCGCCTATAAGGGGGATGACTTCCGTATGGCGATCACGAAGACCTCGGTAACCGTCGCTCCATCACGCGCCAACGCGCGCGCGCACACCGTCCTTGTCGCTGGAAGGCCGGTGACGTGCAGCCCCGGCCGGCAGGTGACCATCAAATACCGGCTGCCAGGATAACACCGCGTGCCGGGCGCGCCAAACGTGTCAGAATTCAAGCCATCAACCTCACACCTACTGCGACGCGCGCTCGTCGCCGCGTGGGTTTCCTGCGCCTGCAGGGTTCTCGCGGGAATAGGGGCGGATGTGCCTTGGACCACGTACGATGCCGCGGACATGAGGAGCACCGGCGTCGTTCTCGGTCCCAGATATGATCCGAATCAGGTTGAGACCGAATCCTCCGGGCAAAAGTGCGTGAAGCTCGTGGGCGCCGGGGAATATGTGGAATTCAAGGCCGCGGCGAACGCCAACGCGCTGGTGGTTCGCTACAGCCTTCCCGATTCCAAGGAAGGCGGTGGCACGAGCACCAGCCTCGACCTATTCGTCAACGGGAAGAGGGCCAGGGTTCTGGACCTTAGCTCCAGATATTCATGGCTTTACGGAAATTATCCCTTTTCCAAAAAGCCTGGCGAAGGCAAGCCGCGGAATTTTTACAATGAGCTCCGGGTGAAGGATCTGGCTGTCGCCACGGGCGATGTGATTCGCCTGCAGCGGGTCGCCCAAGACTCCGCGTATTGCATCGTCGACCTCGTCGACCTCGAGAACGTCCCCGCCCCGTTGGCTGCCCCGGCGAATTCGGTGTGCATCCTCGACTTTGGGGCCGACAAAACCGGCAATGTCGACGCCACCGAGGCGCTGAGGCGATGCGTCGCGGAAGCCCAGGGGCGGGCCAAGCCCGTCTGGGTTCCCACCGGCAACTACAAGATTACAGGAGAGATACTCGTTCCCTCCGGTGTGGCCATTCAAGGTGCCGGCATGTGGCATACGAACTTCGTCGGGGACGAGTTGCTGTACAAGCAGTCGGCGCGGCGCGTGCGTTTCAAGCTCGTGGGGGAACATATCCGCCTGGCCGATTTCTCGATCATCGGTAAGCTGGACTACCGCGATGACAATGAGCCCAATGACGGCATAGTGAGCGGGGGTTGTGCGGAATCGTCCGTCTCGCGGATCTGGCTGGAACACACCAAGGTGGGAATCTGGATCTACAATGGCGTCAACCTGGTCATCGACGGCTGCCGCTTTCGGAACACCCTCGCCGATGGCGTGAACCTTTGCGTTGGAACAAGCGGGACCATCATACAGAACTGCGCCGCGCGCGGCACGGGAGACGATTGTTTCGCGATCTGGCCTGCGGCCTCGGACCAAGGCTTTGTGGGGCAAGGGCCCCCGTCGGGCGACAATGTCATCCGCCGGTGCACGGGCCAGCTGACATTCCTCGCAAATGGCGCCGCGATCTACGGCGGGGCGAGCAACCGAATCGAGGACTGTCGCTTTACGGACATCGGTACCGGTTGCGGGATTCTGATCAGCACAACCTTCCCCACGGCCAATGATAAGCTAAAGATAGACAACAACTTCAGCGGAATTACCCTGGTGAGGAACTGCGAACTGGTCCGCTGTGGCGGCTACGACCACAGTTGGGCCTGGCGCGGTTCAATCCAGATATGCATGGACCGGCGCAGCATCTCCGGACTGTCCATCACCGGGGTCACCGTCAAGGACAGCATCTCGAGCGGGATGACCATCGTCGGCCCCGGCAGCCCCAGGGGCGAGGGAACACTGTCCCATGCGAGACTCGAACAGGTGATCATTGCCAATTCGGGGCTTGGGGATTCACCCCACCATGACCTGTGGATCAGGAAGGATTCGGCCGGGGCCATTGATTTGGTCAACTGTTCGATCGCCGACATCCAAAATGAGTCGGCGCTCTTTAAGCTCCTTGGACCGTAGCGGCCACCGCTTCTCCGAGCTTTCCCTGGGCGCTATGACCCTTCGGCGGGGTTTGGGGCCGGGGCCCCAAGGATGAGGCCGAAAAGATCCATGGCGGGCAACCGACTACGGTTGGGGGTGCGACCCCGGGTTGGGTAGCGCAAACGCGACATAGGCGTCCCCGACGGGTCCGCCGACCTTTCCGCCGCCTGTCGCGGTGATCACGACAAACTCCCTTCCATCGACCTCGTAGACGGCGGGCGCTGCATAACCTCCCCACGGCAGCCTTGCCTTCCAGAGCTCGGCTCCGGTGTCGGCGTCGAACGCCCGGATCATTTGGTCGGCCGTGCCGGCGCAGAACACCAGTCCACCGGCCGTCACTGTGGCACCCCCGAGGTTCTGTGTCCCGGTCTTTTGCAGGCCCTGCCGGGTGAGTTCGACGTACTCGCCGAGCGGCACCCGCCAGTCTATCCTGCCGGTGTTGAGGTCGTAGCAGCTCAGCAGGCCCCAGGGCGGCTTGATCCCCGGATACCCCTGGGAGTCCGTGAGGAAATTGAATCCGTCGAACGTGTACTTGGGCGCGTTCGAGGCGCCGTTCTCCCTCGGCAGCGACGGCGGCTGGTTTCGGCGCAGGAGGAAGTCCAGCAAGGCGGTCCGGGCGTCCGCCGTCATCGGGGGCGCGGGCGGCATGGCGTTTCGTCCCGTGCGCAGGAGCTCCCCGATCTGGTCCTCGCCCATGCGATGGCGGACACCGATCAGCGGCGGGATCATGCCGTTGCCGGCGCGGCTCGGCCCGTGGCAGCTGGCGCACGACTGCAGGTAGATCCGCTCTCCGGCCGAGGGCGGATACTTCGGGTCCCGCTCCGCCTCGTCGGCCGCCAGCACCGTCACCATGGACACGATCCGGTTTGAACTCACATATACCCGCCCTGTCGGCAGGTCGACCGCGGCGCCCGACCACTCGCCGCCGCCCCGCGTGCCCATGAACAGATTCGGCCGCCCCTCGGCAAACGGCTCGAACCAGCCGAAACGGGCGCGAAGCGCCTGCTTCATGACGAAGTCATGCGCCTCGGGTGTCCTCGTGGTCACGTCCTCTATCCGAAATTCCGGCCGCGAGATCGGCTCCGGCAGCACGGGGTCCGGCTGATAGGGCGCGGTGCGCTCCCCGGGCAGGAGGGACACCGGGGCGCGGCGGAGCCGAAAGGGGAAGATCGGCTTTCCGCTCGTTCGGTCCAAGAGAAGGAGGACCCCCGCCTTCGACACGCAGGCCACGGCGTCGACCTTCCGGCCCTCGCGGGTGATCGTGAGCAGCGGGGGTGGGGCGGCGTTGTCCAGGTCCCAGATGTCATGCCGCACGTTCTGGAAGTGCCACAGCCGGCGGCCCGTGAGGGCGTCGAGGGCAAGCACGCAGTCGCCGTACAGGTTGTCCCCGATGCGCCCCACGCCGATGAAATTGGGCTGTGCCGCGCCGATAGCCGCGAACACGATGCCCCGATCGCCGTCGAGGGAGAGGCCTCCCCAGCAGTTTGCCTGGCCCGGGTCCGCCCCGTTCCACGTTTCCGCGCCAAATTCATCGCCTCGCGGCACGGTGTGGAAGCGCCATCGCTGCGCCCCGGTCCGCACGTCAAAGCCGTAGATGTCCCCGTAGAGGCCGGCGGTGACGAATACGCCGCGGTAGACGGCGCCGCCGACCGTGGCCCCGGTGGGGAGCGGGGTGCGGCCACCCTCTCCGAACCCGGCGAGCGGACGCCCCGTCTGGGGATCAAGGGCGTAGATCCAGTCGCCGCTCCCGAATATTATCCTGGGAGCGGCACCTGGCCCGCCCCGCCAGTAGACCAGTCCCCTCCTCGCGGGCTCGTCCTCCAGCCCGGGCTGTTCGGGATGGTCCACTTGGAAGCGCCAACGCTCGACGCCGGTGGCGGCGTCAAGGGCGACGATTGCGCGGCCCGCCGTCGGGGCGAACATCACCCCTCCGACAATTATGGGTGTGCATTGGATGTTTCGCGCACCGTCGCCCGAGTGGTAGACCCAGGCCGTCTCCAGGCGGCTCACGTTGCGTCGGTTGATTTCGGCAAGGGCCGAATAGCGGCGCGATCCGGCATCGCCTTGGGACCGGGTCCAGGTGGTGAAGCTCTCCGGGCGAATCGCGGCCGCGGGGGTCAATTCCTGCCCCGTGGCCGCGGGGATCGTCACGAACTCGGGCAATTCCAGGCGGGCCTTCGCGTCCTCGGGAGGGATCGCAGCCGCGACCAAGGGACACGGCCCCAGAATCAGGCCCGCGAAAAGCCTGCGGGCGGCGGGACGCAGCGATGCGGCCAATTGGCAAAACGCACGCGCCGAGAGGCGAACGGGGCAGGGGAAAACCATTCCGGGCCTGAAACTGGCCCGTTGTCCGTGCCGGTTCAAGTCCGGGCGGCGGGAGCCATCACGGGCCAATTTGACCTCTCTGGCACACTGATTTACGGTCCGGGCTACTGTCAGGGATGTGGCCTTCCGATTTCCCGCGCCGGGCACGGGCGGCCCGCTTTTCCGAACCCTCCTCCGAAATGTGAAATCCAAGTTTCCGACCATTCGCTACTGGATCGATGCGGAGGACAATGTCGTTCGGGTTAACGATGAATGGGAGAGTTTCGCTGCGGAGAACGATGGGGGCCCCGTGGGCCCTGCCGTGGGCATCCTGGGGCAGCCCCTCTGGACATTTATAAGGGATGCGTCGTTGCGCACCCTTTACCGGGAGATGGTGATCCTTGCGCGGAATGGCCAACCTGTCGATTTCAGCTTCCGCTGTGACGCCCCCCGCTGGCGCCGCGTCTTCCGGATGCGCCTCACCGGCGAGAAAACCGGGGTGGTCGAATTCGCCTCGACGCTTGAGTCCGAGGAGGCGCGGGAAGCGGTTTCCCTGCTCGACTGCCGCCAGCCCAGGGATGAGCGGTACGTCCGCATGTGCAGCTGGTGCCAGCTCGTGGAGGTGCACGGCCTGTGGGTGCCGGTTGAGGCCGCGGTGGTCGAGCTCGGCCTGATGGCGGCACCCTCCCTGCCCGCCATCACCCACACCTTGTGCGATGGGTGCAATCGCAGGGTGATGTCCCAGATATCGGCGCTGGAGTCGGGGGCTCAGGGGCAGCGCTGAGACCCGGGGGGAGGCCGCACCCCAGGGGGATCCCGGCCTCAATGGCTGCTTCTGTACCTACCGGACTCGCCCCGCCTGGCCATGACCTCGGGATAGCGGCGGCCGGGGTCGGCATATGAGTTGCCGCCCAGGTCCCGGCCCTTCGCCAGGTAGACGTGGTGCGCGCCGTCGAACCGCCCCTGGTTGAACCTGACGCGGGTCGGGCAAAACCGGAGCGTCCAGCCGCAGCGACGAAGGGTGGAAGTGTTCGGCTCTGAACCATGCTGGATCCTCGCGTCATGCAGCGAGCACTGGTTGGGCTGCAACTCGATGTACGCCCTTTGGGAGTCGTCGCGCTGCTCCTTCAGGATCTCGGTCGCAAAGACGGACGTCTTGGCGTCCACGGACTCGTAGTCGCTGAATCCCGCGCGACCCTCCCGGTGAGACCTTGGGATCACCATCATGCAGCCATTGACCCGTGTCGACGGGTCGATCGCCAGCCAGACGGTGCAGACCTCCATGGGCTCGATCTGGCCCTTCCAATAGGCGCTGTCCTCATGCCAGGGCACGCGCTTTCCATTGCCCTTCGGCTTGCAGATGAAATGGGTGGAGAAGAGCGCGAGGTCGCCGCCAAGGATGGGCTCGACCAGGGCAAGTATCGAGGGGTCGAAAGCCCACTCCAGGAGCTCGGGATGCATGAAGTGCGGCACGTCCATTGACTCGGGCCGCTCGCCCGCCGGGAGTTCCTCCAGCAGGGTTTCAAAGTAGGACTTTAGGGCGGCGAACTTGGCCTCGGGGAGCACCGGCTCACCAAAGACAAGGTAGCCTTCGCTCCTGTAGCGCTCGACCTGGGCCAGGTCCAGGCGGCCTGGTTGATGGGCGGAGTTCGGCATGGGGTGGGTGGGGTCCCGGAGGCGGGGGGCGCCGGCCCATAAAAGGGCCATGGGGGATATTATCAACATGCTTTGGCTCCCCGGGCGGCGCGGCGCTCCGAGATATCTTGCGCGGCGGCCCCGGATCCTGACCTATAGCTCCCGATAACAGCCCGTGCCACCTTCCCCCCAGGACCCCTTCATGGAAGCCGCCATCGACGAAGCCCGTAAGGGATTCGACGAGGGTGGGGTTCCCATAGGCTCCGTGCTCGTGTGCGACGGCAAGGTCATCGGGCGGGGGCACAACCGCAGGGTGCAGGAGGCCAGCGTCATCCACCATGCGGAGATGAACTGCCTCGAGAATGCCGGGCGCCTGCCCGCGAAGGTCTATGCCAGGTGCACGCTCTACTCGACCCTGTCGCCCTGCGCGATGTGCAGCGGCGCGGTGATCCTCTATGGAATCCCAAGGGTCGTGATCGGAGAGCACCAGACATTCACCGGGCCGGAGGACCTCCTGCGCTCGAAGGGCGTCGAGGTCGTGGTCCACGACAACGCCGACTGCATCGGGCTCATGGACGCCTTCATCAGGCGCTCCCCTGAGATCTGGCACGAGGACATCGGGGCATTCGGGCCGAAATAGGAGGTGGGCGGGCGCCTCATCCGTCGCCGATGCACTCGTTCCAGAGGTCCGGGCGCTTCTTCTGAAACTCCGCCGTCATCCTGATGCATTCCGGGGACGCGAGGTCCAGGATCTCTATCCCCTGCGCCTTCAGCCATTCAACGCCACCTTGCGCATTCACGCTGTCCCCCACGATGACCCGCTTGAACCGGAACTGCGAGATGAGCCCGGAGCAATACCGGCAGGGGGCGAGCGTCGTCACGAGGATCAGGTCGGTGTAGCGCGGCTGCCGGCCCGCGGCCCGGAACGCATCGGTCTCGCCGTGCATGGAGGGGTCCCCGTGCTGCACGAGCCGGTTTCGGCCCGCGCCGAGGAGGGTCCCGTCCTGGCGGAAGATGGCGCCGCCCACGGGGATGCCGCCCTCGGACAGCCCTATCCTGGCCTGTTCGATCGCCACCTCGAGCATCGAGCTTGGGTCGGTGGAAAGTGTCATCACAGGGGTTCGAGCGAAGGCTGCCCCTTGGGCTGCCTCGCCTGCCATCCGTTGAAGCCCGCTGCCACCGCCAGGTAAAGCAGGAAGATGTAGGGCAGCCAGTTCTTGGGCGCCTCGGGAACCGGGTAAAGCGTCCCGGCAAGCACCAGGGCCATGGCCGCCACCGCAAGCACCGACAGGGCGATCGCGGGATAGGTGACCTTCTGCCTGCGCTTTAGGTAGAGCGGAAGCGCCACGGCCACGAGCGCGTAGACCACGAGGAACCCATAGGTCGCGAGCGACCCCATCCAGTCATAGATCGTCTCTCCGCTCACCCTTCCCGCGGAAAGGGGAATCGAAAGGAAAATCGTGGCGACCGCCGTGGCGACGACGGCCACGTGAGGCGTGCCATTGTGCTCGTGGACACCGTTCAGGCGCCAGGTAACGAGCCCATTGTGGGACATCAGGAACAGGACCCGCGCCGCGGCCGTCACGCAGGCAAGCGTGCACGAGAGCATCGTGATCATCGCGCAGATATCGATGAAGGGCCCGAGCCTCGCCACGCCGGCCACCTTCGCGAGCACGCTCAAGGGGGCGTCGCTCTGGTCCAGCGCCCCGGCCGAGGCCGGGAAACCGAGGACCTCCGTGTAGGAGGCCACCATGAAGAACACGCCCGAAATGAGGGCGCTCTGGATGATGGCCCTCGGGATCGTGTGGAGCGGGTTCTTGACCTCGGCGCCGAGCGTCGTGGCGCTCTCGAAGCCGACGAAGCTGAACATCGCGAGCACGAGCCCGAGGCGGACGCCGGAGAAGTTGACGCCGCGAAGCGAGAACTGGGCAAGGTCCACGTGGAAGCCGTGCTGCCAGAGCAGGAGCGCGAACACGGAGCTGATGACCAGGACGGAGACCAGCTCTATATAGAGCATCAGGCGGGCGGATGCCTTCACGTCGCGGTACGCGACCCACGCGCAGAGGGCGACGCATGCCAGCCCCAGGGGTATGTCGGGGAATGTCCTCCCGATGGACTGGGAAAGGACGACGTTCGCGTAGTGGACGAACCCGCCCACCACCGAGGCGCCGCTCGCGACATAGGCCAACAGGAGCGCCCACGCCGCCACGCTTCCCAGGAAGGGGGGAAGCGACCCGGTCGCATAGGAGTAGAGGGAGCCCGGCGACGCCGAGTCCCGCGCGAACCGCGCGATGCACAAACCGACGAAGAGGGTGCACAGGGTCGCCAGAAGGTACGACACCCACGTCCCGTTGCCCGCGGACGCGAACACGAGCGGGACGGTCATCGCCGCCGAGGCCGTGGGCGCCATCGTCGACACGGACTGCGCCACCGCGTCGAAGTGCCCGAGCGCGTTCTTGTGGAAGCCGTATCCCGCGCCCGCCTGGGGCTCCGTTCCTGCGCCTGGGGTTTCGGGGGTGTTTGTCAAGGGGTGGGGTCCTTTGGGCCGGCTCGCGACTGGATTCAAAAATCCAGTCCCCGTCAGCACAATTTGAGCCAAAGCCCTTTGCCGCAACCCTAGGTACCGTCGGGCTTGAAGCGGTGTGTCGGCCAGTACGCCACGTGGATCGCAAGGCCCTCCTCCTCCATGAGCGGCCCCATGACCTGGGTTGCGGGCGCCGTTCGGGCAAAAACCTCGCGGGCATTGAGTGGGTTTGGGTCGGGCGGTATCCCCATCACGCGCAGGAACTGGGCCTCGGTGGTCCCGTAGACGACCTTCCTGATCCCGGCAAAGCGGATGGACCCGCAGCACATGGTGCAGGGCTCGCTGCTCGTGTAGAGGATCGAGGCGGCGAAGGTGGCGCGCGAAATCTTGGGGCTAAACGCCGATATGAGCCCGGTTTCCGCGTGCTTGGTCACGTCGCCCGTCGAGATCTCGCAGTTTGAGTATTCCGCGATCACGACGCCGTCCTTGACGAGGACGGCCCCAAATGGAGCGCCCCCGTGGGTCGTCGCGTAGCGGGCGAGCTCGTAGGCGCGCTCCATGAACCTTCGGTCGGTCGGCGTGCAGGCGGGATCATCGGGGAGAGCAGCCGGGGCCTGGCCGAAGGCAAGGGCCGAGAGGAGCGCGGCGTTAACAAAGGCGACGAGGCGTAGCGAGCGGGGGATCATTGCACGCAGGCGAGCATGCGACATGCCACAGGCGGGAGGCGGCTCAATCCCAGATTGCAACACGGGGCCGGACTCTGGGCTGTCGCCCCTGCGTCCCTTTCGGGGTGCCAAGGGCGTCCAGGGGGACCGTTTGGGAGCCCCCCGAGCCGGTCGCTAATCCGTCGGGGGTGCCTCCGGAGGGAGAAGAACACCCCATACTTTTTCCCGGTTTGCGGGTCTATGATCTCAGGATATTGGCCGCATCCCCCCAGGGCCCTCGTTTGACCTGAAAAACCGGGGCGAGGCGGCTGGCGGCGGCTGCCTTGAGCGCGGGCAGGCGGGCGCCGGTGCAAGAAACCCTGCCACCATCCGGGGGCCGTGCGTTCTATAGACTTAGATCCCTATTGGAATCCCCAACATCCCTCATGCAGAGCGTCTCGACATACTGGCAGGACTGGATCTCCAGGCAGGTTCGCGGGCGAAAAACCGCGGGGGAGCCGCCACTTAGGGCGGAGCTATTCAGCCTTGAGCAGCTCGCGCGCCATGCAAAGGCGCTCGCCTCCGGGACAAGGTCGGTCGTCCAGAGCGGCGCCAACAGCCTGATCGAGCAACTGGGGAGGAATGAGCGGGAGCTGCGGGCCTTCAACCGCGCGACGTTCGGGGTGGACCCCCGGAGGCGGATCACCCCAGCGGCAGAGTGGCTCCTGGACAACTTCTACCTGATCGAGGAGCAGATCCAGATGGCGCGGCGCCACCTGCCGCGCGGCTACAGCCGAGAGCTGCCCCAGCTTGCCGAGGGCCCCTACGCCGGCCTTCCCCGGGTCTATGGCATCGTGCTGGAGCTGATCTCGCACGTGGACGCCCAGATCGACCTGGCGCCGCTGAGCACGTTCATCTCGGCCTACCAGTCGGTCGAGTGTCTCAAGCTCGGCGAGCTGTGGGCCATTCCCATCATGCTCCGCCTGGGCCTGATCGAGGATCTCCAGCGCGTGACGACGCGGCTCGCCGTGGCGCGCCAGGACCGCGACCTGGCCGACCTCTGGGTGGATCGCCTGCAGCTGGTCGTGGAGGACAACCCCTCCAGGCTCGTGATCGCGGTGGCGGACATGG